>Ga0082212_10000399_pt1 | contig 63568 bp, 54 predicted proteins | sample TergutNt197P3_FD_71548 | JGI IMG/M metagenome (GOLD analysis project Ga0082212, IMG submission 71548) | Neocapritermes taracua P3 segment gut microbial communities from Petit-Saut dam, French Guiana - Nt197 P3 | ecosystem: Host-associated > Arthropoda: Insects > Digestive system > Gut ... | reverse complement strand
CTCAATATAAATAATAGCATTTATTATAAATTATGTCAATTAATTACAATGTGTATACTTTTTTATACACATTTAGTGAAAATATAACTAAAAATTTATAGTATTATACTCCACGTCCAATCGCACATAACACACGATTTGCGCTACGGGCGCTGTTCGCGCCCTTGGGGTTCAAAAAACCGCCGTCGGGCCCGCGCTTAGGCGCTGGAACGCTGCTAATCTTTAACGATGCTTGACAAAAAGAAGACATTATTGCCCATCTTACGGTTGCCCTTGAAGAAAATGATATTGACTTTCTTTTAAGCATTCTAAATGCCCTTGCCCGCTCAAAAGGCATGGCACAAATTGCAGATGAACTTGGGGTTACCCGTGAAGGGCTGTATAAATCTCTTGCCCCAGGCTGTAATCCTGCTTTTGGGACAGTTGTAAAAACACTTGACCATCTTGGATTTAAACTTAATGTAGCCTTAAAGCAGGCGTCTTAAGTTAATTAGCAGCTACAGGAACCCGTATCCGTTCGATAGAAACCGCCCTGCCTTTGCTGTCTGCCTCGACTATCACCCCCTGAAGCTCGCATTTGTCCCAGGCTTCCCTGGTCCAGTCGGGTATCCCGGTGCGGTATTCCTGTATCCGCGAGGCAATGTTGCTGCCGCCTACCGATTCGGCGCTGCCTGTCCGTCCCGCGTCGCAGATTACCGCCGTACCGTTTATGATTTCTTCGTCGGCAGTCTGGACTTTGTTGTGTGAACCGATTATAGCGGTACAGGATCCGGCAGTTGCGGCAAAGAGCGTTTTCTTTTCGCCTGTTGCCCATGCATGAAAATCCAAAACGATAAATGGAGTCTGGGTTTTAAGTTTTTCCAGCAGGGCGGGAAATTTTACAAAAGGGTTATCGGCTTTAAGCCGGGGAAAGTTAGCGCCAAGCAGAACTGCAACGGCAATCATGGGGGCAGTTCCGGCATCGCTTTCATTCCCGGACAAAGTCTTTAAAACGCGCCAGCCAAAGCCGGGGAGCATAGCATCTCCCGGAAAATCACTTAAATTGAACGGACGCAGCACATAGGGCACCCAGCTTTCAACTAAATCCTTTTTGTAAAAACAACATTCCCCGGTAGTAATAACGTCGGCACCGAGTTTTTTTATATATCCCGCATGGTGGCGGCCAAGTCCGTTCCCGCCTGTGGCGCCATCGCCGCACACTATGGTAAAATTAATATTGCGGCTTTTTATCAGATCAGGAAGGGTTTTTTTTAGGGCATAGATACCGGCTTTGCCAACAAGTTCAGCTATATAGAGTATTCTCACATATACCATTTTATGGAGAGTTACATAGTGTGCCTAGTAAATTGAGAAAGGCTTCGCTCAAATTCTGCGGCTGCCAGCCAGTCTTTTAGTTCCCGGCATACATCACGAAGGTTAAAAAGGGCTTCTTCATACATGGGGGCCAGGGCAACTGCCTCCTCAAAACAATGCCGGGCTTCTTCATAGAAATGCTGGACAAAATAAAGGACCCCCAGGTTGTTCCAGATTTTTGGGGAATTGTCATTGCGGCTTAGGGCAAAATGGTAACAGTCTTCGGCCAACTCAAACTGATTGAGTTCATAGTGGATAAGCCCCATGGAAAGCCAGGCTTCATCCAGATTATCGTTAATATTTATTGCCCTAAGAAAGCTGTCCTGGGCTTCTTCATAATCCCCGGTATGCTGCTGGGCAATTCCCAAATTAAGCCATAGAAGGGGGTTGTCGGGCTCCATTTTTAACGCCCGCCGGAACACTAAAATAGCTTCATTGGGCCGTTTTGCCTCGGTCAGGGCAATCCCGGAATCATTTAAAGCGGAAACATTTTCCATTATTTTATACCCATTACTAGTAATATACGTCCTTGAACCAAGAAAAACTATAAATTTGCAAAATTTGGTAAAAAAAAGTGAAAAAACCCGCTTTTTTGGTTATTGTTTGCTTTTAGCGGTCGACGGGAGTCGCCTTCCGGCGTTCGGCTTCCTGCCTCTCGCCTCCAGGCCGGGGTTTCCGTTCAGCCCGCTTCCCTGCGGGCTGACCCCTTCGAACCTTCGTATTCACTTGGTTCTTAGGGGTCACGGAAACCCTTCGACTCCCGCATTGTTTTCCTGTATAAACAGTGGCATTAAAGTAGGTTATTTTGGTTGTAAGGGATTCTTAGCGGTCGACGGGAGTCGCCTTCCGGCGTTCGGCTTCCTGCCTCTCGCCTCCAGGCCGCCTTTTTTGCTAAGCGTACTTCCCTGTACGCTTACCCCTTCAAGCCGACGCATCTGCTTGGCTTTCAGGGGCCGCAAAAAAGTTTCGACTCCCGCTTTTTCTGGTCTATTTAAACATCTTAGCGGTCGACGGGAGTCGAACCCGCGTCACGAGCTTGGGAAGCTAGGGTAATGCCGTTATACGACGACCGCAATAGTTAAGGATAACTGGTTTTAATATGGTAAGTCAATCGAGGGTAAATAGCAATTTATCGCAGAGTTTATTATACAATTTATTATAGTATTCCTGGCTGAGGGGTGCGAGAATGCCCTGTCTCCGACCCTGTAGAATTCGAAAAATCAGCCTCCCAATACCTCGGCAGAATATTTTTCCGATCTGTTGTAAATTGTAAAAATATTCTGCTCCGGTACTGGGCTTTTTTTCAATAATACTCCTACTGTAGGCTGGTCTGTTTTTCGAGGACAGCAAATAAGAGCGCCCACAGGGCGTTTATTTACTAATTTTATATGCTGTAGCCCCAAAAAAAGTAATAAAACTAACAGAAGCAGAAGACGCTTTAGCGGCTTCTGGGGGCGCTCCAGTAGTCTCCGCCATGACACTCTCGCTCCCCTTAGCCAGCAATCATTACCTAAAATGTATAATAAACTCTGTGGCAGATGGTAGTTTACTTCCACCACAAAAACCATAACTTGCGAACAGAAAGCATTGGGGAATAAAGGTTGCCATACAGGCGGGGGAAAGGTTGCACATTCAGGACATTTGGAGAGGTGTGGAAGATGCCATATCAAAATATGCGTAGAGAAAATGTTCCTCGACATGGCCTGGATGGGCATTCTTTTCCCCGCCTGATGGGCAATGATTAATACCAATGCTTTCTGTTCGATAAATTGTGGTTTACACCTTACACTTGCCCCGCAACGAACGAAGCGTCGGAATCGGTAAAGGGTTTGCCGTACAGGTACTCAAAAAGGAAGCGCATATCCTCCGGCGCCATGTCGAGGAAACGGCAGCCGAAATACCCCATGGAATTGTCTTTATAGCGCCGTACAATTTTTGCAGTAGCGCGGATATTCCTGCGGGGCGCAGCCAGGCGCACTGCCAGCTCGCTGTCGGGAAGCAGGGCGCTGGACAAGCCCGAATGGGGGTAGGCAAAAAGCAGGCCGGATGCGCTTATGTCGATAATTTTCCCTTCGAAGGGTTCGTTCTTGATACGCCCAGAATTAAAGTAACCGTTAATTTTAAGCGAATAGGCCAGAACCTTGGAAAACTGGTACATTGTTTCAATCATGTTATAATCGAAGGGGAGTTTACCTTCCTGGTTAATCCAGACATGGATATACCCAATTACATATTCCTGGAAAAGTATCGGCACCCATGCATCGGAAAAAAAACCGCTGTCGAACTTTTGCTTAACAAAACGGCTAACGGCATTATCCAGGTATTGGGGATCGACGCCGGTGCTTTCCATATAGCGGCGGAATATTTCTTCGGTAATAAGCCTTTTTTTGGGATACGGATCGGACTGCGGAAAATTAGCCAGGGTCGAAGGAAGGTAAAGGCTCTTTCCGGTTTCGGCGACTACCCTTTCTTCGGTCGTTGTTGGTTTTACTTCCTTAAAAACCACCATCTTGTAACCGGAGGCAAAACTCTTAATATACGATGCCATCTGATCAATAAGGCCCTGGAGGTCTTTTGGGTCCACCCTGTTCATCCAGTCACCTATATCCCCCCCCTCGTACTCCTGGATTTTTGGGTAATGCAGAGAATAGCGGTCCCCCTGAAAAGTAAACTGGACCTTTAAATCTTCCGGGGTAGTTACACGCGAATAGGAACGGTCAAGGTTTTTAAAAAGGTATTCCGGTGTCTGGGCAGTAATTATATCTTCTTTAATGGTACTTACTTCTATGGAAAAAATAACAACCTGGCTTTTGTAGTCGAACATTAAATCCATTTTTTTCCGCGGCTTAAGCCCGGCAATGGGGCGGTCTGCCCTAAAGGTAACATCGCTTTTTGCCGGGTTTATTAAACGGAGGATGTATTCTGTCCTTCCGGAAATATACATAATGGGAATGGATTCATCGTAAAGCGCTTTAAGTAAAAAATCCTTTTCAATCCGCTTAATCGGTGTTGCCAATTTAATTTTTCCTGTAGAGTTTAAATTTCATTTTAAAAAAACCGTTCATACGCTGTCATTTCCGTCCTGCCGGGGCCGAACTTCCCATCTGAAAGGCTTCGCGGGCTTTCCAGCAGAATATCGTCCACCTGCCAAAAAGAGCCGCCCTCTTCCTGTATCGCCCCCTGCGACATTTCTTTTTCCCCTGTAAAGCCGGGCTCTTGTCCTTCCCTTCGCAAATAAAGCTCGCCTGTAACACTTTTTTCCCTGCCAAGGAAACGGATTAAATAAGATACGCTCCCATCGGGCTCCACCCTGCCGCCGCCGACCCTCCAGCCCCTTGTCCCAAGGCCGGATATATTCCGGAGCACAGATTGCCGTTTTTGTTCCGGAAAACCAACGCCATCAGTCTTGCCGTTCCCCGAAGCCAGTCCGGCAACGATTAGCCTTGCATACCGGTATGATTCTTCGGAAGCATCGCCGCGCCCCAGTGTACCGATTACATAATCCTGGGGGAAATGGGGCTCCTCCCCGTACTGCGGCCTAAGCAATTCCGGCGGCAGCGAAGAGGCATCCCCGCCGGAAAACGGTGAGCCTGTGTTACCGGGGTTATCGAGCCTGCCGGACTGTGAAACGCACAAGAGGCAGAAAACAACAACGACCCCGGCAATTAGGGTTTTTTTCCCCATAACCATTACTCTATTGTAACAATCATACCTTGAAAGGGCAACATCATTTTTTTTATACTGACCCCATGGAAGATGGCGCTTTTTCCGCTTTACAGCGCGGGTTTACTGTCCCTGTACGGGACCCCCTGTGGGGGCACATTTACCTGACCGAAGGGCTCAAGGCACTAACAGTATCAGCGCCTTTTATGCGCCTCTCCAGGATACTCCAGCTTGGCCCCACATTCTGTGTATACCCGGGCGCTACCCATACCAGGGCAAGCCATTCAATCGGGGTATACAACCTGGCCAGGAGGCTCCTGATAAGCCTTTGGGAAAAAGGGGCTACATGGCTTAGTAAAGAAGGCGCCCTTTCATTCCTTTGCGCCGCCCTGCTCCACGATCTTGGCCACTTCCCCTACACCCATTCGCTAAAAGAGCTTGCCCTTGAGGATCATGAAAAACTCAGCGCCAGGATAATCCTTTCCGAGCCGTTAAAAAGCCTGGTTTCCAAAGCCGGTGCCGACCCGGAACTTGCCGCCGCAATCATCGACAAGGGCGAAAAAAAACCACAGGCTGGTTTAAAACAGCCTGGCGAACTGGAGTTTTACAGGAGGCTCCTCTCGGGGGTACTTGACCCGGACAAACTGGATTACCTAACCAGGGATGCCCGCTATTGCGGCGTACCCTACGGCGCCCAGGATGTCGATTTTATTTATTCCCGGCTCTACCCGCACAGGGAGCGGGGGGTAGAGATCGATTCCCGCGGCATTCCCAGCGTTGAATCAATACTTTTTTCGAAATACTTAATGTACCGGACCGTATATTGGCACCACCAGGTACGCTCGGCAACGGCTATGATTAAAAAAGCACTGTTGGGCGCTTTGGAAAACCGTATTATTGTACCCGAAGAGCTATACAACCTGGACGATCAGGGGCTTTTTTCCCTTATGGCAGCCAGGCAGAAGGATTTTCCGGGTTTTTCTGCAGCGGGAAAGGTACGGGAAGGTGATTTTTTTAAGGAAATTGGCTCTTTTATGTTTGACGGGCAAAAGCACCAGTTCCCCATCGAAAAAAGGGGCGCCCAGGAAGCAGCTTTGGCAGAAGAAATCTCCCGCTATACAGGGGAAGAGGTTACAGCCGGCTCGATCATTATTGATGTGCCCGAACCGTTTTCTTTTGAAACAGACCTTTTTGTGCGGGACGAGAACTGCACATTCGCAGAAAGTTCCAGCTCCCTTAAAAAAAGTGCCGCAGAAGCCTTTGTCCAGGCACTAAGGAAAGTCCGGGTTTTTAGTGAAAAAAAACTTGATATCCCCGGCAATATCTTACAGAATTATAAATATGATGTATAATAATAATATGGATATTCACAATACTACAGAAGAGCTGGTTATTTCCGAGATAAATGCCATCTGCGATTCTTTGGATGCAGAGGAAAAGCGGGGCGAAATATGCACCTGCAACCAGTGCAGGCAGGACGCCGCCTGTTACGTGCTAAACCGGATCATGCCCCACTATGTGGTTTCCCACCGGGGCCTGGCAAGGGTTAACCTGGAAAACGACCAGCAGAACCGTGCCGATTTGACTGCGATGTCTTATGAGGCAATCAAGCGGGTAAGCCATAACCAGCGCCCCAATTTTGATCACAAGGGCGGTTATAAGGCCGAAATAACAGGGGAAGCCCCATCATTTTATATACCACCCATCATGGGGCAGGTATACAATGGGCTTAATTTTTCCCCTGTTACCGGGATTACCGTAGAACTGCTCCAGAATGGGAAATTGGCGGAAATGAAAGACAGCAATTGGCAAAACCCCTATAGCCTAATCCCCAATACAGGCGGTACATTTACCTTTCTGCCAAAACCGGTCCCCGCCGATAAAATTGATATTAGCAAAATTTTTGAATTTACCGTTAAAATTGCCTCGCCCGAATTTGCGGAACTAAACCATGCAGTAACAATTAACGTAATAAGCGAACAGATAAACCAAAGCATATCACTATCCAGAACATTCAAACTGCCGGATCTGTACCTGTTCCCTCCCGGAGAAGAAAAAGACCAGTATGTCCTTAACCTATAGGGCGGCAAAGCGCTGAAAGCAGCCATTATTGGCCTTGGCCGTATCGGCAGTATTCTCGAAGGCGACCAAAAGCGGGAAAAACCATGTACCCATGCGGGGGCGATAGCAGGGAACCCGGACATTGATCTCTGTGCAGGCGCAGACAACGATGAAAGCAGGCGGGGACTCTTTGCCGAAAAATGGGAAGTCCCCGTATATTCAGATGCCGGCGAAATGCTGGAAAAACAACAGCCGGAAATCCTTATCATTGCTACCCATCCCGATTCGCACCGGCATTACTGTTCATTGGCAGAAGCATACGGGGTGCCGGTTGTGGTATGCGAAAAGCCCCTTGCGGACACCCTTTCTGATGCAAAAAAAATTGCCGCCCTCCATCAATCGGGAAGGATCACGATAATTACCAACCACGAGCGGCGTTATTCAGCGGATTATGCATTGGCACGTAAGATTCTTGTTGAGGGGAAAAAACTCGGCCCTTTGGTTGGCGTAAAGGGGACCCTGTACATGGGGAAAACCCGGCGGCTTATCGACCAGCTTTGGCATGACGGCACACACCTCGCAGACGCGGCAATGTTCCTTACCGGCGCTGTCCTGAAACACAGTAAAACCATTGCTGAAAACGGGCTGCACGCAAAAACCGGCGCCGCGTATCTTTATGGGTCACTGCAAAACCTGGATGTCCCGGCTGCCGGCCCCCTGCCCTTTTTGCTGGAACTGGGGGCAGGGCGGGATCATCTGGTCTTTGAACTGGAGATTTCCTGTGAACGCGGAAAGCTTAAAACAGGGAACATGATCTTTGAAATATGGGAAAGCAAAGACAGCCCCTACGCAGAAAATTTCAAGTCCCTGGAAAAGACCCAGGACGGTTTTTTGGGGGCAACAGGTTACTTTAGCAACATGATTGCCGACGCTGCGCGCTGCGCCAGGGAACGGCAAATGGGAAAAACCCCTATACCGCTATCCAGCGCCGCCGACGGGTTACGGGTAATTAAATACCTCCGCTCGGCTGGGGAATGGCGGTAGGTGTTGTTGACGTATAAAATAAAAACAGATAATGTAATAAAATACCGGAGGGTAGGATAGTGGCTAATCCACCTGGTTTGGGACCAGGATATCGGGGGTTCGAATCCCCCCTCTCCGAAAGGCAAACTACAGGTTTTCAAGTACCTCCGGCAACTCGTAGCCCAAGTGTCTGTTTAGATGGAGATGCATTATAAAAAATCATTTCAAATATATTTCTCTTTCTCCATCACTTTCCTTATTTTTTTCATAAAATCATTGTTTTCTTTTCCATGAAATTTAAGAATTGTATTTTGTCTTAATAAGGATAATAATTCTATTGCCCTTATCTGTTCATTTGCATTTTCGTTTTTCACTTTTAATGTATCAAAATAAGCCCTATAACATTCTTCCGCTTCGTCAGTTATGTTATACCATGTCTTTTCTTCAAACCCAAAATAATTTATATGATCAAATTGATAAAGGTTTAACCCTTTATGCATCCATTCCGTATCTATAAATTTATATTTTCCATCATCAGTTAAAAATAAATTTCCGGTGTTTATCTCCTCTATAATTATGCATGAAAGGCCATAGTTCAAGTTTTTTAGTATTTCAACAATTTCCATCCTCGGCATTTCATGCAAAAAACCCCTGTGATAATTTATTTCCCAGTCTATTAAATCATGTATGCTGTCAAAATAATTACCATCAACATACATTGACGTATAAGGCCCTTTGACAATATTTTGTTTATTCAAAAACGCCATTTTAGAAAAAAATACCGGTATTTGATCCCTGTTATTGTCCATTGGCTGTTTCCCGTTTATCCAATCGGATACCATAATAATGTAATGCTCTTTTTCAATAATGTCAGTATTTTTATTAATTATGTTCTCTGGATCGTTTAATATATTCAAGCAATGTATTGAGTCAAACAGGTGTCTTTGATCATTTTCTCTTATTTTTAATGCATAATAACCCAAATTATTATTTCCAATTTTAAATACATCATTATATGAAAATCCCTTTAATTCTATTTTATGAATATTACCAATAAAACAATCGAATTTCGTTCCCATCAACAATTTTTCCAGTTCAAGAATATCCATATATTTCCCAAATTATTTATACTATTGCGCTTCCTCCGGCCTGGACCGTTTAACTTTTTCCATTAAACGCATAAACCAGCGTTTAAAGATCCCCATCCATTGCGGCAATGTGGCGTTAAAAAACGAATATAACACCGGGGTAAGGAACAGGGTCATTAAAAAAGATATGGCCAGCCCGCCTACAAAAGTTTTTCCGATGGGCTGGATTGTTTCGGCGCCGCGACCGGGAAAAAACGCTATGGGCGTCATGCCAAGTATTGTTGTAAGGGTTGTCATAAGGATGGGCCGCAGGCGGCTTCTTCCCGCTTCCACGCAGGCTTCCCGTACTTCCATTCCGCGGGCGCGGAGCGTATTGGTATAATCCACAAGGACTATGCCGCTGTTCACCACAACCCCGACAAGGGCGATGACACCTATTACAGAAAAAAGCGACATGGGCTGGCCGCTGATTTTATAGATCCATATAACCCCGATTAGAAGCAAAGGGATCGAGAAGAGGATAATAACAGGATCCACAAAAGATTCAAACTGGCTTGCCATGACACCAAAAACCAAAAACACGGCTACAAGAATAATCAAACCGTAACTGGCGAAAAATGACTGAACCTGCGCCGCTTCGCCAACAAAACTTACCGTTACGCCTTCCCGTGTTACCAGGCGATCATTAATCGCGGCTTCGAGGGTTTTCTGAAAACCCGTAACGCCGATACCGGGCGCAAGGTCCCCGGTAATCCGGACCACCCGTTCACGGTTTTCGTGGCGTATCGATGTCGGCGCCCGGCCCTCGGTGATCACCGCGAGGTTGGAAAGCGGGATTCTTGCGCCGCTCCTCCCCATTACAAAAATCGCGTCGAGGTTGGGCAGCCCTTCCCTGTCCTGTTCACGGAGCATTACATTAATGTCGGTAAGCCTGTCGCCGATTGTCATGGTGGAAACATTTGTCCCGTTCATGGCGGTTTTTATTTCCTGGGCGGCAGTAGAAACGGAAACGCCAAGCGCCGCCGCCCTGTCCCGGTCTATGCTGATATTAAGCTGCGGCGCGCCTTCGTCCAGGTTGATTGCCGGGTTTTCCACTTCCGGCAGGTAGTTGGTGATTATCCTTAAAATATCGTTGGCGGAATCCATTAAAGAGTTGTAATTCCGGGAACTAACGGCGATTTCCACTGCCTGGGTAGTGCTCATGCCCCGGCCTGCCCTGAATGCAAAACTTGCACCGGGGACCGAAGAAGTATAGGGAAGGAGCTTCTTTTGTATTGTTTCGGGGGTATCGATCTGCTGGGCCGGGGGCGGCAGGGTAATTTGAATGGAACCCTGGCTTCCGCCGCCAAAACCCCCTCCTGCACTACGCCGCGCTGTAAGAATAATATTGGTATAACCTTCCACCTGTTCCTGTATCAACTTTTCCAAATCGCGAAGTATCGCTTCGGTATATTCTATAGTTGAACCCCGCGGAAGGGTTACATTTATATTCACATTATCATCGGTCCGCATCCGAAAACCCATGTTCATTTCAATATCGGATATCTGCAAAAGGGAAAAAACCAGAATCAATATAATTAAAGAAACAACCAGCAACCGGTGATCCAGACAATAATTCAGGGCTTTTCTGTAGCCGTTGTCCAGGAAACGGAAAAACCTTTCCATCCCATCATCAATTTTTTTAAAAAGTTTGTTTTTTAGGGGTTTTTGTTTTCTTGTATTAATGCGCATCACGGGGCCGCTAAGTACAGGCACCAGCGTTACGGCAACCGCTATGGAACAGACAAGGGAAATCACTACGGTAAAAATTAAATCGCTGTACATCTGGCCTATCTGCCCAAGGTCGTTTTTATAAATAATAAGGGGGATAAAAACACATATCGTCGTAACGGTGGAAGCGGTAATGGCACGTATCATTTCTTTGCTGCCAAGGACAGCGGCAATAGCCGGCTTTGCCCCCCGTTCACGGTAGTTGTGGATGTTATCCAGGATCACAATCGAAGCATCCATGGTCATCCCCATACCCATAATCAAGCCAGTCAGGGTAAGGAGGTTTACGGTAAAGCCAAAAAAAGCCATGCCCATAAGTGTGAGTAAAATGGAAATGGGTATTGACAACCCGACAATCAGGGTGCCTTTGATGTTCCGCAAAAACAAAAAGAGCACCGTCATGGCAAGGAGGCCGCCCTGAAGGATATTTCTGTAAACCTGATCCAGGGTTGCGGTGATCATCGAGGTATTGTCCGAAAGAACTGCCAGGGTAATTCCCGGGGGGAGGTTTTCGTTTATCCCGTCGAGGGCATCTTTAACACGGCGGGCAACCTGGACCTGGTTCGCATCGCTTTCGCTGGATACACGCATGTTAACCCCGGTCTGTCCGTTAATATAAACCCTGTTGGCGTTTTCGTTATAACCAAGGGAAATATCCGCGACATCATCAAGGCGGATCACACGCAGGGGGTTCCCGGAAGACCCTGTTGAAGTAATTGTTTTAACGGGGATACGTTTTACCTGGGAAATATCGTTTAATTCCTGGCTGGTCATCAACTGGTATTCCCTGATCCCGCCGCGGGTAATGCTGCCTCCGGATGTAAGGATGTTTTGACCGCGAAACGCCGACGTAACATCGCTTAAACCAAGGTTGAAAGCCGCCAGACGGTTCAGGGCTACTTCTACTTTTATAATCTGTAATGACCCCCCGGTAACATCGGCGGCTGCCACCCCTTCGATGCGTTCCAGATCCGCCTGTATTTCGTCCTCCGCGAAACGCCTAAGCTGATCCGGCGGGAAGCTGCCCCGAACCACAAGCGTGAGAATGGGAGTAGCAGAAGCGTCAAAACGCCGGGCTGTAGGGTTCCCCGCCCCATCGGGTAGTGAATTGGAAACCCTGTTTACCAGCGTTTGGGCATCGGAAAGCGCCTTGTCCATGTCTGTCCCATAGGCAAATTCCAGGGAAATATTGCTTGATTCAAAACTTGAATTGCTGGTCATCCTGGTAAGGAATTTTGAAGATGCCAGGGCTTTTTCCAGAGGCTCTGTTACATTCCGCTCGACATCTTCCGGCCCGGCACCGGGAAAAGAAGTACTTATGGAAAACACCGGCCTGGAAACCGAAGGGTACAGATCCATTGAAATACGCGAGACCAGGGTAAGCGCTATACCCAGAACAAGGGCGTAAACTATTATGACCGTTACCGGCCGTTTTACCGAATACTCTTCGATAGACATACGCTACTCAACTATCCGTACCGGGTCGCCGTCGGCAAGAAAATTCTGACCCAGGGTTACCACCCTGTCGCCGTTTTCCAAACCAGAAAGAATCTCTACCATTGTCTCGCTTTCAAGACCAAGGGTAACTTCGCGGCGGCGCGCTGTACTGGAACCTTCCGGGACATCAAAAACAATCCAGTTCCCATACGTATGGATCAATGCGCTCCTGGGGATAACCGGCACATCCACCCTGGAACTGGTAACAAGGCTTACCGTCGCGAACATTCCCGCCAGGATACGGGGGTCTACACGGCCGCCCGGGCCAGGTAAAATTTGCAGCGAAATTCGGATCGTCCGGCTTGCCGGGTCAAGCACCGGGGAAACTTCATCAACTTCTGCCATAAAAATTTCGCCGGGCATTGCTTCAAAGCTGATCTGCGCCGGAAGCCCTTTTCGCATATTTACCGAAAAACGCTCCGGCACATGGGTCTCTACTTTTAGGCTGGACAGGTTCCCGATTATGCAGATTGCAGAATTGGCCTGCACTGTGTCCCCGACATTTACCGGTACCGACAGTACCGCCCCGGAAACTGTCGAAGTTACCGGGCTTGGAAAAAACGTATCGCCCGGGCGGGAAGGGTCCACGACGGCGATCACCTGCCCGCGGTTCACCGTATCCCCTACACGGACACGCATCTCTGTAAGCCTGCCCCCCAAAACCGGGTAGATCGACACCTGCGAAGAGGAAAGGACATCGCCATTAAGGATAACTGAATTTTCTACCGTGCCCAGGACAACCGGCGTAACATGGATTGCCGTGCCGCCGCCGCGTTGACCTCCGCCCTGGCCGCCGCCGCCCTGGCCGCGCGGGCTATCGTTCGCAGCGCTGCCCGCCTGCGCGTTAGCTGTGCCTTCTGCAGCCTGTTCCGAAGCTGCGGGTATAAACCTGCGGACAATATTGAATATAATTAGGGCAGCAACAACGATTATGAGAATAATTAAAACTGCCGTTACTATGCCCTTTACATTTTTTATTTTCTTTTCACCCTTCATCGATCATCCTTTGTATCATCTGGAATAATTAAGCAGTTCTTCTTCGTCCATGTTAAGGGCGGAAGCAAGATCCAGTATAAGCATTTTATACGACAGCTCACTCGAAAGCTGCTGCTGCTGGGCGTCGTTCAGCCTGTTGCGGGTTGATTCATAATCAAGAAAATTCATCGTACCCCTTCTGTATGCTGATTCTGCAAGTTCATAAGCCCTCTGGGCGTAACTTGCCTGGAGCCGGGAAATCTCCACTTCTGTCCAGGTATTGTCTATGCTGGCCGTAAAGGAGCGGATTTCCTGCCGGGCATTGTTTTCCATGTCCTGCATATCCAGCAGCGCTTTCCTGTAGTTCGCGTTGGCGCTTTTCATGGCCAGCGCCCCCCTGGTTCCGGGAATCCATGAATCGACAGGTATGCTTACCGAGATGCCAACACCAATAAGTTCATCGAGACCGGATTTTTTGGAAGCCCCCCAGGTCGCGGAAAAATTTACCGAAGGCCCTATGTTGGAAAGGTAGCTATCCGTGCGGGTGTTCCGCAGGCGTTTGATCTCGTTTTGCTGGGCGACAAGGTCGGGCCGTTTATAGAGGCGCTCCGTTATAAGCGCGTCCGGGTCCAGGGAAAGTTTGGCGATTTCCGGCTTGCCTTCCAGTTTGACTGTTTCACCGCCAGAAATCCCCAGGGCAAAAAGGAATTTCCCCATGGCGTTTTGATAATCCGCCAATGCCCGGTTATAGGAAAGCTTTGCCCGTTCGGCGGAAACCTGTGCCGACAGGTAATCCAGTTCCCCCACATAGCCGCTTTGCCGGGCTATACGGTCCCGTTCCAGCTGCTCCAGCGCAAGGCGCATGGCGCCTTCCAGAAAAACGAGCCTTTCGTTCTGGGCAATAATCGAAAAAAAGGCCTTCGAAGTCTGATTGATAATCATCCGCCGGGCCTGTTCGTAATTCAAGAGGCTGTTTTTATATGCCATCGAGATGTTCGCCATGGAGAAGGGCAACCCCGCAGAAAGCCCCAAAGAAAGCCGGACTGTCGCGGAATAACCATGTTCGGGGACAGTAACAGTACTATTAAGGGGGATGCTGTAACTTGCGCTCCCGCTTGCCGTAATTGAGGGGAATAGCTGCGCCCATAAGCTTCTTGCCCTGGACCTGTCCATGTGGAGGTCGATGGCCTGTTTTTGCAGGGCTATACTGTTTTTTTCCGCCAGTTCACAGGCTTCTTCCAGGGTAAGAATACGCACAGCATTTTCCTGCGCGGATAAAAACCCGGCAATAATAAGGAAGAAAAGCAGGACTGTATATTTTTTAACACCCACTATTAGTAATACTATCAGGTATGGAAATGTTACACTAGCAGGTTAATAATTCATAATCACTGCCGAAGCTTCCCAGTCAAAATCTGTAAATTCAAATTTCCCGGCAATAGCAAGCCTGCCAACCCCTTGCGAACGCCATAATGCAAGCTGGACGGGGATATCTATTTCGTCATCAAAAAAATTATCTGCCATAAAACTGCTTATTTTTGATGCTATGGGTTTAAAGGCGGGAGGCATGGGAACAATGCTGAATGTCTCTGTTACTGCCGGGTTGTCGCGTTCAAAATCGGCGCAAAAAGCCCAAAAAATTATTTTTGTTTCTGTATTCGGGGACAGGCTGATATACCTGGTTTTACCTGCGTCTATATACTCCCCGCCCGCAAGAAAAACCTGTGTGGCAACCATATTCTGGCCGGGGCCGGAATTCTGCAGATAAAGCCCGCCGGGTAAAATAACATTAATATGGATTTCATTCGGCGTATTGTTCCGGATGCTCCCGGCGACCACACTGCCGGTACTGCTGCCGGTCCCGTTTGCCGCCAGCGAAACAAGGCCGCCGGAAAAAGCTTCACCGAGTTCATGCAGTTTTTCCGGAACAACCCCTGATAATAACCCCTGCGCAGAAGAAAGACAGGAGGCAGAAATAAAAATTAAAACAAGCACAACAACCCAGTTAAACCTGATTTTCATTAACGTACTCCCAACAGTGGCCCCTTATCTTCTTGTTCTGACTTTTCCCGGTTTAAAAAACCCAAACAGGCTGCCGCAAAAACCGCCTACGATATGGGCAAATTCCGAGATAACGCCGGTCTCCAAAGAGTGGAGAATTTCCCGCCCAAGATAAATTATTAACACGAGGACAAAAGTAAGCGGGATTTCGCCCCTTTTAAAATTGGTGAACGAAGCAAGGAGGATCATCATAAACACAATGCCGCTTGCGCCCATCATATCGGTTTTAAAAACAACAATATTAAGGACTGCGGTAATAAGGGCAGTAAGAATAATCATTACCACCAAAGAGGCGGAACTGTAGCTTTCTTCGAGGACCGGCCCCAATAGCAGGATAAAGGCAAAATTGGCCAGGAACTGGTTCCAGCCGGCATTGCCTATTACATGGGTAATAAGGGTAACCCAGTTACGGTACGACTGCGGGTTAAAACCGGCGCCAAGCGAGAACCATGCAGGGATAAGGCCGTGCATTACATACTGATTGACAAAAAGCACAACCGCGCTAACCAGCGTAAAGCTTAAGACAACCGGGGCATTGTATCGTACATTCATCGCTGGTATTATACCAAATTATTTATTACACTGACAATTCCATTAAAAGCTGGTTCGCCCTTTCTTCTACAAGGTTATACTCCATGTCTTTGACATATTTGCAGATTTTTTCGAGTTCAGTGTCGATTTCCCTTTCAAAATACACATCCTCCAGATCCTTGATTACTTCTTCCACGGAATTCCCCTTGCCGGCGGCACAGGAAGCAGCCAGCCTTTCCAGCTTTCTTTTAAGGGCCTCGCGGCCTATTATTATTTTGGCGGCATTCAGGTTGGCCCGGATTTTTTCCAGCAGAATGGCGGGCGATATGGGTTTAACCACAAAATCGGCAGCCCCCATTTTTTTTACTTCTACAATCGTGTCCGCCGTCCCCTGGGCGCTTACAATAATAACCGGAATGTGGTAATGGGAATTATCATTACGCAGGTACCTTAAAAAATCCATGCCGTTTATGCCGGGCATGTTCATGTCAAGGAGTATAAGGTCTACCTTGGCAGAATTAAGAATGGTAATTGCAATGTCTGTATTTTTTGCAAGGCTTACATCGTATGTTTTCTCCAAGACTGCACGGATAATATTGAGTATGGAAATATCATCGTCTATGGCTAAAATGGTTTTTTTAATGTCCGGCATTTGGAACCCCTTTTTTCTGCGATATCATTTCAAAATCCCCCTTGACAGTATTAAATATTTCAACCAGAACCGGATCAAAATGCGTCCCGGACCCGTCTGTAATAATTCTGCACGCTTCTTCGTGGGCCAGTGCTTTTTTATACGGGCGGACGGCTATTAATGCATCGTATACATCCGCTATTGCCATAAGCCGCCCTTCCAGGGGGATGTTCCGGTGTTTAAGCCCCACAGGGTAGCCCGTGCCGTCCCACTTTTCGTGGTGGGTCCCTGTAATCAGCAGGGCGTAATTTAAAAATGTATGTTTTTCGGTGTTTTTCATTATTTTTTCGATAGCGTCCACCCCCGCCGTTACATGTGTTTTCATTATCTCGAATTCATCCGGGTCCAGTTTGCCTGGCTTGTTTAGGATTAAATCGGTTATGGCGATTTTTCCCACATCGTGCAGCGGGGCAGAAGAGAGGAAAACATCTATGTCCCAGTCAATTGTCTCGTCTGCATATTTTTCGCTGCGGATTAGTTCATTGGTAAGGCTTTTTAAATAAAGCTGGGTACGGTTAATATGGCCGCCTGTAAGCTCATCGCGGAATTCTACCAAGTCCGCCACCGTTGCCAGCACTGCATTCTGCAAGTCAACAACTTCCCTTGTTTTATCGCGGACTTTTTGCTCCAGGTTATCCGCATAATCCTTAAGGGCAGCCTGGCTTGCCAGCAAATCTTTTTTCTTTTGTTCCAGGAGAAGCAGGTTCCCAATACGCCTTAACAAGAGCGGGGCGGAAAACGGCTTTGATATATAATCGGCAGCCCCAAGGTCGAACCCTTCCAGCTCGCTTGTTACATCGCTTTTTGCGGTTAGAAAGATAACAGGGATATCAATAAAACGCTGGTCGGATTTTATTTTTTTTATTACTTCATAACCGCTCATTTCCGGCATTTCAATATCCAAAAGGATCAGTTCGGGTTCTATTTTTTCCAGAATTTCAAAAAAATCCGCCGCCGACGCCACAGATGTGATATCGTAAAATGTTTTTAGCATATCCCTGCCCATTGCCAGGTTTGCCATATTATCGTCTACCATTATAATTTTTGGACGCACATTTTTCATTTTTTCCCCATCAGGTAAAAAAGCAGGTCTTCCCGGCCTATGTTTCTGCCGAAGTAAAAAGCTCTGCCTCCAGCCGTTCCGAAATACTGTCGTATTCCAGAGTATCCATTTTTTTCCGCAGCCATTCGACCAGTTCCGAACCGTTTTCATAATTATAAGATTCGAGTTCCTTGATAATTTCTTCCATTTCCGATGATCTGTATTTACGCACAGCATCTGTCAGGGCAAGAAGCAGTTTGGGATCCGGCGCATGAGCCTCTTTTTGCGGTGCTTTGCCGCCGGCAGCTTTTTGTAAAATCCCTTTTAGATCATCAAGCAGCGATTCTACCAATGCTATAAAAGGGAAATGCTTTGCCCTTATTGTTTCTATATCGCCGGCCTTGGCTGCCGCTTCAAGTTCCGCCGCTCCCTTGCCGGCGGCATTGGCGGAAATGCTGTAACTGGAACCTTTTAGGCTATGGGCAATCAACCCATATTCCTGCAGGGAAATCCCCTGCGCCGCGTCCCCGGAAGAATCCGCAGAAAAGGAACGTATTTTTTCCAGCAGTGCCGGCATATGTTTATAGTAGGAATTGATTGCATCCAGATAGGTTTCTTCGTTAAGGAAGCGGTTAACGCCCTGAATAAGATCCACGCTTTCCAGAAAGACGCCTTTTAGGACATCCAGGGTATCCATTGGATCTGCAGCTTTTTCCCCTGCAGCATTTTCCCCCTGTGCCTGTAAAAGGACAGCTTCGCTCTGCCTGTTCCGTATCCAGGTATTAAGGATAGAATCAAGCTGGATAACATCTATTGGCTTGGAAATAAAAGCCTGGAAACCTTTTTGCAGAAACATTTCTTCATTGCCAACAACGGCATTGGCGGTAAGGGCAATAATTGGGACTGTCCTGGCGTACTCGGTCCCTATTTCTTCGCGTATAACCCTGGTTGCCTCGATACCGTCCATTTCCGGCATCATGTGATCCATAAAAACAGCGTCGTATCTGGGTTCCCCTTCGCGGATAATGTTAATGGCATCCCGCCCGCTGGAAATACAGTCAATCCTCATGTCGTAGGCTTTAAGTATGCCCCTTGCAACGTCAAGGTTTGTCTGGACATCGTCTACCACCAAAACATGGGCATAGGGCATTTTGTTCCGCACCAGCAGGGAATTTTTTTTGCGCTTCTGGTCGGAATACCGGAATTTTTTAAGGTTGTTTACAACCTCTTCCCCAATGGTTGAATCGTTAACATACTTTTGTTTAATTTTTGCCGTAAATACACTGCCCTTGCCGTATTCGCTTTCCACAAAAACAGAGCCTTCCATCATCTCTGCAATCTTTTTTGTTATGGACAGCCCAAGGCCGGTCCCCTCAATTTTATGGTTAGCGTTTTTATCCAGTTGTGAATAATCAGAAAACAAATTTCCAATTTCATTGGGCCGTATGCCAATTCCGGTATCTTTTACCCGGATGGTCATCCAGACAACATCGGTCCCCGCCTCGTGCTCGCACCGTACAATCAGTTCCACCTTCCCTTTCTTGGTATACTTTAAGGCATTGGAAAGCAGGTTATTAAAAAGCTGCTTAATCCGTATCTCGTCGCCGTAAAGGTGCGTCAGCATGGAAGGTTCTATGTCGAGCACAAAGTCAACAGGTTTTTCTCCAATGCGCAGAATATTCTGGGTAATGGTATCGTTAATAAGGCTGGGGATATTGTATTCATTGGGGATCAGTTCAAGCTTCCCAACTTCTATCTTGGAGATGTCAAGCACATCGTTCACCGTAGAGAGGAGAAGCTCGCCTGCCTCATAAACTTTTTCAAGGTTCGAATAAACTTCTTTGTTTACCCCTTCGGCTTCCAGGGCCAGCCCGGTAAGCCCAATGATGGCGTTAAGCGGCGTGCGCATCTCGTGGCTCATCCTGGCCAGGAAATGGCTCTTTGCTTTGTTGGCTTCCCGCGCCTCGTTAAGCGCAGCTTCGAGTTCCGTCTGGAGCGTGCTTAATTCGGTTATATCGTTAAAATTGCCGACAATATCCGTTATTTCGCCAAAATCGTCATATATGGGTGTTGAACTAAAGTGGAGCCTGGTTTTATCTGCCCATACATTCCATTCCTTTTGACCTTCGGTAAATGTTTTTAATACATTCTCGTAGATTTTTTTTGACGGGGTCTTTTTTACAACCCTGTCCAGGAACTGGTAGAGCGTTAACCCCTCCACAGAAGGTGGCAGGTTACCCATTTTTTTAAGGTAACGGCCCTGGAAAAGGGTTATTTTAAGGTCCCTGTCCACACTCCAGATAATGCCGGAAAAGTTATTGAGTACCGCTTCCAGCCTTGCAGCGCTGGAGCGGATGCTTTTTGTCATCTCGTTCTGGAATACCGCGTATGCGATAATGTTCCCTGCCGAGCTTAGGATCGACTGCTCGTTTTCGGTTAAGGTCTTCTCATTATGGCAGTCATCGAACCCGATAAAGCCCCAGAATTCGTCCTTAAAAAATACCGGCACTTCGAAAATTGATTTGACGCCCTGGGGGTTGAACACTGCCTGTTCCCCGGCCGACATGGTAGCTGTTGTTTTATTAATGCTTTTCCCCTCGGACAGGACAGTAAGCCAGCCGGGGAGTTTTTCGTTAACCGAATCGGCCGTATAAAAATTATACAGCCGGGGCTCGACATCGCCGTCCCACTCTGCAATTATGGACAGGCTTAATACCCCGTCTTTTACATGACGTTTCCAGATATGCACCCGGTCAAGGTTGATTTCATTTGCAATCATGCCCATACAGAGTTCCAGATCCTTTTTAAAATCGTCTATTTCCGATTTAAGCAGGATTGCCGCCACCCTGTTAACCGTATCCAGGAGCCTGTCCCGCTGCACTATCCCGGCTGTCATATTTTTCTGTTCGCGCAGATCCCGCACATACGCGGCGACTACATCAACATTGTCAAAGGGGATACGTACAAGGGTAACTTCCGCCGGGATTAAACTGCCGTCCTTTAACTTATGCATCCATTCAAATTTGTCCCTGCCCTCCTCAAAAGCTTTTTTTAAACTATGCTTTTGTTTTTCGGAAGACAGCTGCCCGTCTTCCTGGTATTCTGGCGAAAAATCCTCATACCCGGAAAGAAATTCCTGTGTATTTTCCAGTTTAAACAGCCTAAGGTTCTCTTCGTTGCAGTAAAACATTTCATACCTGGAATTCCACAGATGGCAGGAAAGGGGCATGGCGTTAAGCAAAAGGTTGGTCCTTTTGTGGGATTCAAGTATCTTGGCGGACTGATCCTCTATTTTTTCGAAGGGGCGTACCACAAACTGGGAGGCGAAGATTGAAATTAACAGCCCCGCAGCCAGAAAAAACAGGGCCGAAAAAAGCAGGTCCTGCCGTACCTGAAACCCCGGGTTTTCCTTTGCAGGGGCCATAACCAGAACATGCCACCCCCCTGTTGTCCCGGTTATCCGCTTGTACTTGCAAATATTTTCTGACCCGCCGTAATAAAAAGAACTGGTCCCGCTGTCTGTGGTAAGGATCCGGATAACCGTGTCCTTCCTTGACTGCGCTTCCCTGTCATCCGGGTAAAATTTTGCCTCCAGCATTGGGTTAAGCCGCTGTAAAACCGGTTCCTCGTGCTGCCCGGCAATAATTGTGCCTTCATCATCGAGTATTAAAATAGAGCCGGTCTGCCAAACCCTGTAGCTGCGTATTAAATTGGAAAAGGTGAACCCCGAAATCCTTCCTACCAGAACCATGCCGGAAGATATTGGCACAAACACATTCATAACAAATTCGTTTGTCTCGAGATCGTAATGGGTAGTCGGGATAACGCTCTCGCCGCTATAGGCCATCTGCACATAACGGTTTTCTTCCAGCAGCTCTGCAGATTTTACCGGTACGCCAAAATTTGCAATAACCCCATAATTTTGGTCAATTACAGAAAAAGCATCGAATTCCGGGAACTTGTTAATCTCCATGGCCATTATTTCTGTCATATCTTTAGCCGATGTCGAGTTAAGCAGCCGTTCGGCAACTGTTGCGCCATTTGCCTTTATAAGCTGCATTTTTGTGGAAATCAGCTTGTCGGCAAAGTTAATCGCCAGGGACAAGTCCTGATCCACCGCTTCCGAAATGCTTTGCCTGCTAAAGAGGAAATTTGTAATAAAGCTTGTTAAGGTAATAACAAAAACAATAATTGCGAGAATAAGCGTAGCTTTAATACGCATGGACATTTTATTACCTCTTTTTTAATAACCCTCCCAAATTATTAATTTTGTAATACTATAAGTTTTTAAGTTTCCTTAATATGTATCAATACACAAAAAGTAAAAATAGCAATCGCAAAATACACCCGAAAAACCAAAAAAAATTGTTCAATAATTAATTATTTTAAAAAACCCTTGACTGCATTGGGCAGAATGCATGATCATATATGTGTCATTTAAAAAAAGGGGAGCATTATGAAAAATGAAAACAGCGATGCTTTCCACTACAAGCGGCCAAGACTGAACAGCCTGTTCAGGGAAGCATCGAAATACCCCCTGGTTATGGTATGCGCAGGGGCAGGTTACGGCAAGACTACCGCCGTACATGATTTTTCCGAAGAGTACAGGGAAACATCCCCCATATGGATACAGCTCTCCAGTCATGACAACACCGGCACACAGTTTTGGGAAAGCTATGCCCGCAGCATGGAACAGGTTAATAAGCCTCTTGCCAGGGAACTCCATAAACTTGGTTTTCCTGCCGCTGCCGACAGTAAAAACCGGTATCTGTCCCTGCTGCAAAAAATGGCAACCCATGAACAGCGTATCGTGGTTATGGACGATTTTCACTTAATCGAAGACCCATCGGTGCTCCGCTTTATAGAATTCGCCGCCGCCAATAAAACGGCAGAAATATCGCTGTTCCTTATTTCCCGTTCCACCCCGCGCCTTAATACCGCTGGCCTGATTTCCAAAGAACAGCAGTGCAATGTGAATGAAAAAGACCTGTGTTTTACCGAAAGCGAAGTTGCCCAATACTTTAATATGCTAAACATTATTAACCGGCAGGATGTACTGCACGAAATTTTAGCGGACACCGGGGGTTGGGCTTTTGCCATTAACCTTATTGCACGCTCCTACCAAAAAGCCCCCGGCTATGGGGGCTATGTACGGGACGCAGCGAAGAAAAATATCTTCCAGTTTATGGAAACAGAAATATGGGGAGGGATCTCCCCGCGCCTCCGGAATTTTATTATCAAACTTTCCCTAGTCGAGCATCTGTCTGCCGATTTGATCAAGCTTCTGGCACAGGGGGACGAAGAATTAATTGAAGAACTGGAAAGGCAAAACGCATACATACGCCGGGACAACTATATTAACGCTTACCTTATCCACCCGCTGTTTCTGGAATTTATTCGACTTAAACAAAACCAGCTGCCCGATGGGCAAAAGCAGGAAACATGGGAAACAACAGCAGCATGGTGCGAGGAAAACGGCTACCATACAGACGCATTTTCCTATTACGAAAAATCCGGGAACTATGCGGCAATTATTCAAAAAGTCGGCTCGTTAAACGTACAGATGCCGCCGGATATGGTTGAATACATCCTTAAACTTTTTGACGAGGTGCCCGAAACGGCAAAGCTCCACAACCCCCTGTTTCCCGGGCTGCATATAAGGTTAAAGCTAAACATGGGGCTGTTTGACGAAGACACGATTGCATTGGCAAAGGGTTATGCCGAATATTACGAGGCCCGGCCGGAACTGAACGACTGCAGTGTTGCGCTCGCCGTTATTTACTTTAACTGGGCGCTGCTGCTGATGTTTATGTCAACCTATACCGGCAATTATAATTTCGATTGCTATTTTAAAAAAGCAAAAGAGTGTTACAGTAAAAACCCGTTTAATTTTAACGGGGCGTATAACATGGTGCCAATGAGCGCCTGGGCTTCGCTTGTCGGCGAAAGCCGCGCCGGGGCACAGGAAGAATATATTGGCGCACTGTCCCGTTCGTTTCCCTTTTCATCCGACCCGGGAAAAAGGTTCTTTGCCGGTTTCGAAGACCTGGCGCGGGGCGAATTATGCTTTTTCCGGGAGGAATTTGACGAAGCCGAACAATACCTTAAGCGTTCGGTCAACGAGGCGTACCGCTGCGATCAATTTGTAACACATAACCTTGCCCTGGCCTACCTTGTACGGATCGCCCTGTTCCGGGGTGATTTTGCATCCGCCGCCGCAAAACTGCAGGAAATGGAAACGCTGCTTAGCGAGAAGGACCACGGCGTCCGCTACGCCATGTACGACATTGCCTGCGGTTTTTACCAATTGACACTGGGGCAGCACGAAAATATACCGGAATGGCTAAAAGGCGGCTTTTCGTCCTACCGGCACCCGTCGTTTATTAAAAATTACGAGAACCGGGTAAAATCGCTGTACCATTACCAGACACAGCAGTACAGCGCCCTGTTGGCATTTATAGAAAATGAAACGGGACAAACAATTTTGTTCAGAAAAATAGAATTAAAATTATTGCAGGCCCTGTCCCTTTACCAGCTTAAAAAGCACGAAGACGCGGTTGCCGCGCTTACAGAAGCCTATAACCTTTCTGAACCGAACAGGCTTACCGTGCTTTTTACCCAATATTCAAAAGATATGCGTACCCTCTGCGCCGCCGCCATAAAAGACCATTCATGCCAGATCCCGCGCCACTGGCTGGAGGAGATCAACCGTAAATCGGCAACCTATGCGAAACACCTGGCTCATGTTGTAAGTGAATATAAAAAAGTTAACCATATAACAGAGACCATCGTTTTTTCCCCAAGAGAGGCGGAAGTACTAACCGGCATATCACAAGGTTTGTCCCATCTGGAAATCGCCGCAAAATGCAAACTTCCGGTAAAAACGGTCAAGATGGCCATTGGCAGCATTTACGAAAAAGCAGGCGCGGAAAACCTGTCCGACCTTGTTCGCATAGCGGTAGAAAAAAAGCTTGTATAAAGTGGAAATCCAACAAGAAGAATTTTACCACAAACCTCACGAACTTTTACTTCGAATTTCTGGAGTTCTCCCGGAACTCCATCCAAATTTTTATTTGTGATGTTCGTGGTAAAAAAAATTGGATTAATTAATGTCAGATAACTTTGCGTTGTACGGCAATCCGGATAAAGTCTGCGCGGTTTTTTGCGCCCAATTTATTGTAGAGGCTTGTTATTATCATCTTTACCGTGTTTTCCGAAAGTTTGCGGTTGGATGCAATATCGGCACGGGAAAGGTCGGCAAGGATTTCCTCCTGCCTTTGCGAAAAAACAAAATTATCCGCAAGGGAATTTGCCCTGCGGTACTCCATTATTACGTTGGACTGATGCTTTGCAAAGGTGGCGGACCTGTGGTTTATATTTTCCAGCCAGGCAGGGGGAATATCAATGCCTGGCTCCTTAAGCGCGGCGCTGGTTAAAGTCCGCATATCTTTGCCCAATTCTATAAAGGGCATTACAATTCCATTGGGATCTGTTGTCCGGTATGCTTCTTCAAAAGCTGCAAATGCTTTTCCCCTATCTTTCATTTTGTAATGCACGCAGGCTTCTATTGCCAGCAGTTCAACCCGCCCGAACAGGTACGACTCACGCTGCTTCATTTCCTGAATATACGATAAAAGAGGCGGGTAATTCCTCGTCATATAGCAGTAGCGCGCTTTTACCTGGTTGGCAAAGTTTTCGATAAAACCGGCATGGCTGTAGGGCGAAAAATTACCTTTAAGCCAGTCGGATATTTTTTCCGGCAGGCCCAGAACATAATAATACCAGGAGAGTAAAATATTATAGGTGATATGGCGGTTTGTATATTCATGATAATCCAACTGGGTTTTCATGTCCCTTACGGCCTGTTCTGCCTTTTGATAGTCGCCCTGGAAAACAGCGATCCGGAGCAAAAAGAACAGCTCTCTGTGTATAAGCGAAAACTGTTTACTCTCCCGGGATTGACTCAGGGCCTGGGTAATGCACAATTCCGCTTCCTGTATATTACCCCGGAAAAAATTGAGTACCCCGTGTGCCAACTCGACTTCCCCATCCATGCGGCCGCCAAAACGGCTTGAAACACACTCAACAGTACGGGTAAGGGCTTTAATGTATTCTTCCGGAGCGCCTTTCCTGGAAGTCCCAACCCTGATTATCCAATGTTCCGGAGTATAGATATGCATATGTACAGATTCAGGAAGCCCGGAATAACAATCTACAAATTTTTTATAGTAATGGTCAAAATCGTAGCGATCGTCGGTTAAGCACAGCATCCCGCGGAGTATGGCCCAGCAATGGTAGATACCGCCCAATGTCCTCTTCCTGAGTATGTGATTTTTGGGGAGCATAAGGAGTTTTTTTTCATAATGCTCCGCCAATTCAATTGCTTTTTCCGAAAGCCCCTGGCATATATAGGAGCGCAGATGTAATGTTGCCAGAGTTTCTACCGTATCGAAAGCATTTTCCGGCGCCCGGTCAAGGATTGCAGCCAGGTAGGTTGCAATATCAAGCGGTATCTGGGCGGGCAATTCCAGGAAAATGGCAACAAGGGACTCATAATCCCCTATCTTTTCATAGTATGACATTGCGTCGATCTTAAAACCGTTCTTCATGCACCAGCCGCCGGTTACCCTGTACGTTTCGTGTTTTTGATCCGCCGAAAGGAGGCACTGTTTTTTACCAAGGAATTCCCTGAACAAAGGGTGAATGATATAAGCGTTTATATAGCTGTCGCGGCGCACGTATGCGTTTTGCCTTTCCATCTCATCAATTAATTCTTCGTCCCCGTTTGCCAAAAGGCTGATCAGATCGACAGACAAGTGATCAATAAGGGAAAGGCATATCAAAAAAACCTGGAGCTTTTTGGAAACAGCGTCCCAGATTTCTGTCTCGATCAGCTGGAAAACATTCGTCTTCATCGCGTTCCGTACATAGCCTTCGTAGCCAGGCGCCTTTTGGTAAGAACGGGCGATAAGGTTAATGGCAAACGCCCAGCCCCCGGTGTCATGCATAATTTCGCGCAAAGTGTCCTGCCGGGGCGGAATATTCAGTTTATTAAAAAACTGGGCGAGTTCGTTTTCGGTAAAACACAGGTCTTTTTCATTTACATTGTACTGCCGCCCCTGGGAGATAAGTCCGGTGGTATTAAGGCGCGGGGTGGAGCGGGAAATAATGAACAGCGAAGTCCCGGCCGGGATATAATTACTTGAGTATTCAAAAAAATGGAGCACCGAAGGGTCCTCGATCAGATGAAAATCGTCAATTACAAAAATACGCCGCTGTTGATCGACAATTTTATGCAGGAGGGAAATATACTGGTTCATTCTGTCCTGGGTATCGGGGAAGCCGATTTTAATGAATGCCCTGGCAAGGCTCTGATTAACCTGCACCATGCTGTGGACATAATTTTCCCAAAACCGCGTCCCGGAATTATCTCGCCCGGAAAGCTGCACCCATACCGGCACCGGCTCCTTATACTCCAGGGTAAAATCGTGGACGGCGCTGGTCTTCCCGTAACCCGCCCCGGCGCACACCATTACCAGGGGGTAAGCAGAAGCCACCCTGAACAGATCGTTCAGCCGCGGGCGTTCAAAATAACAAGAATCACAACAGCCATGCCTGTCTTCCATAACAAACAATTTCCCCTTATTTTTCCCCAAATTACCATTTGCTGCCGGCTTAAGAAGACACCCAATAAGTATATCACAAAACTTTAAAAATATTATAAGAATTTTCTTTTTAAGCAAGAATTAATGGGTAATTAGCTTATCGGGCGTCAAGTAGTATGATATGGACATCTCTAAAAACTTCAGTTTTTGGAGATGATCCGTTATAGAATGCATGTTTCGTAGCCTTAAAGGCGAGAAACTGCAAGGGAACCGAAAAAAACAACAGGTTTTTAGAGGTTCCCATATTTTATTAAATTTTTCTTGCTAGGCAAGATTTTGTGCAAGCTGAATCTCCACAGGACAGTGATCGGAGCCCTGGATATCTGGCCGGATTATCGATTGTTTTACCATTGGGAGGAAAGCTGTATCGACGCAATGGTAGTCAATACGCCAGCCAACATTCCGCTCCCTTGCGCCCATCCTGTACGACCACCAGCTGTAATGGCCTGCCTCGCCGGGGTGGAAGTGCCGAAACGTGTCGGCAAAGCCCGCCCCGGTATAGCTGTCCATCCATGCCCTTTCCTCCGGCAGGTACCCGGCGCTGCCCTCGTTTTCTTTGGGGCGGGCAAGATCGATGGGGGTATGGGCAATGTTGTAATCCCCGCATAACACAAAATGTTTACCCTGCTTTACAAGTTTTTTGCAGTACTTTAAAACCGCGCCGCAAAATGCAAGTTTATAGTCAAGTCTTTTCCCGCCATCCTGGGAATTGGGGAAGTAAGCGGTAATAAGCACAAAGTCTTTATAGAAAGCCTGGAGCACGCGGCCCTCATCGTCAAAATCTGCAACGCCCAGCGGCTTAACATCGTCCGGCTCTTTTTGCGAAAAAATCGCCACCCCCGAATAGCCGGCTTTTTTCGCGCTGGCCCAGTACGTATGATAGATTTTTCCCGATTTATTTTTTGGGGCCCGGAGCTCGCCGGAAAGCTGTTCGGGGCGTGCCTTTGTTTCCTGCAGGCAAAGCACATCGGGCGATTCCGAGGCAAGCCACGAGGAAAAGCCCCGCTTCTCGACCGCCCTTATGCCATTTACATTCCACGATAGTATACGCATAAAACCATTATAACATTTTTTATTTGTATTTGTTATACTAAAATTATGAAAAAACCAGCTGTCATTACATTATCAATTCTTATCTGCGCCGCACTTACAGCAGTGTTTTTATTCACCCAAAAATCAGCACGCAAAGATCAGTCCCGCTACCCAAAAACAATAAATATTGCATACGTAGAGACGCCGTTTAATGTACAGGTTATTGTGATGAAGGAAAAGCATATGCTGGAAGATGCCTTTGCCCCGCTGGGTGTTACGGTTACGTGGCATGTGTTCAGCCAGGGCGCAGAACAGACGCAGGCTATGGCTGCAGGATCGCTTGATATTGCGCCGGCGCTTAATTCCACTTCGATAATACTGGCAAACGCGGCGGGCAACCCGGTCGGGGCTGCGGCGCTGGTAAGCCGCCCCCGGCAGACCTTCGCGCTCATGGTAAGGCCGGACGGCCCCCAGAACATCCGCGCCCTTCGCGGAACAACCATCGCCGGTCCCAAAGGCTCCGTACTCCACCAGATGTTAATCGCCGCTTTGGTTAGAGAAGGCATGAACGCTTCTGACGTGAAGCTCTTAAACATGAATCTGCCCCAGGCGGGCGCCGCGCTTCTTGCCGGCCAGGTAGACGGCGCGCTCCAGGCGGCGGGCGTTATTATCCGCAACGAAGAAGCAGGTATGCGCACGCTCTTTACCGCAGACGGCTACCTTACCCCGCTCCTTTTAACCGCGGTCCGCCCCGCTTTCGCGGAAAATTACCCCGAACTGCTTAGCACATACCTCCAGGTCCAGGACGAAGCCTGCAACTGGATAACGGCAAACACGACAGAAGCTGTCGCCCTGGCGAGCCGCCTCCTGCAAGTTTCTGCGGAAGACGGAATGAAACTGTACCAATGGAACGGCATCGCCCAGGTATTGGAACAAAGCGACATTAAAGCCCTTGAAGAAGACGTGGATTTTCTTTACGGTCAAAACATGATTGAAAGAAAAATTGACCCAAGGGTGTTCGTTTTGCAGATGGCTTTTGGCAGATGAAAAAATCAACAACTATAAATCCGATTATAAAAAAATCATCATGGGTAACATACGCCACCCTACCCCTGCTCCTCTTTGCCGCATGGGCTGTGCTTTCAACACTGGAACTTGTTAACCCCTACCTTATCCCAGCTCCCGCGCGGATATGGAACGCTGCGCACCAGCTTATCGCTTCGGGTGAATTGATTAAACACATTGCCATTAGCCTGACCCGTGTATGGGGCGGGTTTGGCCTGAGCGTTCTGTGTGCCCTGCCGCTGGCCCTGCTTTTCCATGAAAGCCCCCTCTTAAAGCGTTTGTTTTATGTCCCCTTCGAAGTGATCCGCGCCGTGCCCCCCCTGGCGATGATCCCGCTGCTTATCCTCTGGTTTGGCCTGGGGGAAGGTTCAAAGCTTGCCGTAATTGTGCTGGCCTCTTTTTTCCCGGTTTTTTTAAGCGCCCATAGCGGCTTTAATTCGATGGACAGGAGCTGGCTGGAGCTTTCCCGCTCGCTGGGACTGCCTTTCCGCCGCCATCTTTTTTCCGTGTTGATCCCCGCTTCGCTCCCCCAGGTTATTACCGGGCTGCGCCTTGGTTTTGGCTATGCATGGCGGGCCCTGCTTGGCGCAGAACTTGTTGCCGCAGCGTCGGGGCTTGGTTATTTTATTACCGATTCCCAAATGATGGCGCGGACAGACCGCGTCTTTGTGGGGGTTATCGCCATCGGGCTTTTGGGCGCAGGTTTTGACGCAATGCTCCGTTTAATTGCAAAGAAGCTAATCACCTATGATGTCGAGAGGGCGTTATGAAAATTACTGTCAGCTCCCTCTGCAAAAGTTACGAAGGGAAAAAAACTACAGGCACCAGGCGGCAAATAACTCAAGCACTGCGGGATTGTTCACTGGAAACAGAAGGTTCCGGTTTTACCGTTGTTGCAGGCAGGAGTGGCTGCGGGAAAACAACTTTACTTAAAATAATTGCGGGGCTCGAACGGGCCGATTCCGGCACGGTGGAATTTTTACCCATAAAAAATTCCAGTACAGAAAACACAGCGGGAAATTCTGTTGTGCCAAAAATAGGTTTTATGTTTCAGGACCCGCGGCTCCTTCCCTGGCTTAGCGTGGAACAAAACCTTGCCCTTGCATTCCGCGGGCCCAAAAGCAATGCAGAAAAAGCAGCCATACGGGAAAAAATTCAACAGACGCTGGCAATGGTTGGCCTTGCCGATCGCGCAGCTTCTTTGCCCCGCGAACTTTCCGGCGGCATGGCCCAGCGCTGCGCCCTTGCCCGCTCTCTATGCAGGGAACCCGATATCCTTTTACTGGACGAGCCGTTAAGCAGCCTCGATGCTTTTACACGGGCAAAACTTCGTGATGAACTTGAAAGGCTCTGGCAGCATCTGGGCATTACTGTAATCCTTGTTACCCATGACATAGAAGAAGCCGTTTTTTTTGGCGACCGGGTTTTTTTGATGAACGAAGGGGCAATAGAAAAAGCAACAACTATCCCCATGCCCCGCCCGCGCGATTGCCGAACTGCGGAATTTCAGGAATACTGCAGGAAAATAGAGGGGATGTTTTTTTGATATTACATGGAAATGTTAAATAAACCCGGGGAGATTTAAAGGAATAATATGAAAATAGCCCTTGTCCATTACCATTTGCGCCCCGGCGGGGTTACCCAGGTGGTTTTTCACCAGGCAAGCGCTTTACGGGAAGCCGGTGAGGATGTGCTTGTACTAAGCGGGGAAAAGCCGCCAATCCTTGAACACTGGGCAAACATCCCTATAGCGGCAATACCCGGCCTCCACTACGACCGGTTCCGCCCGGCAGTGCCCAAATCTGCCAGCCAGAACAGCCAGGCGGAAAAACTGGCACATGAAATAGAAGCGGCAATCCAATCACACTGGCCCAGCGGCAAAGCCGATCTTATCCATGTCCACAACCCGCTTATAAGGAAAAACAGCCTCCTGGCCGGGGCATTAAAAAAACTGGCGGGACACATCCCGCTTTTACTGCAAAACCACGACCTTGCCGAAGACTTCCGGCCCGATGTCTACATTGGCGAGGAGTACCCGGAAAACTGCCACTATGGGGTAATCAACAGCCGTGACTACAGCTATTTGCTCAAGGCCGGGCTTAAGCGGGAAGGGCTTCACCTGCTTCCAAACGAAGTGCAGAAACTCACTGTAACGCCGGGGCTCCCAAAAAATAAATTTATGTACCCTGTAAGAGGGATAAGGCGGAAAAATATCGGGGAGGCGCTGTTCCTCTCGATCTTTACCGGTTCTGCTTTGCCGGGAACAGGCATCGCGATTACACAGCCCCCGACCACCGAACAGGATATGCCCATTTACAATTACTGGAAAGAAACCGCCGGGAACTACGGCCTCCCTGTTGAATTCGAAGCGGGGACCGGCCGCCCCTTTGCCGATGTAATGGGCCAGGCAAAAGCAGTCCTGACGACTTCCGTAAAAGAAGGGTTTGGGTTCTCTTTCCTTGAACCATGGACGGCTGGCATTGCTGTTGCCGGGCGCCGCATTGATTATGTGTGCCGCGATTTTGAAGAAGCAGGCGTAAAGATGAACGGCTTGTACAGTTCCCTTTCCATACCTGCCGAATATGCGGAGCCGGAAAAATTAAAAGAAAAAACAGCGGAAGGCCTTAATAGGCTCTATGCCGCCTTTGGCCTATCGGTCCCCACACCGGCCATACAGGAAATGGAAAAAATATTCACCAAAGAATCGTATGATTTTGGGATAATGGACGAAGGGCATCAGGAAAAAATAATAAGCCTGACGCTAAAAGACAAAATAGCCCGGGAACGAATTAAAAAGCAGAACCCGTTTCTGGAAACATTTTCCGACTGGAAAAACGATCCCGGCAATATAGAAGAAAACAAACAAGCGGTACTGTCCGCATATTCAAGGGAAGCCATACTTGGCACAATCCTAGATGCATACAATAAGGTTCTCCTTCCCGTTACCCAAAGTATTTCCCGGCAAAAACTTTTAGACCTTTTCCTGGACCCTGAACGCCTGTTCCTGGTTGGCATTAGCCCGCCTGAATCAAAAGCGGTAAAACGGTGATGCAACTATCGATGAGCGGCGGGGAACTTCTTTTTTATACAAAGTTGATCCGGGAATTATCGCAGCCATTGGAGCCGCTGCCGGTACAATTACCTGCCGAGTGGGAAACGGTGGCAGCAAAGAACACGACTGTTCTAGATGGTATTCATGCAGTGCTTTTTGATATTTACGGGACATTGTTTATCTCCGCCGCTGGCGAAATCTCCGCCGCTGGCGAAATCTCCGCAGGAGCAGCAACGGTGGATAAAACGGATGATCCTCTTTGCGCCTTTGTGTCTTTGCGAGAGGAATTTGAGGATATTTATTCGGAAATGAGCGAATACTTCCGTGTTGCGGTAAAACAACGCCACGAGAAAGCCCACGCAGAGGGCATTGCCTGGCCCGAAGTTAAGGTAGACGAAATTTGGGCTGCTTACAGGGGAAAGCTCCCGCCATGCTGGGAGCAGCTGAATAATTTTCGCAAGAAGCTGGAGAAAATCGGCCCGCGTGCCCAAGCCCGTTCTGCAGGGCGGGAGCTGGCTCTGCGTTATGAACTGGCTGTTAACCCCGTATTCCCCATGCCCCATGCGGAAGCAGCACTGCGTTCCCTTGCTGCCCGCGGCATAAAGCTGGGGATAATTTCCAATGCCCAATTTTATACACCGCTTTTATTCAGCGCTTTTTTTAACGCTTCCCCAATCGAACTGGGTTTTGATCCAGGTCTGCTTATTTATTCCTTTGAAGAAGGCGAAGCAAAACCTTCCCCCCGCCTTTTTGCCAAAGCCAGGGAAAAGTTAGCGCAGTACAACATTAAACCAAAAGAAACACTCTATATTGGCAACGACATGAAGAACGACATCGCGAGCGCCGCCGCCTCTGGTTTTGCTACGGCACTCTTTGCCGGGGACGGCCGTTCCCTCCGCCTCCGCGAAGACGACCCTGCCTGCGCGGGCAAAAAACCGGACTTTATTTTAAATGATTTGCAGGAAATTGTTTAAAAAAGTGTCAGTCACCCCCCCCAGCCGTTTTATAGGGAAGCGGCTATCCGTTCTTCCACCAATTCACCAATAATCTGGGCTGGTGTTTGGCGGGTTGCAAGGGCTCGGGTAATAATGTAATCCGCCGCAGCCGGGTTAAGTATATGTAACAATTCTCTTTGATGAATAAAAATATCAGGTTTTGTAAAATCAACGTCCGGAGTTGTGCGGGTTAATTCTTCATCAAGCGCGTCGGCTTCTTCTTCGGTCATATATGCCATTTTTGCCTCCTGTACTGGAAATTTCATGTAACTTTAAAGAAAAACCTTCCGGCATTTCATCACATGAAACACATTAATATTTTCTTCATCAATGCGATTATACATTATTTCGATTGGGTTACCGCGTGTGTCAAAACCTACAAGCAAATACTTATTCCCATAGGTTTATAAAAGACCATTACGAATAGGGTGCATGAATGCCCACTCAACATCCGCTTCAGTAAACCCATGTTTAAAAGCTGATTTGTTGTATGTAATCCCGTTGCCCACTGTCCCCCTCTCCTTTAAATTTCTCCCCCCCCCTGCGCTCCCAAAAAAGGTGTCTGACACCCCCCCTAATAATACGGCTCTATTTTCCTGATGCAGTGGTTGTAGGTATCGGCCACATAAACATTCCCCTTGTTGTCTACCGCTACCCCCCATGGCCCATTAAATAGGGCAACATCGCTTTCCCCGTCAGCGAACCCTCCATATGGAGCAATACCTGTAAGTCCACTGCCGGCAAGAGTAGAAACAACGCCATCAGGAGTTATTTTTCTTATCCGGCAGTTCTTCATATCTGCCACATAGACATTACCAAATTTGTCTACTGCTACACCTTGTATTACATCAAACTTGGCTTCCGTTCCTGGCCCGTTGGCGTATCCGTTGGTTCCATTCCCCGCAAAAATGGCAACATCCCTGCCGGGTGTAATTTTTAGTATTCGGTATGTATCAGCAACATAAATATTCCCTGCCCTATCAATCGCAACATCACGAGTGTTGAAAGGTATAGGTGGCGTGTACCCATCTCCCAGGGTAGTTACATATCCTGCTTTGTTTATCTTTCTGATTTTTCTGTTCATAAGATCAGCTACATAGACATTGCCGGAGCTGTCAACTGCGACTCCGTATGGTGTATTAAATACAGCTTCATGACTTGGCCCGTCAGCAAAACCTCCGTTTCCACTACCTGTAGGCCCACTCCCCGCCAGAGTGGAAACTGTTCCATTGGGTGTTATTTTTCTGATTAGGTGGTTGTGGGCATCACCCACATACAAATAGCCGGAGTTGTCTACAGTTACACCTTGAGGGCAATAAAACTGCGCCGCAGTACCTTGTCCGTTGGCGAACCCGGCAGTCCCATCCCCCGCCAAGGTGGAAACCATTCCTCCTGGTGTTATCTTTCTAATCCGGTGTCCGCTAAATTCTGCCACATAAACATTCCCGGCATTATCAACCGTTATGCCCTCTGGGTGGTTAAACCGTGCTTCCTCTCCTTGCCCTTCAGCATACCCGGCAGTTCCATCCCCCGCCAGCGTTGTAACAAACCACCCCTTTGGCTCCCTGTAGGTATCAGGCTCATCTTTGGGTTTTATCCGCAAAAACGGATTATAGCACGCAAACCCGGCAAGAAAAAAAGTTACCCCAATTGCGATTAACAGCTTAAATACATTGGCATTTTTCATGGCATTTTCCTACCTTTTTTTAACCACAAATGACACGAATATTTTCGAATTACACGGTTAATTCAAAACATATTCGCATACATTCGTGCCATTCGTTGATCAAATTCTTCCCAAAAAAGGTGTCAGACACCTTTTGTACTACAATTACCGTGGCATAATATAAGTGCCATTTTTATAATTACCACTCGTGTTGCCGCTTACAGTCCCGCCATACTTTATAAAAGTACCAAAGCTTGAATTTTCTGCCACCCCAATATCATTGCCTGTAATGGTACCACCGTACATATAAAATTTAGCTCCCTGCCCTAAAGATACGCCAGTACAGTTGGTGCCGTTTTTACTATTTTTTATGATAACCCCATCATACATTTTGAGTGTAGGGCCATTGCCAATAGAAACAATTACATTGCCCCACAATGGAGAATTTGTTTTACCATCCAAAGTCAATGTGCCAGACATTCCTTTTAGTCCTAAAGTTACCGTAGTGTCCACATTAAAAAATGAGCCAGATTGGCCAGCGGAGCCTCTTCGTATGGTTACATCTTTTTCTGTAACAAAAATACAATCAGAGGACGTAGTATAAGTACTACCATTATACTCAAGATCATTATTTATCAGATATAATGCGATTTGGGTAGAAAAGCCATTAAACGCGCCGCCTGTGTAATTTTGGGCATTAATATCCCCCCATTCATTTATCTCCGCAGCTGTATACAAAGCAATCGTCTCGCGGTTTCCCTGCCCGGGCTTAACCTCTATCTGCTCAATGCCCATTACCTCAAGTCCAAAGGTAAAACTTTGTTGCCCTACAGGTATTAAAGAATAACCCTTTACAGAAACATTCCATGTCCCGGGGATAACTTTAAAAGAATTGCCGGTTGATCCCTTGTCGAACTTTTCCTCTATGGTCCCGCCGGGGCCCCTTAGGGTTACAATAAAATAAGCAATACTAGAAAAAGTTGTATCGGTATACCACCTGCCGCCGCCGGAATTGCCCCAGGTGATTGTCAGGTTGCCATTCCCTGCCCAGGGGCTAAAACAGCCGGAAAATGCCAGTAAAACCAAAAGCCCCACTGCTACTATTTTCTTCATAATAACCTCCTGCATAGAAGACGCTAATTTGATTATTCACCGTTTTACCCGCCATGGCGGGTATAGTAAACCTGGTTAATTATACCACTTATACCGCAGAGGCGTATATAACCGTTTATAAGAATAAAGAGACAGGTGCGTCTTCCCATTCATAACCAATTATTGTATATTTTTAGCAAGAAGGATAGGTAAATGCCGCTTATATCTCAATTTTATGGAATACTGGTTTATATCTATAAAGAAGTGAACAGCAGACACCACGTACCGCATTTTCATGCAAAATATGCAGAATTTGAAGGAGTGTATGACTTCAAGGCTAACCTTATCGAAGGCGAATTACCGCCTAAACAAAGAAAACTAGTGGAAGCATGGACGTTGCTCCATGAAGATGAATTAAATGCTGCCTGGATTGCCTGGAGCGAGAGTGGTGAAGTAATAAAAATAGAAGGATTAAGGTAATATTAATGATTCGCCCAAAAGCTATAGACGTAGAACCACGTCCTGATTATTGCCTCCTGGTTACGTTCAGCAACAATGAAAAACGCATGTTTGATGTTAAACCATATCTTGATTTTAAGCCGTTTAACGAGCTAAAAAATCAAACATTATTCAATACTGTTAAACCTGCCGGGCTAAGCATTGAATGGCTGCACGGGCAGGATATTTGCCCAGATGAACTCTATTATAATAGCCTGCCTGCCACAGAGTCCCCGTAATCATTTTCGTATACATAGGCCTTTTTACTGCCGATAATCAAAACAATGTTCACAAAAGAGATATTCGGTTTTTTGTTAAAAGTGATCACATCCTGGCAGATAATTGTTGTGACAGTCTGCCTGGTTTTATATTTTACCCTGGTGTCCTATGTCGCCCGCCTGTACCATCCCAGTAGGGGCGGGTTCTCCTTCGATTCCAAACCCAGGAGAGCAAAAGAAAAAAAGGTTGCTGCTGAATTGCCGGAAAGCGGCGACGACGACGATCTGGGCATTGAATGACCGGCATTACATGACAGGCTGCCTCTTAATAAACAAAAACCCCGGCACTTCCTCGTTCGAGAGCCTAAGGCCAATCAAAAAAGCCCTGGAAACGCCCAAGGTCTGCCACACGGGCACCCTGGACAGCTTTGCCCAGGGCTTGCTTGTGGTACTAACCGGGCGCGCTGTAAAACTTTCTTCCTTCTTTACCGGCTGCGGCAAACAATACCGGGCGCTGCTCCGTTTTGGCGAAGAAACCAGCACCCTCGACCCCGAGGGCGAAGTGATTGCCAGCGCACCCATCCCCGGCAGGGCGGCGCTGGAAGCGATCCTCCCCGCCTTTACCGGCACAATAGATCAGGCCCCGCCCCTGTACTCGGCAGTCCACATAAACGGCAGGCGCGCCCACGAACTTGCCAGGGCCGGCGAGGTAATCGAGATGAAGAAGCGGCCAGTTACCATATTCAGCCTTTCGCTTGTTTCCTGGGCGCCGCCCCATGCGGAACTGGAAGTCCATTGTTCCAGCGGCACCTATATCCGCTCCCTGGCCAGGGACCTTGCCATAGCCCTTGGCTCGCGCGCCCACCTCCGCTCACTAATCCGTACAAAAGTCGGGGATTTTGAAATAAATAACGCACTATCCCTGCCTATGGAAGCGGGTAGAGACCCTTCCCTGGATATTTTTACAGAAAAAGCGGTAAAATCCGCCCTGCTGCCCCTAAACCCGGTGCTTTTCCAAAAACTTGGCATACCCAGCGTCAGTATTGATGAACAAAGCGCCGGGATCGTATCCCATGGCGGAGATCTGGGTTTTTTGCGGATACCGGAACCGGGAAATATTCAACAACCTTCCAGTCCGGTAATCGCCCTTTTTTGCCATGACTCCCTTGCCGCAGTAATAGAAAAAAAAGATGGATTGTGGAAATATAGATTTGTACATGCGGCGGATTAATTGGGACGATCTGGGAGAATTAAACCAGGATGAACTTAAAATAAAGGTACTTGGCGGGGAAAAAACCGCCCTGACGATTGGCGTGTTCGATGGCCTCCACCGGGGGCATAAGGCGCTGATTGAGCGGGTTACCGGAAAAGCGCCGGGGCTGCTCCCTGCCGTCGTAACCTTCCGCGATAACCCCAAGAAACTGCATGGCATTATCAATTTTGAAGAAAAAATGGCGCTTTTGGGCAGCATGGGGGTTGCCCTTGCCGTGATCATTGACTTTTCGGAGCATTTCAGTAAAATAAACGGAAGGGACTTTATTTTAGCCCTCCACCGGTATCTCTCTCCTGCCTATATTGGCCTGGGGGTTAATTTTCACTGCGGATACCACAGGGATACAGACGCAAAAGCTTTTAAGGCGATGGCGGAAAGCTTGGGCATAGAAACAGAAATTATCCCCCCCGTAATGGAAGGGGGGCTGGCAGTTAGTTCCAGCAGAATACGGGCGGCCTTAAAGGAAGGCAGAACCGGGGAGGCGGCCCTGCTTTTGGGCCGCAGTTTTAATTAGGTACCAAGGAGTGTAATTATATATGGCTTTAACCAAAGAAGAAGTAACTTCCACTATTTCAAAGTTCGGTAAAAACGAAAAAGATACCGGCACATCGGAAGTTCAAATTGCCCTGTTAACCAAACGGATAAACCAATTAACAGAGCACTGCAAACAATTCAAAAAGGACAAGTCCGGGCAGCGCGGCCTTTTGATCCTCGTAGGCAAACGCCGCCGTATGCTAAAATACCTGCAGCGTGTTGATCTGGAAAAATATCGTTCCCTGATCAAGGAATTGGGTCTGCGTAAATGATGCAGACAGTAACACACACAATAGCCGGGAAAGAGCTAATCCTCGAAACCGGCAGGATCGCAAAGCAGGCCAACGGCTCTGTCTTTGCCCAGTACGAAGGCTCGGCAGTTATTGCCACTGTCTGCGCTTCCGCCGACCCGGTGGAAGGGCTGGACTATGTGCCCCTGACCGTTGACTATAACGAAAAATACTACGCCGCGGGCAAGATCCCCGGCGGCTTTATCAAACGGGAAAGCAGGCCCAAGGACAAGGAAATCCTTGTGTCGCGGCTTATCGACCGGCCAATGAGGCCCCTCTTTGACAAAAGTTTCGGCAGGGAAATCCAGGTCGTGCCTACAACCATTTCCGCAGACCAGACAAACCCGACAGACATCCTGGCGATTGTCGCGTCTTCCGCCGCCGTCCACATTTCGGACATACCTTTCGGCGGCCCCATAGCCGGGGTGCGCATCTGCGCGCTGGGGGACGAACTTATTGTAAACCCAACCTACGAAGAAATAGAAAAATCACGCCTCGAGATTGTCGTTGCGGGGACCAAAGACGGCATTACCATGGTAGAAGGCGGCGCCGCGGAAGTTAGCGAAGAACTGATGGCAGAGGCGCTGGAAAAAGCCCATAAGGTGATTATCGAGCTCTGCGAGCTGCAGGAAAAACTCCGTGCGGCAGCGGGCAAGGAAAAACTTCCCCTAAACCCCAGCGCCCATGTCCTTCAAAATGCCGACGCGATTCGCGGCGAAGCTTTCCCCAAACTGCAGAAAGCCTGTTTTGAGCCAACCAAAGAAGCGCGGCACGATTCGATTAAGGCAGTTAAAACAGAAATGGCGGAAAAATACGCGGAGCAGCTTGAAGACGAAAACCAGAAAAAACTGTTCGGCGCATTATTCGAAGATATGCAGTACGAGATACTCCGCTCTTCGATTCTGGATAACGGGAAGCGTGTGGACGGCCGCGGCACAGAAGACATCCGGCCCATTAGCTGCGAGATCGGGCTTTTAAAACGGACCCACGGCTCGGCGCTTTTTACACGCGGCGAAACACAGGCCCTGGCGGTAACAACCCTGGGCACGGTTTTCGACGAACAGATCTACGACGACATCGAAGGCGACAAGCGGGAAAACTTTATCCTCCACTACAACTTCCCCCCCTATTCCGTCGGCGAAACAGGCCGGCTTGGTACCGGGCGGCGGGAAATAGGCCATGGGAACCTTGCGCACCGCTCGCTAAAATCGATGGTGCCATCCAAAGACGATTTCCCCTACACTATCCGTGTAGTTTCGGAAATAATGGAATCCAACGGGTCGTCCTCCATGGCTTCGGTCTGCGGCGGGACACTCTCCATGCTCCACGCCGGTGTCCCCATGAAAAAACCAGTAGCGGGTATCGCCATGGGGCTTATCACCGAAGGGGGCCGCTATGCGGTGCTCTCCGACATACTCGGCGAAGAAGACCACCTTGGCGACATGGACTTTAAAGTCGCCGGGACGGAAGACGGCATTACCGGTTTCCAGATGGACATAAAGATTGCCGGTGTTAATGCGGAGATAATGGGGAAAGCGCTGGCCCAGGCAAAACGGGGCCGCCTCCACATCCTTTCGATAATGAACCAGACAATCAGCAAGCCTTCAAGCTCGATAAGCGAATACGCTCCCAAGATCGTTACCATGAAGATCGAAGTGGACAAAATCGGCGCGCTCATCGGCCCCGGCGGGAAAAACATAAAAGCCCTGTGCGAACAGTACAGCGTAACGATCAATACAGAAAACGACGGGACTGTTACCATCTACGGGAAAAACACCAAAGATGCCGAAGAAGCAAAAGCGGCGGTAATGGGCATAGTGTCCGACCCGGAAACGGGGCGTGTCTATAACGGCACGGTAAAACGGATAATGGAATTCGGCGCCTTTGTGGAAATCCTTCCCGGCAAGGAAGGCCTTGTACATATCTCCAAACTCTCGCGGCAGAGGATAGCCCAGGTAACCGACGTGCTAACCGAAGGCCAGGAAATACCCGTTAAACTTGTGGAAATTGACAAGATGGGCCGCCTGAACCTTTCCTACATCGACGCAATAGACCCCGATGGCGCCCCCCCCGAAGGGGAAAACCATGGCCGGGAAGGCGGCTATGGCAGGGGGGACAGCAGAGACGGGGGCAGAGGCAGGGAAGGCGGCCAGGGCAGGGGCCAGCGTGACAACGGCAGGGGAAACAACCGCCGCCGTTTTTAACGCGCTGCCGGAGATGGTTTTTTACCGCTAACGACACGAACTTTTTATTTTTATTCCCTTCCTTTATTCGTGTTGGTTAGTGGGGTTCGTGGTAAATATATTTTTAAAGGATTGATTACCATGAAGACTGCAAAGACTAATGACATTCCCTGTATAAAGGTGTATTTCAAAAAAAATGCCAATGGCAGCGCCTGCGAGGCCGCCGCTTTGCCCAGATACGCAACGGCTGGGGCGGCAGGGGCCGATGTGGAAGCTTTTATACCATACGACACGGTACTTAAACCCGGCGAACGAAAAAAGATACCCACCGGCCTTTTTCTGGAAATCAAAGCGGGCTGGGAAGCCCAGGTAAGGCCCCGTTCGGGGCTTGCCCTTAAACACGGAATCACTGTCCTGAACGCGCCCGGTACCATCGACAGCGATTACCGGGGGGAACTGGAAATAATCCTGGTAAACCTTGGCGAAGAACCCTATACTGTACATAACGGCGACAGGATTGCGCAGCTGGTTTTTGCCCCAGCCCCGCAGCTGCATTTTATGGCAGCAGATAAAATAAGCCCTACGCAGCGGGGGGGCGGCGGCTTTGGTTCGACCGGAGAAGGAGAGAAAGCATAACAGCAGCAAAAAAAATGTACGGCCAGGCTAACTTAAAAAGCGCCCGTTCAAAAACAATTTTCTTCTATATTGCCAGGGAAATCCTTCTGGCCTTTTGCATCTGCTTCCTGTTTTTCTTTTTTGCATTTTTTGTAAACCAGATACTTTTAATGGCAAAAGAGATCCTTGCAAAACGCGTGCCTGTTTACCAGGTTGCATTGCTGGTAATTTATTCAATGCCGTCAATAATTGCCATGGCCTCCCCCTTTGCCTGTTTAACCGGGACCCTCATTACCATTGGCCGCTTTAGCTCTGATAACGAAATACTGGTTTTCCTTTCCTCCGGCCTTTCCTACCGTGCGGTTTTTTTTCCTGCGCTTGTAATGGGGCTATTAATCTCATTTTTTTCCTTTTTGGCAAACGACATACTGCTCCCTGCCGGTACGGTACAGTTTTCCAGGCTTTACCGGCAAATAATTTTTTCGTCCCCTGCCCTGGAACTGGAATCAAATACGGTAAAGCACTTTAGGGAAAAAGACACGGTTATAGTAACAGGGCCGGTTGATAACAAAAAAATAAAAGACATACTGATCATGGACAGGACCACGGAAGGCGAACGAAGGATGATCCTTGCAGAAGAAGCGGGCCTTGAAGATTTGGGCAATGGAAACATCGGCATTAATCTAAAAGACCCATTCGTACAATCAGGAAGGGAAAACCAGAAAAAAGACTATGACTATGCATCTGCCGATTCGCTGCGTTACATTGTGTCGCAGAATGATTTTTCCGACGGTGTCTACTCGGTCGGCCCGCGCGAAATGAGTTCTGTAGATGTATACAGGGAAATACAAATAAGGGAAGCATCGTATCTGGAAAGGCTGGAAAAAGAATACGACAGAATAAGCTCGGAGGCTCTGACACTGGAAGGGGATCTGCGCAAAGGCAATACGGGGAATATTGCCCGTTTAACAGATAATTTTAAACTTTCTGCGGAATCGATGCAGGAAATGAAAATGGACAGGGGCCTTATGATCTACAAGCTTGAGTATTATAAAAAATTTGCAATCCCCTTTGGAGCGCTTTCTTTTATACTTGCAGCAGTATCAATCGGCCTTTTGGCAAACAAGGGCGGGCAGACCGTGGGCTTTATTATAGGCATCTGTATTTCCGCGCTGTACTGGGGGCTCCTTTTAATCGGGCAGGAACTGGGGACACGGCTGGACTTTTCCCCTTTCTGGTCTATGTGGTTCCCCAATGCCCTGGCACTTGCGGCAGGGGCAATACTGCTGGGAATAAGGGTATTGGCCCGATGAAGCTGCCGGTAAAAACGTTTACGCTGGATCGTTATATTATTAAACAATTCTTCCCGATTTTTCTTGCAGCGCTTTCCCTTTTTGCAATGCTGGTTTTATTAATCGATCTCTTTCTTAATTTAACCAGGTATTTAAGCAACGGCGCAGTACTGGCGGAAATACTTAAAGTTACGCTTTTTTACATCCCAAAAAGCATCAGCTTTGCACTGCCTGTTTCCCTCCTTTTTGCTTCCGCATTTACCCTGGGGGACCTAAGCGCCAAAAACGAGCTGCTTACAATACTGGGGTCCGGCATCCCTTTCCGGCGCTTTTGCCTTTCCCTTATGGTGCTGGGGGTTGTTTTTTCTTTTTTTGCGTTTTTTTTCGAGGACCTGGCTGTTATACCAACCCTGCGCGAAAAAAACAGGATAAGCCGGGAACTCCTGGGGACCTATACAGAAAATGCATCGCGAATAGTTATAAGGGTAGACGGCGGGCGGCTGATTTATTCGGCGGATTATTTTAATACCACGTCAAAATCCCTGAGCGGCGTAACAATTATTGAACTGGATGAAAACAGGAAGCTAAAATCAATTGCCTATGCGCACAGGGCGGACTGGAACGGGGACTCATGGCAGTTTGCAGACCCCATACACTATACCTGGGACAAAGGTTTTTTCCGCCCTTCTACAATGAATACCGGGGAGATTGCTTCGGTATTTTCGGAGAAGTACCGTGAGGAACCCGGGACTTTTCAAAGGAGTTCTGTCTCGCCGGAAGATTTAAACGCAAAGGACGTCTCCCTGCTGATAAAGGACCTGCGCAGGGCAGGGCTGCCCACAGCGGCTGCCCGAGCCGATTATTTCCACCGTTTTTCGTTTTCCGCCGCATCCTTTATTGTAATATTTCTTTCGCTTACCGTATCGGGGCGCTTTAAAAAAAACATACTCCTTTTAAGCCTCCTTGCAAGCCTTGGCACGGCAGTAATTTTTTATGTGATCGAGATGCTCAGCATGATGAGCGCACAGGCCGGTATTTTGCCCCCCTTCTGGGGCGCATGGATACCTGTCCTCTTCTGTACAGCTGCCGGTATTATCCTGCTTCGTTTTACAGAAACATGAACCAGGATGTAACCTTGACGCCCCCGAATTTTTTTAAAGTTATCCACACAGACTCCGGGACCCGCGCCAGAAGGGGGCTCCTTGGCTTAAACCATGGGGCAGTCGAGACGCCGGTATTTATGCCTGTGGGGACAAACGGGACGGTTAAGGCACTAACCAGCGAAGACCTGGAAGAAATCGGTTTTTCGATAATTCTGGCCAATACCTACCACCTGTACCTAAGGCCCGGAATGGGAGTAATCGGCAAAGCCGGGGGCTTAAGGAATTTTACCAAATGGGGGAAAAACTATTTAACCGATTCCGGCGGGTTCCAGGTTTTTTCCCTTGCGCCTTTCCGGAAAATTACCGAAGAAGGGGCGGCGTTCCGGTCCCACATCGACGGGTCCTACCACCTTTTAACACCGGAAAAAGTAGCGGAGGTTCAAACCGTGTTTGACAGCGATATTCAAATGCCCCTGGATGTCTGCACAGCCTGGGGCACTACAGAAAAAAAAGCCAGGGAAGCGCTCGAAATAACCAGCCGGTGGCTGGGCAGGGCCTACGAAAGCTGGAAGCATTCCGCAGAAAACGGGTACAAAGGCGCCCTTTTTTCCATTGTCCAGGGGAATTTCTACCCGGGACTCCGCCGGGAAAGCGCCGAAAAAACGCTAAAATACAATACCCCCGGCATCGCAATCGGCGGGCTTTCCGTTGGCGAGAGCGATGAAGTTTTTCGTGAATACCTTAACCTGACATCCTGCCTTTTACCGGACGATAAGCCCCGCTACGTAATGGGCATAGGCACCCCCGAATACATTTTATGGGCCATTGAACAGGGGGTTGATATGTTTGACTGTGTGCTCCCCACCAGGGTCGGGAGGAACGGCCTGGTTTTAACCCACGACGGCCCCCTCTCGCTAAAAAAAGCGGAAAATACCGCGGACTTCCAAACCATCGATTGTTCTTGCCCCTGCAAAGTATGTAAAACATACAGCCGCGCTTATATGCGGCACCTTTTTAAAACACGAGAGATACTTTGTTCTATGCTTGCAAGCTACCATAACCTTTATTTTCTTAACAAATTGGTTCTTGATGCCCGCTCTGCGATAAGCGAAAATAAATTCATGGAGTTTAAAAAGGCATTTCTGTACCGATATTTAAATAATGGGGACCACAATGAATAAAAGGCCGGTAATTATAATTTTTCTATTTCTGGCGGCATTCACCATGCTCAACGCACAGGCAAGCGACGGCCCCTCAGCCGGCACTGGAAACGCTGCCCCGGCCGCATCTGAACGCCAACCCGGCGACTTAAGCCCCCTCGACGAACAGCGCCTCCAGATAATCCGCTTTGGCACGGATACGGAAATAGCAAACTTGATTAAACTTTTACGGAATGAACAGCCTTCTGCCCCCGCTGCCTCGACAGTTTCCGAAAGCCGCCTGGAACGGGAGCTTCTTGATGTTGCAAAAAAAACCAAAAACAGGGCCATCCTTACCGGGGTTTTCGGCTATTTTGGCGACAGGGAGATAAGCGGCCTGGAGGAACGCGCCCGTACCGCAATAGAAGACCGTGACTACGAAGCAGGCGAAACGGTAAATGCCGCCCTGCAGTACCTGGGGAACATAAAAGCGTCCGGGGTCCGCGGCATTTTAAAAGATATTTTAAACGGCGAGGAAAGCCGTTTTCTTTACAACGCGATACGTGCGCTGGGGCTGACCGCAGAAAAAGACGGCCCGGCAGAAACCGCAGAATACCTGATTGAATATTATACCGAAAGGGACCCCGGGGACGAAAACAGGCGCCTGATTGTAGTGGCGCTTGGGGATATAAAAGCCGCGGAGGGGACCGGTTTCCTTGTAGACATAGCGGGGAACGAAGATGAAAAAACCCCCATGCGTATGGCCGCCCTGGAATCGCTGGCGAAAATCGGCGACCCTGGCGGACTGGATGCGATTATCGAAGCGGTGAACACCAAAGACCCCAATGTCCGGGCGGCTGCCGTCGCAGCCCTTGGGCCTTTTACCGGCTCCGACGCAGATGCAGCAATAATCGACGCTTTCCGCGACTCGTACTACCGCACCCGCATAGCCGCCGCCAAAGCAGCAGGGGAACGGAAACTCAGCGACGCCGTCCCGTACCTCCGTTTCCGCGCCGAAAACGACGAAGTGGCGAATGTACGGACCGAGGCAATCAGGGCGCTGGGTCTGATAGGCGGAAACGATTCGGAAACAATTCTGGAAGAAATTTTAAAGGAACGAAAAAACAGCGACAGCATAAGGATAAACGCGGGCGAAATGCTGCTGGTTAATGGCGAAAAAGATTATATAACCATTGTTATTACAGAGATGGAAGAAGCAAAATCAAAAAACCAGACGCCCCTTTATAACGGCTTCCTGCGTATACTTGGCGCCGCCAAATCCCCAAAACTTGAGGATTTTGCCAAGAGGCTTTTTGCCAGTGGCGGGGTTGTAGAAAAATCTTATGCCCTGGACATTTGCCTTAACAATAACTTCCGCGGCCTGGTTACAGAAATCCGCAGCTTAACAGACCCCAAAAACGGGAGCTTGTCCGTAAAGTCGCGGTCCCTTCTGGAACGGTGGGGCCTCCCCCTTACTGCCCCGGAAAGCCCTGCAGAAACTTCCGGTACAGCGCAAGAAACGGCAGTACAAGAAACAGCGCCGCCTTCTGCGGGGGCCCCTCCAGCAGAGGCCCTTCCAGTGGGTGCAGCTCCAGCGGGGGCGCCTTCCGGCGAGTGAGCTTTACGGCCTGGCTACTACCCGGAGCCCGGTGTCATGGTTTACAGCCGAAGGGTTATTGCTGGCCCGTTTATATGAACGCAGCTGCGGGTCTCCATTGCCGAACCAGCCCCCGCGTGACACACGGTGGGTCCCGCCGGAAGGCCCTGTTGGGTTAGGAGAAGAGCTGGCTCTATAATATTCATGGTTATGCCAATCCCAGCACCATTCCATTACATTCCCATGCATATCAAACAAGCCCCAGGAGTTTGCTGTTTTTAGCCCAACCTGATGTATCCTGGAATTGGAATTCTGTACATACCACATATAGGCGTCATTCGGCGCAGAGCCGCAGCTATAAGAAGATATTGTCCCGGCCCTGCACGCAAATTCCCATTCAGCCTCTGTTGGCAGGCGGTAACCATTGGCAGACATTGTCATGGCAACGCCATTCCAGGTTGCATTGTTTTCCACGGGCACCGTCCCCCAGTCATCTGGGCTGGTTTTCCCCCCAATGCTGTACACCGGGGTTTTCCCTTCTTTTATGCTTAACCTGTTGCAAAACACAATAGCTTCGTACCAGCTTACACTTTCTACGGGGCGCATTTGCGGCACTTCGCCGGGCGCCATATAAGAGGGCTTGGAAAGGTTAAACTCACTGGGGTTATACCCCATAACCACCTCGAACAATGCCTGCATTACCTGGTACTTCCCCATGGAAAAAGCGGCAATTGATACGGAATGTTGCGGGTAATCTTCGTCATAAGCAGCACTGTCAGGGTTGCCCATATTAAATGTTCCTGCGGATAAGCCAACCATGGAAATATTTTTGGTTACCGTAATTTCAAAGGTAACCGAATGTTTGCCGTCCGGGCTTGTGCCGGTAATAGTTGCTGTCCCGGCGGTAATCCCGAATACTACGCCATCACTGTTTACACCGGCAATATTCGGGTTGTTAGATGTCCAGATAATATCGCTGCTGGCCGCCCCGGACGGTTCAATCACGAGTATTTGATCGAGTGGGAAACTGTCTTCGTCCCCGGTAAAGGTATGGCTGGTTTCTGTAAGCGTTATACTGGTAATTACATCAATCTCGTTAATAACATCTACATTGGTCTTGTTCTTACAGGAAAAAAACAAGGCGCATAATATTACCAACAGCAGAAAATGTATACTTAAAACTTTTCTTTTCTTCATAAAAACCCTCCAGTACCCGCCGGCAGTGCCTATTCGCAGTTTATTATTACAATATACTGCGATAACCGGGAAAAAACCATAAATTTTTTAAAAAACCAATTTTTAACGTTTAAGGCTTTTTCAAAACCTCCCTGGCGGTGTCCGAGAAGTAACAAACTTCTCGGACAGCCACAGGTACAGTTTTTGAAAATGGCTCGTTTATTCGATTTTTGGCAATTCCATTTTCGGCGGTTCAGGGACTTTTATCGAGTTTAAAAGTTCATTCATCTCGATTAAAGGATCCTTGTACGGTTCAAAATGGAAGAAAACCTCATAATTCTTTTTGGAGATAATCCGTATGGGTTTCCCTATACATTCCGGAACCTGCGAGCTGCCAATATCGGGGAAGTATTCCCCGCGAAGCGGCGTAAAGGTGCAGTTCGTCCCGTCAAAAGACAAACGCCCCAGCCTGGCAGGGAATTCGACCAGGAAAATAAGGAAGTCCGAATTGCCGCCGCCTACCGTATAGGTAGCACCCCTTTTTAGGGCATGGATATTTCGTCTGCCAATGGCCGTGTTCTGTTCCTCGACAAAAATGTTCAGCATGGGCGGTTTAGACAGGGTATACGAAGTATCCCGCCTGTATGGGTACGGCCTGGAAGACCCCTGCAGGGACGCTTCTGCCTGTTTGGATGCATAGCTATTTAGCAGTTCCGCATTCGCTGCGCCGCCGTCCGATGTCAGCTGGGCCATGGCTTTTTTGGGCGAAGATTGAAGGTTCCTCATACGGAAAATGATAAAAATTACCAGCAGAAGAAGGAGCAATGCCCCCAGAAGGATCAGCCACAGGGGGATATTCTGAAGCCCCATACCGCCGCTGCCTGCGCCCGTGGCCCCGGCACCGCCGGTACCCGCAGCTCCTGCACCGCCCTGGGCGCCGCTTCCAGACGATGGATCGGCAGCCCCTGCACCGGCGGCAACTGCCCCGGCGGCTCCTGCCCCGGCACCTGCCCCGCCAGCCGAAGCAGCCCCATCCGCAGAAGCGCCCTGCGCATCCTGGCCGCCTGCGGCAGCCGGATCAGCGCCTGTTACCGCAGCGCCTGTGCCTGCCGTGCCAGCAATACTGCCTGCACTGGCAGCCCCTGCCGCAGCTGCCGCCCCGGCGCCGGAAACGCCTGTACCTGCGGCAACAATGGCTGGGCCCCTGCCGGCACCCGGCTGGCCCTGCCCCATGCGGCTGCCCGCCTGGATAAATTGCAGGTCGGCATCGGGCTGGAAACGCCCGGCGGCGGCACTAACCTGGCCGCTCAAATCGCTGTCCGAAATAATAAATACTTTTTTTGGCCGCCCGCCCTGAACAGAACGGACATACTGCTCCGCATAGTTAATTGCCGCGCCGGGATCCGAACTGGGGTCCAGCGGGTAGAGCAGCCAAATCCTTGCGCTGGCTGTTTCTATGTCCCCGTCCCCCAGGATGCGCCGGGCAATCTCGAAGCGCGGTTTTGAACCGAACGAAATGATGTGCAGGGTATCGCCGTTTGCAATATTATCTGCAAGAAACTGCCCGGAAAGATAAGCCCCCACATCGTTGTAATATGCAAACATCGAGGAAGAAGTATCCACAACCAGTACCACATCTTTCCCCTGCTGGGCAGAAAGCGGGAAAAGTATTGCAATAGCAAAAAGTACAAGAAAAACTTTTTTCAGATTCATAATTCCTCCAGAAACTTCTATAGAGATACCCTGGTAACTTCCTTAATGGTATATTTTTCCGTTACCGCATCTCTTGTTTTGTCAAAAGATGATTCAAACTCTTCTCCTGCTTTTTTGTTCAGTATAGCACTGCCAAAGGGAGAAAGATAGGATATAATATGGTTTTCCGGATCGGACTCCCATGGCCCTAAAATCGTAAATTCCGACACTTCTCCGGTTTCCTGATTTAAAAGGACTGCCCTGGTGCCAAAAGAGACCTTTTCTGCATTTACCGACAATGGATCGAATATCTGGGCCCTTTCGATCTCTTCTTTTAATTTGGCTACTGTAGAATTAAGGATATCCTGTTTTTCTTTTGCTGCCTTGTATTCGGCATTTTCCCGCAAGTCGCCCAGGGAAAGCGCATAGGCAATCTCTTTGGAATTTGCGGGGACTTCCACATCCATAATATGGGTAAGCTGCTTTTGTTTTTCTTCGTATTTTGCCGCAGTAACAATAAGCCCGCGCGATACCTTTTTTTCCGCTTCCCCGGCAAATTTTATCTCCGGGTCCCTTTCCATAATAAACTGGCGGAGCTTCATTTTATCGGCAGGATCCAGGTCCTTAACATCATCGACAAGTGTATATATGCGGAGTATTGTTTCCCTGTCTGCGCCTACAATGAAATTTTCCAGGTAACGGTCTTTAAAGAGCAGTGAATAAACGTTCTTGTTTATTTTCCTGTTCTCCGCAGTGTCCCGGTGGTTGTCGATATCCCTGTATGTTATATCGAGTATATAAATAAGGGTAATGATCTTTTTTTCTTCGCCAATACCGGCGGCGGCAAACCGTTTCGTATTCTTCTCGTTCTTTAAAAACCAGACAACAGCTTCCCGGTTATCCCTGTAAGCTTCAAAACAGTCCCTTATTATGGCTATAATTTTTTCTTCATAGCCTTCCCTTTCGAGGCTGGTTATTATTGAAGGCAGAAGCACATAGGGGAAAAGGCGGGCGTAAATTTCCGGCCAGGAATCGATATACTGCCGTAACTGTAACAGAAAATCTTCTTTAAGCCGGGTATCTTTAAGGCTAAGAAACAGTCCGGGGACATCCTGTATTTTGTCGAAGATGTCTTTAAAACCCATCGTAAGGCTCGATCCAAGCTGGGGAAAGCGGACCGACATTTCCCTGATTAAAAGATACGAAGCGACGATCTGTTCATTTACAAGACTATACGACCGCAGGTACCCGGTAAAATAGGAAAACATTTCGTTAAAGAATTCCGAATCCAGTTCCGCATCTTTTTGTGCCTCGTAACTCCGGATCGTTGCAATGCGGTCAAAGAAATTCTTTTCTGCCTTAAATTCATTATAGAGTTTTTCTTCTATGCTTATTGGCCTTTGCCTTACGGTATAGAAGTCGATATTGTCCTGGGAAACCCCAAACCCGGGATCGATCTTAAGGATGTCCCTGGCTTTTCCGCTCCAGGAGGCCCATTCACCGGCAGACAGCACCGAAGGCACCAGCTCGGCCTTAATTCGTTTAAGGTCGCAGGAATTCCCGAAACTTTTTATGACGATCTTTAATGCCCATGTATGTTCGTTTTTTACCCGGTCGTGGAGTTTCTCTTTTTTCTGTGTTGCTTTTAGCACCCAGATGTGATTTTTGGACAGGGTCTGGAGCGCGTTTACCGCCATTTTTAACGACATACTGTGGCTTCGTTTTTTGGCAAAATCGATTACAACCTCGTCCCCCTGCATGGAGGAAATCCGCCCTACGCCCCAGGTCCGGTGGAACACATAGCTCCCCTTGTCAAAGGCAATGTGCTTTTCAAAATCCGTTATTGCCTCGCGCACATTGCGCCAGTTTTGGGTAAGGTTAGATACGCGGATGCATTCTTCCAGCTGACTATGGTCTTTGTATTTTTGCCGGAAGCAGTCGGTTATTTCCCGCCGTGCCAGGGAATCCCTTTCATCGTATTGCAGAATAAGTTTAAGGATGCCGATTGCCGTGTCGATTTCCCCGCGTTTTTTGCATGACGCAAAAACATCTTCCAAAAGCAGCACTGCCTTGTCGTCGCTTATGTTTTTTGCAATACGTTTTTCCACATGAAGGAAAAAGTCTATATCCTCCGGGCAGTATTCTATTAATTTGGACCAAATTTCCCTGACATTGGTAAACAGGTTTTTACTGACAAAACGATGGAGGGCCTTTTTGTAGTAATCTACAGCTGTTTCAACATTGCCTTCTTTCTCGTAATGCTCTGCCAGGGCTTTTGCAATATCTGCTTCTTCAAAATCGACTTTTACAAGGCGTTCCCAAATGCCTATGATCGGCTCTTCTTCGTTTTCGTTTTTACAGCAATCTGCAAGGGTACGCAGCGCAAACTTCGACTCCCCGTATTCGAGTATCCCTTCGCAAAGGTAACGGACTATGCCCCATTTATGGTTATCTACAAAGATTGTTACCAGGTTAACAAGCACCATATCGTCTATAAGCTGCCGCGACAGGGATATCATGCCGGAAAGGTACAATGCAATAATGCTGTTCTTGGTATGCATAAGGTGTTCGTCGCATAGTTTTTTTAATTCGTCAAAAACCTTGTTTTCCCTGGCTTCTTTTAAATAATTATCCAATTCCTTAAACTGGCTGGTTGAATAGTTGCTTAATGCTGCCCTTGTCCATTTTTCCTCGTTAAGCATTTCCTGAATGCTTTTTAAAAGCGGTGTTGTAATCGTCTGGGTCTCAGCAAGCTCAGCCATTTCCATCTCCTAACCTTGTCATTAAAATCCTCTTAAAACACAGAAAAATATTTAATTCCGGTACCGTTCATACACAGCCGGATCTACTATTTTAATCTTTAACATTGTTTCCTCAATAAGGGCCGGATCCGCTTTTTTATGCTCATAATGATCGATAAGCCATAAATAACGGTTGATAAGCCTGGGAACCAGAAGGTTCGCACCAGCATCTTCTCCCCTGCCGGAAGTTTTGCCCCGGACTTCGTTTTCCAGGGTAAAAATTGACTGCTTTAGCTTCCCAAGCTCGGCAAGTTTAAGCTCCCGTTTAACGGAAAAAACCCCGTACAGGGCCCCATAAATAGGGATCCATTCAAGCAATTCCTGCCCGCTGTAACCTGCTTCCCGGACCAGATCCGAGAGCCGCAGCATCAATTCGCAGTCCAGGTTCCGGACTTCGACCCCTTGTGGGTCAATAAAAAACGCCTCCCTAAAAAGGGCTTTTGCTGCCCTGGTCTCTTCCAGCAGCGCGTTTACGTCTGCCAGTTCCGAAAGTGTCTCCCCGTCTTCCCGTTTAAAACGGGCAGCCTGCTCCATATATTTAAGAGCCTCGTCAAAGTTCCCGACGCCCTTGTAACAACGTCCAACAAGGAGCAGCAGCCCGGGGTCAAACTGGTTTTCCCCATCGCCCAAAAGGCCTTCGAAATTCTTAAGGGCAGCAGAAAAAATAAAATGCTTGACCGCATAAAGGCAGCTGTCAAAATCCCTGCTCTGCCCGATCCTGTCCAAAAAACTGTAAAAGCTTTTCCAGTGGGAAAGGATGAACCTCCCCTTGTCCAGGGGGTCCTGAAACTCCGGGACCTTCTTTAGCCGTTCCATCCACCATGTAAGGCACTTTAAGGCAAAGCTCGTCTCCACATGCTCAAAATCAAGCGTAAGGGCCTCATCCAAAGCAAGCCTGGCCTCTTCCGGGGCCTGGGTTTTCAAGCATTGATAGGCCTTTTGCAAAAGCCCTTCTACCGTTTTTTCAGCGTCCATTCCTGGGTATTTTATTGTACCATTTACCCCGGCACTATACAAGAGCCGGGGAAAGGCTATTTAAGGGACCATTGTTATATTCGCAAGGCGCGAAAGCTTGACAGCAGAGAGGCCGCTGATGGAAGATGCAGTTGCAAGCCGGGTGCCGTTATAGTAATTGTTCGCCCTGAACCGGAAGGTGTTGGGCGGGACGTTACTGATAAGCCATAAAAGGGGCGATTGCCCGCCGCTGTTGTTGATCCTGCAGTTGTCCATAAGGAGGTAGTCGGGGTTGTTGCCCACTCCCCCCATAACAGTGCCGGCATATAGCAGCAACAACCCTGCCGAGCCGGAATTAAAATTAAACGTACAGTTCCTTAATACCAGTTCGTCATTTGCGCCCCTTGTATAAACATTGCCCCACCAGCCAAGATTGCCGGGGTATTCCGAATACCTGCAGAAAAGGTAGTTTTCCCCCGACATCCTGCCCCTTATGTTGTTAAATGTGCACCCATCGAAAGTCCCAATGCCGCTGCCAAAAATAAGTACCACATCGCTTACAGTCGGGGAACCAGGGTTAACAAGACTGCCGTTATGGGTAAAGGTGCAGTTGCGGACAACTGTGGTATTATCCACATAAAAAAACGGGTACCCGTTGCGGGTGTTGCAGTTTATAAAAACAGAATCCTCTAAAGTCTGGTTACTGCTGCCCCCGGAAAAATAAAACGCGCCGAACCTGTCTTCCGCTATGCAGTTATCGAACCGCATATTCCTTACAATCACATTATGGGACGCGCCGCCCGCTACTGCCCCGCAACTGCTGCCCGTAGCCCTGGAATTGGTAATGGTGCTGCGTTCCAGTGTTACGTTTTGCCCGTAAACATAAATTGCGCCTGCGTAATTTGCCCTTGTACCGGTAAATGTGCAGTCAGCTATAGTTACATTGCCCAGGCTGCCGGACGCATATGTGTATAAATAGGCAGCCCCGTATGAACCGGCCCTGGTATTGGAAAAGCTGCAATCCTGCACAGTTATATCCGCACCGTAAACAGACACAGCCCCGCCGTTACTTCCGTTAAAATCGTCAAAACCAAGACCCTTTAGCAGTACCGTTGCATTGGAAAAAGAAATTTGTACCCCTGCCCCGGGCCGGCTGCCGTCCCCCGCATGGGTAAAAATTAAATCCTCGAAGCTGCATACACCGGCATAGCCGGAATATGTTGAATCCCTGAATATCTGGTTCGACCGCCTTCCCCCGCCCAGGTCCCCGGTTATTTCTGCCCGGTGGCTTTCGGGGCTAACCCTTGCAGCGGCACTTGCTTCGGTCCCCCCAAACCCGCCAATATACGAAGTATTAATGCTGACAGGGAGGTAGTCCACAGTATTCCCGCTGTCGCTGGGGCGGTAGACCCCTTCGGCTATCCACAGTTCGCGCATAACAGCGTCGGGGAACAATGCCGCATCGGCGCATGCCCTGGGCATATTAACATACGCATTCTGCCAATTCGTGCCGTCGCTGCGGCCTGTTGCGTCCTGCCTAACATAAATACGGCTGTTCACTTCTTTTATGGTTACCGTATAGTCTTTCTGCAGAATATTGTCTGCTGATTTTACCCTGTATGTCTGCGGCGAATAAAACTCCCTGCCGGAAACCCCGCTAATCTGCGGTACGCCCCCTGCTTCCACAGTGCCCTGGGCAGTCCAGCGCGGCACAAGGGTACGGCTGCCGCCTGGTGTATTAAAAAGCAGGGTTGCGCTAATAGCCCCGGTAACATGGTTAACCGCTGCTGGTGTGTCTGCAACCAGGCCGGGGTTGTCTGCACGGTAAAAAACAAAACTGCTTATCTCCGCAATGGAAGAAAGGCTCTGCACAAAACGGACTTCCACACGGTATTCGCGTTTTAAGGTTGGGTTCGAGGGGTTTGTAACCGTGTACCCAACCGGGGAGGAAAAATTCTGCGGGCTAAGCCCGCTTGATTGCAGCGCCCCATTAACCGAAACAGCCCCCCCCGCAGTAAAATTGGGGATAAGGCTGTAGGGCGGCATTGTCGCACTGTAGGCTGCTTCTATAAGGATAAGCCGCCCTGCATGGTCGATCATCGCCGAGCTGTTTGACATAAGCTCCGGGTTGTTTGCCGTGCTGAACGAAAAAGAATTTATTTGGGGCAGGGGGTCCGAAGCGGCGACAAGTGTTACCCTTACCGTGTAAACCCTGATGTAACCCCCAATCCTGGACGTAACCGTATAATGCAGGCTGCCGGAAAAATCCTGGGCACTAAGCCCGCTTATCTGCGCCGTGCCCCCTACCGTAACTGTCCCCGGGGAAATAAAATCCGGGCGCAGCTCATCTGGCTGTGCGCCGCTGTAGTATACTGTTACATCAATGGTCCCCGTATCTCCCGTGTGTACAATAGTTGCAAGATAATCTGCGTTAATTTGAGTGTTCTTCGCTTTGGAAAAACGGAAATCGGTAATGGCACGTACCGTGTCCGGGTCTTCTTCAAAATTTACCGTTATGGTCCATACCGCATCGGCATACCCGTTTTTTTTAAGGGTTACGGTCTTTACCTGCGACTTGTACGCAGGGTTACTCAGGCTTGGAGAATCGGGGGGCTTTATAAAATCAAGCAGCGAAATACTGTTAAAAAGCTCTGTCCCGTTTTCAAGGTACACACGGGCGTTGTTGGTTTCAAAACCAGGAATAAGCTTGTATGCAGCGATATTTTCAACCGGGTAAGCTGCATTAACCGTTACTGTTTTGGATAGATCATCTATTGCACCAAATGTATTCCGGACCAGATCGGGGTTAAAGAATTTATTAAAGCTGAATGCGGTAAACTTCCCTTCCCCCGAATCCGGGAGCACCTGCACAGAATACTGCCGTACCGACCCCCTGGCAGAAATAACAAGGAAATTAACCGGGTAACTAAAATCAATGGGCAAATCCAGTACAGGGCGTTCAAAATCTTTATTATTCCTTACCATCTCGATTACTTTGTCTGTCATAACACCGCCGGAATAAATTTCCATGGCAGCGCCGAATGTACTGTCATCCTTAAAGGCGCGGTTAACATAATCCGGGGTTACCGGGAACAATGTCGCTTTCGGGGAAACCCTGATGGCGGGTAAAAGGCCCCGCAGGTCCATCATGGGGGGGACCGTTACTGTAACTGAATGATCATCAATTTCTGCATCCACTTGCCCCGGAAGGTAAAAGCTTATGATACGATCGCCGTCCGGCGGCACAAGGTTGTGGAAAAAATTATTGCAGGAACTAACCAAAAGCGGCAGTAATAATAAAACCGAAAAAAAACTGGATTTTTTCATTATTGATCCCATCCTGAAAAAATTATTTCAACACTCCGCCGCTCCGGGTGGGATGCTGCATCATTATTTTCCGGCAGCCTTTCCGAGCCATACCATCCAATTATTATCATACTTTCCGGCACCCCATATTTTTCCACTAAATAATCCCTGCAATATACGGCACGCCTCCTGCTAATCTCCCGCTGCCCGGCAGCAGTAAGAAAAGGCGCTGCAAAACCGCCGATTATTACCCGGAATTTACTGTCTTTGCCAATATTGCCGCCCATACTCAGTGCTGCCCTCATAGCGTCTCCGGCTTTATCCAGCACAGCCAGCCCTGCAGCCGTGGGGGTTGCCCCATTTGGCGGGAAGAGCACAAGCCAAACCTGCCGGGCTATATCAGGGTCCCCGATTAACTCCTCAGTCAGTTTTAGAAAACCATCTGATTCTTCAATACCATCTACCGCTTCCGCCTCATCCGGCGAATGCAGCGTACCGGTAAGCTGGCTATCGCCCGGCAGCTTTAAAAAGCGCCAGGGGCGTACTATTATTCCAAGTTCAATCTGGGGGAGAGGGATAAGCCCCCCGGTCTCGACAATCATATCAAGCGAAAAACCGGCATTTAGCTCAAAAGCTTTTCCCCATTTCAGTACAGGCTGCCAGCCTGCACGTGCACCGGCCTGCGCCAAAAACCCGGTATTTTTTGAATGGGTTATTTTGCCTGTAAGCATGTCGATAACATCCTGGTAATGATCCACCCAGCCAAAAAACAAACCCGCCCCCAGAACTAGCGTGAGCGAAAAGCGGTTATACTTTTTTATAGGGAAAAAGCTATAGCCGGCTTTAAACAAAAGGGGGGAAAGGTTGATTTTTTCTACCAGCGGGTTGTCCCCCAATATATAGGTAAAACCGGATTCCAGGGCAAAATTCCAACGGCCCAGCTCATAGCCTGCGCCTGCCCTAAAGCCAGGAAAGGGGACAACCCCTTTGGATACGCCGTACTGATCGGCAAGGGATGGCGATATTGCACCAGCAATGCCGGGGAACACATAATACTGCCCGGAAAGCGATGTAAAAATATTGTCTGTCCAATTTTGTGCAGAAAGGGAGCAGGGGGCAAACATAAGGTAAAGAATGGAAGCGGTAATAGCCAAACGCACACGCCGGGAAAAACAATCGCCCATAACTGACGGTATCACACTTTAAGCTAATCAGCAACAAAAAATGCGCTTAAATAAAAACTAAAATTTATTGAACAGAAAGCATTGGTATTACTCATTGCCCATCAGGCGGGGAAAAGAACGCCCGCTCATGCCATGTCGAGGAACATTTCCCCTACGCATATTTTGATATGGCATCTTCCACACCTCTCCAAATGTTCTGACCGGGTAACCCGCCAAAAAAATGCCCGCGAGCCGGTGAGCGGGTAGATAAGTAATTGTAACATGGCGTAGCACCAAAAAAGGTATAGAGAACTACTAATGCTTAAGTGCGTCCCCCGCCTGAGTGGCAACTTTAATTCCCGTTGCTTTCAGTTCACAAATTACGATTTTCCGATGGATGAAAACTGCCATCGACGGCAGAGTTTATTATACATTTTTGGTAATAATTGCTGGCTGAGGGGAGCGAGAGTGTCATGGCGGAGACTACTGGAATTCCTCGAAAAACAGACCAGCCTACAATAGGGATATTTATGAAAAAAAGCCCAGTACCGAAGCAGAATATTTTTACAATTTATTACAGATCGGAAAAATATTCTGCCGAGGTATTGGAAGGCTGATTTTTCGAATTCTACAGGGTCGGAGACAGGGCATTCTCGCTCCCCTTAGCCAGGAATACTGTATTAAATTGTATAATAAACTCTGCGATAAATTGCGGTTTATCATCAATAGACATTTTCATTTTAAATCGTTATATTTGTCTTACTTAAACATCAAACGAGAGGTACACATGATACGCGGCGGGGACATCGTAAAAGGAACCTGCCTGCTCCAGAAGGGGCAGCCATATCTGGTTGTAGAACGGGAATTCCATACCCCCGGTAAGGGGACAGCCATTGCCAGGGTAAAGATGAAGAGCATTAAGGATGGCTCGGTTTTAAGCCTTACCGTACCGACCCAGCAGGAAGTGGAAGACGCAGAAGTCTCCATTGCAACCTGCCAATACCAGTATTCAGATCAGGACAATTTTCACTTTATGGACAACGAGTCCTATGACCAGTACGAAGTGCCAATCTCCGAAATGGAGGACAAAAAATACTACCTCCAGGAAGGCGGATCGTATGAGCTTACGGTTTGGGAAGGCGCGGTTATCGACATTAAGATTCCCTACAAGGTTGTTTTTACCGTTGCAGAATCGGAAAACTATGTAAAGGGCGACACTGTTTCCGGCGCCACAAAGCCTGTCTCCACCGAAACTGGCCTTACCGTGCGGGTCCCGTTGTTCATTAAGCAGGGCGAAAAAATCCTTGTGAACACCGAAACCAACGAATACGTGGAAAGGGTCAATTAAGTTTTTACGCAGGCCTCATAAGCCGGGTTGACATTCTGGCCCCGCAATGGTAGTGTAAAAAACACAATCCCCGGTTGTGTAATGGTAGCACGGCAGACTCTGGATCTGCTTGTGGGGGTTCAAATCCTCCCTGGGGAACAACAACTTGCGCTCCGTCAAGGAGCGTAGATCAATAAATTCAGCACGTTCCGGCGCAAAAAAAATCCACCGCATACAATAAATGGAGACGGGCTTTAGCTCGTCGTATGCGCCGCGGGTTTTTACAGCAAAAACAATCTACTTGAACACAAATTACCATACACTGGGAAAAAATTGGAGGATTTGAAACGGAGCGCCGACCCTGAAAAAGGCGAGAGCCTTTGAAGGGTTGCGGTGCATGGACGCACCGCAAGGCGCGCAGGCGGCCTGGAAGCCCGAAACAGGACGTTGAGGGCTGGAAGGCAAATCCTCCCTGGGGAACAACAACTTGCGCTCCGTCAAGGAGCGTAGATCAATAAATTCAGCACGCTCCGGCGCAAAAAAAACTGCTCGCCTAATTGTACTATTAAAATTGTGCTGCTAGATCATGCCAAGCGGGATAAATATACATAAGAGTACAATATTCAGCAGGGCAAGGCACCCAATAAACAGTTTTTGTGTTTTTGGCTTCGTATCCGGCACCAGAAAAGCCGCAAGGAAAAACGGTATGTAAGTGGTGATAAAAACCGGGAGCGCCCCCCACCACGGGTATACCCAGATAAAAGCCGGAGTTGACGCAAGGAAGATTTCAACCAGGCTGAAAAGGGCCGCATTGGCGACGGCAAAGAGTACACGGTTGTTGACCCCAAAAATCTTTTTCTTTGGATCATCGGGCAGTAGCTTATGCGTGGCCAGCCCCGCTATGGAGAACATCATGGAAAGCTCCCAGCTGACGCCGATAAGCAGGATAAAACTGGTGCTTTGGGCAGACACTGTCCATAGGGCATAACCGGTAACCGCACAAATGATCGCATTGGCGATTTCGTACAACCAGTGCACCATATAGAGTGCAAGCCCTGCGGCGATACCCGAAAAGTTTTTTCGCTGATATTCCGATGCATATACATACACAACAAATGCAAGGATTGCGATAAAAGTCCAGTTAAAATTCCCCGTACTGCGTACTGCTATCCTGGCCATATCCGCCAATGGTTTATTGCTATAATTTCCAAAAAGCATATATGATCCCTCCAACACTAAAATGATACTATAAACACGGAAAACGTCAATGGCACTCCCATCCCATAAATAACCGTTGACCACTGCAAGCAAGAGCCTTATTATAACAAATATGGACAATTCCGGACATTTTAACCGGCTGGCATCGGAATTGAGCGTAGAAGAACGGGCCAAACTGCTGGAAAAACTTTCCAGCCAATCAAGTTTCTCTTCGGCATCGCTTTACGAAGAACCAAAGAACGAAGGTGAATTTAAAGCGGAAACCCGCTATGAAAAGCTTCCATGGTATTACAAAATCTGGTTCTTTTTCCTGAGTTTTTTTAATTCCCGCCCCCCCCTAAAACTGTATGAAGACCATATTATGAACCAGCAATACCGGGAAATGGAAGAAAAAAACCCGGGGTTCTACAATTTTCAAAGAGATATGCTGCTTCCCAAGTTTCAGGAAGAGCTGGAAAAACTCCGCGATGCATCCCGTTTTTTTTATAATGCACTGGACGCAAGCATAAACAGGGACAAGGGGGGGCTTATGGTTTTCCTGGGCTCGCTGGAAATGCCCGAAATCCACAGCCTGATTGTTTCTGATACAGACCCGGTGTCCCTTGCAGCCAATTACCGGGACTTAAGCGAAATGGAACTTCGGCAAAAGGCAATGAAAGCCCTGGAAGACACCCTGGCAGGAATAAGCGAAGGTGAAAGGAACAAGATGTACCATGACGCCCGTTCCCTGTTCAGCCTTAAACAGCTTGCTTCGTTCCTTTTTGACAGGCTGATAAATTCTTTTATTTATGACGCATCTTCCCGCAGTTATGTCTGCCCGGCTGCCTCCGTAAGGGATCAGCTTTTGGCGCTGAATAATATACTGTATTCCCTTAAAACGCCGCCGCCTGTCGCACTCCTGGAATCTCTATTTATATATGTCCTGATGGAAAAAAATGAAGGCGAAAGCATAGATATTGACAATGAAATGCGGAAGCTGCTCGTCCAGGCAGAAGTATCACTCCAGGCAATCCGCGATTTTAATACAGAAATACCGATGACAAAACTGCTCCGCTGTATTTCAAGAAGCCCAACCCTTTCGCCGCAGAATATAGGCGGAGGCGAAGACTGGTTCCAGGTATACCGTGAACGCTGGAAGCATCAGGTCGAAGAAACATTCCTTACATTTACAAGAACCCGGCGCCAGAGGGATTTACAAAATGCCTTCCGGTATTTTTTAAAGGGGAACCATTTAATGCTGCTGGAAAATACAGGGTCACCGCAAAACCCCAATGGGATATCCGTAAAGGGGAACGTGAGCCTTTCCTTCCTGAACACCTTTTATTCAATTGTTTTTATGGCAGAAATAAATAAATTTTTACGCCCCATACTGCTGGAAGGCGATTTTGCCAAAAAAGAAAACCGTTCGGAGTTTACCGAATGTTACAACAATTTAATTAAACTGGGGGACCTGATAAACCGCTATGATCAGAGCCTTTCCCCGGAAGGAGAAGTAGGCAAAAATTATGCCCAGGCAAGAAACGATATGTCTTCCCTGCCCGTTAAACGCCGGAAAATCCAGATCGTTGTGGAGGAAGCCGCCCATACCGCCGAGCGCATTATCGAACAGACCAGGGATTCCCTGAAAGGGATGGTAAAAATCCTGAATGGCATCCTTAAACAGGGCAAAGACGACAAATACGACTCACTAACCAACCTTTCTTTTATTGCAGGCCGCGGCATGACATTTGTGGACGGGATTAAGGAATCAATAACTTCGCTGAACAAAACCCTCCAGCTTATGGACGACATCGATGCAATGGAAGCCGGAAGATAGCACCACGTTTAGTGGTGTAGATGAAGTATGTATGATAGCCCGGCGCAAAAAAAATGAAGTCATGGATAAAAAGCGTGAGAGCTTTAGCTCGAACAGCGCGCCGGCCGGAAGATAGCGCATGCATCAATTTTCGCTTGATTTTAACAACAACTGTGCCCGTTTCCCGTTTATCTTCGATGGTAAACCGGTAACGACAACAGGGAACAGCCCTGCGCCCTCCTGCCTTATCTCAAGCAGGGAAGCGGGGGACCAGGTTTTCCGGCTGCCGAACAAAAACCGCGAAGCGTTATTAAACATGCAAAAAATACCGGCAGGAAAAGTATACAGCCTTTTTCAGGTGCATTCGAAAAACGTGTATACCCTGGGCAGCCCGGCAAATAACAGCCTTTCGGAAAACAGCCTGCCCAGGCCGCTGCCCGCCCCGGAAGATTTTGCACGGGAGGGGGATGGCATGGTTAGCTTTTCTGCCGGTGTGTTTCTTGCGGTAACCGTAGCGGACTGCCTGCCCGTTTTTTTGCTTGACACGGAAAATGGTTTTTTTGCAATCCTTCATTCGGGCTGGAAAGGGACGGGGATTGTTTTAAAAGCCCTTAATATAATGCAGCAAGCGGGGACCAGGCCCGGTGCGGTTGCTGCTGTATTGGGCCCATGCATACAAAGCTGCTGCTATAAAGTTGATGAAGGGCGGGCAAAATTCTTTGAAGCGGAATTCGGCCCCTGCCCCTCTGATTATAGTTCCGGAGCTTATCCCCTTGGCCCCGTTTCCCGAAAAGATGAAACAGGCTGGTACATCAACCTCCAGGCAGCCAATGCCCGGCTCCTCTCTGCCGCCGGGGTGCAGCACATAGCCTATTGTACAGACTGCACCTTTACCGACACCCGGCTCGGGTCTTTCAGGCGTGAAGGGACAGATGCATACACACGTATGCTGGCGGTAGTGGGAACTGAAAACCACAATTTATCGCACTGAACACATCAATTTTTCCATATCAGTGAGGGGAGGAACACCCGTTCATACCATGTCGAGGAACATTTTCCCTACGCATATTTT
>Ga0082212_10000398_pt1 | contig 63582 bp, 58 predicted proteins | sample TergutNt197P3_FD_71548 | JGI IMG/M metagenome (GOLD analysis project Ga0082212, IMG submission 71548) | Neocapritermes taracua P3 segment gut microbial communities from Petit-Saut dam, French Guiana - Nt197 P3 | ecosystem: Host-associated > Arthropoda: Insects > Digestive system > Gut ... | reverse complement strand
TACCGTATTCAGATCGTGCTGAGATCGTTCGCAGTATAAGATATGTTGACGCAGTTGTCCCGCAATATGATATGGATAAACTAGCGATGTGCAAAAAGCTTAAGGCAAGCGTTGTTTTTGTTGGTGATGACTGGCACGGTACAGAGAAATGGAACGAATATGAGGATGAATTTGGAGAAGCTGGTGTGAAGATAATCTACTTTCCTTATACGAAGGGAGTTTCAACGACAAAAATTGCCGAAACCCTTCTAAAAACACGAGGTTGGGGCGCCGCTGACGAACACAATGGTTAAGGTATACATATATCAATAAGGTGTATAAGTATGATTTATAGATATAAAGACCCAAAAGCATTTGAGGATTTTATTAAACCTAACTTTAGACAATACAGTGGTGACATTGTACTGTGGGGCGCGGGTAAAATTGGCAGTGTTGTCGCACATAGATTGAAGCAAGAAGGTATAGCCTTTATAGCGTATTGTGATACTGATGCTTCAAAACACGGAAAAATGTTCAGCGAACATAGAATTGTTTCACCTGATGTTTTGTATTCCGATTACCCGAACGCAGTTGTAATAATCACAACACAAGCTAGCCTACAGGTCAGAAAGCTGCTTAGTTCAAGGCCAACTGAGCGGATTTTTGATGCATGGCCTTTACTGCTGGATGTTGATTTTGATAGCTATACCGCATACGACTTCTTGTATATATCCAGAATGATAGACTACTACTTACAAACGATGTTGCGTAATTATGGCGCAGAAAAAAAGTATATCGCTCAAAGGTTGCGCATTGTAATAACGAGCAAGTGTTCTTTACGTTGTAAAGAGTGCAGCATGCTTACTCCATACATAAGCGCCCGGCGCGATGCAGAATGGGAAAAAATTGTAGGAGAATCACTAACTCTTGTCGAAGCTGTCGGGCATTTTGAGGAGCTTGGTTTATATGGAGGAGAAGTGTTTATGCACCATGATGTTGACAAAGTCATCAATGGGTTAAGCATAGAAGATAGATTTGACATGCTCACCCTGGCAACTAATGGCACTATCGTTCCAAATGAATTAGTCGTTCAAGCAATGAAAAATGAACCAAGGATAAATGTAAAAATCACTAATTATGGGAGACTCTCTTCAATGTTTAACGAACTGGTATCCTTACTGGATAGAAATGATATACGGTATGAAATAATCGAATACCGAAACTGGTATAAAAGCTCAGTAATAGGTATGTATGACGAGCCGGAAGAGAAGTTAAAGGAAAAATTCAATTTTTGTATGAGCGGGTGCGGTATTATGCTATGGGACGGTAAAGTTTTTCTTTGCGGCACCCTTCCTTTTTTATCTGAGATTAATGTTTTACCTGAATCTGAAGACGATTATTTTGACATGAGGAATAAAAGTGTCCCGCAAAAAGAACTAATGAAGGAGATATATAAATATATTGATCGCGCCAATACTGATAATTATATCAGTGCGTGTAAGTATTGTTCAGGAAAAAGCACAGCAAACTTTCTTAACATTGTTCCCGTAGCAGAACAGGTTAAAGGCGTGTTGCCGCTAGAGAAAATAGCACTATGAGGACAGAATATAAAGTTATCAGTAATGAAAAAGGAATATAGCACAGAGGTTATAGTACTGTAACTTCGCACATAAGAACTAATGAAATGATATTATTAAGAATCAGCTCTGTTTGAGAGGGAATGACGATGTTTTGGGCTATTGGTTATGTTTTAAAAAAGTATTTAAGAAGTCGAGAGGTTGTTATCTGCGGCAATGGCTATAACGCAATGAAATGGTCGGCATATATTTCACAGTATAGTCAAATTGACCATATTGTTAGACCGGATAGATTTGAAGAACTAAACCCTTTGCGTCAATATATAGTTCTATGTGATGATGTAAATGTTAATTACAGTGTTGAGTTGAATGAGTTAGGTTTTAAGGAGATTGAAGATTATTATAACTGGACTGAATATGATAGGACGAATGGTCATTTGCCAGTTGATGTTAAGTTTTATGGTACTTCAATTGGATGCGGTTCATATTTTTCATTTGCCCGTAATAACCTTAAAAATATAAAATCAATCGGTCGCTTTTGTTCTATCGCAAGCACTGTTATAGTCCAGGGGAACCACTCAATGAATAGGATAACATCAAGTTCCTTGTACCCTATGCTAGATTCGCAATCATTGAAAATAAAAGATAACGCACCTACCGACAAAGACCCGCATAGAACGGGCAGAAGAACAATAATAGGTAATGATGTTTGGATTGGTGCGAATGTTTTTATCAACTCATCGAAAGTAATAAGAATAGGTAACGGAGCTATAATCGGTGCAGGGTCAATATTGCTTAATGATGTGCCGCCATATGCTGTTGTATATGGTTCGCCTGCAAAAGTAGTTCGTTTTAGGTTTAGTAAAGAACAAATTGCCATATTAGAACAAGTGAGATGGTGGGATTGGAGTCGGGAGCAGATTAACGAAAATATAGAGTTGCTAATGTATCCAGAAAAATTCTTCAATAAATTTTCGGAGATTATGGAATGAAAGCCTTTATTATGGCAGCAGATGCGCTGACGCCAGACTATATCTTCGGCAAAAAAGAGCTGTTCCCCAATATTTACAAGATGATAGGCTGCGGAGCGTCGGCAGCTTTTTCCGCATATGTTCAAAGGGGTTATAAAGGGTCATACTCATCAGAACAAAACTGGGCTTCAATTTACACTGGGCTTTCACCTGATGAGCACGAAGTTGACTATGCGAAAGCAGCAGGAATAGAGGGTAAAGCGGCAAAACCTCAAATGAAATCCTTAAGTGGGAAACAGCCTTTCTGGGAGGTGCTGAATAAAGCAGGAATTAGCGTTGGGCTATGGTCTCCTGAGTGCTGCAATAATCCTGTTGATATCAATGGATATGTTGTCGCTAGTAAATATACACCTATATTTTCTCCGTCAGAGAATCGAGAAGCTCCAAGAGAAATACAACTAAATAGAAAAGACATGTATATACAAGAGTGTTTATATGGGAGTCCTCCGCCGAGGCTGTACCCGCGTACACTCGAACAGCAGGGCTATACGTTTAAGCAGTTGAGAGAAAATCCCTCGTTGGTAAATAGTGTTGCAAACGAGAACGCTTTTATCAATATACTGGACAACTTCGATGAAGAATTGCGATTTTGGTTTAGCTCAATGACTAAAGCACAGCGCCGATACCCTGTTGATGTGATGTATTTATTCACGCCATCAACAGATATTATTCCTCATTTCTCTATGTACTGCGATTATAATCCGATTATAATCAAGGCATATCAAATCCTTGACAAATACATTGGTGAGTTCATAGAAACATTCAAACCTGAAACAACAGTTTTACTGTCAGATCACGGACAACAGAATTTTAAGGATCTTATAAAGTGCTCCGATCCGGTCATCCAACGGGAAGCCTTTGTAGCGCGAGACCAGGTGGTCTGGATGGATAATGGGTACATCGCGTTTGAGGCAATGAACGGAGGTTTGTTGTTCAGCGCACATTCGCTAAAAGGTGTTTTTATTGCATCTGGGAACAGCATACGCAACATTGAAATCACTGATATGAGAACATTGGACGTTTACCCGACAATACTCGAATTACTAGGGACGCAAGTGCCTGCAAACAGGAAAGGTTTTGTCGCGGACATCTTCGACAAAACCCTTATTAATCCAGATAAGCTGCTAAAGCCTGTTTCGTACAAGAAAATCGCGATCATCCAATCGCATGAAGTAAACATAACGGATATTTTTATAAATGAAATCTATATCAACAACCGGTTTTCAGCTATCACGGTAATAGGTGAGAAACGGTATTGTGAGATTTTTCTAAACAATCCCCGCGTGATTGGTTTTACTCCATTTGAAGAGTTTAACCCGGAGGATTTTGACGAGATTTATAATTGTGTCTATAACGCAAGAACAAAACTGATGCGGCATATACAGGTGAAATAAGCAATGGAAAAGCACTATCTGTTATACGGCCACGGAGGCTCGTACAACCACGGCGCGGAAGCGATTACCCGGACGACAATAGCCATGCTGCGTCGCTTGTCACAGGATTGCAGAGTAACGCTATCAACCCACTTTGCCGGTCAGGATCGCGAGTTTGCAATTCCTGCAGATGAGTTCGTTGAGCGCGATCCACATGGCATTACAAACGCTGAAATCTACGCGCATACTATTGAGAAAATAACAGCGAACACCATAGGCTTGCATGTTGGCGGAGATAACTACTGCTACAACAACTGGCAGCGTTGGGCGGAAATACACTATGCCCTTATTGAGCGCAACGCGAAGAGTATCCTGTGGAGTTGTTCCATCGATCCTGAAATGATTAACAGAGAAATACTTGGTGCATTGAGGACGCACCATTTAATAACAGCTCGGGAGGGCGAGACATACAGAACGCTTCTTAACCATGGATTGTCAAATGTGCTTAAGGTATCAGATATAGCGTTTGACCTTTCTCAGGAGCATGTTGATTTGAGGCTTGATAACTACGTTGCGCTTAATATCAGTCCGCTTATAGCAAAAAGGAATGCGCTTGTGAGGGCGGCATATCAGGCTCTGCTTGACTTTATACTAGATGACACAGATATGGACATCGCGCTTGTGCCGCATGTCGTCCAGCCTGTGGACAATGATTATGCTGAGTTGTGCCTGTTGGAGACGCGCGGGTCAAAACGAGTAACGCTTGTGTCCGATAAACTGTCAGCAGGCCAATATAAATCTATAATCGGTGGCGCGCGTTTCTGTGTCGCTGCGCGAACTCATGCGCTAATCGCAGCATACTCGTTAAATGTCCCGTCGCTTGCGGTAGGGTACTCTGTGAAATCAAAGGGTATCGCAGGAGACTTGGGCATGGGAGAGTATGTCGTACAAACAGACCAAATAATAAAAGAATCGGAACTTATAGCTAAGTTCCGGGAGTTAATAATCAATGAAACAGGGATCGTATCACGACTAAAAGAGCAAATACCGGAGTATACTAAAAACGTGGTAAACGAGAAAGCGTTGGAGTGGATGGTGTGAGCAGTAGTTTCGGTTAGGAGAGTAGGAAACGGACTGTTTCTAAATGCCAAGTATCTGCTCGTTTTCCATAGCTTCAAATAAAGCCCTAAAGATGTAATAGTCCGCAGGGGCGGTTATTTTCATGTTGTTTGGCGGGCTTTTAATGGTTCGCATTTCTACACCATAGACGCTACAAAGGTGCGCTGAGTCGACTGTTCGTTCGCCGTCGCGTTGCGCGCGTTGGTACAGATCCCAGATGAGCCCGTATTTGAATGACTGCGGGGCTTTTGCTGTGTACATATCTTCTCTTCGCGGAACATCTATGACTCGTCCGTCGGAGTTAACCCGCACTACGCTCTCAATAGCTGCCTCAACTGTTATTACAGCGCTATGGTCTTTTGCCATAGCGATATTATCTGATATCAATTCTGCGTTTATCAACGGGCGTACTCCATCATGGATAAGGACTATATCATCTGATGCGCAAGTCCCTTCCAATGCTCTCAGCCCGTTATATATTGATAGATCCCCGCCTATTCCGCCCGGAACGATTTGGCTGACCTTATCTATATCATATTGCTTCAGCATGAGCCTGAGTTCCTGTATCCATCCTTCCAGGCATACAACGACTATGTTGACTATCTCAGGATGGGTTTCAAAGTGTTCAAGTGTATAGATTATTATCGGCTTCCCATGTAACTCGAGAAACTGTTTAGGTTTTGCGCGGGTGTTCATCCTCTGCCCGGCGCCACCCGCAAAAATCAGTGCTGTTGTCATACATTCCACCTATCCGATTATAATTGATGTTCTCTAACTTGTAGCCAATCATCCATAGTGCGCCGGTACATATCAGCAAGCCCGTATTGTGGGTTCCATCCCAGCGCTTTTAGCTTGTCGACATTCAGCGAATAACCCGTGTCAGGCGCATACCCTCGCTTTGCTATATCCTCAGGTATGTTAACGACGACTTCTATCCTGCCCCCACAGACCTCACTAGCAACAAGCTCAGCCATTTCACGTACTGTTGCGCTGGCTGTTGGATTAGCGATATTATACGCTTCGCCGTTTTTTCCATCGATCATGATTTGCAGCATGGCTCTAATCGAATCAGCAGTGTAACAGTAGTTCCCTAGCGATTTTCCTTCGGTATGGAGTTCGATGTTCTTGCCGGATATGGCGCTTCTAGCGAACTGCGCGAACACCCGAGTGTCGTCACGAGTGCTTCCGGCACCGAATGTCTGTGCCAACCGGGCGATCTTCACCGGAAGACCATATTGTGAAGCATACGCTATACATAGGGCTTCACAGAGCCGTTTGCTTTCCGGGTAACTGCTGCGGGGTCTAGATAAGTCCAGATACCCCAAGTCCGATTCCTTGACTTCGGGTAGATTTGATTGCCCGTAGATTTCCATTGACGAGATATACACCATGCTTTTGCATTGTCGTTCTTTTGCCAGCAATAGGATGTTCTTCGTACCATCAACAGATGTTGTAATAACATCGACAGGTGTTGCCACCATCTCGACGGAGTGTGTGACCGCCGCACTGTGGATGACATAGTCAATCGTTTCAGGCAACTCATCTGACGGTATTGGCTTGCGGATATCGCCGCAGACGAACCTAACCCTGCATTCTTTGGCCAGCGCTTCACCTCTATCAGTACTCCTACCATGAGCGATGATCTTTAAGTTAAGCCTCTGCCTGTCGCTTGCTGCTGATAGCGCATGAGTCAAGGCATTCCCAATCGTGCCTGTAGCACCGGTAACAAGGATAGAAGAGTCACTAATATCCTCCCATTTGATTTTCGAAGAGGAGATTATTTCTGAAATATCTTCTTGGAACACAACACTTTTCATGGCGCCTCATTGATGTAAAACCTATTCTTCCATCTACTCCTGCTGAACTCTTGCAGAAACACCGCGCGTTCCTCTGCTTGAAGACGACTTTTAACTGTCTAAGTTCAATCTCACCTATGATTTGATTATGGGAAAAACTATTGACCGTTCACACCAAATTTACTTTCTAAATAATTCAGTGTTGTTTGAGGAACTATCTTAGAGATTTGAATGAAATTTTGCTCATCAAGTAATTTGCGAACGTGCGATGCGCTAATAGGGATTCCACTTAATGATTTTTTCCGAGGAATTACAATTACCTCGATGCCACTAATTGGCAAATTCTCAAGCATTGCTTGATTATACTGATGGGTAATCGGGTCAAAAGGTTCTTCTCCTACAAAGCGTTTTGAAATGTTTAAAACAGGGGCAATATTATCAGTAAATATTTTTATATCTTTACTTGCATCTATTTTGATGTCATCTATAAGATCCTTAACGAAATACTCAGGAAATGTTAATGACGAAATAATAAAGTTTCCACCTTGCATAACTTTGACATTCTTAAATTTTCTTGTTCCCAATTTCACCAACGTAAGTCTGTCCGCGAATGAAATAAAGGATTTATCTTCTTCGACGACAAAAACATAAAGAAAATCACATTGCTTCGTTGCTTCGCTAATAAGAAACTCATGACCGAGTGTGAACGGATTGCAATTCATTACAATAGAGCCAATAACACCTTCACAATCAACTTTTTCATTATTTAAGAGAGTAATATACTCATTGAGAGATGGACTATTCTCTGGCGCATAGTTGGTCTTATTTTTCCTTGGTACAAAGTCATTTTTAATAAAATTTCTAAACTGTGTTTCATCTTCCGCTTCAGATTCATCTAAAATCATTAAATCTAACAATATTGAATAGATTTTATTCGCTATTAGCTTATATCCGCGATGATTCATATGATACATATCAAAGAATATCTCGTCCATGCCATGCGGTCTGTCGAAAGCGGAATTCACATCATAAAAATGAACAGTTTTACTATCTATATAATACATCAATCCCTCCATTCCTATGCTAAGTAAAATGATTATATCTCCATTGCAAAATTCAAAATTCAAAATTTGCTTCATTGAATCAATCGTTTTTTGCCAGTTAGAGTGATTGAGAACACGGTATCTTTTATTATTTAGAGGTGAAGCATTTAACATACGTTGCAACTGGCTTTGTATAGTATACTTATCTTCCGTAAAGCACCCCACAGCATTGCAATTTCCAAAGAAATGAATGGTATTATCATACACATCCGGATTATCAGTTGTATATCGCGAGTTATTAATTATATTAATATATTTTGATTCGTAATCATGCAAGTATAGAGCTCCTTCTTTTTCAATTATTTTAGCGTATTCTACTTGATAAACACTTTTTACGTACTCTTTGTTGCAAGTTGGTAAGTCTTCGTAAAAAGATAATAGAAATTCTGAATCAAATTTATTTAGCTTTATAAAATCGTTCCAAGAACCGTTATTGCCATGTGACTGGCTTCTTAACTCTAATAAGCTTGGATTTTTAATAGATAAAACAGGGCTAGTTAAATCACATAAAATCAATCGTGAACATGATTGCTCAATGCGCTTTACTACATCAAACACTACCCGCAAGTCATCAATATCGACAATAATATCATGCAATGAAATTATCGGGCATTTAACAACACTTGAAAGATAATACTTAATTGCCCTGTAATCAATAGGAGTAACGATTACAGCATCTAGTTCACCAAATGAGTCTGTGAAATCATCTGGTGTAATAATTTTTGCATCATAGGAAAAATCAAGGTTCGGATTACGGTCAACTATACATTCGACATGAATATCTGTTTTAACTAATTGCTCATAAAGCAATTCACCCGCGTACCCCCCCCCATAAATTGCTACATTATTCCATTTATGGTTATGAAATACAGCGTTCAATACTAAATGTTCATTGTATCTAAGCCATTTATGAATTAGATTTAGATGCTCATTTCTGGGCTTCATTTTGTTTGCTTTCACCTACTATAATCTGTTAGCCTGAATTCCCGGCGCGTGTAACTATGATTCCAGCACTAGGCCAAAGGCAGTGATGATATCTTGCTGGAGCGGAGCGATTTCTGAGATCGTACAACCGTACCTGCTGGGGTAGGTTATCCGCACGATGCATTCCATCGCCTCCATTATCGCACTCACCGTCAAGAACCTCATCAGCTTGTTCTGCTTGGCGGCCGCTGCGAGCAATCTGATTCTGCTGATGAGGATGAGCGCGATGAACTGGATGAACAACCTGCTATGTCTGATGTTGCTTCGTAATCGCCGCGCGCGTATGACCCGTATAAAACTACTCGTATCAGCTTGTCTCCGAATAGTCGCAGAGCTTCGTCTTTGACTGCGATAGTTATGGAATCGAGGCTCGTTTCGGTTAACATATGTTACTCCTCATTGTTAGGTGTAGACTGCTGCTCTTACCTCTTATGCATTATACATTCTCCTGAGGCGTACTTCAATATTATAACTGAAATCAACCTGTAGAACAGTTGTCGCAACTCTTTCATTGACATACTCTGATATACCTTTGTTCAGGAGATTATTGCCGCAACCTTCTTAGTCAGCTTCACCGCGCCGTCGCTGTTCAAATGGTCGTAGTCCTGAAAATCTTCCAAATCGAAGTCGGGGCTGTCAAACAAATCGAGAAATGTGAAGTCGTGATCGTTCTTCACAGGTTCCAACGACTCGTATAGCGTTTCCTTTAGTTCGGGCGAGCTGTGCTTTCTGTAGAATTTCGTTGCCGGGGGTATCAGGATTATCACTTTCACGCGCTTTTTTTCCATTTGGGTAAGAAGCTCGGAAAACTCGCGTATGTTTTCCTCGAGATGCCCTCGGTTGAAGTTTCTATTATGCGCCTGCGCTCTGGTTTCGGCTGCTTTATCATTGATTTCATCGATTTGCTCGCGAAACGGGTATGTTAGCATACCGTTTGCGGGCCGTTTATTAAATTCGGGGTTGTAATATTCCAGTGTGGCAAGCCGGATTGAGATCCTGTTGTGCTCTTTTTTGTATATTCGGCTCAAGTCGAACACTTTTTCCAGGAACGGGTCAAAGCTGCTCTGCAGCATCTGCGGGAGAATCTCCCCGTCATAATTATGCAGCTTTTTCAGGACGGGGTAATTCGTGCGCGTCAGAACGGATCTATAGTAATCCGACGGGTTGTCGGACATGTCCGTATGCCAGAAGTAATACCCGCCCGCGATAACTATTGTGTCGATCTTGCTGCAATATTTTTTCGCGTTTTTTACAGATAAAAAAGTAAAATAGGGATCCTGCGCGTTGACAGCCAGATTCACGGCGGGACGGGGCATGAGGCTTTCTTTTAATCCAACCATGGCGTATGAGGAACCGGCCAGGATTATTGATGTGTCATTACGGCTCGTCGAGAGACTCTGAAGTTTACCTGAGAGATAGAGCCTGTCATAATCGAAAGTGTCCATGGGGAAACAGAATTCAGCGCGCTTAAACAACTCCTTTGTTGTTAAGTTAACGTCGATTTTATATTCCAGGTCGTCAAGTGTTTCCGGCTCCAGAGACAGCGATATATGAATGCTGTTTTCGTCAGTGTCTGGTATCTTTGCGTAGCCGTCCCTGACTATTACTGTTGGTGTAGCCTTGTTTATACAGAGAGTTTCCCGCGTTGGCATATCAGGCTGCAGAAATATCGTTATTTGCATTTTGCCGACCCATGCATTCAATAGTTCTACCAGTGGAGCTCTCAGAGTATTATAGTCGCGCATCGTAGTAGTTTCGGTTGATTTTATGCGTTTGCGTATTTTTGTCAGCGGGTCGCGCAGGGCGGTGAACTCCGGCAGTCCGTCCAGCGCCTCTTGGTTCGCCGTATACCAGGCGCCCAGCGCAAGTACGCTGTCCGCGCTGTTTTGCTCGTCTGCGTTATACAGAGCGTCCAGCAATTGATATGATAGAAAAAATCCGGTCTTATAGGACACAGCGCTCATATTTTTCGTGCCTTTCTTTGCGTGCTTATGGTATTATATATGCAAACGCGGCGCGATACAACAATGAATTGCAATTTCGGAAGGTGTCTTGTGCATAATTTAATTGAGTTTCTCGAGCAGACATGTAAAATAAACGGCGATCATCCGGCGGTAGAGGCGGAGGATGGTTCATTAAGCTTTACCGGGCTGCGGGACGCGTCGTTGCGGATTGGCGGGTATATTGCCTCGATACGCGGATGTTGCTGTGAAAATAAAATGGTAGCTGTATACTTACCAAAAGGCGTGAAATGCCTGTGTGCGATGCTTGGGGTGTTGTACAGCGGCAACGTGTATGTTCCGATGGACTGCCGCGCCCCGGTCAACCGGACGAAGCTGATATTCGATATCATCGACCCGTTGTTGATCATCACCGATTCCGCCGGGAAAAAACTTTTGACAGATGCGGGCTTGAAGGCCGAAGTCCTCGCAGAATATGATGATATTTTGTCGCTCGAACAGGGGATTAACGATAGTTTGACGGACAAAGTCATATCAAGTGTGCAGGACGACGATCCCGCGTACGTTTTGTTTACATCCGGCTCTACAGGCGTTCCCAAGGGTGTTTTGGTACCTCATAGTCGGGTTATAAACTACATTGAGTGGGCGCGCGGCTTTTTTGCCATAACAGATAATGAAGTTATCGGCAATCAGGCGCCGTTCTACTTCACTGTGTCGGTCATGGATATTTATCTCAGCCTGGCGACCGGTTCAAAGCTTTGCGTCATAACGGAAAGCCTTTTTTCAAAACCAGATAAGTTGCTTGAATATGTCGATGAGAAAAAGATTTCGCTGATCTTCTGGGTATCGTCGGTCTATCATCATATCGCGCAGTCGGGCGCGCTGGACAGGGTCAGGCCAGCACCACTGAAACGCGCGTGGTTTGTTGGGGAGCCGATGGCTGCGCAGAGCCTCCATTATTGGAAAGAGCATTTGCCGGATGCTGAGTTTGCAAACTTATACGGTTCTACGGAAACTGATATGACGATTTGCTATCGTGTGCCTGATGGGTTTTCTGCGGTGGACAGTGTGCCGCTTGGGCAGCCCTGCGCATATTCTGAGGTTTTACTGTTTGACGACGAATTTAACTTGGTGGAGGAACCGGGGCGGTTAGGTGAAATTTGTGTGCGCGGCCCGTGTCTGGCGCTGGGGTACTATAATGATGCAGAGAAAACTCAAGCGAGTTTTATTCAAAACCCGCTGCATAACGACTCTCGTGATTTGGTTTACCGCACTGGCGATCTCGGTGAATACAGGGATGGGCTGATCTTTTTTCGCGGTCGAAAGGATCATCAGTTCAAACATCTGGGTTATCGGATCGAAGCCGGTGAGATCGAGGCGATCGCTATGGGTTTTTCCGGCGTCAGAAATGCATGCGTCGTATATGACGGTGACAAACGGCAGATAGTCCTGTTCTACGAAGCGGGTGGCGATATTGATGAGCGTGGGTACCGCAGGGCGCTTATGGCTGATTTGCCGGTCTATATGGTTCCTACACGGTTTGTCCGGCTTGACGCGATGCCATTTAACGCAAATAATAAAAAAGACAGGATTCTTCTGAAAAAACAATACATTGAGGGTGGTTGCTGATATGACAACGGAAGAAAAACTTCAAATGATCGAGCAGGTACTGAACATAGAACCGGACACATTGACGGAGGATACTCCGCTTGAAAATGTGCCACAGTGGGATTCGTTGAATATTCTGAACTTGCAGATCGAGCTGACTGCGCTGAAGCCGGATGTTTCGTTTGACGCGTTGCATCAGTGCGTGACTGTCGGTGATATTTGCATGCTGGTGTGAGCGCTACCGGCAATGCCATCAGTGTTGGATTCCAAGCCTTCGAGACTGCTCCCAAAGTACTGTTGAGCCTCTTGTATCTCATTTTGCGCGGCAAAGCTAAGTCTCTGCATCGACCATTCCCTGCACTATATCACAGACTTCCAGCAGCGTTTCTTCATCTATGCTCTCAATGATAGTGTGCTGCCTTGCGCGTAAGTCAACCGCTCTAATTTGATCGCACATGACAAACCCCGTTGTTATTTGCCCATCCAAGCGGTCGTGCAACGGACTGTGTCTGTCAGTATTCGTGATAGGGCACACTAATGTCATATTGCTCGCTCTTGCATGATGATCGTTATTAATCGCCAGCACAGGACGATGCCCTGCCTGCTCGTGCCCAAGAGTTGGGTTCAGGGCAATCTTTAGGATATCTCCCTGCTCTGCTGTGTTCCTGTTCAATGATCCGCCTTCAGTCAGCATTTACGGTGCTTAGATGGTGGCGGGAGTTTTGTCCAAGGCTTCTATTATGCTGAGCAGTTGGTGCGGCGTGACAACCTTCATTCGCTGTTCCCTCTCGCTTGATAGTCCGCCTGGCGCGCAAGTTCATAATCAGGGTCAAAATTAGGGTCATCGTATTCTGATGGGAAATCAGCAGAGCCAATGAGCGCTTCAACTGCCAGCGCCTTGACCGACTGTCGACCCGAGATGCTCCCTATCGCTTTGCCCCTGCGCGTTATAATGACAGTTGCCTTGTCAGCGAGTTCAAAGTATTTCGCAGGGTTTGTTTTTAAGACTGATAGCGGTACGTTCACAACAGACCTCCTGTGTATTCGCTCATTTGATACATTCACTATATCAATAACAGCTCTGTTTGTCAAGTCGAGGTTACCCCTTGAGTCCGGCTGCTGCAGGGGATGAAGTCAAGCCCGGCTTTTCGCGCGGCGTTGCTGCCTTCCTCCAGCCCGGCTACCGTATCGTGGTCGGTTATGGCGATTGTTGACAGGCCTACGCCGACCGCCATTGCGACTATCTCTGTCGGCGTGTGCTGGCCGTCTGATGCTGTTGTGTGTATGTGAAGGTCTATCATTGTTTTAAAGTACTGTGCTACTCAACGATGTGCAGTTCCTGCTTAATCCCGTCCTGCAGTATCCTCGAAAAGTTCAATCCGGCGGCTTCCGCCTGTTCATTAAGCCACTCAGGTACAGATAGAGTCTTTTTGACAGCTCTGCTTTTTTCTCTTCTGCGGTAGACATCGGTATCACCAAGAATCATTGTTACAAAACCACTTTCCGGGGGCGGGATATCTTCAATTCGCGATGGCTCTGGCAATAATTCACCATTTTTTTCGATCTCGTATAGCCGAATATTTAGTACATCAGTTGCCATAATTATCCCGTCGGTTTCACATTCACCGCTTGTGTAGCATTGTGGAACGTCAGGAAAATCTATCGCATAAAGCCCACTGCTCTCTCTGGTGAAAATCGCTGGATATGCTATGTTCATAACAACACGTCTCCCTTCTAATCAATAATTGATTCTTGAAGCTAAAGCACACAGATTATTTCAATCCAGCATCCTTTAAAATCCTGTTTACTGTGCCGGTTGCAACTTCCTTGGAGCTATGCCTTGGAATTCTCACAGTTTTACCGGTTATCGGGCTGTACCAGTCATCATGTTCCGCGCCGTGCCCAGTTAATCTACAACCGCCATTCTTTAGTATTTTCGTTAATTCTGAGGTCTTCAAACTAATCTCCTCCGACGCGCAATTATAATAACACGTATTTATTACGTAGTCAACTCTTTAGCTGAGTATCTTTGTATTGACAAAATGCGAACGGTAATGTAATATAATCACGAGTTCGGGAATTGTGATTCCCTCAATCTAAACCATAGATGTGAGGCAGGGTATATGTTTTTTGGCAGGGAGTTCGAGCTGAAGGCGCTAAACGAGCGCTACAACAGCGGCAGGTTTGAGTTTTTACCTATATACGGGCGCCGCAGGGTTGGGAAGACCGCTATTATAAGAGAGTTCATCAGGGGAAAAAAAGCTGTCTTTTATACTGCGACCGAGTCCGGCGGTAATCAGAATCTCAGAGGCTTAAGCGCCGCTATATACAAGGCGGCAAGCGGGATGGAGTCAAACCTGTCATTTGATACTTACGAAGCGGCTTTCGACGCTGTTTATAATATTGCGGTGAAAGAAAAGCTTGTCTTCGTTATTGACGAATACCCTTATCTCGCGCAAGGCTACAGGCCTGTCTCCTCGATATTGCAGATATACATCGATCAGAAGTTCAAAGACACGGATATGCTTTTGATTCTTTGCGGTTCATCGATGTCATTTATGGAACATCAGGTATTGGGATATAAAAGCCCGCTGTATGGCAGGCGCACAGGTCAACTTAGAATCGCTCCGTTCGGCTTCCTTGGGAGCATGGACTTTCATGCCGGATTCAGCAAAGAGGAACAGGCGGTAATTTATGGCATTACAGGAGGTATCCCGAAGTACCTGGAGATTATCGACGATAATTATCTGCTTAAGGAGAACATAATTAGGTCGTACCTTACTGCGGACTCTTTGCTTTTCGAGGAACCTTCCAACTTGCTAAAACAGGAGCTACGCGAGCCGCAGACTTATAATGATATACTTACCGCGATTGCCGGCGGTTCATCGAAAATGAACGAAATTGTGACTAGAGCCAATATTACCGGTTTCGACTCAAGCAAGTGCAATAAGTACCTGCAATCGCTGATCGCTCTGGATATTGTGAGACGGGAATTGCCGGTGCTCGCTCCGAAGAGCAAGAAGAGCATCTACCGCTTAAGCGACGGTATGTTCCGCTTTTGGTACAGGTTCGTTGCCCGGAACGTGACAAGGATTCAGTTGGGATTAGGGGGGGCTGTGTACAGCGATATTGAGCCTCAGATCCCCGGTTTTATGGGCGAGGTCTTCGAAGAGATATGTAAGCAGTGGCTATGGGGTGAGAATATAGCCAACAGGTTGCCTTTCTTTTTCCATGACTTAGGCCGCTGGTGGGGCGTCGATCCGGTCAGGAAACAGGAAGCTGAAGTCGATATTCTGGCATACGACGGCAATGATCGGGCAATGCTATGCGAATGCAAGTGGCATAATGAAAAGGTCGACGCAAGGATTGTCAATGCTCTGGTGAGAAAAGCAGAGCTGTTCAATTTCAATGAAGTGTATTATGTTCTTTTTTCGAAATCAGGGTTCAAGGCAGACGCGATTAGTATGGCTGGAGACCGGATACGACTGGTCAGTCTCGCAGAAATGTGAGGCAGCGACTCTCTGTCAAATTGTGGTGACGCGGGCGGATAGCTTTTCGAGGATTCCGAAAAAGTCGGCGTCTTCCGCCATTTCTTTCAGCCAGCGGACCAGGCCGCCGTCGGCTGTATATTCGTAGCTCACGAGCTGTGCAATTACCGCGTCGACCCCATCCATATCAAACTCTTTACATGCCTTCATGAGTCTGGCTAGTGCTTCCTCGTCGGGCTTTTCTTTTTTTGGTTTCGGGTTCGCCTCGTCGATGGCTGCGATGGCTGCGCCGAGCGCGACTACCAGTTTCTCCGCAGTGTGGACCAGCAGGGGGTTGTTGTCGGCAACGAAGTCGAAGTCGCCGGTTCTCGCTGCTTTTTCGAGCGCTTCGGCGCTGTCGCCGAGAGTTTGCGCACAGATGCTTCTGCTTGCGCCTTTTATACCATGCACGACTATCGAGTAGTCGCCGAGTGTGTCGATGGTGACTCTTCTTATAGATTTTATAAGGTTCGGGGTGTTGATTGCAAACGATCGCAGCACGTCCAGGTATGTTTCCGCGTCTCCGCCAAAGCGGGCCAGCCCGGTTACGGCGTCGATGCCGCTTATGTCTCTGAAGGCTCCAATTATGTCTGCGGCGGTGGTTGGTGCGGCGGGGGCGGTGGTTGCGGCGGCGGGGGTTGCGGCGGCGGGGGTAGGACAACCCCCGGCGCCCTTTTGGGCGCCACCCCCTTCGAAATGCGTCGCTAGCGACGCTATGCGAAGTGGGGCTTGGGGGGCATGCTCGCACTGGCTGCAGTCGCAGTCTTCTGCTTCTTCCTGCATGTTTTGCATATCTTGTATGTCCTGCACTTCCTGCATATCCTGCTTGCACTCCTTGCCTTTGTCGCGTACCCATTGTCTGATGACGCTGTCGAGTCGGGATATTTCTATCGGTTTCGTTATATACGCTTGAAATCCTGCGTCAAGGAACTTTTGCTCGTTGCCTATGACGGCGTTGGCCGTGAGCGCGATGATGGGAACCGTCCTCGCGTACTCGGTGTCAATCTCGCGTATGAGCTGCGTAGCTACCACGCCGTCCATTCCGGGCATCATGTGATCCATGAAAACAGCGTTGTAGCGGACCTTCTCATCGCGTATTGCTTCGACGGCCTGCCTGCCGCTTGTCACGCAGTCGATCTGCATGCCGTACGGCCTCATGAGTCCCTTCGCCACGTCGAGATTCGTCGCTACGTCGTCCACGATAAGCACGCGCGCATACGGCATCTTCGTCCTTACCAACTCAGCGGCTTTATTTCGCTTTTCATAATAATAGTGGAAGTTCTTCAGGTTGTTCGCTGTATCGTCACCGATCACGGTATCGTCGACATAGCGCTGCTGCAGCGTGACGGTAAACACGCTGCCTCTTCCGTAATCGCTTTCCACCCTCACCGTCCCTTGCATCAGCGATGCGAGCCTTTTCGTTATCGACAGCCCGAGCCCGGTGCCCATAATCGCGCGGTTGGCCTGGATGTCGGTCTGCTGATAATCATCGAAGATCCGCTCGAGGTGGTCCGGCCGGATGCCTATGCCTGTATCGGATATGGATGCGGTCATTGTGACTGCGCCGTAAGCCGCGGGCGGCGCGCATCTGATGCGCAGCTTGACTTTCCCTTCCTTAGTGTACTTGATCGCGTTCGACAACAGATTGTTGAGTATCTGCTTGACTCTCAACTCGTCTCCAAAGAGGTGCATAGGAAGGTTGCCGATTACGTCGAGGACCAGGTCGATCGGCTTTTCACCTTTTAGCATGATGCTCTGGTTGACGATGTCGTTGATCAGGCTCGGCATTTCGTACTCGACCGGCACGAGTTCGAACTTGCCGGCTTCTATCTTGGATATATCCAATATATCATTGACCGTGCTGAGCAGGACCATCCCCGCTTTGTTTATCTTCTCGATGTTGTTGTGGTGTTCGTAGCACTCCGCTTGCGTCATCTTGCTGCCGAGTATCAGGTCTGTCAAGCCGATGACCGCGTTGAGCGGCGTGCGCATTTCGTGGCTCATGTTTGCCAAAAAGCTGCTCTTGGCTTCGTTTGCGCGCCTGGCTTCGTTCAGCGCTTCTTCCATTTGTACCTGGATTGTCCTGAAGGGTCTCGCAATGAGGCCCGATGCGAATATTGACAACACGACGCCACCCACTACGCACACAGAGGCGACAATCAGCAACTGTCTGCGCTGGTCATGCAGGGCTACGCCGATAAAGTAGCTTGCCGCAGCAAAGATGAACACTATCGCGGCAATCACTAAAGTGGCTCTGACTCGCACTTTCATAGCAATCAACCTCACTTCTTGACTACTGGCGTCTGTTCAGATATCGGCACGGTGCCGACTGAACAGTTCTGACTGTTGCATTTTTTCAGGATTCTATGCTACACTATGGTTCAGCACAAATGTCAATAGTGAACGTTCGTAAGTTATTCCAAACCGTTTGGTGATTTTCACATAAAATCGGCTTTGGCAACTGGAGGAATTATACTTGCGGCGGGGTTTCGCACGGGTAGCGCCGACGCGAACATTTGTCTAACGCAAATGTTTGTATATAGGAGGTTCCGGCTTATGGCTGACAGAGGGTTATTTTCCGTCAACGAGTTTGCGCTGCTATCGAGGACGACGAAGGAGACGCTGCGGCATTACGACAGGATTGGGCTGCTCGCGCCTGCTTCTCGCGGGGCGAACAACTACCGCTACTATTCGAACGGGCAGTTGGCTGTGGTCAATGTGATCCGCACGCTCCAGGAGTTGGGTATGTCCCTGGAGGAGATCGGGGGTCTCAAGGATACCCTGACTCCGGAGCTGACTTGCGAGCTTTTTGACAGGCAGCTCGCTAATATCGATAAGAAGATCGAGGCGTGGGTTCGTGCCTCGAAGCTTCTGTTCGCGCTGCGCAAAACGATAAACTCGGCTATGCTCGTCGATGAGGATAGCATAACGGTTCAGTATCTGCCTGCGGAGGCTTTGGTTCTCGGGGACATCAATGATTACAGCAGAGGTCGTACTGATTACGACGCGCTGCTGAGTTTCTATCACGATATTGGCGAGAAGTTTCCCAATCTCGACATGAACTATCCTGTGTGGGGGCTGTTTTCCGAGGAGCGCGTCAGGAGCGGGGACTGGGTCTGGCCGGACAGGTACTACTTCAGCAATCCTGAAGGGCGCGACAAAAGACCCGCCGCGCTGTATGCCATAGGCTATACGCGTGGCGGGTATGGAGGGGGCGGCGCGTTGTATGAGCGCCTTATCGAGTTTATCGGTTCAAATGGTTTTGAGATTTGCGGGGATGCTTATGAGGAGTATCCGCTTAATGAGGTCTGCATCACGGATAGCGGTAACTACTTGATACGGGTTATGATTACGGTGCGGGAGACGCGTGGGTAGGTACGGGGTAGGTTAGCCTTCGGCGGTGGTGTCGTTGTCGCAATCCATGTCGAGATATGTGAACTTGTTCCTGCCGCTCTGCTTCGACATATACAGCGCTTCGTCGGCCCGCTTTACATAATCCACCCTGCGCTGCGTAAAGGCTACCTTCCCTGTCGTTACGCCTATCGAAATAGTCACGCATGGCGCGGCGTCATTGCCGCTGTGCGGTATGTCGAGCTCCCGGACGTTGTCCAGGAGCTTTTGCGCTATGGAGCGCGCGCCGGCTTCGTCCGTGTTCGGCAGCACGGCGAGGAACTCTTCTCCGCCATACCTCGCCACATAGTCATTCGACCTCGACACTGCGCCGGCAAGGGCTGCGGCCACGGATTTCAGGCATATATCGCCATTGTCATGGCCGTAGGTGTCGTTGAATCTCTTAAAGAAGTCTATATCCACCATGAGGACGCTCAGGAGCCCGTTCGAACGCGAGAGGAACTCCATGGTCTGCGTGAGGCTGTTTTCGATGTATCGCCTGTTATGTATGCCTGTCAGGGCGTCCACGTTCGCCTTTGTGAAGAGGTCCCTAATCGTCCTGGAGAGTTCGCCGATCTCATCTTCGCGGTCGGCGCCGTACAGTTTAGCTTCAAGGCTCTTCTCAAGTTCCGGCAGGCTACGTCCCAGCCTCGCTATCGGCAGGAATATCAGGTTATTGTTCGTGATAATGACTGCCAGCGTGAATGCGAGCAGGAGCACGAGCACCGCCACCATGACCGGCGTGAACAGCGACAGGTTATATCGCGATATCGAGCCGGCCAGGATCGCTACGAACCAGTCTGTGTATTTTATTGGCGAAATGGTGATATTGTGGTACTCTCCCGACGCGATTGTGACGCTGACTTGCGAGTCAGCGCCGTCGGCAAGGGAGTCCGAGCCGTTGAAGTAGCCGTCAATGCCTGCAATGTAGTCCTGCAGACTGTCAAGCAACTGCGAGTTCTCAAACTCATCATCGATGCGCCGCTCGCTGTCGTGCCACATTTTCGTTTTCTCGTCGTATAGCGTGCTGTCCATGTGGATCAGCCCGTCGGCGCCGATCACGAGCCCCCGCAGGTTATCGTCTTCAAACATCGTGAAGAGCTCGCTCTCCATGTGCGAAAAGTCCAGCCCGGTGCACAGGACGCCTATCGGCACGTCGCCGTCCATTACTTTATAGTCCAGCCAGACGCGTTTCCTGTTCATAACGTCGTCCAGGCCGATGCTGATGATAAAGTCTTTATCCGACGTGATGCAGTCGAAATACCAGCGGTACTGCGGGTCGCCCGGGTCGATGTTCACCGCAAGCAGCATATGCTCGCTTGCGTAATACTCCTCGACTTTGTACTCATGCATGGAGCGGCTCATGCCCAGATAGAGGTTTATACTGTAGAGCTCGTCGACGATGGCGGCGAGTTCTTCGTATGCGGCTGCCCTTTTCGCGTCGTTCGCTTCGTCGTTTATCCAGGCGATGACCGCTTCGGAATGTGCCGCTTTTGACAGCAGGCCTACTTCTTTGCCGATGTGCGCGCTGAGCGCTTCCGCGGCGCCGGCGGCGTAGTGCCTGGAGTAGTCGGCGGTCAGGTTGTATATTACGCCTCTGAACGCGAAGAACATTATGGCGGCTATGACGATAAAGGCGACCGCGAACAAAAGCAGCGTCATATTGCGGAACCGCGCCGCTATCTTGCCTTTGTTCGAGAATGCGCTTATTCTCGTTTCACCATTGTTCGAGTTTTCCAACTCTGCCCTCCGGTTCCCAAATCGGATTGTTCAGACACCCCTATTTCACGTACGTTACTTTGCTCTTGTCAAGCTCGTGCGGCTCCTTGCCCTGGTTCACGCCGCCGACAAGTATGCCGATGGCAAACTGGTAACCATCCGGGAAGGACATGCGTTTTTTCAGCGCTTCGCCGTTCGGGCCGCCGAGCGGCACTCCGGCCATGCCTACTATGCAGGTTCCCAGGCCAAGCGAGTGAGCGGCGAGGCAAACGTTTTCAGTGAGGATGCCGCTGTCCATCTTGCCGTAAGGCGTGCCGTCGTCGGCTATGACCAGGAGGCAGGGCGCCCCGTAGAACAGCTTCCCTCCGCGGTCTTTCATTCTTTCGTATCCGGCTTTGTCCTGGGCGGCGGCCAGTATGCTCATGCCTTCGGCGTCAAGTTCGTCAACGAAACTTTTGTCTGTGATGGCGATGATATGCCAGGGCTGGCGGTTCATCGCGCTTGGCGCTGCGAGCGCGGCGTCTATGAGCGTATCGACCTGTTCCTGAGTCAGCGGGTCCGGCTTGAAATCGCGGCAGGAGTTGCGCTCCAATATGGCTTTCATCACTTCGTTCATCGTTAGTCCTCCATTTTCTCGTTAATAAATTTTAATCCGATCCGGCGGCGAAGCCGGACTCCGAGCTTGTGCTCAACATAGTTTAGGCAAGTATATCACACACTTGCCCGACAATAAACAGGTATTTTGAGATTTAGGTGTTATTTTCATCGTTATTTTCAACATATCATCAACAGCCAAATACTGTGATCGTTTTATCGCCGATATGTTCGCTCTTGACGAACAGCTTCTCTTCCCACGATTTTTCCTTTTTTCCACCAGCGATAGTATATCGCTGCCCAGCCCCCGCAGCGCATCAACCATGTAATGCTCACGCGGGTTGCATGGTCCCTCTGTATTAAATGATCTTTTCACGCTCATGCCGCAAATCTCCGATCAATGCGTCGGTGAAATGGTTCGCTCGCCGAAATCACCATTATATTACCATACTCCTACGCCATAAGCAATGTTGGCGCAAGATTTGACAATCGTTTGACAATCGAGGGTAAATAATCTACAATACGAAAAAGTCCAAGGCGATGACTTCAGTGAACAGACACTTGGCGGATAGCTAAACGCGACTCCCGGGAAAGGAACTGATTAGCAATGAAACAGCTCGAAAAAGTGTACGACCCTTCGCAGGTGGAGGGGCGCATCTACAAATCATGGGTAGATGGCGGCTACTTCCGGGGCGTCGCAGACGCCTCGAAGGAACCGTTCTCCATCGTCATCCCGCCTCCGAACGTGACCGGTCAGCTTCACCTCGGGCATGCTTTCGACAATACTGTCCAGGATATACTTACGCGCTACAAGCGGATGCAAGGCTACGCAGCGTTGTGGGTGCCCGGCACGGATCATGCGGGCATCGCCACGCAGGTGAGGGTCGAGGAAGAGCTTCGCAAGGAGGGCAAGTCCCGCTACGACCTGGGCCGCGAGGCGTTCGTCGAGCGCGTTTGGGAATGGAAGGAAAAGTATGGCGGGCGCATAATCGAGCAGCTTAAGCTGCTGGGCTCGTCCTGCGACTGGGATCGCGAGCGTTTCACTATGGACGAGGGCTGCTCGCGCGCTGTGCGCGAGGTGTTCGTTTCGCTGTATGACAAGGGTCTGATCTACAAGGGCGAGCGGATAATTAGCTGGTGCCCTGCCTGCCTTACCGCGCTTTCGGACGCGGAGGTCGAGCACGAGGCGCAAAACGGTTCCTTGTGGCATATAAAGTACGCCGTCAAAGGCAGCGACGAGTTCGTGGTCGTCGCGACGACAAGGCCTGAGACCATGCTCGGCGATACCGGGGTTGCTGTCCATCCGGACGACGAGCGGTATAGGCATCTTATTGGCAAGGTCGCTGTTTTGCCGCTCATCGGGCGCGAGCTTCCGATCATCGCCGATGAGTATGTCGACCGCGAGTTCGGCACAGGCTGCGTTAAGATGACCCCCTGCCACGATGCCAACGACTTCGAAGTCGGGCAGCGTCACGGCCTGGAGCAGGTGCTGGTCCTGGACGATAACGCTTGCATAATAAATAGCGGCAAGTACGACGGCATGGAACGCTATGAGGCGCGCAAGGCCGTGCTCGCCGATCTTGAAGCACTTGGGCTGCTGGTGAAGGTAGAGGAGCACGAGCTCAGCGTCGGCAGATGCTACCGCTGCGGCACGACAGTGGAGCCGATAACTTCGCCGCAGTGGTTCGTGAAGATGGAGCCGCTCGCCGTCCCGGCAATCGAGGTCGTCAGGGATGGCCGCATGAAGTTCGTCCCGGAGCGTTTTTCAAAGATATATCTCAACTGGATGGAAAACGTCCGCGACTGGTGCATATCGCGGCAACTGTGGTGGGGGCATCAAATTCCTGCATGGTACTGCGCGGACTGCGGGCACGTGACTGTCTCGCGGGCTGACCCGGATAAGTGCGAAAGCTGCGGCAGCGCTTCGATCGAGCGCGACCCGGATGTGCTTGATACTTGGTTTTCATCGGCTTTGTGGCCATTTTCCGTTTTTGGCTGGCCCGACCGGACTGCCGACCTGGACTACTTCTACCCCACGACGGTCGTGACCCCCGGCTATGAGATTATTTTCTTCTGGGTGGCGCGGATGATATTCTCCGGCATGGAGCATATGGGCGACGTGCCTTTCCGCACCGCGTATATCCACGGGATGGTGCGCGACGACCTGGGGCGCAAGATGTCAAAATCGCTGGGCAACGGCCTCGATCCGCAGGATATCATCAACGAGTACGGCGCGGATGCTCTCAGGATGAACATGATTTCCGGCAACTCGCCGGGCAACGATATGCGTTTTTACAAGGAGAAGTGCGAGTCTTTCCGCAATTTCGCGAATAAGATTTGGAACGCGAGCCGTTTCGTCCTGATGAACCTCGACGCTCCAATGAGCGGCTTGCCGGAGGAGCCGGAGCTCGAGGATAAATGGATCCTTTCGAAGCTGAACACGCTCGCGCGGGAGGTGTGCGAGAACCTCGACAAGTATGAGCTCGGTGTCGCTTCGGCGAAGATATATGACTTTATCTGGGATAGTTTTTGCGACTGGTACATCGAGCTGGCAAAGCCGAGGCTTCAGGGCGGCGGCGATGGCGCGGACAACGCGCGCAGGGCGCTGCAGTATGTGCTTACGGAGGTGCTGACTCTTCTGCACCCATTCATGCCTTTCATTACTGAGGAGATTTACCGCGCCCTCCCCCATTGCGAGGGCGATTGCGAGGTTCTGATGGTCAGGCCTTATACTAGTTATTGCGAGGCTTTGGACTTCCCCCGCGAGGAGGCGGATTTTGAGTCTGTGATGGCCGCTGTTCGCGCAGTGCGCGCCAGGCGGGCTGAGATGGGCGTCCCGCCGGGTAGAAAACCGAGCCTTACCATAGTGACGGACAAGCCCGCTGTTTTTGAGGCGGGGCGCGTCTACATAGGCAGGCTCGCTTACGCAGGCGAGGTGATAATTACAGATGCCGCGCCGGAGGATCAGAGCGGCTTGGTCTCGGCGGCGACGAATGACGCGAGGCTTTTCATGCCGCTTGCCGAGCTTGTCGATCCTGATAAGGAGCGCGAGCGTATTGAAAGGGAGATAGCGAAGGCGCGGCGCGAGGTGGAGGCCACTGAGCAGAAGCTCAGCAACGAGGCTTTCGTTTCGAGGGCGCCGGCGCATATTGTGGATGCGGAGAGGGCGAAGCTCGACAAGCAGCGCGCCCTGCTCGCGAACCTGCTGGATCGCGAACCTGCCGGTGGTGACTAGTCCTCATTCCCCATATTAACTATGCTCCCGCGGTAGAGAGTGCATTTTACTTTTCCGCGCAGCTCTTTTCCGGCGTATGGCGTGTTGCGGGCTTTTGACCTGAACTCTGCGGAGTCGACCACCCACTTCTCATCCGGGTCGAATATGACAATATCCGCAAACGCTCCCGGCTTTATCGCGCCTGCTTCGAGGCCGAGTATCCTTGCGGGGGTTGCGGACATAAGAGCCATAATCTCCGCGAGGCTAAACTTGCCTGTGTGGTATAAATATGTGAGCGCCGCCGCAAGCGACGTTTCGAGCCCTATCATCCCGCTCGGGGCTTCCATCAGCGGCAGCGCTTTTTCGTGCGGCGCGTGCGGCGCGTGGTCAGTCGCTATTGCGTCGATTGTCCCGTCCTTGAGCCCTTCTATGATTGCCGCTACGTCGGCGGCTGTCCGCAGCGGAGGGTTGACCCGCGCATGCGTACCGAGCCTCTCGATCTCGTCCTCTGTCAGGGAGAAGTAGTGCGGGCAGGTCTCGGCTGTCACGGCTACGCCCGCCTCTTTCGCTCTCCTGATTATTTCTACTGTCCCCGCTGTGCTGACGTGGGCTATGTGGAGCTTCGCCCCGGTTTCGGCGGCGAGCATGACGTCACGCACCGCCATAAGCTCCTCGGCTATTGCCGGGCGGCCCGGCAGCCCCATCTTGCGTGACAGCTTGCCTTCGTTCAGGGCATAGTTCCCTACCAGCTCTGCGTCTTCGCAGTGGCTGATCAGTACCAGTCCGAGCTCTTTTGCTTTTTGCATCGCAGCGCGTGCTATCGCAGCGTTTTGTATAGGGTTTCCGTCGTCGGATAGGGCTACTGCCCCGGCCCGGAGCAGGCTTTCGAAGTCTGTCAGTTCCCTGCCGGCCTGGCCGATGGTTATCGCGCCGTACGGCAGCACATCAACTCGCGCGTACTGTGCTTTTTCGATGATATATCTGATGGTTTCCGCGTTATCGGCGACGGGCGAGGTGTTCGGCATGCAGCATACTGTCGTAACTCCCCCTGCTGCCGCTGCTGCCGCGCCTGTCGTGATGTCTTCCTTATATTCGTACCCCGGTTCTCGCAGGTGAGTGTGCATGTCGAATAGGCCCGGAGCCACAGTCAGGCCTTCTGCGTCGAGGGAACACAAGGGGACGGTTCTCTTGTGTTGGCTCTCAGCGGCGGGTAAGCCGCTTTCCTCTCCTTCAGTTAGCACAAGAGAACCGTCCCCTTGTGTTTTTACTTCGGTGATTTTGCCGTCTTCGATGAGTATGTCGGCATAGGTTTGCCGGTCGAAGAGTTTGGCGTTTGTTATAAGCAGTGCCATATCTCGGATCCTTTCCAAACTACTAACTCCTAACTCCTAACTCCTAACTAATAGATGAGCATTGCGTCGCCGAAGGAGTAGAATCTGTAGCGTTCGCGGATGGCTTCTTTGTAGGCGGCGAGGACGTTCTCCCTTCCCGCGAGCGCCGATACGAGCATTATCAGCGTGCTCTCAGGCAGGTGGAAGTTCGTTATCAACGCGTCGGCGCATTTGAAGCGGTACCCCGGACTTATAAAGAGGTCAGTTGAACCTGACGTAGGCATGACATTGCCGCTCTCATCAGCGCATGATTCGAGGGTGCGGCAGCTTGTCGTGCCGACAGCCACTATGCGCCCTCCCCCGGCTTTTGCTTCGTTGATGATCCTCGCGGTCTCCTCGGGTATCGTGTAGTACTCGGCGTGCATCTTGTGGTCGCGCAGGTACTCCGCCCTCACCGGCCTGAATGTCCCAACGCCGACATGCAGCGTCACGAAGCATACGGCGACGCCCCGCCCCGCGATCTTATCCAGCAGCTCGCACGTGAAATGCAGCCCGGCTGTCGGCGCGGCCGCAGAGCCGTTTCTGCGCGAGTAGACTGTCTGGTAACGTTCCGGGTCGTCGAGTTCGGCGGTAATATACGGAGGGAGCGGCGTTCTTCCGTGCCGCTCCAGTTTTTCGAGGAAATCCCCTTCGTAGTTGAACCTTACGAGCCTGTTCCCATCTGCGCTTACCGATTCAACCTGCGCTGTAAGCTCCCCGCTGCCGAAAGAGAGTTTCACGCCCGGCCCTGTCTTCTTGCCGGGGCGCGTCAGGCATTCCCAGAGCCCGTCTCCAAGATCCCGCAGGAGCAGAACCTCGGTTTTGCCTTCGCGCAGCCTCGCGGGCAGCACCCGGGAGTCGTTGAGCACGAGGCAGTCGCCCTGCCGGAGCAGCTCCGCGACGTCGAGGAAGCGCCTGTGCTCCGTTTTGCCTGTCGCTGCGTCAAGGCACATGAGCCTCGACATCTCGCGCCGGTCGATCGGAGTCTGGGCGATAAGTTCCGGCGGCAGGTCATAGTTGAAGTCGGATGTTTTTTCTGACATTTCCATTAACCAACGTCTACTCCCGTGAAGTAGAACTTTATTATCTCAACATAGGTCTTGCCGTGGTTTTGCGCCATGGAGTAGGCGCCCCACTGGCTCATGCCGACGCTGTGCCCGCGGCCTTTGCCTCTTATCGTGAACACGCCGCCGATCATGCCGTTGCCTGACCCGACGCCGCCTTCGCCGGTTACTATATCGACCTGCGAGTTGCTGCTTATCGCATACATGGGGCCTTCAATCTCCGTCACTTCCCCATCGCCGCCTACGACATAGTATGTCCCGCCTTTATCCAGGGTCTGCGTCGAGCTGTTGGCGTAAATGCCTCCGCCGGTCGCCACGGCGTTGCCGATGTTGAACCGGATCGACGTGACGCCGAGTGCGGACAGCAACTGCTCGCGTTTCGAGAATGTGAATGTCGCCCCGTTTTCATCCGTGGCAACTACGCTGTACACGTTCCCTGTGAGCGTGTACTTGCTGACGTGGAGGCTCACGATCGTCGCGCAGTTATACCCCCTGTTCCTGAGGCGCTGCGTAAGCTCGGCCGGCGTATATGTAACAGTCCATTCGTAACGCGGTATCATCGAGGCGACGTCGGCTTCATAGGGGTCAATCACGCCCCTGCAGTACGGTATCGCCTCCGACCAGACGTTCTCGCAATTCTCCGTCGCGCCGCCGTCGGACGACGAATAGAATGTCGAACATAGTTTGCCCTGGTATGTGATATATACCCCCGCCGTGTCATCGACGGCGCTGTCGCTCCTCGCGTTCGCGTTCCCTCTGCCCCTGTATGCCTGGCAATGCTCGTTCGGGCACAGGTCGAAGCCGCTGGAGCCGTGCCGGTTCCGCGTCGACTCCGCGAAGGTCCTCGCGCAGCAAGCCTGTGCCTTTAGCGCCTCCATCGGCCAGGTGTTGCTCATTTCATAGGGGACGACGCCCTTGATGTACTCTTCGATGCTGATGAAGTTTATAACTGTCAGCTTGTCCCCGCTGCGCCTGTTGTACTGGAAGCCTCCGCGGTATCTGTTACCCCTGAACCAGGTCTCGCATTTCTCGCCTCCGGCCGACACCGGCATGACGCCGAGCGGGCGCGAGCCGCCCCCGTCATATTCGAAGATGATAGTGCTTGTGCCTGTCTTCGCGACTGTGACAGTATTCGAGGTCCCTGCTTCGACGGCGCAGCGTACCCAGCCTTTCGATGCTATGGCGCTTTCGGCGTCGGCTCTTGTCAGGTAGTGCCCGACGCACACGAAGAAGGCGCCCGAGGCGTATTTGATGAACGAGTCCGCGTACTCGTCGGCAGTCGCTTTCGCGGCGCCGAAGGTTTCGTAGCCGCCGGTGAGCTGGATGTGGAAGCAGCCGATTATCGCCGTGCCGTCAAGGTTTTCGCGGTACTCCCCGTATCCGCCGCCAGCGCCGGGATGCCACGACATATTGCGGTCCATAAGCACGGTTATGGACGTGTCTTCGTACTTCGCCCCGATGGAGACGAACTTGCCGTTGCCGTCGAAATATCCGAACTCGAAGCCGCTGCCCGCGCCGCTTACGTTCTGCAGGTTCCCCGACGGCAGCACCGACGAGTCATAGCTCAGGCCTATCTTCATTATAGTCCCCGAGGGCGCGGAGGCTTTGGCCGCAGGCGGTGCAACTGTGGCAAGCGAGAGTATAGCCAGCATTACTGCCAGTGTTTTTTTCATTTGATCCCCTTTGGTTGACTTTTTGTTTTTGTTATGTTATATTCTGGTTGCGCGGCAGTCATTGTACCACAAAACCGGCAGGAATGATAGTCCCGCTGGTTTTTTGGCATATCAAGTATAGAGTACAGAAATCCCGGAAGGTATTGAAGGTAAATGAAGAAGTACAAAGTTGGAATAATCGGCGCTACGGGAATGGTCGGGCAGAGGTTCGTCACTCTCGTATCGGAACACCCGTGGTTTGAGGTCGCGGCGCTGGCGGCGAGCAGCCGTTCCGCCGGCAAGACGTATGAAGAAGCCGTCGCGGGCCGGTGGATGATGCCCTCGCCTGTCCCCGACTCCGCGAAGAACCTTACCGTCTTATCCGCTGAAGCGGATCTGGCCTCGATAGCGGGCAGCGTCGACTTCGTCTTTTCTGCAGTGGATATGAAGAAGGACGAGATACTGGCGCTCGAAGAGGCTTACGCTAAGGCAGAATGCCCCGTCGTATCGAACAACAGCGCCCACCGCTGGACCCCCGACGTCCCAATGGTGATACCGGAGCTCAACCCCGGGCACCTGGGCGTAATCGAAAGCCAACGAAAACGACTGGGGACGTCTCGCGGGTTCATATCCGTCAAGTCCAACTGCTCTATTCAGAGCTATGTCCCCGCGTTTCATCCCCTTATGGAAAACTACCGCGTGACTCGCGCGCTGGTTTGCACGTACCAGGCTATTTCGGGCGCGGGCAGGACTTTTAGCTCCTGGCCTGAGATGGTCGACAACGTCATCCCCTATATTGGCGGCGAGGAGGAAAAGTCCGAGCGCGAGCCTTTGAAGATATGGGGCGAGCTGAGCGGCGGAGAGATCGTCCCCGCGAAGGCTCCTGCCATTACTACGCAGTGTATACGCGTCCCCGCTTCCGACGGCCATATGGCCGCTGTGTTCGCGTCTTTCGACAAGAAACCGGACGAGGCGGAGATCAAGCGCCTTTGGAGCGAGTTCAAGGGGCGCCCGCAGGAGCTGGGGCTTCCCTCGGCGCCGGATCGTTTCCTGCACTACTTCGAGCAGGAGGACAGGCCGCAGACGGGGCTCGACCGCATGCTGGAAAATGGCATGGCAGTTGCTCTGGGCCGCCTGCGCCCGGATACGCAGTATGATTACAAGTTCGTCGCCTTGAGCCACAACACTCTGCGCGGCGCTGCCGGCGGGGCGGTTTTGCTAGCCGAGCTGCTTTGCGCCGAGGGTTACGTATAGTAGTGGACAGACACCCCGGGAGTTACAGAAAAAAGGAGACAAAGCAATCATGAAGATACCTGTTTTTACCGGTTGCGGCACCGCAATCGTGACGCCTTTCCGCGATGGAAAGGTAGATTATAAGAAGCTTGGCGAACTCATAGACTTTCAGATCGCGGGCGGCGTCGCGGCTATTATCATCTGCGGCACGACAGGCGAGAGTTCTACGCAGTCGCTCGAAGAGCACACCGCTACGGTCGATTACTGCGTGAAGTACGTCAACAACCGCGTGAAAGTCGTCGCCGGCGCCGGCAGCAATGACACGCATGACGCGCTGTTCCTCTCACAGGAGGCCGAGAGGTCCGGGGCGAACGCGCTGCTCATGGTCACGCCGTATTACAACAAGACCACCCAGTCGGGTCTCATCAAGCATTACACTTTCGTCGCCGACAGGGTGAGCATCCCTATCATCATGTACAACGTACCGAGCAGGACCGGCATGACTTTCACAGTAGATACCTACAAGGAGCTCTCGAAGCATCCAAACATCAACGGGGTCAAGGAAGCTTCCGGCAACCTGAACCTCGCCTGCGGGGCTATCGCCTCTTGCGGCGATGAGCTGTTCTTCTGGAGCGGCAACGATTCGGATATTGTCCCGCTGATGTCGGTGGGGGCAAAGGGCGTCATTTCGACTTCTTCGAACATCGTCCCTTCAGTCGTCTCGGACATTACAAGGTTCGCCCTTGAGGGGGACTTCGCCAAAGCGGCGCAGCTTCATCTGAAATACTTCGATCTTTTCGAGAAGCTTTTCATCGAGGTCAACCCGATTCCGCTCAAAACCGCGATGAATCTCATGGGCATGGAGGTCGGCGAGCTGCGTATGCCTCTGTGCGATATGGAACCGGGTAATTTGGATAAGCTCAAAAAGTCGCTGGAGGCTGCGGGGTTGCTTAAGTAGGAGCCTTGGACAAAACTCCCGCCACCATATAAGCGCCGCCTCTTTCCGCCTGTCTTGCGCGTTTTTCGGTTAAATACAACCAAGTATTCGCCCCCGCTGAACTTTGTTCAGCGTAAACCCTGCAAAACAGGCGAAAATAATCGGCACTTATCTAATGACGCGACTTTTGTCCAAGGCTCCTAGGCTCGCAATGACGGGTGGTGTAAATAATGTCAAAATTGATTACTGCCCGCGAGGCGGCGGAGCTCATACCGGACGGCGCGACAGTCGGCATTGCCGGGATCGGTTTATCCGGCTGGGCTGAAGAGGTCGCCTGCGCCATAAGGGACCGCTTCAAAGAGACCGGCCGCCCCTGCGGCCTGAACCTCAAACAGGGCAGCGCGATGGGCGACTGGGGCGAACGCGGCGTGACCAGGCTGGGCGAGGCCGGCGCGGGTCTCGTGACCCGCTGGTCGGGCGCTCACATCGGCTCGGCTTACTCGCTGCGGGAACTCGCGGCACGAAACGAGCTCCAATGCCACTGCCTGCCGCAGGGCGTTATCGTAAACCTATGGCGCGAGATTGCGGCCGGGCGGCCGGGGCTTCTGACAAAGGTCGGCCTGGGGACTTTCATCGACCCCCGGCTCGAGGGCGGCAGGATGAACGAATGCACGACCGACGAGCTTGTCAGGCTGGTGGAGTTCGAGGGGGAGGAGTTCCTCTTTTACGAAAGTTTCAAGTTGGATGTTGCTATCTTGCGCGGCACTGTCGCCGATGAAGATGGCAACATCTCTTTCAGCCGCGAGAGCATTATCAACGAGGGGCTCGCCGTGGCGTCGGCAGCCAGGCGCAGCGGCGGGATAGTCATAGTTCAGGTTGAGTATTTAGCGCAGAAGAAATCCCTCGACCCCAAGGAGGTAAGAATACCCGGGATCCTGGTCGACTACATTGTGCAGGCTACGGATCCTATGGCGAGCTGGCAGGCGGAGGGCGTCTACTTCGAGCCTGCTTTTTCCGGGCAGATCAGAAAGCCGCTTTCGGCCATAGAGCCGCTGCCATGGGGCGCCCGCAAGGTGATCTGCCGCAGGTGCGCCATGGAGGCGCGTTCCGGCGGCATCGTGAATCTCGGCATCGGCATGCCGGCGGATATTGCCGGCGTGATCGCGGAGGAAGGTTTCGTCGATGATTTGACTCTCACGACGGAGAGCGGTATCGTCGGCGGGGTGCCCTCCCCCATCACGAATTTCGGCAGCTCGTACAACCCCGATGCTTTCATGGAGCACGGGGCTATGTTCGATTTTATCGACGGCGGCGGGCTCGATATGACTTTTCTCGGCATCGGCGAGGTCGACAGGTTTGGGAACAATAATGTCAGCAAGCTCGGTTCGAGGCTGACGGGGCCGGGCGGTTTTATAAACATTACCCGCGCTACCCCAAAGGTTGTGTTTTGCGGCTTTTTCGTTGATAAGGCGAAGGTCGAGGTCGGCGGCGGCAGGGTTTCCGTCGCCGAAGAGGGTCGAGTCAGGAAGTTTGTCCGCGACGTCGGGCAGATCACGTTCGCGGGCAAGTATGTCATGCCCGGCCAGAGCGTTTTGTATGTTACCGAGCGCTGCGTTTTTCGTCTTATCGACGGTGTGCTTACTCTCATCGAGGTCGCGCCCGGCATCGATCTCGATCGCGACGTCCTGGGTCAGATGGATTTCGCCCCGGCGATTGCGAGCGACCTGAGGCTTATGGACGAGGGCATTTTCCACGAACGCTGGTTGTTTTAGTTAGATACGAGTTACGAGTTACGAGTTACGAGTTAGGAAAGGGTGTGAGTTTATGCTGGATATTATTATTTCCGGTTGCAACGGGTATATGGGGCGCATTGTCGCTGCCATGGCGGAGGACGACCCGGGTGTCTCCGTCGCTGCGGGCTTCGACATCGACGTCAGGGGCGACGGGCACTTCCCTGTATACTTCGATCCCATGGAGTTCACCGGAGCCGCTGACGTGGTCGTTGATTTTTCCGACCCTTCGTCGCTGGGCCCGCTGCTGGATTTTTGCCTTGCATGGAGGAAGCCGCCGATCCTCTGCACGACCGGGTACTCCCCGGAGCAGTTGGCGGCTATAGACAAGGCGGCGGAACAGATTCCTGTTTTCAGGTCCGGCAATATGTCGCTCGGCCTCAACCTTTTGATTGATCTCGTCAAGCGCGCTTGCGAGGTGCTCGGCGAGGCTTTTGACGTCGAGATAGTCGAGCGCCACCATCGCAGGAAGATTGACGCCCCAAGCGGCACCGCCTTGATGCTGGCGGACGCGGTGGCTTCGGCCAAGGCTTACTCTCCCGATTTAGTTTTTGAGCGGCAGAGCAGGCGTTCCCCGCGCGGCGACCGCGAGGTTGGCATTTCTTCGGTGCGCGGCGGCACGGTCGTGGGTGTGCATGAGGTGGTTTTCGCCGGTCTGGACGAGGTCATTGAGCTTAAGCATACGGCGTCTTCGCGCGAGATTTTCGCTGTTGGCGCTTTGAGGGCGGCGAAGTTCATGGCGAATGTCGATAAACCGGGGCTTTACGGCATGGCGGATGTGCTTAATAGTTAGTAGTTAATAGTTAATGGTTGCTTTTCTACATTTTAAGTGTTAGTATACAGTTGTGGCGGGGGTCTTATCCCGGCTTGCCGCCTAGTGCTATTACGAAGGAGTGGACTTTTTTGGACACTAACGCATCGGAAATCGTACTCATGGATATGGACGACGGGTTGAAACGCGTCGGCGGAAGCATGGCTCTGTACAAAAAGCTCCTTGGACGCTTCAGTGAAGGCAACTTCCTTGACAGCATCGATACCGCTCTGCAGAGCGGCGACATGGCGGAGGCTGCAAAGCAGATTCACACCCTCAAGGGCGTGAGCGCGAACCTCTCGCTTGAGCGTGTCCGCGCTCTTTCGGTGAAGCTGGAAGCTGAGGTCAAGGCCGGGGAGGATCACGCGGGGAGTTACTCGGAGCTCAAGCTGGCTTACGCCGACACTCTTGAAAAAATTAAAGAGGTTGATGGATAGTTCTATGAAGATGCAGGGCGATATAATCCTTGTCGTCGACGACATGGAGATTAACCGGATGATCCTGTGCGATATGCTGCGGGATGATTACCAAATCGTCGAAGCGGAGAGCGGCGGCGAAGCGCTGCGGATCCTCTTCGAGGATGGTCTGCGCCCCGCTGTCATTCTGCTGGATATCATGATGCCGGGTATCGACGGGTTCCAGGTGCTCGACGAGGTGATGGGCCACAGCGAGACCGCGAAGATTCCTGTCCTCTTTATTACGGCGGCGGATACGAGCGAGGACGAGTCCAGAGGGCTGAAAGCGGGCGCGGTCGACTATATTACCAAGCCGTTCAACCTCGACATCGTCCGCGCGCGCGTCGATAACTACATCAGCCTCGCGAGGTACCACAACGAGCTCGAGACGCTCGTCTCTATCAAGGCGGCCGAGGTCACTAAGACTTACGAGTCCACCCTTGAGGTTCTCGCGACTATCATCGAGTACCGCAGCCTCGAGACCGGCGGCCATATCAGGAGGACTACCCTTCTGACGGGGTTGCTGCTCGACAGTATGTATAAATCCGGCCATTTCGAGGCCGCTCTCCTTCAGGAGAATATCAACTCTATCATCAAGGCTTCCGCCCTGCACGACATTGGGAAGATTGGCATTTCGGACTCGATTTTGCTGAAGCCGGGTCGGTTGACTCCCGAAGAGTTCGATATTATCAAGACTCACACTACTATCGGCAATGAAATAATCGACAGCATCGCTTCGATGCTGCCGGATACGGATATGTATTTAAAATATGCGCAGAGTATCTGCCATTACCACCATGAGCGTTGGGACGGGAAGGGTTATCCGATTGGTTTGAAGGAGGAGGCTATCCCGCTCGCCGCGAGGGTCATTTCGGTCGTCGATGTCTATGATGCGCTTGTCAGCCCTCGTTGTTACAAGAGTGCGTACGATCATGAGGAGTCTTTGAAGATCATCATGGAGGGCAGGGGTACGCAGTTCGACCCGAGCATCGTGGATTTGCTGCCTGCTTTGTTCTCAGAGTTCAAGAGTATTTCAGACTCGCATATAGATTAGGAGCTGTTGATAAATAAGTTGAACAAAATTGCCACAGTATTTTTGCCAGCAGACGAGGCGTCAAAACGCAGTAATGCTTGGAGCCTTGCAAGTTTTGACAACGAAGTATGATGGCAAAAATACAAGGCGAGATGTGCAAATTATTTATCAACAACTCCTTAGTTCAGCGGGGCGCCGTGTACCATTACGTCGATCAACCCTACGAGTTTACCGATCTCAGGCTTGGAAAGCTGGGCGTCCGCGCCCACTTCCAGGCCTTTCTTTTCCATGTTCTCGTCAATCAGAGACGAGAATATTATTACCGGCACGTCCTTTAGCACAGGATCGGACTTGACGAGCTTCGTCAGCCTGTGGCCATCCATACGCGGCATTTCTATATCAGTAATGATGCAACTGACTTCCGACTTGATGTCAGTCCCGGGTATGTCCCTGACGCTGCAGATATACTCCCAGGCTTCCTCGCCGTTATTGAGTATATGTACGTTCATATAGCCCGAAGTATGCAGGGCTTCGAGGAGCATCTTCCTCAGCAGCGCGGAGTCCTCCGCGATCACGACAGGGGTCTTCATCCTGTCAAAACCGTCGTAAGCCTCGATCTCGCTGAGCTGGATACCGGTCTCGGGGCTGATGTCGAACGTTATCTTCTCAAAATCGAGTATTGATATAATCCTGTCGTTGACTTTCGCGATACCTGTAACTACGCCTTCCTGGCCTCCGTAGATGATGCTGTCCGGCTTTTCGATGTCGGTCCATGATATGCGGAATATGCTCTCGACCGCGTGGACATGGAAAGCGATGTTCATCATATTGAAGTTCGTGATAATCAGGATGTCCTTCTCCGGGTTCTCCGATTGGCCGAGGCCGAGGTACCTCGAAAGGTCGACGATCGTATATACTTCGTCGCGCGGCTGGAACACGCCCTCGACGCACGGGTGCGAGAGGGGCATTTCCTGCACGACTTGAATTTGCATGAGTTCGGTGATCTTCGCCACGTTGATGCCGTAACTGTTTCCGGAAATCACGAACTCAAGTATCTCGAGCTCGTTCGTGCCTGTCTCAAGGAGGATGCTCGTATCTGTGACTGCCACGCTAATCACGCTCCCTTCGCCTGTTCATCAGCCGTTAATTATATCTGTGATCCTTACGCCGTAACTGTCGTCGATCACGACGACTTCGCCCCGGGCTATCAGTTTCCCGTTGACGACGACCTCAACCGGGTCGCCGGCTATTTTATCCAGGACGACTATCGTCCCTGTGCTGAACTCGAGTATTTCGCTGATCTCTTTCCTCGTCTTGCCAAGTTCGACGGTGACTTGCAGCGGTATATTGTAAACCAATTCCATTCCCCCTTGCTCACCGGGCGGCCTCGATGTGTCGAATGACTGGAACTGCATCGGCTGGACTTCTATCTGCTGGCCCTGCCCCGGATACGGATACGGCGCGGGCGCGCCCGGCGGGTACGCTCCCGGCGGGTATGCGGCAGGCGGATATGGCGCGGCAGGCGGGTATGGCGCTGCCGCTGCGTACGGCGGCGGATAAGGCGCGCTTGCGCCCGGCGCTGCCCCGGCCGGTGGAGCCGCAGGTTGCGGGGGCGGAGCGACAGGGGCCGCAGGCTGCGGCGCGCTTTGCGGCACGGGCGCCGACGCGAGTTCTCTCGCGGGCAGAGCCGAGTCGCCGGAGGGTTCGCCCATGCCGACGTCCATGAACCTCTTGGCGAAGTTACGGCTCATCTCATAGGGGATAAGCTGGATGAGCTCGCTCTTCAAAAGCCCTTCTATTTCCATATCGAAGCTGACTTTCGTGACAAGCGCTTCATCTCCGAGCAGGCCCGAAACATCGTAGCCCACGTCTACCTGGGAACTCTTAGGCGGGGAGATGTTGACCGGCGTGTGCAGCAGCTTTGAAAGAGATGTGGACGAGGCGCCCATCATCTGGTTCATTATCTCGCTCATCGCGCTCAGGTGCATTTCGTTGAGCTCGATCGGCTCCTCGACCGTGCCGTCGCCGCCCATCAGCAGGTCCGTTATCAGCGCGGCGTCCTCGACTTTCAAGACGAGCAGGTTGTTTCCGGTGATTCCCTCGACATATTCTATCGTGGCAACGACGAACGGGATTTTATACACAGACAGGACGTCCGCGGCTTCATACACGTTGACGCGCGGCGTCGTGATGCTGACGCGCCTGTCGAGCAGCGAGTACATGGTCGTCGCGACCGCGCCCATGCTGATGTTGCCGACCTCTCCGAGTATGTCGATCTCTTCCGCCGTGAGCATGCCTTCTTTGCTGTGCACGCGCGCGAAAGGATCGGCCTCAGCGTCGTCATCCGCAGCAGCTCCGGCAGCCGGAGCGTCTTCCTCGCCGAGCCTCGCGAATAGATCGTCGAGGTCGCTTTCCCCGCCTGCGGGCGCGGCCTCTGCGGCAGGAGCCCCGTCGTCAAGCATCGCGGCAATGGCTTCGGGCGACATTATTTCTACTCCCGCAGCAGGCTCGCCGCCGCCTGCGGGCGCTTCATCCAGCATAGCGGCGATGGCCTCCGGAGACATTATATCGACAGATTCTTCGCCTGCGGCATCATCGCCCTGATTGCCGTTAAGCAGGGCGCTGATTTCATCTTGCGAAAGATTCATTCCGGTTTTCCTCCTTGATTATGTCGACGATCTGCAACGCGTACTTGGCGCCCATCGTGCCGACGGACGCGTGGAATTTCGGCAAATGATGGACTTTTATCGTGAGCGGCCTTTCGACCCCGTGGTCAAGCCTGATCACGTCGCCGATTTGCAGATTGACTATGTCAGATACAGTCGCGGGCGTCTGGTCGAAGAACGCGGTGATCGGTATCGGCGTGTGGATGAGCATATCCGACAGCATCGCGGCTCTTTCCTCGCCCCTGCCGTCGTCGCGCGCGGCGCCCGAAAACCACATGCGCGTGTTGAGCTGCTGCGCGACCGGTTCGACCGCCGTGTGGGGAAGGCAGATGCTCATAAGGCCTGTCTCCTCGCCCATCGCGATGCTGAGTATCACGACCGCGACCGGCTCGTTGGGCGCGGTTATCTGCGCGAACTGCGGGCTTGTCTCGATGCGCTCGATCTGAGCGGCGAGTTCTATGACTTTGTCCCAGGCTTCGTCAAAAACGCTGATAGCCTGGTTGAGGACGCGCTCGACAAGCGCGAGCTCGATTTCCGTGAACTGCTTGGAGCTCTCCCCCGTCGCCGCGCCGCCGAACAGGCGGCTTATCAGCATATACGCGAGCTCAGGCGATATCTGCAGCAGCAAAGAGCCGTACATCGGCGGGGCTGACATGACAGAAAGTATCACCGGCACCGGCAAGGAGTTGTTGAACTCATTATATGAGCATTCTTCGACGGACAGCACGTCGCATTCGCAATTGACCCTCAATATGCTTGAGAGCCGGTTCGAAAATAGCGTACTGAACGTCTCAAAGACTACCTGGAAGGTCCTCATCTGCTCTTTCGGGAACCTGTTGGCTGTCCTGAAGTCATATTCTTTTACTCTGGACTGGATACCGCCCCCGTCGGCAGCATCCTGCGCCGGGGAGTCGTCCCCCGCCATAAGCGAGTTTAGTAGTTCATCTATTTCCGATTGTGAGAGTATATCCGACAACCCGCAACCTCCCTCCCAGCGCGGTTAACGGCCAACATCGACCCGGAAGCGCCGGCGTTAGCCCATAACGAAGTCATTAAACAGGACTTCGACAAAAATGTCAAGCTCAAGGCGCTCGTTGAGCGCGGTTATGATGTCGTTGCGGAGCCTCTCCTGCGTGCCCGGCGCCCTCACGGCGTCTTCATCGAGCTGCCTGAGGAGGAAAATGATAGAGTCCCTGATACGCGTATTCTCCTTGGCGAGGGTCTCCTCCATGCCTTCTTTGTTGACGACCAGAACGATGGAGGTTTTTAGGATACGGTATGAGTCTTTGACATTGGTGGTGAACACATCGCCCGGCGTGTACTCGACGCGCACATCGCCTGCAGCTTCCGAGCTGCACCCTGTCAGGAGCGTCATGAGGCTCCCCCCCAGCACCGCGAATAATACTACGAAAATGATTATTCTTTTCACAAATTCCAATCTCCTTTACAAGAGTAAACTCATTTCGGATGCCTGACTTGCGGGACTGTCTCCACGCAGAACTCGACGCGCCTGTTCATCGCGTACGCTTCCATCGTATCCTCGTCGACGAGCGGGCGCTCTTCGCCGTAACCTACGCAACTGAGCTGCGATGTGTTGAGCACGCTGTTGAGCCTCATGTAGCTCAGCACGTGCAGCGCCCTGTCTGCCGAAAGCTCCCAGTTGCTCGGGTATTTTGCCGTGCTGATCGGCCTTTTGTCCGTGTGGCCTTCCACGCGGATCATTTCGTACATACTCGACTCCTGAAGCTCTTCGAACATTGTTATGACTTTTTGAAGTATCGGTATAGACTCGGGGAGGAGGTTGGCCTCGGCGGTCCTGAAGAATATCATGTCGTTAAAAACCATTTTGACCGAATACTCGTCTTCGACGAGGACGATGTCCGCATCGATATCATTCTCCTCGACCCAGTCAAGCATGAAGTCGAACAGCTTATACATCTTGTCGACCGAAACGTTGATGGTATTCTCTTCAGGCTCTTCCTGATCCTGCGGGCCGACGTCGTCATCTGTCTTGTTGTCCGCTTCCGTTCCTGTCGCGGGCTCTTCCTCGGGCGGGTTGCCCCGGGGCCCGAATTCTTCAATCGGCCTTTGCATCGCTATTTCAGGCGTGAGCGGATCCTGCGAGATGACGCTCATGCCTGTGAATGAGCCGACGAGGGCTTTCCACTTGGCCGAGTCGATGTTGGAAAACGCGAAGAGCAGCACGAAGAACGTGAGCAGCAGGGTCACCAGGTCGCCGTAGGTATCCATCCAGTTCGCGCCGCCGCCGTCGCCGCCGCCGTTGCTTTTTCGTCTGTCCGCAGCACTAGCCATTGCTCAATATCCTCTTTCCATTGCTCGGAGTCTGTGTCTTATTATTGCTCTGCGGATCTGCCTTCGCCCGGCGCCGGTTCTGTGCTGGCTGCCGAGTGCGGCAGGAACGCGTTGAGTTTCTCGCGGATGATTCTCGGGTTCTCGCCGTCCTGTATGGACAAGATGCCTTCGAGGACCATTTCTTTGCGCAGGCATTCGTCGCTGCTTTGCACGGAGAGCTTCTTCGCGAACGGCGTGAAGAGTAGGTTGGCCAGGACGACGCCGTAGAAGGTCGTAATAAGGGCGACCGCCATGCTGGGGCCGAGCGTGCTCGGGTCGTCGAGCTGTTTGAGCATGTTGATGAGGCCGATAAGCGTGCCGATCATTCCGAAGGCTGGAGAGTAGCTGGACATCTGCAGCAGTATCGCCTGCCCTGAGCTGTGGCGTTCCCTTATGAATACAAGCTCAGTCTCCATCACGCTCTTGACGAGTTCCGGATCCGAGCCGTCGATAATCAGCATTATTCCTTTTTGCATGAAGGGGTCGTTCATTTCGTTGACGGATTCTTCAAGCGCGAGTATCCCCTCGCGTCTGGCGATGTTCGCGATTTTGACGATATTTTCTATGTCTGCCTGGAAGTCGACTTTCTTTGCTTTGAAGGCGTTTCCAATCAGTTTGCCGAGGTTTTTCAGCGCGTCCAGCGGATATGATACTATCGTGGATGCGAGTACGCCCCCGATGACGATAAACAGCGACGGTATGTTGAAATACGACCCGAGTTCACCGTCGAGCATGATGCAGATCACTATCGCCGCAAATCCGAATACCAGGCCGATAATGGTGGTTATTTCCAGAGTCGGTCACCTCCGTGGCAATCGCGTCGCGATTGTAGAAAAGTATACAAGTATTATACCGCTTTTTTTCAATTTAGCAACAGTTAATTTTCAACGCCAAAAAAAGGCTCGCCGCAACCGGGCAAGCCTCTTTTTGCATCTTTCAGAACTGCTTGGCGTGCATGATCCTTATTTTCTCGTTGCGGATCCTTTCGATGACTTCGAGCGCGGGTTCCATGACCGCGATTTTCTTCCCCGATGAGAGCGAGAGGATAGTGTCGGGCGTTTCTTCAATGAATTCGATCATGTCTTCGTTCACGTAGAACTGGTCGACTTTATTGATACGGGTCACAAGGATCATGCTTGCACCTCCGTTGTTAGTTAGGAGTTAGTAGTTATCGTTTGAGGTTCACAAGTTCTTCAAGCAGGGTGTCCGAGACTGTGATGACCCTGGAGTTTGCCTGGAAGCCCCTCTGCGTGACGATCATGTCTGTGAACTCGGTTGCGAGGTCGACGTTGCTCATCTCGAGGCCGCCGCCGAGGATCGGGCCGGAGCCTCTGAGCCTGGCTTCCGTCCTGACGACGGGTCCGGAGGACGGGGTCTCGCGGTAGAGGCTGTTGCCGGCTTTTTCGAGGCCGCCGAAGTTCGAGAACATGCCGAGCGCTATTTTCGCTACGGCGACTTTCGTCTCGCCGATGATGACCGATACGACGCCGTTGTCGTCCACCGAGAAGCCGAGAAGGTCGACGTATGTGTCGGGATCTTGTGGGTCGTAGTCTGTACCTGAGGGGTTGAACTCATTGCCGTCAGGGGTGACGCGCAGTCTTATCCGGTCGAGCTCGTAGGGGTCGGGCACGATGAGCTTCCCGAAGACGGTTGGGTCGCCTTCGTACTCCGCGTTGCTATCGTCACTCGGCACGATTGTACCATTTGCATCTAAAGTCAAATCGACCGAGTAGCCGAGGACGTAATAACCATCCGAAGTAGTGAGGTAGCCTTCGTCGTCGAGGGTGAAGTTTCCGGCGCGGGTGTAGTAGCATCTCCACATGTCGCCGTTGATGTCGAGTATCGGGTCGCCAGCCGGATCCAGTTCGACGTAACCTACGATGAAGAAGCCGTCTCCGCTGATCATCATATCGAAGGGGTTATCCGTGCGGGCTATCGGCGCGGGCGTGTGCATGATGTCGATGGTCGACAGCTTGATGCCGAGCCCGATCTGCACCGGGTTCGTTCCGCCGTAGGCCACCGAGTTCCTGGCGCCGGACTTCGCCGTCTGGCTGAATATATCCTGGAAAATCGTGCGGCTTGTTTTATAACCGACCGTATTGACGTTGGCGATATTATTGCCGATGACGTCCATTCTGGTCTGGTGGTTCTTTAGTCCGGATATCCCGGAGTAAAGAGATCGCATCATAATGCGTTTCCTCCTGTTAAGTTTATCTGTGCCGTGATCATGAAGTTACGGATCGACCGGTTCCGTCCCGCTCCCGGCTCCGTCCTCGTCTTCGACTGTGTCGTCAAGAGGGGTTTTCTCGCCGGCGGGTACGGTCATCCTGATGTCGTATATACTGCCGACCGGGACGATCTTTACTTCCCCTGAGCCGTCGTCGATATGCGCGTACATGGTACCGTCGTCGGCCGATATGCGGGTGACCAGGCCTTCGTGCGTAACAAGGCGTGTGGTGAGTGTTACTTCGCCATCCTCGTTGGTCTCCTCGTCTTCGACGTAGACGTCGGCTTTGACCGTGCGCCCTATGAGGTAGCTCGAAGTCTCGAGCAGAAGCTTCGGCGTCAGCATCGTCGAGCTGTCGTAGACCTGCACGATCGAGCCTACCGGCATCGGATAGTCCCCCAATTGCGCGTATGTCACGCCGTTGTTCGTGAATATGCAGTCCACTATGCCCGCCACTTCCGACATCACGCCGTCAACTTCCGCCCTCGCCACGACGTACTTGCCGACCAGGCCGTACGCCTGGAAGTTCGTCATAGACATGAGGGTTTCGTTCACGTTCTGCATCTGCTCCAGCGATGAAAACTGTGCGAGCTGGGCCACGAACTCGGTATCGGAGAGCGGTTCGAGGGGATCCTGGTAGCGCAGTTGCGCGGCAAGAAGCGCGAGGAAGTCGTTTTTGCCCATTTCTTTGTTGACGTTCCTCGGCGTATTCATCGCTGTCGCGTTCTGCATCGATGTTATCGTATCTTGTATTGAGAATGGCATTGTTGTTTCTCCCTTTACGCGCTGTACTCGACTGAGCTTACTCCCGCGTCGAGATAGTATTCGAGTATGTCTGTCCTGAGCGCCGCGTAGTAGTCTTGCTCGTCCTGCGTTTTATCAATCCCGGGCTGCCTGTGCGTTTGCGGCGGCTGGCGGGTGTTCCTGTCGCCGGGCTGCTTGAACGCGCCGTTGTCGTACCCTGTGTAGGCGACTTCGACTTCTACTACTTCGATGCCTTTGTTCTGCAGCGTCTCGATGAGCGCGTTGATCTGGCTGTTGACCATTGCCTTGACGCCCTGGTCCGCTGCGTTGATTTTGACATGCAGCCCCGCCGCGTCCATTGCGATTTGCAGCTCGACTTTGCCCAGGAACTCGGGCTTGAGCTGTATGGACATCGTGCGTGTGCCTTCTGTCATGTCTGTTTCGATCCGGTAGACCATTTCGTCGAAGAGGTTATCGGCTCTGACGGGCATTTCGTGCGTGTTTCCTATTTGCTGCCCGGCCCGGAATCTTTCTGTCCGGACGTCCGCCGCCGAAAGCTGCACCGGGTTTTCGAACTGCAGCGCGTTCGCGATTTTTACTGTTTCGCGGGGCGCGTCGTCCGTTTTGAAGCTTTCTTTCTCTCTTTTGGCCCTTACCGGGGTTTTGTCATTTTCATTCTCCAAAGGGCTCAGATAGCCGTCTTCGGATTTCTCGGGGTTTTCTTCCCTTTTATCCATTTCAGACCGTTCTGACGTCCTTGTTGCCGGCATCCGTGCCGTTGCCTCTTCCGTTGCTCCTAATGCGATTTCTTCCGCCTTTGCCGCTACTCGCTCTTCTTGCTCAGGCTTGAGCGTTTCGCTGGTTGCGGCGGCCGCGTACGCGTTGCCTTCGACTGCTGCGGCTGCTGCGACTTCGCTTTCGCCTTCGCTTGACTGTATTGCCGGTTCGGGTGGTTGCGCCGCTTCCGCCTGTCCGGCCGCCAGCGCGGCGTCGACGGCTTCTTTGAAGCTTTGCGGTACTTGCCCGGTTCCGGGGTCGTCAGATGCTTTGCCCGTTTCGGCCGGTGCTTCGGCGTTTGCCTGTTCCGGCGCGGGGGCGATTGTCGCGGTTTCCGCTTGCGGTTCGATGGCGGTGTTTTGCGGGGCTTCGGGTTTGGCAGCAGATTCCTTATCTCCTTCGAGAATGAATACGACTTTTTCCTGGTTTTCTGTTGCTGTTCCGGCTATTGCGGCCATCCCGTCTTCGTATCCGAAGTCGTCAATGGCGCGTTTTTCGGCTTTTGCGGTCGTTTCGCGCTGCTGTGCGTTATGCCCTGCGTTTCGCCCTGCGTGGTCCGGTTTTCCTGCGTTCGCGGGGTCGGGCGCGTTTCGCGCGTTTTCGATCACTTTGTCGAACAGCAGCCCGTCTTTGCGTACGGGCGACGCTCTGGCTTTGAGGCCGCTGCCGGAGTCTGTCCTGGTTGCTGTGAGGGACAGTTTCTCCATGGGTAGTTGCATCGTTTCACCTCCTGTATCTGTTATCGGTAGTTTTGCTTGTAAGATTAGCTTTAGTGCGGTTGCGGCGTGTGGTTTTTCCGGTTAGTTTTGCCTGCGGCGCCAAAAAAAAGAGCGGGCTATCTGCCCGCTCCGAAAGTGTGTTTTTGCACTCAGTCGTAGAGGAATATTTCCGTTATGTTCGCCGCGTAGACGGGGTCGAACACCGACATTATCGCCGCCGCGCTTTTTTCGCTCATGAAATACAGAATCGCCGCGACGTCGTGCGGGTCATAGAGTCTGACGAGTATGTCGGAAGCAGTCTCCGGCGTCATGTTCGTGAATGTCCTCGCGAGCGACTCCATGTCTTCGATCTCCTGCGCCGTCATGGCGCGCTTGTATATTGGCGTCTTGAGGTACTGATCCTCGTCGAGTTCGCGCTCGCGCCTGTCAAGATCCGTGCTGCGAGTCGCCAGTTGGCGCTCCCTTTCGCTCAGCCCGCTCTCGCGTTCGTCCAGTTGCGCTTTGCGCGCGTCAAGCTGCGATTTGCGGTCGTCCTGCTGCGCTTCCCGCGTCTCGATAGCGGCTTCGCGCTTGTCGAGTTCTCCGCCCCTTTCGTCGAGCCTGTTTTTTACGGAGGCGGTTTCCGGGTCGATCCATATCGCGGCGTCGACCAGCGCGTCGCGCATCCAGTCCCTGGTTCCAAGGAAGTTGTAGTATATTTCTTCGAAGATGAATCCTCCGACGAGGAGCGTCGGGATGACGATAAGGAGCACTGTGAGAAGGGTGTGTTTCTTTTTCTCCCCCGCAGCGGTCTGCGCAGCCTGCGAGCTGTTGAACTTCTTAAGCTCCTTCGCCCTGTCTTTCTCGAACTTTTTGCGATCCTTGTCGCTGAGCTCGCCTCCCGGCTGCCCCGCTGCGATAGGGTTCGGCGGCGGGGGCGCGTTTCGCCCTCGCCCGCCCTGGGGCGCGGAATTTCCCGTCAAGTCCTCGAAGTCGTCGTCTACTAGTATATCGGCCATTGGTTCCACCTACACATTCACAGCTTTGAACGACACTATGTCGCCCATTTCTTTTTCTTCTTCTGTCTGCACTTCCTTCAGGTATATCGCATACTGCTCTTCACGCAGCTTCGTATATGTCTTGATCTCTTTCATCGTGGTCACAAGGAGCGACATGCATTCGTCCTTGTAGTTTTCCGCTTCGATTATCCTCTCGCGGAGTTCTTTCAGCGCGTCGCGCAGGTATCGGAAATACGCGTCGTGTTCCGACAGCGCTGTCGCGACGTTGATGTTTTCCGCAAGTGCTTTTTCGAGCGAGCGTTCGTTCTCTACGTACGCCCTAAGAAGCCGCTGTTCTTCATTTAGCAGCAACTGCAGCGCTTGCTGCGCTCTTTTCAGTTCTGCCTTCTGTTCTTTTTCTATCGTCTGTTTATAGTTGAACAGCGGCTGCAGGGAGAACTCAAAACGTTTCATATCTTCAGCTCAGCGCCATGCTTTTGAGCATGTCCAGCGTCTCATCGAACGAGAAGCTGTCTTTTTGCGCCTGTTTCAGGAAGGTTTGTATCTCGGGGTGGAGCTGTATCGCTCTGTCAATCTCGGGGTTCGCTCCCGGTTTGTATGCCCCGATGTTGATTAGGTCCTCCGCCTCGCGATAGACGGCTATCATGTTCTTGATGGCGCCGTAGGCCGCGAAGTGCTCCTCAGATACGATGTCCGGCATGAGTCTGCTGACGCTGCCCAGTACGTCCACGGGCGGGTAGTGGTTACTGTTGGCTATCGCCCTTGAGAGGACTATGTGCCCGTCGAGTATGCTGCGAACAGTATCGGATATCGGCTCGTTCATGTCGTCGCCTTCAACAAGGACGGTGTATAGGCCCGTTATCGAGCCTTTATCCGACATGCCCGAGCGTTCGAGCAGCTTTGGCAGGATAGTGTATACCGAGGGCGGGTAGCCCCTGGCTACAGGCGGTTCGCCCGTCGCCATCCCTATTTCGCGCTGCGCCATGGCGAAGCGCGTGAGCGAGTCCATGAGCAGCAGGACTTTGTAGCCCTGATCCCTGAAGTACTCGGCTATGGATGTGCCTGTCATCGCGCATTTCAGGCGCAGGAGCGCCGGCTGGTCGGAGGTCGCCACGACAAGGACCGACTTTTTCAGCCCGTCCTCACCGAGGTCGCGTTCGATGAAGTCCCTGACTTCGCGTCCGCGTTCGCCGACGAGGATTATCACGTTTACATCGGCCACGGCGTATCTCGCGATCATGCCCAGGAGGGTGCTTTTGCCTACGCCGGAGCCCGAGAATATCCCAAGCCGCTGTCCGCGCCCGACTGTGAGCATGCCGTCGATCGACTTGACGCCGAGCGAGAGTATCTCGCTGATGCGCTCCCTGTCCAGCGGGTTTGGGGGCATGTTCTCAGCCGAGTACCACGCTTCGACTTCGGGCGGCGGGAGGTCGTCGAATGGCTCGCCGAGTGCGTTAAGGATCCTGCCTGTCAGGTTCCTGCCGACGGGTATCCTGAGCGTCTCGCCGGTAAAGACGACGTAGCTGCCTAGGCCTATGCCTTCGACGTTGCCGTACGGCATAAGGAGGGTCTGCCCTTCCCTGAAGCCGACGATCTCGGCTTGCACGTACTTTTCGCCGTCGAGCGTGTACATGTTGCAGATGTCGCCTATCCTGGACGCGGGGCCTGTGGCTTCGACGGCAAGGCCGACGATTTTAGTCACCCTGCCCGCGCGTTCCAGCGTGTCGGTCTTCTCTAGGGCTGTATAGTATTTTTCCAGGTTTGGAGGTGTTATCACGTTTTTCAACCTCAATCTACTGCTCTGTCGAAGGCCAGTTGGATGTAGCTGAGCTGGGAGTCGAGCCCGGCATTGACTGTTTCCTCGCCGGCGTCTATCACGACGTCTCCCGAGCCGAGCGTCTGATCCTCCAGGACGGCGGCTTTGACCGTGACGCCGCTGTCGAGCTTGAACTCCGCGCTGCCCGATGGGAAAAAGCGCTTATGCTCATCGCGGCCAACGCGGATAACTATGTTCCTATCCGTCCGCATCTGGCTGAGCGCGTGCTTTATCAGCGATTTGTATGTCTGGCCGGATTCTTCCGACGGGTCTATCACTTTCTTGACTATCTCCATGGAGAGGCTCACAACTTCGCTCTCGAGCATGTCGCCGAGGAGCTCCATCTCGTCATATATCTCGCCGACGACCCCGAGGAGCTTCTCGTCGTCTTCTTTTATCTTTGCGTCGAAGTCGCGGCGGCCCTCCGCCGCTCCGTTTGCCAACCCTTCGCCGTAGCCTGCTTCGCGGCCTTCTTCGTAGCCCTGCCGCTTCGCTTCGGCGCGTTCCTCTTCGGCGTTCTTCATCGCCTCGCCCAGCAGGGCTTCCGCCTCTTCGCGGGCGGCGGCGATTATCCCCCCGGCCCGGGAGGCTGCTTCTTTTTCCGCCTCGTCGAGCATTTCTTTTGCCCGCTCTGCCACGGAGGCCGACGCATCCGGGGCTGCTTGTTCTTCCCCCTCCGCGCCGGCCTCCCTGCCGGCCGGTATTTCAATCTCTTCTTCATAAACACCGGCGTCAATCTCGGCTATTTCAAGTATGTACCGCGTTGCCGACAGGTTGACGCGCGACCTGTCTATCCTAAACAATCAGAGCATCCCCTTCTCCGCGCGCGATTACTATCTCGCCTTCGTCTTCCAGCTTACGCACGACGTTCACGATGCGTTGCTGCGCTTCTTCGACGTCACGCACACGAACGGGCCCCATGACGTCCATATCGTCTTTTATCATATCCTGCAGACGTTTGGATACGTTGCTGAATATCGTCTTTTGCACGTCCTCCGTCGCCATCTTGAGGGCGACCGCGAGATCCGAGTTGTTGATGTCCCTGAGCACGCGCTGGATCGCGACGTTGCCGAGTTTCGCGATGTCTTCGAAGACGAAGAGCCTTTTCCTGATTTCTTCCGCGAGCTCGCTGTCGCTGACTTCGAGGCTTTCGAGGATATTTTTCTCCGACGCCCTGTCGAGGGCGTTGACTATGTCGACGATTGTGTCGATGCCGCCTACGGCTATGTTGTCCGTGAACCCCATCGACGTTATCTTGCGCTCGAGTATGCGCTCGGCTTCTTTGACATATTCGAATGCCGTGCTGCCCATGCTGGATATCCTGCTGATGATCTCGGTTTGCATCTCCGGCGAGAGCGACGCGATGATGTCCGCTGACTGCTTGGGTTCGATGTACGAGAGCACAAGGGCGATTATCTGCGGGTGCTCGTTGTGTATGACGTTGAGGATTTGGTTGGAGTCCACCCTGCGGATGAAATCGAATGGGCGTACCTGGAGCGATGAGGAGAGTTTTCTAATCATCTCCGCCGCCCTGTCGGGGCCTATGGCTTGCTCGAGGATTTCGCGGGCGTAGTCTATGCCGCCCTCTGAGATGAACTTTTGCGCAAGGCACATTTCATAGAACTCGTCGATGATCTGCGCCCTGAGTTCGGGTTCGACCCTCCTGGTCGTGGTGATGCTGAGGGTCATATCGCTGATTTCTTCCTCGGACAAATACTTATACAGCTCGGCTGAGTATTCTTTTCCCAAGCTGATTAGCAAAACCGCCGCCTTTTCTTTTGGCGTCATCTCATAATCCGGCATTTATTTCACCTGTCATAACTATTCGTGTTCAGTCCTCGTCGGAGAGCCAGTTGCGCAGCAACTGCGCGACCGCGCCGGGGTCTTTGTCTATGAATTTCTCGATCTGCTCGAGCCCCGGGGACTTCGTGTTGAGCTCTATTTCGGGGTCCTGCCCTCCGTCTTGCCCTGCGTACATGCCTTGATCGTATCCGCCCGGGCCGTACATCCCCTGGTCGTATCCGCCGGGGCCGTACATGCCCTGGTCATATCCGCCCTGGCCGTACATCCCTTGATCATATCCGCCCTGGCCGTACATCCCCTGCGCGTAGCCTCCGGCGGTGTAGTCGACCATCGTCCCGGTTCCGGCGTCTGCTGTCGCGGCTTCCTGCTGCGGTTCCGGCTCCTTGACGCTCTTGACTATCGACCTTATCAGCGCCATGAATGCCAGCCCCAGTATTAGTATGACCGCCCAAATGATAATCGTTTGCATGAGCTCCCTCATCCTCGTCTGTCTTTCGATTTCTTCCCATTCAGCCGCGATTTCTTCCATCGTCTTCTCGCGGTATGCAAAAGGCACGCGTTCGACAGCTATGTTCTCGACTCTGCAGCCGATCGCTTTGGAGACGAGGTTTGTCACCTGGTCAGTGAAGTCGCCTTCCACCGCGTCGCTGTTTATGAGCACCGAGATGCTTAGCTCTCTGATCGTGCCGCGCGCTTTTTCTATCGTTGTGATCGTCTGGTCGATTTCGTAGTTCTTCTCTATGAGGGCTTTTTTGTATTCTTCCCCGTCCGAGAGGGTGCCGTAGGGGTATTCGGTCGAGCCCATGCCGTTCGTGTCCGTGCCGGGTATGCCTTCTGCTACCCCCGCGACTCGCTGCAGTTCCCACAGCTCGGAGGATGATCTGACTATGCCGTCCATTTCGCCCGGGATCGGCGGGGAGAATTCGATTTTTTCTATGTTGATGCTGTCAAAGTCCAGTACGACGAATGGCTGGACTTTCACGTTATATGCGTTGTATATGGGGGTGAGTAGCTGCTCGATCTGTTGCTGCATCTGTTGTTTGAGCAGGTTTTCCATCGCTATGCGCGATTGTATCTCGACGCCGAGGTCTACGTTGCCGTCGCCTACCTGGTAGTAGTTGAGCTTGCTGTCGGTGATGGAGATGTATTCGTATTTGATGCCGGGGACGCTTGTGCGCACTATTTCGGCTATCGTCTGCGCTTCCTGGTTCGATAGCGTCGCGCCGCTTCTTATCATGAGGGTCACTGAGCATATGGGTTCTTGCGCGCTGCGCGAGAGCGCGAACGCGGATGTTTTGCCAAGGGTGACGTTCACCCTGGCGTCTTGAATTTTGTCGCTCATGAGTATGGCTGCCCTGATTTCGGAGCCGAGCGTTATCTCGAGCATTTTCTTGCGCACGTCTTCCGTGGTGGAGAAGCCGCTTGCCTGGTCGAGCCAGTCGTAGTTGACTTCGTTGCTGAAGAGCCCTTGCGAGGCGAGGACTACTCTGAGTTCGCTCGCTCTGTTGTCGGGGACGAGGACGCTTGTGCCTTCGACTTTTGCGGGTACGTTCATCGTTTGCAGCGCGGTGTAGACTTCGCCGGCTTCGGCCTGGCTTTGCGTCGTGACGAGCACTTCGTATTTTGTGCGGTTGAGGACGACGACTATCACTATCGCGAAGACGATGACCAGCATGACAAGTAAGGTGAAGCGTATCCTGGCTTTTTTCTCCATTTTTCTGAAGAAGTCGCCGACCTGCTTCGACATATTTTGCATAAACGGTCTCATATTTGTGGCCATTCCCCCCGGAGTCTTAATTGGTGCGCCGCACGCTTTAGGTTAATCGTTTTGAGTTCAGGTATCCACTGCCTGAACGGTTGCCAGCAACTTTTTTAACCACTGAAAATTGTGGCAAAGTTCATACTACCATTTTTTTTGACATTATGCAACACATCTATCACATTTATTTTAGGTTTCTTTAAGCATTTTTGGTAATTTTCTACATCTCGCTTTGATGGGGTACCTGAACAGTTACAAAGCGGACAGCGTTAGTATGCTGCCCGCAGGACTGCGTTCTTTTCTATTCTTTTTCCTGCTGCTGCAGTTCTTGCGCTTCGCTGCCTTTCGCTTTGAGTTTTGACAGGTCGAAGGATACGACGGGCGCGGCGAGCGCTTGCTTGTTGGTGCTCTTCGTGGCTTCAAGGAGTTCTTCCCTGAATACTTTGACGTCCCTGGGGGCTTCTATCCCCAGCTTTATTTTGTCCCCGTCGATGCCAAGGAGGGTAACTCTTACGTTTTCGCCGATCAGGATGGTTTCATTTAGCTTCCTTGATAGAACCAGCATCAGCTCCGCCCTCCTCCCCTGCTATCGCTGTGCAGATGTCCGCGAATATGGGGACGCGGACGTTGTAGTCGCTGCCGCTGAGCAGTATTTGCTTGGCTTTTCCCGTGACTGTGTTTATGATTACGGGCGCGGCGAGGTTGGCTGTCATTTTTTGGATCTCGTCGGGGATGACGAGTACGCTGGCTACGAACAGGTCCTCGGGGCCGCTCAGTTTGAGGCTTTTCACGTCGGCGTCGTCTATGTCGAAGACATAGTCGCCGATGACGGCGAAGGTGTCGAGCAGCGGGAGGCAGATGTCCCTGTCCTGCACGGACTGGAGCCATATTATCGGGTAGCTTTCTTCAAACTGAAGCAGGGCATACCTGCGGTATTCCTCTAAACCCGGTATGCCTTCTTCAAACTCTATTAATTTCGTTTCGTCGATTTCTACTTGGCCGAATCGCAGGGTGTCAATTTGCATTGTTTACCCATCCAATACTCTATGGTTCGCTGCCCGCAGGCGCGGCCTGATCAGCTATACTCTTTTATCCACGTGTCTGCCCGGGTAGAGCGGGTTGTCGCCTTCTTCGACGACGATCCTGAAGTATGGTTTCGTGCGCAGGAAGACTTCGATCGAGTACGGCGGGTCTACTTTCATCTGGGGCATGTACTCGCCTTCCCAGTCGATGGCGATGCTGTGTTTGGACCAGTTGATACGCATGTACCCCCTGTCCCATTCGATCTCGGCTTTTTCCTTGGGCATCAGCGCGACGTTCGATTGTTTGCGCTTCATGGCGGCGGTCATCGCTTTTGCTTTTGCGAGCTTTGGTACGCGGTCGCCTTTGTTCTTGTGGTCTCCGAGGAAGTTGCCGTCCTCGACGGCTGTCCTCGTGCCTTTCAGCGCGGCTTGCCTGCCGGCGTCGCGCACGCTTTTCGTATACTCGTCAGCCGGTTTGAGTCCCGATTCGGAGTTTATTTTTTTGCGGTTGACCCTGAATGTCGGGGCTTGCCTGTCGATTTCCATTTGGGGGGATTCCGACGTGATTTTCATCCTCGGCTGGGGCGTCGATATATGCAGTTGCCCGGGCGTGGCTTTTACGCCCAGTTCCGCCAACTGCTGGTCAATAACTACCCTTCTGATTCCTGGCACAACAAATCATCCTTTATTTGCCCGCCTGCGACGGTAGATTTATCCCCGTTTGTCACGGGTTTTACGGCGCGATGGGAGCCTCCTGCTTTGCGCCGCTGTGTTGCGAAAATTCTATTTTTACGCATTTTTATACATTTTACACTATTGCGCGGGTTTTGTCAAAGGTTTATCTTAAAAAATCCATCAAAGTCGGTTGGATTATCCTCGCCCCGGATGAGAGCGCCGCTTGATATACGGCTTCCGCCATTTTGAGGTACATGATTACCTCGGCGGCGTCGACGTCTTCGGCGTCTGATTTCATCTGTTCATATCCGATTTCGTCCATGCCGTATCGGACTTCGAGCAGTTCCAGTCTTCTGGTCCTGCCTCCGATTTCGGCGACTTTCGTCAACAGGTGGTTTTGCGCGTCCTGCAGTTCGCGGATGAATACCCCGAGTTCGCTCGCGCGGGTCGAGGGGTCGGAGGCCATCGCATATACGTCGTCCAGCAGCGTGAATATGTTGCGTATGACCGGCTGGCCGTCGTCCGCGACGGTTTTGAAGAGGACGAGGTCGATGCCGTTGAATGTGACGTCCATGCTGACGCCCGGGCCGACGTCGAAGGAGAGGACGTCTTTCCTCAGGACGTCGAGCATCGCCGTGAACTCGCTGTATTCCAGCCTGTCGGGTTCGTGCATGATTTTGTTCGTCAGGCCATTCACGCTGTCGTTGACTATTTTCTTCGTCTGGCCGTTTCCTTCAATGTCGGTATAGCCGAGCGTTACGTTCACCTTACCTGTCGCGGCGTCGTATGCCAGCACATAGTCAGCCGACACGATTGACAGGGCCGGCGCGGTCGATTCGAGCGGGTAGTTGACTTCTATCGAGGTGAGTTCCTTGATCAGCTCGTCGCGCTTATCCCATTTCTCCTTGAGGCTGTCTACCTTGCCGTTTATATCCGCGAGCTGCCCTTGCAGCACGTTGAGCTCTCCCCTGAGGTCTTCGGCTTTCACGTTGTAGATTGGGTCGTAGTCCGGTTCCGCCGGGTCGATGAGTCCCGGGTGTATATTGGGGTCGAGGGCGCTGATTTTGCTGAGCACGTCGGCGATTTTGTCGTTGAGGTCGTCGATCCTGGTCGTGTCGATGACGGGCGGCAACCCAAGTGCGGCGGGCGCCGCGGCGAGCCCCGGGTCCGTGCGTTCGAGCGTTTGCAGCATGTCGTAGATCTCGAAGTTGAGGTTCGCGATTTTGCCCGATGTCAGGTTAATGCTGTCGATTTGCAGCAGCGCGGTCATGTCGTAGCCGTTATAGGTGAACAGCCCGTCTTTGAACTGGAAGGGGCCTGTGATCGGCCCGCTGAGCGAGTTGCCGGGCGTGTTGTAGCCGGCGTAGACGAACTTGTCGCCGAAGGATGTGTTGAGCGTGTCGAGGTAGTGGTCGCGCAGTTGTTTGACGAGTTCCGCGATGTTGTTTTTATCCGAGATGTTGTTGACGTCGGTGGATGCTCCGACTACTTCGGTATATATGTCTGCTATGCGTTCCTGCAGGTCTCTCGCGCCTGTTTCCACTTGGCGCAGCCAGTCCTGCGCGGAGCCGACCGTGCGTTGGTAGTGGCTGAGTCTCGCGAGTTTGTTGCGCGCGGCCTGGCCGTATATGAGCGCGACGGGGTCGTCGCTGATGTGCGCGTATTTGCGCCCTGTGGCGAGTTGGTTGTTGTATTTGTCGAGCCTGTTGAGGTTCTGGTTGAGGTTTCTCATCAGGTTGTTGACGAGCATCGAGTTGGTGATCCGCACTTTCGCGCCCTCCATGTGGTATATTGCACCGCCTGTTCAGCCCTTATAGGCCGACTCTGCCTGTTCTGTTGATCAGCACGTCGAGCGCGTCGTCCATGGTCGTTATTACGCGCGACGCGCCGTTATATGCGTGCTGGTATTTTATGAGGTTCGTCATTTCCTCGTCGAGCGAGACGCCTGATATCGACTGCCTCTGGTTCTCGGCGGAGATTGTGAGGATGGTGCTGTTTTCCGCTGTGCTTTTTGCGAAGTTCAGCGTGGTCGCAAGGTCGAAACGTATCCCTGTGGCGAAGCCGTCGTAGCTGCCGATGGTCGTCCCGGCGACGGTAATATCTTTTCTGAGGAACACCTCATAGAGCTTGTTCATGTTCTCGTTGTTGCCGCTTTGGAGGCCTGTCGGCAGGTTCTTGTCGATTTTCACGGTCGAGCAGGCTATGTTATACTCCCCGCCTTCTGCGGCTATATATTCGTTGAGGCGGATGTTTTTCGCTGTTATATCGTGGATGTTGGTGATATTGTACGAGATGACATTGCCATCCGCGTCTTTCACAATATCATGCACAGCGCCGTCCGCGTCGAAGAAAACTATACCGCTTTCAGACAGGGGCGGGTTATCTGTCCAGCCTGTGACGTGGATGGCGTTTATTTCCTGCACGAGGGCGCGGGCGAGGTTGTTGAGCATTTCGATGTAGTATGGGATGCCGCGGATTTCGACGTCGGCGCCGTCGCGCATGTCGAGGTAGGCTTTGAGTTCGCCCCTGGTCACGGCGAAGGGGAGTATGTCGGGGGCGTCTGCCGGATCCGAGCGCCTCGTCTCAATTGCCTGGGTGTCGTGGGCGACGCCGTTTATGAGCACGACGCCTTTTTTCTCGTCGTAGCTGACGTTTCTGACGAGCCCTGACAGCTCCGCCAGTTTCTCGTCAATCTCTTTTCTTTGAGTGGCCGGGTCCATAACGCGTATTTCGTTGCAAAGCGCGTCCATTCGGTCCAGCGCGGCATTTAGCTCGGCTGTGTAGGTAGGCGACGACCTGTCGAGGCCGATCAGCACTTCGATGCCGACCGTTACGCCGGGGTTCTCCAGGTTCTCCAGCGTCGCGCCCCAGGGGCCGAAGTCCTGCCTGTCCTCGTCTATCTTCGCCAGGACGCCCTTCAGGTAGACTTCCCACACCGGGTCTTCGCCTTCTATCGCGTTGGGGATTTTTCGCACCCCAAGCTCCTGCCAGGCGTCGTGGTCTACGAGCTTTACGTTGCCGGTCCAGACTTGCATCTTCGTCATGCCTGTGCCGTCGGGGTATTCATAGTAGTCGATGTCGATAAGCTCCGAGAGCTGGTCGAGCAGCAGGTTGCGCTTGTCGCGCAGGTCGTTGGCGACAAGGCCGGTTATCTCGTATCTGTAGATCGCTTTGTTGAGTTCGACGACGTCGACGAGCATCCTGTTGATCTTGTCCGTGGTGGTTTCGACGGCGAGATCCTGCGAGTCCTGCAGTTCGATAAGCCCGGCGTAGATGCTGTTGAGGTGCTTGGTGAGGTCGCTGCCGGCGATTTGGAGCAGCTTGCGCGGCGCTCCTTCGACTGTGTCTTCCGCCAGGACTTTTATCGCGCCGAAGAATGTCGCCAGGCTGTAATTTATGCTCGTTTCTTCGATGTAGTCGTCGAAGAATGTTTCGAGGTAAGACAGGTTGCGCGTGCGCGTCTGCCAGTAGGAGTTAATCGTGTTCTCGGTCCTGAAGCGCCTGTCGAGGTAGGCGGAGCGGATCTGGTCGTGGATTTTTACGTTGACGCCGCCGCCGACCAGCGCTTTGTTGACGGGCAACGCCCTGCCGAGCGACGAGTTTGGCTCGTAGGCGGTCGATATGAGACGCTGGCGCGTGTAGCCCAGCGTGTCGACGTTGGCTATGTTATGGCCTGTGATGTCGAGCCCGAGCTGGCTGAGGGTCAGGCCTGTCTTTCCTATTTCAATGCCAAAAAAGGTCGCACGGGTCATTGTCGCAACTCCTAACTAACTACTAACTATTAACTACTAACTACTAACTAACTAACTAACTAACTAACCTAAGCGTGTCCGTCGAAGAATCCGGTCGTTTTCTTCCTGTCGGGAGTGGTCTTGCCATCCTCGCCGTAGAAGTTGTTGAGCGGGTCTTCCGAGTCGACCATGAGGTCGAGCACCGCTTCGGTGTATTCAAAATGCGCCTCGATGAGTTCGCGGTTTTCCTTGTTCATATCCGAATGCTGATTGATCAGCGAGATGAGTTCTTTCTGGATTGCCTGGAGCGTGGCGCGTTCGTCGGGCTGCGCCTGTAGGGCGATGGTGCTGACGGTAAGGTCTTTTTCGGGCATCCCGAGTTGTTCTGCGATGACCGGGTGCAGCGCCATGCGCTTTTTCTCGATTGCGTTGATTTTCGACAGCTCGCGCAGCTCGCGGCGGACGACGTCTTCGAGTTTGTCCGCCTCGCCGCTCACGATTATTCGCCTTTCTTCCCGCGACAAATCAAGAAGCCTCCCGAGCAGTTCTTTTTGCTCGAGCAGCAGGTCGTAGAGTTCCTCAAGAGACTGTCTCAATTCATACTCCATTCTGCGACTGTTCAGGCGCCCGCTACCGAGCAGGGGGCAGGCTCCCGGGAGTCTGTGTACCCGGGCAGTTACCGCAGGTCGATAAAAATGCTTTCGAGGATCCTGTCCGCTATGAGGGCGCTGTCGATTTTGTAGGTGCCCTGGCGAACCGCTGCTGTGACTTCATCGATGCGCGTCTTCTCTTCGGGCGTGCGTTGTTCAAGCGCTTCCTTCGCGGCGATCAGAGCTTTGGAAAAGCTGACTGTATCCTCGGCGAGCGCAGTCTCGTCGCGAGCGGCGTCTTTTTTCGTTTTTACCGCTGCGGGCTTCGCCCCGGTAATGCTCTTAATCGCGCCGGGGTCGAATATCGGGTTAATTTTCATATCTTCTCTCAATCCTCTCACAGGTTCAGCAGACTGTATTCGCTGCTTCCGATGACTTTACTATGATTTATCGCCGAATCTGGTGTGCATCCCTTTCGTGCTTTTCGGCTCGCCCGCCGGCTTCTTCTGCTGGTCCAGCGGCACGGCTTTTACAGGGTCGTTTTTTATCATGGTGTTGGCGAGTTTGTTCATGCACTCCCTGCACATCCTGCCGGAGCTGATGGGCTTTTTGCAGACTTCGCAGATAAGCGCGCCGCCGACTTTGCCCCCGCCGCTATCGCCAAGCGTCAGCCGGCCTTCGCGGAGCAGGTGCAGGATTATGGTTTTATCCACTTCTGTCTTCTCGGCGACGGTGTCTATATCGGCCTTTTTGTTGTCGTAAATAAAATCGCGTACTTTGACGAAGTCTTTGTCTATCTTCTGCAGGCATTCCGGGCAGATTTTCCCGCTGATGCTGTCAAACGGCTTCCTGCAGATTTTACATTGAACTATGCTCATACAAACCCTACCTCCGCATGTTGTTGGCGATTCCTTCCATCTCGTCGGCTGTGGACAGCGCGCGCGAGGCGAGCTGGAAGACTCTTTGGGTGCGAATTATACGGGTCATTTCCTCTGCGAGGTCGACGTTGCCCATCTCCAGGTTGCCTTGCCAGAGCTTGGCGTTCGTCGCCTTGAACTTTTCTCCGGAGGCTTCGCTTTCTCCGTAGTTGCCGCTGCCCACCGACAGCAGGCCGGTTATGTTCCTGAAAGTAAACAGCCCGAGTTCGACTTCTACCCATTCTTCTTCCGGTTCTTGCGCTTCTTCCGCTGCAGCTTCGGCGGCTGCTGTATCTTCATCTTCTTCGATCACGGCGGGCGGGAGCTTGAACTTGATGATCGCATGCTCCGTGATGACGATCGTTTCTGTCTCGTCGGGGATTTGGATCCTGTTCCCTCCGGCGTCGTGTATGTACCAGCCGTCGCCGTTTACGAGGAAGAGCCCGTTTTCTCCGACGCCTATCTCAAAGCTGCCGTTGCGCGAGTAGACTATATTGCCGTTCGGGTCCTCCAGCTCGAAGAAGCCTTCTCCTTCGATCGCTATGTCGAGGTCCCTGCCCGTGTGCTGTATGCTCCCGGTGCGGAAGTCTTTCGTGATGCCCGCGATCATGACTCCGTGGCCTTTTTGCTGGTTGCCTTCCGGCTCAGGCGTCCTGGGGTACGAGGGGTTGAATTCCGCCGTGTAGAGCGCGTCTTTGAAGTCGAGCCTCGCGCTTTTGTATGCGGCCGAGTTGACGTTCGCGATGTTGTTCGCGATGGTGTCCATCCTCATTTGCTGGTGTCTCAGCCCTGTCGCGGCGATGAATACTGCTTCGTACATATATGGTGGTTCCCTTTCGTCGTTACGTCGGGTCATGGTGTCTGTTCAGGTACGGGCTTAGGTGTGTACCACGTTTGTCCGTGCGCCGGGTTTGTTCAGGGGCTATCCGAGCCTTCCCGGTTCAATGCGCGTTTATCTGAGCCTTCCGATTTCGTTGACGGCTTTGCCGACTGTTTCGTCGATCATCGTCAGCATGCGCTGGTTCGTTTCGTATGTCCTGAATACTGTGAGCATGTCGACCATTTCGCGGCCGATGTCCACGTTCGATATTTCGAGGTAGCCTTGCATGATGCGGAACTGCTTCGTGGCGGCTTCCGGCGGTTCGAGGGTGTCGTAGAGGTTGCTGCCTTGTTTCCTCAGCATGCCGTTATCCGCGAATGAGGCTACCCGGATCCTGTCGAGGTATTCCCCCGCGATCCAGATGCCTCCGAGTTCGTCGACTGTGTAGTTCGGCCCTCCGACGAGGAGGTTGCCGTTCTCGCCGAGCAGGTAGTTGCCTTCGCCGTCGACGAGGTAACCCAGTTCGTCTATGTAGAACGCGCCGCATTTTGTGTATCTTTCGCCGCCGGGCGTCTGCACGACGAAGAAGGCGTCGCCCAGGAGGGCGAAGTCCGTGCTGCGTTCTGTGCCTTCGAGGCTGCCGCCTTCAAAGTTGATGTAGACTTGGTCGACTTGCGTGCCGTAGCGGAGCGGGCCGACGATGCGGGTCTGGCCGACGACGTGCGTGTCACGGATGCGCCGCAGCATGACTTCGTCGAAGCTGTGCGATACGAGGTGCTGCTTTTTGTAGCCTGTGGTGTCCGCGTTGGTGATGTTGTGCGTGATGTTTTCCATCAGCCTGCGTTGCAGCAGCATGCCGGTTCCGGCTATATACTGGCCTCTTACCATTTATGTTATCCTTTTCCGTGTGGTATTGTTCTTCATAAGTTACTAAGGGACATTACTCCCCTTACCCATTTATATCGTAGTTTTCCACACGCGACTTAACCGTCCGGGGATAATTTTTGCATCTGTTCAGGTACCCGTAAATATGCTATGATTCATTTGCATGGGTCTGTTCAGGTACCCACTACCTTCAGGTGCTTCATTGCATTTCTATCGTTCAAGGAGGCTTTTCATGGATATAACCGGTGCGGGGTTTTCGGGGAGGAAGTTCCCGAACTTGTTCAGCCCGCTGAAAATCGGGGATTTGACGCTGAAAAACAGGATTATATCAGCCCCGATGACTTACCCCATACTAACATCGGACGGCTGCCTTACCCCTGAGGCGGCAGCTTTCTATGAACTTCGGGCGAAGGGGGGCGCGGCTGTCGTGACGGTCAGCGAGCTGATAGTCGACGGCAGGATGGGCAAGTACTACCCCGTGCAGGTGACGATAGACGCCCCGAACGCGAAGGACAGCCTCGCTTCCGCTGCGCGTGCGGTGCGCAGGCATGGCGCAATCGCGAGCATGGAGCTTTCGCACGGGGGCATGTTCGCGCTCACGGACGGTCCTGCTCGCGGCCCTTCGGATGTCTTCGAAGATGGCGAGCGTAAAGTAGAAATGATGACTAAAGCGATGATAGACGATACGCTGGAGTCGTACGCAAAGGCAGCGGCGATGTGCCGCGAGGCCGGGTTCGAGATGCTTCTGATCCACGCGGGCCACGGCTGGCTCCTGGAGCAGTTCCTTTCGCCCGCGCTCAACAAGCGGGAGGACGGCTACGGCGGCAGCCTCGGGAACAGGGCGAGGCTCGCGCTCGAAGTCATCGACGCTGTCAGGTCGGCCGTCGGTCCGGGCTTCCCTTTGGAGCTGCGGATCAGCGCCGAGGAGTATATTGACGGCGGCTACTCCCGCGACGATATTATTGCTTTCGCGAAGCTGGCCGAGGCAAAGATTGATTTGCTGCAGGTCTCTACCGGTTCGCACAAGGGCAGCTTTGACAAGACTCATCTTTCGATGTTCGCGGAGCGGGGCGCCAACGTGCATTATGCGCAGGAGATCAAGAAGCACGTCGACGTCCCTGTTTCAGCCATCGGGGCTTTGAACGAGCCTCAGATGCTGGAGGATATCATCGCTTCCGGCAGCGCAGACGCCGTCGTTATGGCGAGGGCGCTGCTCGCGGATCCGTACCTCCCCCGCAAAGCAATGGAGGGCCGCGACGATGAGATCGTGCGCTGCTGCAGGTGCTTCACCTGCATGGCGGAAAGGCTGCTTACCGGGCTGCGCGTCTGCGCGCTCAACCCTGTGATTGGCAGCGAGTATGAGCTAAGCCTCATGCCGCCTCCGGCGAAGCGAAAGAGAGTCCTCGTCGCGGGCGGCGGCCCGGGCGGCATGCAGTGCGCCCTGACGGCGGCCGAACGCGGCCATGATGTGACGCTGTGCGAGAAGTCCGGCGAGCTCGGCGGAGCTCTCAGGGCGGAGCGGGGCATACCGTTCAAGGCGGACTTGTACAGGTTTATCGAGGTGAAGGCTCTGCAGATGGATAGGGCGGGCGTCGACGTCAGGCTCGGCACAGAGGTCACGCCGGAGTTCGCGGCGGAGCTTTCGCCCGACGTCCTTGTCATCGCGGTAGGTTCGTCGCCGCTCGTGCCTCCGATTCCGGGCATAGAGAAGGCTGTCATGGCCGACGACTTGCGCGACGCGCCAACCGGGCACGGCGTTTCGCGAGGAGGCGTGAATGGTCGAGCGGGCAGCTACGCCAGTCCGATGGACGCTGCGGACGCTCCGAGTCGCAACGAAGCGAGTACAGGCAGTCAAACACACATCCACCGCAGCCCCTTGGACGTTGCGGACAGTAAAAAAGGCGGGTCTGCTATGAAGGCCGCTATCATCGGAGGCGGGCTTGTCGGCTGCGAGACTGCGGTTTTCCTTGCGCAGCAAGGCCTCGATGTGACTGTTTTGGAGATGAAGGGCGAGGTCTGCGCCGACGCGAACCCGAGGCACAGGCCGTTGTTATTGGATGAACTGAAAAAGTCTGTCATTTGCATGACAGACACTCGGGTCGTAGAGGTTACAGACGATGGTTTGGTGTGCGAGACGGTAGCCGGAAAAATGTTCGTCCCCGCCGACATTGTGATATGCGCGGCGGGTCGCGTTGCCAATCGCGCGGCAGCTCTGGCGCTGGCTGACTGCGCGCCTTATGTCGAAGTCATCGGCGACTGCGTCAAGCCCGGCAATGTTGCGGGCGCGACTTTTCGCGGCCACTTCGCCGCGCTGGATATCTAGGAGCCTTGGACAAAACTCCCGCCATTTAACCCAATTACGAGGTTTACTTCGTTTTGTGTGATGCCGAGTTCGCGCGCTATCTGCGACGGGGCTTTCCCCTCTGCGGCGAGGGCGACTATCGCGCCGTTCCTTGCTTGCTTAAGCTTGGCGTCCGGCGGCTGCGGCGAGGGCGTCTCGCTTACAGTGTCGTCAAACAGGCGCTGGAACACTACGCCTTCGGTACTCTTCGCGGCGACGGCAGGCTGCGCCACAGCAGGCTGCACGACCGCGTTCTTTTTTATCATCCTCTCCGCCCTGGCGAGGACTTCGCCCGCGATGCGCATCCTGCTGTCTTCCGCTGCGTCTTCGCGCGGCTGCGGCTTTGGCGGTTCGGCGGGTTTCTCCGGCTTAGCAGCGGGCGGCCTGATAGCCGCAAGGCGCTGCGCCGCCCTGTTCTCGTACTCTTTCAAGTCGTCCATCGCGGTCTTCGCCTGGTCTTCCCAGTCTTCGATGACGCTTTCGATCGTCCTGTAGAGTTCGAGCAGTTTCGTTTCTTTTTCGTCGAGCAGTTTTTGCTGGCGCTTGACGTCCGCGAACAGCACCCTGCACAGTATGGCAATGAGGCACAGGAGGCCCGCGATGAACAGCGCAAACGCGTAATACTTGATGTCCATTTTTATACCTTGATGTCTATCATGTGTTTTTCGAGCGGCACGAGCGTGCCGGGCTCGAGTTCGCCGTTTTGCTCTTCGCTTTCGGCATGGGAGCCGCTGCCTCCTCCGGAGCCGCCGGCGCCGCTGCCCCCGCCGTCTTCGGGGCGCAGTTTCTGGAGCTCGGCGTCGCTTTTTTTAATCACCTTTCTCAGTTCCTGCGCTTCGTTTGCTTTGGCCTGAACGGAGAGGTAATCCTGGGTGATCTCAGGTTTTCTTTGCGCTGCTATGCTTTCGCGCGCGAAATCAGCAGTGCGCGTAATCATAATCTGGGCGTCGATTCCTTTTATGGACATACCGCTTCTCCTTTCCGGCAGAGGGTTTCCTGCATACGTCGGGGGGTGGGGTTCGAACTCAATACGGTTATCGCTTAGCGGTTTTCACCCCTGCTTCGCCAAATCCCTTGTCAATAAAGCAATTATCACTAATGCTTCAATATCTTCTATCCCCTCGCGTCGTACTCGTAGGTCGTGTCCTGGTTCTCCGCGTCATTGACGTTCGTAGCGTGCTGAGGAAGTCGCGCTCGAATCCATTAGTGCCGTTCCAACGGAAAACCTGAATATTGTCGAGTTGTATGTAAAATATGTTGATAAAATATCTAGGAGCCTTGGACAAAAGTCAGCCAGTTCTCCAGGTTTTGTACCCATCAATATTTTCGGGGGAGTCATCGTATGCGTTATTAATATAGTAATCTGCAGTGTATTTCGCTATTCTTGTGTTGCCATAAAAATTTGTGATTTCAAGATTAA
>Ga0082212_10000397_pt1 | contig 63603 bp, 44 predicted proteins | sample TergutNt197P3_FD_71548 | JGI IMG/M metagenome (GOLD analysis project Ga0082212, IMG submission 71548) | Neocapritermes taracua P3 segment gut microbial communities from Petit-Saut dam, French Guiana - Nt197 P3 | ecosystem: Host-associated > Arthropoda: Insects > Digestive system > Gut ... | reverse complement strand
CAGTACCAGTGTGGGGGACCTTCCTCTCAGAACCCCTAAACATCGATGGCTTGGTAAGCCGTTACCTTACCAACTACCTAATGTTACGCATGCCCATCTCCAACCAATTATTCTTTAACAAATATCTCCATGCGGAGCCCCTGTTTTATGCGGTATTAGACCGCCTTTCGACGGATTATCCCACAGTTGAAGGCAGGTTGCATACGCGTTACTCACCCGTGCGCCGGTCGTCACCCAGTATTGCTACCCGTGCTACCCCTCGACTTGCATGTGTTAAGCCTGTCGCTAGCGTTCATCCTGAGCCAGGATCAAACTCTTCATTGTAATTATTGTTTACTCTGTTTCTTCTCACTAACCCAGAACGCTCCTTCTTCTTTTTCGTTTTTGCAGACTTTTTGCCTACTTACGAATTCTTTATTGACGGTACTTCGCGGTCTTGTCCCACTCAACAGGGACTCTTTCCGCTTTCTTCGTAATATTTCTATTACCCTTGTACTACATCTTGTTTCATGTCTTATTCTCAAAGAACGCTTGCTATTTTACCGAAAAATGACCTTTTCAAGTCTTATTTTCTTTAAAAGCGGGTGCAAAGATAGAGACTTCTTTTTTAACCTCCAAATATTTTCATCATTTTTTTTCAAAAAAAATCATATTTTTATTTAATCTACTGATATTCAGCCATCAAAAATCGAAGCTCAATCTGAAATTCAATTGACGACGGGTCAGATAGTTCGGAACGGCGTGCTGCTGGTTGTAAACGTCAGTTATCCAGTAATAGGAGGTTGAATTGGTAATATCAAAGAGGTTGAATACATCTACGCCAAGCCAGATGTTTTTAAAAGTTCGAAAAAAAGGTCGATCCATAATCGCATCCTCACCGCCTGCTATTTGATAGGAAAAGCCGATATCCACCCGGCGGTAAGGTCGCGTACGGCGCACATACGATTCCCATCCCCTATTAGAAACGGTTACAGGCAGTCCGCCCGATAAAAGACCTTTCAGGTTTATCATGGCGCGCTTGTTTCCGGGAAAATAATCCTGAAAATATAACGATATGTTGTATAACTGATCATTCGGCATCGGCACAACTATTTCCCTGAAATTACTACTCAATCCGTCTACTGAAACATAATCCATGATTTGTTGCGAGCGCAGGAATGAAACGCTCAACCACGAATCGGCGCCAGGCACAAATTCACCGAAAAATTTCAGGTCAATTCCCATCGCATGTCCTTTGGCGCAATTCCATCCATAATACCTAATCTTTACATTATCTACCGTATATGGGTTTATATTATCCAGCTTTTTGTAGTACAGTTCGGACGACAACTTAAAATTCCGGCCGGAAGCGCGGAACGAGTAATCACCTCCCAGAATAAAATGCATGGAGCGTTGCGATTTCAACTCATTATTCAATGTTATTTGACTGTTATTGTTTATATCTGCGGAAATCAGCCGTAATTCCTTATAAAAGGGCGGTTGGTAATAAAGTCCTGTTGCAAAACGCATGACAAGTCTTTGCATACCATTCGGGATAAAACCGATTGATAAGCGGGGGCTAATAATCATTTCCTGATTGTAATCCCAATAACTGCCACGCACACCGCCAATGACGGTAAACATCCCCTGCGCTGTACGAAATTTGAAAACATCCTGTATATAAGCCGAATGACGCCAACTCTTTAACGAATTGTCAGCGTATAAATTGGATATCACGTTGACCGTAACGCCATTCTGAGGTAAACTATACCCTCACGAATCGCGGCTTTCCCACTCACTGATTTTGTCTGTAATATGTTCGTATTGAGAACTAAAACCAAACTTCAACGTATTTGAAGCATTCAACTTGACAAGCCCGAAAGCGCCGATATTGGCAACATTTGCATTAAGTTTATTCCGTGCATGTTCGTGATAACTTGCGGCATCCAAAGGCGAGATAATTTCATCGGTAGTCGTAGCTGCTTCTGCAATATTCTGAAGATAGACCCCTGTGATGTCATAACTTTCTTCTTCCCTGCTGTTAAATATAGAAGACTGTATACCGCACTGAAAAACATCGCTATGCGAATATTTTAAGGTAAGCGCACCAAACGAAGTCTGAAAACGGTCACGTTCCTTTCCATAAAAGTTAACCTTAAATGTACGGGGGTTTTGTGCTGTCCCATACGATGTTTCCCGGCTGTGCGGCTTAAAATTATAGTTATTTAGGGTGATGTTCCCAAGAAAGTCCACTTCTATTTTAGGCGATAATTGATAAGTAACATATGTTTGAAAATCTGTATAATCTGGATTATATTCCGCATTTGTATCCAGGGTGCCAAGCAGTGAACGGTTCGTTTTGTACCGTAACCCCGTCACCTGCGTAAACTTACCGTTTGAACTGCCTGAATAAGCGCTGCCGCCTAGCAAACTTCCACTTACTGATCCTTCAAAATTTTGTGGTTTTTTATACGTAATATCCAGTACAGAACTCATTTTATCGCCATAACGCGCCTCGAATCCACCTGCCGAAAACTGCACCTTTTCAGTCATTTCCGGATTGATAAAGCTCAGACCCTCCTGCTGCCCGGATCGAATCAGTAAAGGGCGGAATACTTCAAGTCCGTTTACATAGATGATATTTTCATCGTAACTCCCTCCCCGAACAGAATATTGCGAGCTCAATTCATTCGTCGACGAAACGCCTGCGTATGTTACAACTATGCTCTCGACACTGCCGCCTGAAGGGTCAGGCGACAGTCTTACCCTGCCGGCGTCCAGCGATTCCATCATATCCGTTTGAATGCGGGAGGCTCTCACAACAACATCTCCGAGTTCAAACGTCATCGCGTTCATGGGTACATTAATACGCATATCCTCTATTAATTCGGCAATTACACGCTCTGTTGAATGATAGCCAAGACATGAAAAAACAAGCGCAATCGAATCGCCCTCATTAAAGGAAAATGAATAATAACCGGTTGCACTGGTCATCGTCCCGATTACCGTACCTTTTACGCGGACATTAACCAATTCCATTGGATTGCCGTCCGAATCGCGCACATTTCCATGTACCTGAAAACGCTTGCGTTCCTGACCGGAAACCGATAACGCTATACATATATATATAAAAGTAATGAAAACTAAACGAAACCTCATTTTAATGATGAATTACAAATTACACGTAATATGATAAATAATCAATACTAAAACGCAAAAAAACCGTAAAACGTATAACAAAAAAATAATTTTCAACTTTCAATTTTCAATTTTCAATTTATACCGTACCTTTACACCCAAAAAAGATGGATAATTTTGAATCATTAATTTTAACGCGACGCAGTACGCGCAAGTTTGACGGGCAACAACTATCGGCGGAAAATGTAGAAAAACTGATTCGGGCGGCATTGCTGGCTCCAACGTCAAAGAACTGTAAATCATGGGAATTTATTGCTGTAGAGGATAAAAACATGTTGAAACAATTATCGGTTTGCAAAAATTCAGGAAGCGCTTTTCTCGAAGGAAGTACGCTGGCCATTGTGGTTTTAGGGAACAAAACAATTACAGATATTTGGGTGGAAGACGCATCCATTGCCGCTACCTATATGCAGCTGCAGGCAGAAGACCTGAATATTGGCAGTTGCTGGTGCCATATACGTAACCGCTTACTGGGTGAAGCTTCCTCTGAACAGTATGTGCGTAACTTACTTGGCATTCCCGACCATTTCGGCATTTTGTGTATCATCGGATTTGGTTATAAATCAAACGAATGTAAAACCAACGTTTGTTCCAAACTGACATGGGAAAAAGTGCATATTAGTAGATATTAGAGATTAGATATTAGAGATTAGAGATTAGATATTAGAGATTGGTTGAGGCATGGTTTCGTTTGTCAAAAAAAACAGTCAAATTGTATTTATTGGAGCGGGTAACGTTGCAACGCATCTTTCGTTGGCCATGCAGGAAGCCGGTTTTTCGATCGCGCAAATTTTTAGCCGCTGTAATGATAGCGCGCAAACACTGGCCGAAGAACTAAATTGCAGTTATACGACCAACATAAATGAAATGACCACTGAAGCAAGCCTGTATATTTTTGCAGTAAAAGATGATGCACTTCAGGATATGATTGCAGCAATGCCTTCTAATAAAGGAATATGGACTCATACATCAGGAAGCCTTTCAATTGACATATTTCGAGGTTATACAGATAGTTATGGGGTGATTTATCCGTTGCAGACAATCTCAAAACATCGTGAAACTGATTTATCCAAAGCGCCGCTGTTCATTGAAGGAAACAGCGCTGTCGTGGAAACTGCTATCTATCATGTCGCCGACAGGTTGTCTGACAGTGTTACCATCCTGTCTTCAGAAAAACGCAAATACCTTCATCTTGCTGCCGTTTTTGCCTGTAATTTCAGCAACCATATGTATACAATAGCATCACAAATTCTTGAAAAACAAGGCATCGACAGGCATGTACTGCAGCCGTTAATCAATGAAACAGCTAAAAAACTCTGCACCATGCATCCCGTACAGGCGCAAACAGGCCCCGCCGTCAGAGGTGACCTGTCAATCATGGAATTACACCAGGCGCTACTCGACGACGAACAAATGCGCCGTCTATATGCCATGATTAGCGAAAGTATTATCTCCCAACATATTAATAAAGAAAGACAATGATTACGTATGACTTAAAGAAAATCAAAGCATTTGTTTTTGATGTTGACGGCGTTTTATCCTCCAGCAGAATCACATTGGACATGAACGGCGACCCCATGCGAACTGTCAATATCAAAGACGGTTACGCTTTACAGTTAGCGATTAAAAAAGGATTTGAAGTCGGAATTATTACCGGAGGCGTTACTGAATCTGTCAAACTCAGATACGAACGGTTAGGTATCAGGCATATCTATATGGGAAGTTACAACAAACTGTCTGACTATTTACATTTTAAAAAGTGTACACAACTGAAAGACCGACATATCATGTACTGTGGAGATGATATACCCGACTACGACATCATGAAAATAGTCGGACTGCCGGTCGCTCCCGCAGATGCAGCGCCAGAAATTAAAGACCTTGCCACATATGTTTCACCTTATCAAGGCGGCGACGGCGTTGCCCGCGATATCATAGAAAAGACACTGAAAATCAATGGGCTATGGATGGACGAGGAAGCCTTTGGCATGTTGTAAGGGTAAGGCTCGCCTTGCCCCTACAACTATACCAAAGATCCTTACGACATGGCGGCAATAGCAGAGCCAATCAGGTTGGCCTCAGCCATTTTTGCTTCGTCGGCAAAAGTCACAACGACATCGTCCGGCAGTAAGGCTTTCAACTGGTCGGCGACTTGTACATGATAGGCTTCACTGCTCTTCCAGAAAACGCTGCCGTCGGCAGCCAGACAAACTGTCTTCACTGTTTCGTTGTGCGATAATAAGGCCTGTATCAGTCCGGCAAGAGATGCGGCAACTAAGTTGGCAGAACGTGAGAATAGCCAAGTTGCTACATTAACATATTCTTCTGGGTTATCCTGCGGGTTATTCATGATATTTGACAGGGCTTCGCCATCGAAGTCATATTTAATCTTATGTTCGCAGAAAATGGTTTTGAAAATCTCGCCGATATATCCGCCGGATATCGCTTTTTCAAACCGCTGGCTACCTTTATTGTTCGACATGGCATCAACCAAACCATCCATCACTGTCAGGTAGGGAGGATTAAAATTGCCCGATTCCAAATTGACCGGCACAAATCCGCGACCTTTATTGTTCATCTTTGGGATTTTGTTCATTTGCATCAGTCCGGCCATGTTGGTTCCGGTTCCTACGATTAGCCCGAGATATGCATCTTTTCCGATGTCCGACAAACCGGCGAAGAGACAGGCTACGGTATCGTTGATAACTTTTACATCCGTAAATGTGGTGGAGATACTCGGATAGTTGTCCAGGTAATCCATCAGCGGTTTACCAACAGGTTGTCCTACCATATCATGAATTTCAAATCCTTTTGTCCATCTGATTAGTTCTGCATCACCGTCTGTCAAACATTTGGCAGGATATGAAAAACAATATCCGATACGAGTAACCCGGTTATCTAAATTTTCCAAACCGGCGATTAGTGATGCCATCTCGTCCAGCAGATCATTTTGCGTAAATCCAATGGCTTCTTTTGCGGATAAAAGTTTTTTCTTCGATTCAATGATAACAGGGTCTTTTCCGGGCGCCAATTCTACGATGGCCGCCCGGAAATTAGTTCCACCCCAGTCGAGCGCCAATACCCTACCCGCCTCAATCTCGTCTTTTGGGTTAATGTACGTAGGAATGCACAAAATTTCCGTTCCGTCTTTTTCAAGACCTAATTCAATTTTTTCCTGCAGATTATTTGCAATCTGCTTTAATTCATCAATAGTTAATTCAAAAATGTTCTCTTTCATAATAATTTGTTTTAAAATACGTATAATAATCTTTTATTGTCGCTTGAAACGGATTTTGCTGTCACACGCTTTCCAATGCATAGTACTGATAATCACGAGTAATTGTATGGAGAAATGTTTCGTCATCCACTGACGGGGCGATCTTAAGAAAATCCTTCACTTTTCCGGAAAGTTCAGCCATGCGACGCGGACGATGCGAATCATGACGGGATAACGCCTCGTTGATGATATTCACCTGTTCAAGCGATAAGTTTTCAGCTTGTGGAAAAACAGGCCTGTATCCACGACTTAAATAATCAAACTCATCCAGCGAAACCTGAATACGATGATAATCACGTTCTTTAATAACCATCGTACCGGCAGCCAGATCGCCAAAGCGCTGGTTATTCTTATTCAATAAGATAGCGACTATTCCAATTCCTGAAAACCATATGTCTATCAGCATCATAATCCATCGCATAAAATAGGCGCCGAGTGAAGGGGTGGTCCCGTCACGCATCACGACACGCATCCCGAAAGCCATCTTTCCCGGCGATCTGCCTCGATTCAACAGTTCCCAGATGAAAGAATAAAAAATAACAGGCACGGCCAGAACAAATAAAACAAACGTGCTGTATTCCCTGCCGACAAAAGTAAAACGTGTTACATCCAACAAATAAGCCAGCCCCATGGCATAAAGAAACATAAACAGATAGTCCATTATCCGCGCAAAAATCCTTTCCCCGACCCCCGCAGGCGTCTGGTCGATCTGAACATACTGGCTGGTAACAATTTGCGTTTTCATAGAAAAATTGAGTGCAAATATAGCGATAGTTGTGCATAAAACAAAAAAAATGATTACTTTTGCAAAACTAACGTGGCACACTTATGAAAGAGGTTTTTTTTATACGCCAAAATATTGAGAAATGGAAGTCGCTGGAGAAGGTCATCGACAAGGCTTCTATACATAATCCTGCTGAGCTTGCCGACGCATTTACTGAAATAACGACCGATCTTTCATTTTCAAGGGCGCATTATCCCAAATCGCGCATCACCATCTATCTGAACAATCTTGCTTCGGCGCTACATAACCTGCTATATAAGAACAAAAAAGAGCGTTATTCACGGATTATCACCTTCTGGTCGCAGGAAATTCCGGAAGTGATGTACCGCTCGCAAAAAGAATTGCTGTATGCTTTTCTTGTTTTTACACTCAGCGTCCTAACAGGCGTAATTTCTACTCAAAACGACGATTCTTTCGTCCGGCTGATCGTTGGAAACAGCTATGTTGATATGACGCTTCAAAACATCGAAAACGGCGAACCGATGAAAGTGTATGATTCATCATCACCGCTTCAGATGTTTTTTTACATTACCTATAACAATATCCAGGTTTCTTTTGCGACATTTGTTTTTGGGCTATTGACAGGCTTCGGAACAGGTTTTATATTATTTCGCAACGGTGTGATGATCGGCGCCCTGCAAACATTTTTTTTTCAACATCAGGTAGGTTACGAATCCATGCTGGCGATATGGCTGCATGGGACATTCGAAATATCCGCCATTATCATTGCCGGCGCGGCAGGATTTGCGTTAGGCAACGGGTGGCTTTTTCCGGGTACATACTCTCGCGGATACGCTTTCAGACAGGGCGCCAAACGCGGACTTAAAATTATCGTCGGATTGATTCCCATCTTCATCACTGCCGGTTTTATCGAAAGTTACCTGACCAGACATACCGAATATCCGACATTTATTCGGCTATCAATCATCCTTTTATCGTTGATTACCGTTATTTTTTATTATATCATTATCCCTCAGTTAAGACACCATGGAACATCTAAAACCAAGAATTGAATTTTATCGACAACGTTCATTTTCCGAAAAAATGAATGTTGTATTTACCTTTATCCGAGAAAACTGGAAACCGTTACTCAAGTATTCGTTTTACCTGATCATGCCTGTATGCCTGATTCAAACATTTGCCATGAACGCTATGATAAATTTGAGTTTTGCAGCCGGTTTTAATTCAGCGGAGGGCAGTAATCCGTTCGGCTATTCATTCGTTAGCTTTTTGAGTAGTTATGGCGTATATTTGTTATGCACGCTTATTGGTTCCGGCTTCATGTCGGGATTGATTTATGCCATGATGCAAACGTATGCCGTGCGTGAAAATGGATTACAGCAAGTTATGTTAAACGATTTCAGGGATCTGCTGGTAAAAAACGCATGGAAATACTTTCGTATGATGTTGGCGATTTTGTTGGTATTTGTTCTGATTGCGCTTTTCATGGGTTTATTAGCCGCTATGGTTTCTTCCTGGTCGCTTATTGCCACTATTCCTCTATTCCTTGTATGCCTCCTTTGCCTTATACCACTTATGATGACTGTTCCGGCTTATATCTTTGAGCGCGACCTTACCTTTACGGGCGCTATCCGAAAAGCTTGGAAATTAGGTATGGCAACGCTTGGAGGGATGATCGGATTGATGATCGTGCTTTCCTTTATATCTTCTGTCATTCAGACTATTACCATGTTGCCATGGTATATTGTGGCAATAATAGGCAACATTTTTTCAGTTGCATCCGAATCTACAATAAATCAATCCGTTATTTACAAGTTTGTGACGTATGTTTTGGGATTAATTCAGGCTTACGGTATGTATGTTTCTTCGATCATCGGTATCATCGGACTTGCCTTCCAGTATTTTCATGCACGCGAAAAAGTTGAAGGCGTCACAATCGAATCGAATATTACAAATTTTAGCAACCTGTGAATAGCGTTTAATTCATAATTCGGAATTATAATGGACTCCATCCCTTACGACACGCAAAAAATCGCTGACTATCAGACAGATGGCAGTTTTGATTATCTTTCGCAATTCGACATGCCCGACTATTCATGGTTTGAGCTGGTAACCCGATGGTTCAACCGTTTAATCAATTCGATTTTCAGTGGCAAGTTTGATGAGAAAGTGACGACGCCAATCATGATTATCCTCTTTCTGCTTATACTTATCACCACATTATACTTCCTGTATAAAAAACGTCCCGAACTATTTATGCGTTCTAATAAGAAGGTTTCCATTCCCTATATCGTCGAAGAAGAGAATATCCACGTTATCAATTTCGACAGGGAAATCGACGCGGCGCTTCAGGTGAAAGACTATCGCTTAGCCATCCGGCTGCTCTACCTGCAAACCCTCCGGTTCTTATCCGACAACCATCAGATTGACTGGCAAATACACAAAACGCCGACGGAATACCTCTACGAAATAACAGGGAAAGAGATAAAACAGCCGTTTCGCCTATTTACGAACCATTTCCTGAACGTCAGGTATGGTAATCATCAGGCTTCCCGTGAATTATTTGAAACCATGCTCGACTTGCAGTCAAGCGTCAAACAAGTATGGAAAGGAGGGACAGCATGAAAGGCAGTCGGCTCTATTTACTCATATTGTTTTCATTTCTTATCATCGTGTTTATCATGCAACTCATGGCTCCTCACAAGTTTGTATGGAAGCCAACGTATGATAAATACGATAAAGAACCGTTTGGAAGTTATGTTTTCGATGATGTATTATCGTCTTCCATTGATAATTATACCGTTGTAAATAAGACATTTTATCAGTTATGGCAGGAAGATTCCATGTCAAGCGGACGCGCCTTTTTACTCACGGAGGCAAGCCCCGATTTTACCGATACCGATATCGGATATATGTATAAGATTGTTCATCTGGGAAATCAGGCGATGATCTGCGCAAATTATTTTCCCCGCAAGCTCGAAGACACCCTTCGCTTTAGTATTTCTCAAGATAGATATTTCAGTATTTACAGGAATTTCAACGTAAAAGATATCATGCTAAATAATATCCGCGACAGCATCTTTTTCGGAACTGATACGCTGAATCCGGTACAGATATATGCTGTTTTTCCGCAATTTCACCCTACAAGCATTATTCCGGGTGTGAATAAAAAAAACAATGAATTAAAAGATTCACCTGATAATGACAAAGAAGTAGACGAGGTAGATGAGGTAGATGAAGTGACTAACGGGGATTCTGCGGCTACAAAAATAAGTATATTTTACCCGATGATTTGTGATTCATCAGAAACGCTTGTTTGGGGGAATGGCAATAAACCGCTTGCGATCCGCGCGTTTATCGGGAAAGGAGAAATCTTTATAATTTCAAACTCTCTGATGTTCACTAATTTCGGTATGTTAGACGGCACAAATGCATCGTATGTATTCCGGCTTCTTTCATATATGAAAGAAAAGCCGCTCATCCGCATCGAAGCGTATGGCGTTCATGGCGATGAACCGCGTTCGCCACTTCGTTATATCCTGTCGGAAAGGCCGTTACGATGGGCAACTTATGCCGGCATGGCGTTTTTGCTACTTTTTATGGCCTTTTCCGTTAAACGCCGCCAACGTATCATTCCGGTCGTAATAACACCCCAAAACGGGACACTCGCCTTCATGCAACTCATTAGTAATCTTTATTATCAGAAACATGATAACATCGAAATACTCAAAATGAAGTACAGATATTTTTGCACCGACATAAATAACCTGATTGGCATTGAACTCTATGAGCAAGCGCCAGGCGAAGCGGACTATGAGCGTATGGTCGAAAAAACAGGGATGGAAAAAGATTTTATTGGCATGTTGTTGCACAATATTCGTCTGGCCACTTATCGAGAGGAGGTTGACGATTTGCAGTTGAAACAATATATTGATGGGATGAATGAAATATTACGCGCATTAAAAAATTGATAAATAAATAGATTATGATTGAACAAAATGAAAAAATGGATTTGACCCTTTTTACGGAAAAAGTAGACTGTTTGAAAAATGCGATAGGCAACGTGATTGTCGGACAGGAACGCGCCATCGACCTGGTACTCTCGACCATTCTGGCGCGTGGCCATGTATTGCTGGAGGGCGTACCTGGCGTAGCTAAAACATTGCTGGCCAAGATGATTGCGAAACTTATCAACGCCGACTTTTCACGTATACAATTCACGCCCGACCTGATGCCATCGGATGTGCTTGGTACATCGGTCTTCAATATGAAAACAAGCGAGTTTAATTTTCATCCCGGCCCCGTTTTCGCCGACATCATTCTCGTCGACGAAATAAACCGCGCGCCGGCTAAAACACAATCTGCCCTGTTTGAGGTGATGGAAGAACGGCAGGCGACCATCGACGGCGTCCAACACCCGATGAGCCCTATCTATACCATACTCGCCACACAGAATCCAATTGAGCAGGAAGGCACCTACAAACTACCCGAAGCGCAGTTAGACCGCTTTATGATGAAAATAACGATCCCCTACCCTTCGTTAACGGAAGAAATAGAAATTCTGGAACGCCACAATCAAAATGCACAATTGGCAAAATTGACTAACATAGAGACTGTTATAGCACGCGCAGAATTATTGGAAATGTTCGGCGCTGTCGAAAGGGTTTTCATCGAACAGTCATTATTGCAATACATCGCCTCCATCATTCAGCAGACGCGAAACAGTAAAGCCGTCTTTCTCGGCGCATCGCCGCGCGCCTCCGTCAATCTGCTTCAATCGTCGAAAGCCATGGCCTTGCTGAATGGACGCGAGTTCGTAACGCCCGAAGACATCAAGTCAGTAGCGCCATTCGTCCTGCAACATCGCCTGATCCTCACAGCCGAAGCCGAGATGGAAGGTCATACCCCCCTCAAAGTCGTACAACGCCTCATTGAAAAAGTGGAAGTGCCGAAGTAGGTGTTAGAGGTTAGAGTTTAGAGTTTAGAGTTTAGAGTACTAAAAAAAATGTTTTTAACAAAGCGCTTTTATATCATCGGATTACTTGCTATCATGTTATTTTTTGCAGGCTATATCTTTCCGCCGGTGTTCTTAACCGGACAGATCACTGCTGCCCTGCTCATTATCGCATCCATAGCCGACGGTATCCTGTTATGGTATCGAAAAAAAGCGGCTGATGCAGAACGTTTTTGTGCGCCCCGCTTTTCGAATGGCGACGACAACAACGTGCGTATTGTCATTGAAAACTTCTATCCTTTCAATGTCAGAATGGATATTATCGATGAAATACCTGTCGTCTTCCAGCGCCGTGACGTCCTGTTCAAAATCAAAATGAAACCGGGTCATACCGAAATACTGCATTACAAACTGCATCCAACCAAACGCGGCGAATATGATTTTGGACATATTTTACTGTATATCAAAACTATATTAGGCTTAGTCAGCCGTCGCATAAAATGTGCGGCGCCTGTGAATGTTGCCGTCTATCCGTCCTATATCATGCTCCATCAATATGAATTTTTAGCGATTCACCATAACCTTACAGCGTTAGGCATCAAAAAAATCCGTCGCATTGGCCACAATACCGAATTTGAATCCATCAAGGAATACATCAAGGGCGACGATTACCGTACCATCAACTGGAAAGCAAGCGCCAGACGCCATTTTCCGATGGTAAATGTTTACCAGGACGAACGTTCTCAGCAAATATACAGCATTATCGACAAGGGTCGTATCATGCAAAGCGCGTTTCATGGCATGACGCTACTCGACTATGCCATCAACGCATCGCTCGTATTGTCGTACATCGCCATTCGCAAAGATGATAAAGCCGGACTGGCTACCTTTGCTGGAGGATTTGAAACATTCATCCCCGCCGGCAAGCAGGTATCGCAAATGCAACAAATACTTGAAAGCCTATACCGCCAGCAGACCACGTTCGGCGAAAGCGACTATTCATCCCTTTACGTCTACCTCAACAAATACATCAGCAAGCGAAGTCTATTAGTCATCTATACCAACTTCGATACGATCATCGGCATGGAACGCCAACTCGAATACCTCCGCCAGTTAGCGTGCCGTCACGTCGTCTTAGTCGTCTTTTTTGAAGACACCGAATTAAAAACCTTTGCCAACCGGCGTCCCGACTCTATGGAAGGCTATTACCAACAAGTCATCACCGACAAGTTTATCTTTGAAAAACAGCATGTTATAGCCAAATTAAGACAGCACGGCATCTACTCCCTCCTCACCGAACCCGACAAACTATCCGTCAACATCATCAACAAATACCTCGAAATGAAAGCATGTGGTACGATATAGATAACGGATATTTACCGTTCCGATAGGAACGGCAAGTCATGATCCCTTACTTATCTATTCTTCCGGAATCATTACTATCTCAATGATATTTTTCTGTTTTAATATTTCTTTCGCTAAATCTTGAACTGCTTTTGCTTTGGTTTTGGAGAATGTTTCCTTCCATGTATTGTGCGTATCTTTCCCGTAATAATAGTAGTTAAATAAAACATTACTCCAATAACCGTTTTCTTTCAGATTTTGATTGTACTGAGACAACATGTTCTCTTCCGCTTTTTGAAAATCTTCGAAAAGTGGGCCGTTTTCAGCGATTTTCCTGATTTCGTCATATACCACTTCTATCAGTTCGTCCTTCATTTTGGGATCGGTATCGAACGAGACGGTCAGAGAGTATCGTTCTTTTGGGAAAGTTGAGATACTGCCGCTGGCCGAGGCGCCATACGTCCCGCCGCGTTTTTCTCGAATTTCATCTGTATAGCGCATACGAAGCACACGCGACAAATAATTCATCGCCATAGCATTTTCAAGCGTATTTGCCAGCTCGCCTGAATAACTGATATTGACAGTGGCTTTTTCCACTTGCATCGGACGTTTGAAATGATTTTTTACTTCGCCCTGTACCGGATATCTGCCCAAGTCCTTCCAGGTTTCCTTTTTATTTCCGCTAAGGCCTCCAATATATTTTTCAATCAGCGGCTTAGCGGTTTTCAAGTCAATATTTCCAATAAAAATGAAAGTAAATGCGCCGGGGTTGGCAAAACGCTGCTTGTAAACTTCCTGCATTTTCGACAGGCTTAACTTGTCTAAATCTTCTTCTTTTAAAGCCTGCGCACGTGGATGGAAATTGTTTCGATAGTTGTTTAGCGTATCTCTAAGCGCAACCGACGGGTCAACAGACTGGTTTCTCAAACTGTTTCTGAGACGCCCTGTTGTAATATCGAAGTCGCTTTGTTCAAAACGAGGTTCCGTGAAATACAGATAAGTTAATTGCAGCATGGTTTCTAAATCTTTTGGGGAGCATGATCCGCTGATATCCTGCGTAAGTTCGGAAATAGAAGGCGACACGCCTGCTCTTTTACCAGTCATCATCTTACTTAAAGCCGTCCGACTGAATTCCCCTACGCCTGAATTACTTACTACGCTCATCATATTTCTGGTAGCCACCCAGTCGGCGTCCGCAAGCGTAGAAAATCCGCCGAAACTGAAACCTGTAAAAACTATCTCATCTTGCCTGAAAGGGGTAGATTTGATAATTACTTTTGCTCCGTTGCTCAACGTCCATTCGACGGCGTCTAATGCCGTATTTTTACTTTCCCGGCTTACTCTACCGGCTCTAATGTTTTTGGCAATTAGCGGTTTATCAACCGCTATATCTTCATACGGCGTTACTTCTTTCTTGTTTGCGCCATACATCACAATTCCAAGCGTTTCATCAATCGGCATGGTTACATCGGCTTTATTGGGACCTGAGGCAAAGATAATCGTGTTTGGGCCGTATACAATCAAATTTTTCAAGAAGTCGTTAAGCTCGGCGACCTGAATACCTGGATTGAATTTTTTAATCATGTTCAGGTTCTGTTCTTCGCTCATAATCTCCGTATTATTTTGAAAATGACTGTAAGCTGTGCTGTTGTAATCCGTAGAATTTCTATTATTGCGTTCTGAAAAGGCGCTTTCTGCCCGTTGGATTTGATTTGCCTTCACACGTTCAAGTTCGCCGGGTGTAAAACCGAAACGACGCGCTTGCTCTAAAATCCCTAATGCCTCATCAAAGCCCGCTTCGAGTTCGTTGTTTTTAGAGCTGACTGAAAGAGAGAAAGCATCGCGGTCGCCGGCAAAATTACGAATACCGGCGCTTGCGCTCATAAATTTCACATCCGGGTCTTGTTGCGCTTCGCTAAAACGGGCGTTCAACATGGTAGATATGTATCCTGTGACCATTCTCCAACGTACATATTCTTCTGTATCGCTGTTTGTTTTGTCGAATTTTCTTGGGAATTTGATGTATAGTGATACGCTGCTTGACGTTAATTCGGGATCCTTATATACGTTAATAATAGGTTCAATGTTATCCGGCACGTTGAACTCAGCCTTTACTTTCATATTTTCGGGATTCGTCAAAGCGCTGAATAAGGCTTTAACTTTGTTTTCCATCATATTCACATCGAAATCGCCTACGATGACAACAGCTTGCAGATTCGGACGATACCAATCGTGATAAAAGTCCAGAATGTCCTTTTGCGTAAAATTGTTGATAATGGAAGTATCGCCTATCACCGAACGGGTTGCGTACGGCGTACCTCCGTAAAGCGTCTTTGCGCGTTCGTTAGATGCGCGTCTTGGTGCGCCGTTGCTTGTACGCCATTCTTCGCGAATAACACCGCGTTCCGCATCGAGTTCTTCCTGCTCGCAAAGGATATGCCCGCTCCAGTCATGTAAAATCAGCAGACAGGTGTCGATGATACCTTCGCGGGAAATAGGAACGTTAGTTAATAAATATTGCGTACGCATTTGACCTGTTGAAGCGTTAATATTACCGCCAAACGAACAGCCGATGGATTGCATGTACTCCAACATGTCTTTGTCAGGGAAATGCTTTAAACCGTTGAAAGCCATGTGCTCGAGAAAGTGCGCCAATCCATTTTGATTGTGTGTTTCGTGCAACGCTCCAATGTCGTGCACAATCCAAAAACATGCTTTTCCTTCCGGTTTGGGATTATGACGGATGTAATATCTCATGCCGTTTGGCAACGTACCGATGCGCCATAATGGGTCAACCGGGGCGAGCGTTTGTGCTTGCATGTGGAAAGTCAAGCAAATGAAGATAATCGATAATGTCGTAAGTATTTTTTTCATAGTTCAAGTGATTTAAAATTTTCATTGTTCTCTCATGCAACTTATCAGGATTTGCGCAGATTTTTTTATCTGCGGCAATCCCGATTAGCTGCGTCATCTGCGTGCACTAATAAAAGATTACTCCTGCGAATCGGCTATGGCGGCAGTTTCTTCCTGTTTGGCTTTTGCTTCGGCAGCAGCAGCTTCGGCAGCAACTTTTGCAGCGGCAGCAGCAGCCAAATCCGCTTTTTTCTTATGCAATGCTTCCTGTTTCACCGCATTTACTTCCTTCTCCGCTTCCAAGCGTGCTTTCGCTGTCGCTTTTTTCTGCTCTCTTTCTTTGTCTTTTTCTTTTTGTAACATTAAATTCCTTGCCTCTAACCATGCATCAAATTTAGCGTCAGCGGCAGCTTCGTCAAAAGCGCCTTTCTTCACGCCTTCCAATAAATGTTTTTTCAGACATACGCCTTCGCGCGATAAAATCGTACGTGTTGTGTCTGTTGGAAGCGCGCCAACCTGTAACCAGTACAAAGCCCTATCGAATTTCAAATCTACTGTAGCAGGATTAGTGTTCGGATTATATGAACCTATCCTTTCAATAAACTTTCCATCCCGTGGAGCCCTGCTGTCTGCGATTACGATGTGATAAAAGGCATAGCCCTTACGACCGAATCTTTGCAATCTAATTTTTGTTGCCATCTTTGAATCTTTAAAATAAAACTTTGTTTTTGTAATTTGAGGGCGCAAAGGTAATAAATAATTACGAATTATGAATTACAAATTACGAATTATTTATTCTGCATATCCGATTACCAAATTTTTTTAGTAGTTTTGCGGCGAAAATGATATTAACTGTATTTAATATGAGAAGTTTAGTACTTTTTTTTCTTGGCGCGTACATTTTTCTTCAAGCATTACCTGCACAGACATATGAAGAATTAGTTGCGAAAAGTTATACCTATTCGGACGAAGGTAATTGGCAGGCAGCCGAAGAATGTATAAAAACGGCTATGCACCTTGAACCGGCTCATCGTCTCAACTATTTACTGCTGACCAATCTGGGTACTTTCCAGCGTAGGCAGGGGAAAACAGAAGAAGCATTGCTGTCGTATAGCGCTGCTTTGGGTCAGATGCCAAATGATAAAATAATTCTGACAAACCGCGCCGAATTATTTACGGAAACCGATGACATTGATATGGCAATTTTCGACTACAACACCCTGCTACTCAACTATCCATCTGACGAACAGGGGCTTTATAACAGGGGAATATTGTATATTAAAACCGGCGATTACATGCTTGCTGAAGCCGACTTTGAGCGCATCATTGAAATCAATAAAGATACTTTTGGGGGTCGATTCGGCTATGCCATACTTGAAAAAGCACGCGGAAACTATGGCGACAGCGAGATTATTTTCAATTACCTTGCAGATAAATACCCGAATAACATACGCATCTATGAAGAACGCGCCGAGTTGCTATTCCTGACAAGACGCAATGGGCGGGCAATGAACGACCTGAACAAAGTATTTGCCGCCATTTCTGAGCCTTCGGCTGAAATGTATATGCTTCGCGGTCGCATCAAATTGGCGCAAAACGAAAAAGAATCCGCTGCCATCGACTTTAAAAAAGCGCTCGCACTCAACTATAATGCAGAAACAGTTGAACGGCTACTGAAAGAATGTTTCTGATCGGTATTTGGCTGTTTAATCCCAATTGTTCTTTCTAAATTGCCAAGAAAAATAGCCTGGCCCATGCTAAATTAATATTTGACTTTCATAATGTTTTGCTTGATGATGATTTTAAACAGCAGTAAATTCTAATTTTGTGAGAGAATATTTCGGTAACGTGACAGTATTATTTGCAGCAGCAACAGCCATCCGGGATATATCGCTACCGTCCGGACGCGTCCGTGCAAGCGGATCGTCAGCTTTCAGACATTCGCCGGATATAAATCTTCCCTGAACATCGAATGATACGGTCGCGTCTTTATCGGACCGGTTCACAAGATAAACGCGCGTGCCCCCATCTTTCGTTTCAAGCGCTACGGAGGAAATGATCTTATACTTGTCGTCCGGCGCCTGTTCAAGCGAGGATTCCAAAGGCCATAAGCCTTCGCAACCCGGGAAGAATCCCATTACCAGGCCTGCAGGAGAAATCCATGCCGCTTCTTTTGATGCTTCGATTACGTTTCCGCCCCATGTGTTGCAACAGTTATTGAAGTTTGCAAGTTCAAACTCACCGCCAAGCGATATGAAGTCGATCATGGTGGTAGCTGCGTTTAGTGCGTAGAACCAACGTATCATGCGCGTCCGCGAGTTTTTGCGATCATCCATTTGCGGCGCTACGTTCCAGTTGAACTCCTGCGGATATTCAGGGTCGTCGAAAGGACGAACCCAGTTAGCATTCGGAAGCCATTCTGAGTTGGATAGTTTGATATCGGTTCCTTTTGCTTTATTATATTTGCGGATTATGTCAAGGTACATGATTAAACGTTCTTTATCAAGCGAACGGGTAATGACATAATTGACATGCTTGCCGGCAATTTCAAGCATCTGGTCTAACCAGTACAATCCGTATGAATATACCTCAAGCATAAGTTGGATATCGGGGTCAGCCTCGCGCATGGCGACGGCGAATTTCACAAACTCCTCCGCATACTGTAGTGGAGGCCATTTGCGACCCGCTTCGTTTTCCATTTCGAACAGTTTGACTTTCCGTTTTCGTATGACGCCATTCAGTTTTCTTAATTGCCCCATGTGCGTATCGTCCGCTCCATTCAGGTATTGCACCATCTCATAGGCCTCAAACGGCGATCCGGCCATCATGCGTACCAGTACCTGCGGTTCAGCGCCTATCATGTCGCAGAGATTCAGGTAATCGTCAAGCCCCGCCTCATTGGCATGAAGCCCTCCCCAGTAATAGCTATATTTCGGCGAACGCGATTCGCGCGGTTTCACCCCTTCACGCCAATCGAAGAAACTTGCAAAACAGCCGCCCGGAAAGCGTATTACGGAAGGTTTTAGTGATTTAAGATGATTAACAACGTCAAGACGCCAGCCGTCGATATGGTCGTTAGGTCTGAGCGAGCTCCATGCCAGTATCAGATGCGCAGGTTTTTCGGTCACCAGTGATAGACGCGCCCAGCCCGTAAACCCGCTGGTATTGAATTTCAACTCGTGGGGCTCCACGACCGATCGGATGTTAAATACTTCTTTATGGATGACTTTACCGGAAACTTCATCGGTAAAAATAATGTTTAGCGGAACAGTAGGAATTCGGGTTGACCGGGGTTCGGGATATCCGGGAATAGGGGCAGAATACTTAACGCCCTCACACATGGCCATTAATTGAAAGGTATATGTTTTCGACGCATCCAGCCATAGCCTGTCCTGGGTCAGACCGCCGTTATCCTGCGTAGTGATCAGTCTGAGCGAATCATTGTCCATGAACGAGCAGTTGCCTATCGTTCGCGACATGCGTGCGCCGTCTTCTCCGCCTATGGGTTTCCATTCGCAACATTCATAACCGCTGTGCCAGAACGCGCGACTTGGGCCATATACATCCTTGTGTATATTGATTGCCCCGTATATATGTTCTCCCAAATCGTAATGTTCCTTGAACGCCCTGTTGTAGAGCATCTCCGCACGCATGCCTTCTGTTTGAGAACCAAAACCGTCCTCAATGAAATGACCACAAACATAGCGGCCGACCGGAAGCGTCGTGGCGCGATTTTTACGGACAGTCAGTTTATTCATAAAAAATGCGCTATTTACATTCTCTTTCGCGTCGGAATTGACGTAACTTCCAAAAAAATCAGGGAAAGCAATCGTTCCCAACATACCCATGGCTGATGACTTGATAAAAGTACGACGACCTGATTTTGTATTATCCATAATTAATTTGTTTATTATTTATTATCATTTGTTATTTACAACGACAGTATGAATTCCTCCAGCGCTTCGATTTCCTGTTCAGTCATTTTGGACGTAACGCCATGCTTGTCATTTTTATTGAATTTGGTCAGTACGTCCTTTATGGAGACTGCGCTACCATTATACAGATAGGGCGCCGTTCTCCAGATTTCTCTCAACGTAGGCGTATCAAAAGGTGTTTCCGTATATTCTTCCATACCGGTTCCCGCGTCGTACAACTTTCCGTCAGTTAAATACTCGCCATTGTGACATGATCCGCAATTTGCCTGATTATAAAGCGTCTCGCCCTTTTGAGCTTTCTTGCTCAGTTTCCCGTTAACTAAATAAGGACTGGGTATCGGACGCAATGATTTCAGGTACTCGTCAATACATACCGCATCCTCTTCAGGCCTTTCCGTAAACTGGATATGATGAATACCTGCACGCACAGCTATTTCGGCATTTGCACGGATACCGGTGATCATACTTGGCGGTGTGACATGCGAAAACAGCATGCTTTTAGTATTTTTCGGATTACCGATTCCATCATTTAACAAATCCCAGTTCAATCCATCGGCGCGCGCATCGGGATGACATGTAATGCAACTTTGCCAGGTCTGAAAACAGAGGCTTGCGTCTGCAAAATATAATTCTCCTTTCCTGATTCTATCCGGTTCGGGTTCGTCGCCCAATTTAATAAAACGCCTGTCTTTTTGCGAATAAACGTCTATCACAGTTAAACCGCCTGAGAAATAGTCGCTTACGAACAGTTTATTGTCTTGCATGACTACATACCGCGCCCCTTTTCCACACATAGGAATACGGGTTTTATCTGCACTCAGAAAAGTGAGATTGTTAGCAAGGTCTGCAGGATTGGGTTGTTGTCTAATTTTTTTCAATACCGGAGGAAGTGAAACGGTAATCAGTTCATGTGTTCCCGAAGCGGCAACAAACAGTTTGTCGCCATCAGCCGAAAGGGTGACGCCACAGGGATTGGCTGTGCCGAGGTGTATGTCGTCCAACAACAGCGTTGTGTAGTATTTCCTATCCGGAATGTTTATCAGCGAAACGGCATTGGTATTCATCCATCCGCGTTCCAGTTGCGTGGTTGGAAAGAAATAACGCGACAGGATATGCGTTGCAAAGAGCATGTCGCCGTTTTTTGAAAAACATACATCTTCAATGGATTGTGTTCCATCGCTCAGCGGAATATGTTCTATTACTGTTTCGCTTTGCGTATCTACCAGCGTTATGCGAGCGCTCACCGGACTGTCAAGCGACGATTGCATGGGAAGATAATTTCCTACAGCCAATAATTGTTCATCAGGCGACAATGCGAGCGACTTCGGTTCTCTAACCATCGACAAACGGTTGATCTCTTTTCGTTTTGATAAATCAATAATTGAAAGATCATTTGAAAAACGATTGGTAATATATGCCCGCGAACCCTGTTTGTTGACACAAACTGCGCTCGGATAAGCGCCAACAGCTATTGAAGTGATTTTTTTACAGTCTTTCGGTGACAGGATGTGTACTTTGCCTTTCGTCTCATATTCGGTAATATATAGATACAGCGTGTTTCCGGAAGCGGAAAAACAAATATCCGACGGTTGAAAACCAAGATCGTATATGTCTGTTACCTTTTCCGCCACCGGATCGACTTTGGCCAACGAATTGGCGGTAGACAACAGTACATATACTTCTTTTGTTACAGGATGAATAGCCATGCGTGTGGGTGATAGATATTTCTGTTGCGCGTTTATGCCCGAAACCGATATAGTAACGAGGAGAAAAAAAATGCCGATCAGCCTCATGACACCTTTATAAATGTGTATTTTTTTCATATTTATGTAATTTTTATTGATTAATCACTAAAATAATAACCTTGTTCGATCAAACTGATATATCCGAGCAAAGCGCCCCAGTGATAAAATTTATCGCTGTTTCCGACGTCGTCGCCTTGGCCTGTTGTCGCGTTATAGTTTTCAAAAATATATCGATCCGATATCCACGACTTCAATAGCAAATCTTTCGATTTTTCTGCTACCATTTTACGTACATCATTGATTAACGGCGTGTCGTAATTTCGTAAACCCATATATACCAGAAAGTTAAGCGGAGCCCATATCCTGCCTCTCCAGTAGGTATTATCGTTAAAGGCCGGATCATTACGCGGTGTGGCCGGTATCATCCAGTCGCCCCGGTACTCTTCGGGATTCATCAGGTGTTGCAGCATTTTCTCGGCTTGCCTGTTTGCAGGCGCTTCAGCCAGCAACACGTAAAAGTTGGTAGGCGACGTTCTTTTATTAAATTCTTTGAGGTCAGTTCGATAATTATAGTAATATCCGTCGTTTTCATCCCACAATCGGGCCAGATTTTCCGTATACTTTTTACTTCTCCGGCGTAACGCTACAGCATCTTTCTTTTGCCCCAGTTCGTCGGCTATCAAAGCAAGCAAGTTACAATCCATGATATAGAGGCTGCTCAACCCTACGTCATTGAGTTGTTGCTGATGTTTATCCCTGTCGAAAGGAACATCATCGTACATATGTGAATTGTCAAGGCCCGATTCCAACGCGCCGCCATAAGTCGCATTTATGCCAATAAATTCCAGACCCCGATAGGTGATTGGTTCGAAAGGCGTGCTACCCCAACATAAAAGGCCGTCCGTATTTCTGTTTTTGTCCCACCAGTTATTCCATTTCAGGAGATCGTCGTATAGCAGTTCAAGAAACCATTTATCTTTATATTTCCGGTAAATCGTCCAGGCTGCCAATGTTCCGACGGGCGGCTGTGAGCGATCACGCGATTTGAAATTGTATTCAGTATAAAAATTCGGAACAAACCCGTCTTCAGTGATACCTTTTGTGATTTCTATTGCATTGGCGTATGCAAGTTCCTTACTGTCGACCGAAAGCATCATTGAAGCAAAATAGGTATCCCAGCAAAAAAGTACAAATCCTCCCATCGAAGGATTGTTACTCCAGTTGATATTCCAAATACGTGAAACAGGAGTTATGACCTTATTAATGGTCGGATCATAAATATTATCCCATGCAAGAACGGTTTGCATGGCGTTATACACCTCATAGTCCTTTCCATATTTCTTTATATTGGCTTCCACAAAGTTTTGGTAATGTTCGTCAAGATATTGGCGCGACTGTTGTTTATCCATTGTATTTCCACAGTTTATAACAACAGAGTTATCGGCCGATAAGACGATTTCCCTGTTTTTGGTTTCAATATAATCGCCGGAAACTTCGCCTGCCAGTCGCTGATTATCTGCCACAATTCTGACATTGAATTTGTTATCTCTGATGTTGACATTGTTGGCTCTTTGCCACAGACTGCTAACAGTCACAATCACTTTTCCACCTTTCGCGTTACCTTCCAGCGGTGTGATCAGGATCACGTTCGACATACTGTCCGCTCCACTTTCCACCCGCAGTTTCAACCCATTCCACGACGCGGTAATATCAGTATAATATCCGTTATACGAATGAGCGCCCGGTCGCATTTGCGCGCTCTCTTCATTTCGTTCGCCGATCAGGAACTGGGTAACCCTTTTTCCGTCGGCCGATTCCAAATGAATATCAATTGACAATCCGTAGGGAAGTAATACATGGCGCAAAACCGAACGGGTATCCCAGGTATTCCAGCCTTTTGCAATGGAACGCTGCATCCTGTTGTATTGCTGAAGCGCCGAAACCGTATCTATTTCGACATTCTTCCGGCAAGCGCCAAAGCAAACAATTAATAAAAGTACCGGGCATATAAAATATTTTTTCATTCAGGCAACATATTTTTATAGATTATTTTCCAGCAGGGCTTCCAGATCGCGGCGTGGATATTGCCAGGCCTTTTTTACAGCGTCTTCTACGACTTTACGCAACGCTACATAATCGGGATCGTTCAGGTCGGCATATACCCGTTTATGTTTTGCCCCGTTTGTCATAATAGCGAGTGGCGTGGCAAGGAAGCGACTCTTTTCTGGCTCATTCAGGTCGATCCAGTCTAACCGCGATATATCAGCAGCAGTATGACATTCAGAACAGCGTTTCTGGTGTACTTCCGAAATAAACCTTCGAAGTTCTCTGTCTGCGGGCATATCATATGGCTGATTGACAGGACGGGAATTAACAAACCGGTCATGATATTGTGCGTTTGCATCTATCCATGTTACGAGACGGTACCAGTCTTCATCACCGGGCCTTATGCTGATGTGTTCTGCACAAGGCCCTGTCAGTATCGCTCCAATCAGTTTGCTTTGCGTTGAACCGAATTCCCGTGTTTTTGCAACGGCAGAAGCCGAATCATGCTTATTTGAATAGGATACAAGATGGTTCTCGATGATCGTCCGGTATGACCGGTTCAAACCGTCGAACCTGAAACGCTGATGTAATCCCTGCATCGGAGCGGAGGGCATTAAACCGCCGGAGAAATCTAATCCAGCCGCCGGTTTCATCCCGGAATGGCATGAAACACAGTTTCGGTCGAGAACGGGCTGAACGTCTACAAGATAGTTAATACAGCGTTCGGCGCCCCATGGTGGCGGCGTCGGTGTTAATATTTTTTTTGCCGTTAACGTTTTTGAGGTGTTGATTGGCGTCTCTTCGCGTGTTTCATGGCAACCGACACAACCGCGCGATTCGCCGGGCTGAAAGCTAATAAATGAACGCATCCGTTTGATCTCCTGTTTATTGGCGTCGAGAAGCTGGAAGTATACTGAAATGTTTGATGGAACATAAAACGAGGCGTTACCATTTTCGTCTACCTGCGTTTCACCGAACACCAGCGCAGGCGCCCAGTTAAGGCCCCAACTGCTGCCATCCACTTCATATCGCTGCCCTCCCGTTTCTTTTGTATAGGGCCATCCGATGCGACGGGCAACGCGAATGTATTTAATTTCATCGGGATCAATCCCGTCTACACCGTATCCAGCATTGCTAACAATGCATAGCGATTTATCTCCCATTTCAGGGTCGCAGACACTTGGAATAATCGGTGGCAGGGTTCTTGCACGAAGCGGCATAGGAAATGAAGAAGAAATATTTATATCTTTGTATATCAGTTCTTTATTACCGAAAACATCAATCAGGTAAAGACCGTAACCCTTTTCGTCGGCTCCTCTCGCATACTCGGGACCTCCGGGCGGGGGTTCTTTGGAATAGGTGTATGCCGCAAGAAAAAACTTGTCTGATAGAGGCCAGGGGTACATATAATATCCTCCATCATCCATGCAACCGCCATCCTTGACAGGAACGCCTGATAATTTCCCTTCCGGAGGCGTTACGCCGGGGGTTACAATCTCAATGGCAGCGACGTCGTTGAGTCCATGTTTTGGTGAAAGAACACAAATAGACCCACAGGCGAGCGTATGGTGTCCGGCTGCAATAGATACAAATTTTCTGTCGCCGGCAGCCATCGGTATTTCGCGCGTGTTTTCAAAAGACCATGGATAATTCAGGTGCTGTTTGAATAGGGCGTCAGCGCCGGTACCGTCGGGACGCATATACCAAACCGATTGAATAGTCGCCCAGCCCCGCTCCTGATACTCCCAGCGGCAGTAACCAATCGTGCCGTCGTTAAAAGTGTGAGGCTGGTAATCGCCATCCTTATTATAACTGAGCCATCGCATATTCGACCCGTCCGTTCGGACAGAATACAGGTTGCACGAAGTTTCGTCGTGGAACGGCCCATTGTTGCACTGGAGTGAAAAGCCGCAACGTTCCGAGACGAACACGATGTCTCCGTTTGGTAAATACGACGGATCAAGGTCGCTCCACATTTCGTGATCGGTAACCTGGCGCAAATGCGAACCATCCACATCAATTTCAAAAATGTGGATAGGCTCATGCGTCAGGCGAAGTTCGTGTCCCTTCAACCGTTCGCGATAATCGGGTTGTGGCCACGGGTCGAAGTTCCAGTTCGGCTGTTTGGCATATCCGAAAACTATTTTCGTGCCATCCCAAAAGAGATCAATCCCCCGCACATGTCCCGGCCCGAGTTGATTGTTGATGAGCGACGTTACTTTTTGTCCTTTCCCATCTGTCGAAAATGGATTATCCAGAATGAATATATCGCCGCCAGGTCGTGAAACCCATGGCATGTGGTTCAGACAAATATCCGGAAAAGACATTTGTGTGTTGCGTTTTACGAACAACAAACGGTCGAAATCCAGCAGCGGATTCATAAAGACGAGTTGGCGACCAAGACGGCGCAGACGCAGGTATTCTTTTTCTCCATCCTTGTCGTCAACCCGCGCAATCTCGCTTTCAACGGAAGCGATTGCAGTGGCAGAAACGCCTTGTTCTTTCAGGTAGTTTGCGAATTTTAGCAGACGTTCCCTGACAGGAACAACGGGGAAAATGTTTTGCTGCACCGTTCCGGTTTCAGTACGCCATGCTGCTGCCTGCATCAGCCAGTCGGCTTCGATTAGCGACTGGTCGAACATCGTCGCTGGCGAAGCGCTTTCAAACAGCGACCCAAGTTCCGTAAAAGGTACTATTGATGCATATTGTGTCTGACAGGCTATATCGACACCGTATGAAACTAATTTACGGTTTCCGGCATAATGATTTATGGCGTATGCGTTAATTATTAATAATAATACAACCGTTGCAGCATAGTTGAACCGATGCGGTCGCGCAACCGGCTTTTGGCATTTTTTGATTTGTTGTTTTTCCATTGCATATATATTTCTAACAGGTAATTACTCCAATATGTGATGTACCGTTTCACCCCTACGCTGTTCTTCGATATGTTCGTATGTTCCGTAGAAATCGGAGTTGCAGTCTAACCATAGCGCCAACCGGTGCATCTCTTCTTCGGTAAGTTTTACGTCTCGATGTCCCTTTTCCAATAGTTGATAAAGCCTTGAGGCCAACGCGCCGAATTTACCGGGATAGGTTTTCGATTCGACAAAGATACCGCCGCCATCGTAAAAGAACGCGTAAGGTCTCAGGTTGCGGTAGGAAGTCGTCCATCTCCTGATGTCGATTTGACCGGACAGGTTGGGTCGATCACCGCCTTCATTGTGGCAGGAAATGCAATTTTTGTCAAATACAGGCTGCACAAGTCTTACATAGCTGAACGGGTTAGACCCTTCTGTTTCGGGTTTAATGGTCGATGGCTTTCTTTTCATGGCCATCGTGGTTCTTTGCGCAGGAGGCGCCGACTGCCTGTTCTCATGACAGCCGATGCAACTCAGGTTTTCTTTGGGGGCGGTATAGACGTCCGAGCGCATCGACTGTACAGCTCTTCCTTTTTCGTCAAGCGCCTGAAAAAACACGGGAATGTAGGGACGCAGGTAAAAATTTACACTGCCATCTTCTTCAACAGGTACTGTTCCCAGCACTACGCGAGCGTTCTTTTCCGTTCCATAGCCGATGGCCGGATTGTTGCGACCCGGATTGCTTTTCGGTAAAACCTGAATGATTCTCAAATTTTTAATCTTCACATTTTCAGGCCATTCATGCTGACTTTCGTAAATATTCATAATAGATACCACCGCAGGATCATACTTTGTTTCGTCGCGTTGCGCGCTTGCAACCTGTTCCGGACGATCCAGGTTCCAACGCGTCTGATTCATATCTACTACGTAAGGTTGAACGATGTCGGGAATAACCGGAGGCATCGGACGCGCTTTCAATGGTATGGGGCTTAAGCAGGCAATTTTTGGGTCGCGATATAGCAGTTCGATATTTCCGAACGCATCCAGCAGATAAATCGCATAGTTCTCAACTGTTTTTTTGCCGTCAAGATCACTTGGCGGCTTATCGTATTCTTCCGGTTCCGGATAACCGAACACACATAAATAATAATCATCACTCAGCGGCCATGGTGTACCGTATGAAGCATCACGACACAAATATCCGTACTCTGTTTCGGGAAAACGCTCGTCCGGCGTAATCAACCTTACCGGCGACATGGCGTCGTCGTCGTCCACCATCGGGTTGACCATTACGAGAGAACCGAATGTTTGCCCGTGATGAGCAGCAGCAGTTGCTACCAGGTTTTGCGAACCAGGTATGGCGCGTATGTCCATTTCCATACAGGGACGGTCAGTCCAGTCTTTCGGGTAATTTCCATGCAATGCCATGGCGTTCCTCCCGTCGGGCGTGGTTGACCATGGATGATGCGCCTGAACAAAGCCTCTGTCAACATAATCCCATCGCGTATACACGATGTTACCGTTGTGCATCACGCTGGGTTGCCATTCGCATGTTTCGTGATGGCTCAGTCGTTCCATTTGCGTACCGTCGTCATTCATCCGATGCAAGGTATAGGAAAACCAGGGCGCTCCGCCATCGGCAGACAAGTGGCAGCGTCCAAATCCGCCACGCCGGTCGGAGATGAAAGCAATCTTACCGTTGGGCAACCAGCACGGATCGAAATCGTTAAAAACGCCATTCGTCAACTGTCGCAAATTCGATCCGTCTACGTCAATGCTGTAGATATGCCAGGCATTTTTATCTGTAAACGAGCATTGCATTCCGCTGTAGCTGTAAAGTCCGTTAACATCCTCAGGCGCGACAACCTCCGGTATGTACCCTGCCGCTTCGGTATACGCAAACAGAATCTTCCGGCCATCGAACGACAGTTCAGGCGACAGGTAGGCGCCATCAGGCAAATTGCCGTTAATAACATTTTTGACCGTCGGTTGATTACCGAAAACATCTTCGAGAATATAAAGCCCTTCGCCCTTTGTAGCATGGATACCGTAGTATTGTCCGGCCATGTGGTCGCCCATGAACTCGCCAATTGGATTGCGCTTATGCGTCACAAATACAAGCTTGTCGAAATCGAGCAATGGATTGGCAAAGGCAATCTGACGTCGTAAAGCGCATGCTTGCAGATACAGTTCTTTGCGTTTATCAGTTACTGTCGACGGCGTATGTCTTACGGCATATTCAAGGTTTTGCAGTTCGTTTTCCATATCCTGTACCCTGGCGTCCGGATTTCGGGAGAGGTCATTCCATAACGCCCTTGTCCTTCTGATAACAATATCGGCAGGATCGCGGTCAGAAACAAGCAGCAATGCTTCCTGACGGCGTACCAGTTCCGGTAAGGCAAAACGGCTCATGGGAATTTTTCCGGTGCGCAGTCCTTCGAGCCGATTATACTGTTTCATCGCTTCTGCCTGCAATTCGGCGCTTAGCGTTATGCCCTCATTCTCATGTCCGGTCATAGCAAGAAAAAAAATCAGGCAACCGGCAATGATGAAAAGTCCGGCAAACAACAGACCGGCATTTCGAGCGCCTCTTTTTTTATTAACGTTTATATTTATTTTTTTCAACATATTTATTTGATTATTATTTATTAATTAATTGTTTTATTCCAATATGGGAAAAACCGTTTCTCCTCTGCGCTGCGCTTCAAGATTTTCATATGTCCCGTAGAAATCGGAATTACAATCTAACCAAAGCGCTATCCGACGCATCTCTTCGTCGGTAAGTTTCACGTTTTGATGACCCTTTGCTAAATGCTGATAGAGTTTGGATGCGAGCGCGCCAAATTTTCCGGGATAGGTTTTCGATTCGACAAAGATACCTTCTCCATCATAATAGAACGTATAAGGCTTCAGATTACGATAGGAAGGCAACCATTGATTGTCGTCAACCTGTCCTGACAATACAGGATCTTTGCCGCCTTCCCTATGGCACGAAACGCAATTTTTATCCAGTACAGGTTGCACAAGTTTCACGTAACTAAACGGGTTGGAACCGTTCATTTCCGGTTTAATCACGGATGGCTTTCTTTTCATGGCCATTGTCGTGGTACGCTGAGCCGGAGGCGCCGACCGCCGGTTTTCATGGCAGCCTATACAACTCAGGTTCTCCTTAGGCGCTGAATAAATGTCCGAACGCATCGACTGTACAGCTCTTCCCTTTTCGTCGAGCGCCTGAAAAAACACCGGAATATAGGGACGAAGGTAAAAATTAGCGCTGCCATCTTCTTCCACCGGCACTGTGCCCAATACAACACGCGCATTCTTTTCCGTACCATAACCTATGGCAGGATTGTTACGTCCCGGATTGCTTTTCGGTAATACCTGAATAATACGTAAACTCTTGATTTTAATACCTTCCGGCCAGTCGTGCCGACTTTCATAAATGTTCATAATCGACACCACTGCCGGTTCATAGTCGTTCTTTTCTCGTTTAGCGTCGGCGACCTGTTCAGGACGGTCCAGGTTTAGACGAGCCTGATTCATGTCCACCACATAGGGCTGTACAATGTCGGGTATGACCGGAGGCGTAGGGCGCGATTTTAAAGGCATAGGACTTAAACAGGCAATTTTTGGATCGCGGTATAACAATTCAATATTCCCGAAAGCGTCCAACAGGTATATGGCGTAATTTTCGACCGTCTTTTCTCTGTTTCTTGCCATATTTGCATTTTCATATTTTACCGGATAACCGAAAACACATAAATAATAATCTTCACTCAGTGGCCAAGGTGTGGAGTACGACGCCTCGCGGCAGGCATAACCGTACTCTGTTTCGGGAAAACGCTCGTCCGGCGTAATCAACCTTACCGGCGACATGGCGTCGTCGTCGTCCACCATGGGATTGACTATCACGATAGATCCGTATGTCTGTCCATGATGCGCGGCTGCTGTGGCTACCAGATTTTGAGAACCGGGAATAGCACGAATGTCCATTTCCATGCAGGGACGGTCTTGCCAGTCTTCGGGATAATTGCCGTGAATGGCAATGGCGTTCCTGCCATCAGGCGTAGTGGTCCACGGGTGATGCGCCTGGTAGAACCCTCTGTCTACATAATCCCAACGCGTATATACAATACTGCCATCATGCATCACGCTGGGTTGCCATTCGCACGTTTCGTGATGACTCAGACGTTCCATTTGTGAACCGTCGTCATTCATGCGATGCAGCGTATAAGTAAACCATGGCGCTCCGCCATCAGCCGACATGTGGCAACGACCAAATCCACCCCGCCGGTCGGAAATGAAGGCTACCTTGCCGTTAGGCAACCAGCACGGATCGAAATCGTTAAATACGCCATCCGTCAACTGTTTCAGACTTGAACCGTCAACGTTAACACTGTATATGTGCCACGCATTTTTATCCGTAAAAGAACATTGCAGCCCACTGTAATTGTAATAACCGTTCACGTCTTCTGGCGCCGGAACTGCCGGTCGGTATCCTTCGGCTTCGGTGTAAGCAAACAGAATCTTCCGACCGTCAAACGACAAGTCGGGCGAAAGATAGGCGCCGTCGGGCAAGTTGCCGTTGATGATATTTCTGACTGTCGGAGCGCTTCCGAAAGCGCCCTCCAGCAAAAATAACCCCTCGCCTTTGGTAGCATGAATTCCATAATATTGTCCGGCCATGTGATCGCCCATGTGTTCGTTACGCCGATTTTTCTTATGTTTTACAAATATGATCCTATCGAAATCAAGCAGAGGATTGGCAAAAGCAATCTGACGGCGCAAAGCACAAGCCTTTAGATACAATTTTTTTCGGCTATCCTTTGCTGTAGGAGGTATGATTCTCGCGTCGTCTTCCAAACTTTTCAATTCGCTTTCCATTTCCCAAACCCTGGCATCGGAATTTTGAGAGAGGTCATTCCACAATGCCCTTATCCTTCTGATTACAATGTCAGCAGGATCGCGGTCGGATTTGAGAATTAATGATTCCTGGCGGAATACCAATTCAGGAGTGGCAAACCGGCTCATGAGCAATTCTCTGTCACGTAGCGCTTCGAGCCGTTCATACTGCATCATTGCTTCTGTCAGCAATTCGTCGCTCTGCGTAATTCCTTCGATTTCTTCAACTGCCATACCCGAAAAAAGAATCAGGCATCCGGCAATAATGAAAAGTCCGGCAAAAAATGCGACAATTGTTCGGACATCTCTGTTTTCTGATGTTTTCCTTTTCATAATGAATGCATGGATCGGATTTTTTGTGTTATTGCTTTATGCCACTTAATGTCTTCCCACATGCCTCTAAACTGTGGGTGGGTAAAATTAGATGTACAGATGAATTTGTAATTTGGATAGGCTTGTAATAAGTCAATGCAGATTTCAGCCGATTCTTTGACCCACGACCAGTCGAGTTCAGGATGGTCGTACCATGTAATAGGCCCCCAGCCTTCGGTATTTCCACAAACAAGACCGTTTTGTTCCGCAGTTTGTTGAATGAAGTTCATCCTGCCGTTTATCCATTCCACAAGTCTCGACTTATTTTCATCCCAGTATGATAACAGGTTTTTCATGGTATCGCGGTAGTCGAACTTAGTCAGATCTCTTGAACCGATATCGTTTAATCCGGGAATTCTCCCCCGATGATTAAACCATACGTGGTAATCCAATGCGTCGAAATTTGTCAGTTCAAGATTACTTAATGGAGTATGTGAATCGGTTGAAGCAAAAAAATCCAGTGTCGGATATTTTTGTTTTAACCGAAATAGGGTACCGTTGATAAACTGATTGAAAAAGTCTTTCTGTAAAGGGTTCATGCCTGCGTTTACAGCGCTTTCATCCGGGAGATTGGCTTCCGGATGATCCAGTTTATATTGCTGTATATTTGAACGTACATTCATTTCGTTCTTGAACCAGTCATAACCATGCGAGTGAGGATATTCGTTCAGGATGTCGACATAAATGACATTTTCATCAAGCATTTGATGCGCACGGAGAAAAGTCAACGTTTCATCCCAGGCACGATAGAGCCCTCCTTCTTCCATAAAGATATCCTCGCGCTCGGTTCCGTGCCTTAAAAACCAGGCTGACAACCCTACCTGAACATGATATTTTTTACATTTGGCCATAAACTCAAGCAGGGCTTCTCTTGGGCGGAAACTCATGGTAAAGTCGTTTCCCCAAACAGCCGGGACCCAGCTATCGCGTATGCTTCGAAATTCTTCGTTTATTGTTCCGTCGACAGCCGATGAGGCGATGAATTGGGGCATGGCATCCATACGTATGGCATTGTATCCCCGTTCGGCAAGTTCATCTAACGCTTTGTCCCAATTTTCGAACTCTCCGTAACGATGATGCCTAAGTATCCAGCTAAAATCCCACATGGCAATAGCCAACGGTTTTTTTACCTGAGAAATACGTACAACCTCCTGAACATCTACGGAATAAAAACAGGACGAAGCTGCCGGGAGTTCCGTTCCGGCCAACAACAAAGCCGAACTTTTGGCTGCAGTTTCAATAAATTCTCTCCGTTTCATATTTTTTTAATACTTTAACCAAAACATATCTACACCGATATTGACCTTCGCACCGTCGGGTGACGCATTTTCAAGGACGATCCTGTTTTCGCCCTGCTTGAAATCAATATCTTCGGTCGTATAGGTACGGTTTAGGAAACGTCCGGGCTCGTTTAAATCCGTCTGTTCCATGAATAGGCCGCCGTCTTTCCTCAATTTAACCAACTGGTCGTTCACGTATACCTTGACCGTTCCTCCGGAAGGCATGCAACCGAAAGAAATATGCATGTTTTCGCGTATTGCAGCGCTGCGACGTATAACAAAATTGATTTTTTCGCCTTGTTTGGAAGGTGACCACACAATCAGTTTTCCTTCCGCCCACATGTGATTATATCGGTAGACTACGTCTTTCCAGTCTCTGACGGCAAGTTCGGCCTGTACAAACGCATAACCAAGCGCTCCGCCGGCAGCGACAGGATTCCATTGCGGTACTTCTATTTCGCGGGTGTCGTCGCAGCTAACGGTAAAGTGATCGTCTATCAGCCCCGGTTTTGCGTACAGGTAAACCATGCGTCCATACACAAAACCATCTACTTTTCCATGCGTAAGCAGTTCCATATAAAAGGCTAAACTGTTTTTGAAAGGGATATCATCAATTACGTGCCAGCGGAAATTGGTGACGAATCCACGCGTAGCAGTTCCGTCGTTACGCGGCTGTCCGCAATAGGCGTATGAAAATATGGCGTCGCTCGACCAGGAGTAGTTGTAATAATCTTCGCTTCCCGTCCCAAAAAATGCAGGGAATTTCTGATTGTCAACAAATATTTTTTCATCGCCCTCACCCCACCAGTTACCGCCGGCTGTCGGGACATTACTCGGATTCATCAGGTAGGATACAGCGCCTACCACCCGTCCGCTACCCAAAGCTACGAGATAGGGTACGTCGCTTACATGATAGGTCGTGGTCAATCCGTGGGTAATGCGCCAGCGTGCCCGGAAATATAGCGAAACATCGTCTTTCCATGTATAATCGCCGGTAACAACCGAAGCTGTTAATGAAACGGGAACTTTCGCCTGGTTTTCAATCTGCAAAATCGCATTTTCCTTGAAAGGCATTACAAAACGGCAGACCATGGTACTGTCGTCCTTTACGGTGAAAGGCAACGACACAAACGGATTGACGCCGGGCGCCGCTCCAAAAAAGTCTCCAACAGGCGATTCCACCTGCGGTATCGACGATCCGTCAAAATAAATCCGCAATAAAATCTGCCGGAGTATGACATCCGGGTTATCGGTATGTGCCTTGATACGCAGTTCGCGGATCGCCTTTGAACCTTCTATTTTCAGCAGCTCATCCTTTATGCCCACAGGAACGGTTAGCGTCCGTTCTGCTTTTGTGCCTTTTGCCGTCAACAGTTTGTCGGGAGATTGCATGGCTTCGCCGACCCTTTCAATATCAGTGCGGTAAAGTTTTAAATCATCAGGCTGAAAACTTTTGACCCTCACGCCTTTATCATAGACTCTTACCCCGATATGATAAAAATGGATATCTCTCAAACGGCCTGTCCATTCGATCCGGCAACTTTTGGAGAAAACAATCGGAAAATAGAGGGCGTCAAACTGGCGGAAAGCGCCAATCAGGGGAATGGAGTCTCCCGCAAATTGATTCGGAAAATCCCAGAACAGATTGGCTGCATCCCCGTTGAAAACTTCTTTGCCATCGATCAGCAGTTTAGTTTTTCCCGCAATACCTGCCGTCCAAAGCCGAACAATTGCGCCGGGACTGTTAATGTCACACATCAGGTATTCGCCAATGCCATCTTCTCCTGGTTCTTTGAGAACTTTCTCGAAACCCGGAATCGGCTCTCGTCCGAATCCGTCGGCATTACCAAACCAGAACGGTTTGTCGGGTTTAACGCTTCGGCGATCGTAGGATGAAAACTGTACGGTCTTGTAGTTAGTCGGCGAATCTAACGTCAAGCGTTCCAGATCAATCATTTCACGCAATAATGTTGCGGTTGTAATCATTTCCTGGCCATAATTACAATGAATAATCAACCAGAGCAATGCGGTGATGAAAGTGATTTTTTTCATAATATGAATTCAATTATTACTTTTAAATACAACAACAGTCGTTGAATAGCGTGGCAATGACTTTGGCGCGCTTTCTAAGGGAACGGTCGTAATCCTGTCGGGCGCTGTCCAGTGATTAATCAGATCACGCTGTCCCATGTCTTTCGTGTCGATTACCGAGGCGCCGGATTGAAACGAAAAGGACCTGTTCCACTCGCTCAAGTCGAATCGGACATCGACGGGAAAACGTGTTGTGTTGACGAGAAACAGAGACATTGTTTTCCCGTCTTCCGAAACGCAAGCCATCGCGTCAATGCCGGATGGCGTAGTTTTTATCTGCCAGGGGATAGGTTGGAAATAATCTGCATATAGCTTCGTTGTATGATAAAATGGCGTTTTCAACACCGCGCCGGGTTTTGTTATGATTGTTCCTCCTTCAAAACTGTTCGATATGTTTGAACGGCAAGCCAGCGCAATATAATTTGAGTATCGCATCATCAAATTAAAATATTGCGCGCTGTATAGCCCTGAAAAAAGCGATTGTAAAATGACGCGTCCGTTCCCCCAGTCACCGGCAGTAAAATTCCATTCGGTAATACCAAGCCGGATATGGTCACATCCCGGTGTAGAACGAATGATGTTGACTTGTTTTTGGATGTCGAGTTCATGGTCGGTCAAACTCCTTGTATAATGATGCGGGCAAACGAAAGCAATATCTTTTCCGACCAGATCAAAAAGGCTTTGTGACGGATACGAAGCTGCAATAAGGATATTCGGGTCGGCAGCCTTCATTGATTTGCAGAACGGGGCGCATTTTGCGGCATAGTCATCTCCGCCACGCTCATTGCCAAGTTGAAAATATTTGACTTGATAGGGTTCTGGATAACCATTATCCGCACGCCGTTTGCCCCATTCCGTTGTTGGCGGATCGTTACAGTAGCGTACCATATCGGCGGCGCTTTCCGGCCCATCGGAAAAACAGATACAAACCATCGGTTCCGCATCCACCAGCCGGCAAAAACTGATAAATTCGTCAATTCCCACATCATTTGAATCAATGCGCCCCCAACCTCTGTTAACAAAGGAAACACGCCGGTCGCGGGGGCCGATGCAGTCTTTCCAGCGGTAATCGCCGGGATCGATTACATTGCCTCCCCAACGGATAAGGGTCGCTTTTATGGGGAGTAATACGTCAATTACATCCTTTCGCCAGCCATCCATGTTATCCGCAGGCATCATTGAAAGTTTATCTGCCCATAACGCACCTTTTCCTTTCACCGTGAGTTCGAAAACGGTCTGATCTGATGTCCCGGAAGACATCATCCGTGTTGAAATCTTTTGCCACTCATTTGCCTTGTCGGGTTTTACCGTTACCGCGCTCGATGCTAATGTCAGCCAGGCGCCACTTGGGAGTTTAGTTTTCAACGTGACGAGGATTTTGGCCTCTGCTGTCACGCAAAACCAACCCGAGAAATTATAGGTTTGACCTTTGTCCACATACATCCCCGATTGCGACAGCAAAGCCTGGCCGTTGACAGGAGTCAGTCGGGCTGCGTTTGCTCCGCAATAGGCGTTTTCCTGCACCCGCGACCAGGTATCATTCGGTTCCCATTCCCGATCAAGATACGGATTCGGTTCGCCACGATAATAGAACCTTGACATGGCCGGTTCAACGCCATCGAAATCGCGGTCATTTATCATTTCCGCCCACATACTTGGTACTACATCGTCGAGTAATTCCACGAAATTTCCGAACAGTTTAGCGTCAATCCGGCCATCATGCATCGGACGCGATGAAACTTCTACAAGCGATTGCCCAAAACAGGGACAGGTAACAACATTACACATAATCAGAAGCAAAAATGTTCTTCCGATTTTTAAAAACTGATAAAATTTTTCTTTTTTCATATATATAACAACTATTTTTAAAAAACACACAGATGACACTGATGCGACTGCGTCATCTGTGTGTTAAAAATTTAATTTTACCAGCCCGGATTCTGCTGTAAATTAGGATTAAGGTTAATTTCTCTTGCCGGTAGCGGTCTGAAATAGTGTTTATTTGGATCGAACCCCGATCTGAATGTAGCTGTTTCACTGACAATGAAGCCATCGGCATCAGCGCGATTTTGCCATTCATCCCTCCGGTAATTGTTAATGTCTTCCTCTCCATTGTTGTAATAAATGGGTTTCACACCCCATTCCGTACCTACAATTTTGATGCCACGAATAGCTTGCACAAGTACCGTTTCAGCTGTTTTCCAACGTCGCAGGTCATCCCTGCGATAACCTTCAAGTGCAAGCTCCACTGTTCGTTCGCGACGTATCTCGTCTCTCATGTTCAAACCGTGCTCGCTCACAAATCCGTTACTTAGAGGCGTCGTTAATCCTGCCCGTTGCCGTATTAGATTGATTGTCCTGTCTAAGTCGGCGTCGCTGATGCTTCCATTCTTTTCATAAAGCGCTTCAGCCAGTGTCAGCAATACTTCTGCATAGCGAATATGATGGAAATGGGTGTTTTGCTGTTCGTTATACGGCGCCATCTGATAATCGGGGTTCTGATTTTTATATTTAAAAATGATGTATCCCGTATTGTAATTCCTGTCGGGAAAGAATGGCCAATGTTCGTAAAGACCAGCCTGACCGGCATGATAAGCCATCGTTCCGGGTATCATGATGGTTTGTGACATGCGCGGATCGCGATTCTCAAATTCAGAAGTGAAGGTCTCATATCCCTGAAAGAGATCGGAACGGTCGATTGACAATCCATCCATACACAGGTACATGTCAGCCAGTTGTTTGGTAGGAAGATACCCGTCCTGCTGCATGTAAGATGGAAAGGGATGCTGAGCAACGAGACGTTCATATCTTCTATCTAAAATACATTCGGATGAATTGTTACCCGGTTCGTCCCAAAATTTCTGGTAGCTAAATGCTCCCGAGCCGGTATACAAAGCGTATTGACCGCTGTTTATCACAGCATTAGCATTTTCAATGGCCATGTCAAGGTAATCATTGGCATTGCTTCCGTTCCAGTACTTTCGCCACGTACCTTCAAAGAGTGCAATTCTTGCCATGAAAGCGCGAGCCGCCCCTTTCGTGATGCGTCCCTTCTTTTGCAAACTTATTTCACTTTCTTCAGGCAAATCGGGTATAGCTTCCTTCAAATCCTTCAAAATAAAATCGACAGTTTCCTGTGGCGTGCTCCGGGAACTGTACAGTTCAGGACTGTCTACATCCAGTTTCTTATCGATAAGAATAACGCCTCCATATAAACGATACAACGCCCAATAATTGTATGCACGGAAAAATTTCGCTTCAGCGGCATAAACCCTGACTTCATTTGCAATGGGCGAAACGGCAACTTTCTCCATTATATTATTGCAGTTGCGAATTCGTGTATACACATTATTATAGTTACTATTATCCGTGTCAGGAGTCGTAAGTGTACTGTTGCTGACGTTATTACCATGTTGAAACACGATATCTGCATCCACATCATACATCTGATAACCGGACATGGAAGCATACAAAGCATTGGCGCCTTTTTCAAAATCTTCAGGCGTATTCCAGAATATTGCGTCAGATATGGAATCTAATGGACTTAAGTCCAACGATTCCTGACATCCGCAAAGGATGAAAAGAAACGCAAGGCAAAATAGTTGGAGTTTTAAATATATACTTTTCATTGTTTTAATGATTAAAATTTAACATCAATACCGAATGTAACGGATTTATAAAATGGATACGTTTGTTCATCAGTATACTGCCATCCTTCTTCCGGATCAAACGTATTACCCCAGGTACCTTTGCAAAAAGTTAACAAATCTTGTCCGCTGGCATAAAGGCGTACGCTTTGCACTTTCATGGTGTTACAGAAGCTCTGTGGAAGTCTGTAGGCGAGCGAGACCATTTTCACGCGAAGGTAAGCTACATTCGTAAAACGATGTGGCGCATCACTGGTACGATAATTCCAGTTACGCACATCATCCCATCCGCGGCCGCCCTGAATAATTCTCGGTATTTCAGCGTTGGGACGTTCGGGCGTCCATGTCTTTTCGTAATGATACTCCAATGGTTGGAACCAATACGACCAAAACGGAGCACGCCATTCGCTACTCCGCACTACAAACCGTTTACCTACACCTTGCAAGAAGACATTGAAATCGATATTTTTGTAGGAAAGGTCGATCCTTGAAGAATAGGTATAACGGGGCAGAAAGTTACCCAGATAAGTCATGTCTCCGCTTTTACCGTCGGCGCCGAAGGCAGTGATCTGCCCGTCGCCATCAAGATCACGATACATCATGTCGCCGATTCCAATCCGGGCAGGAACAATACCTCCCAATTTTTTGTATTCGTCCAATTGCGCTTGCGTTTTGATGATACCGTCGCTCTTATAACCGAAATAGGAGTATAACGGGTACCCTTCTCTTGTCGTAACGCGCCCTTCAGCATAGGAATCGTTTCCTTTCAGTTTGACTAATTTATTTTGGCTATCCCATAACATGGCAGTAATACCGTAGGTGAAGTCGCCGATTCTGTCTTTCCAGCCAAGTGACAGGTCAAACCCCTTGGTTTCCAATTCACCGATATTCTGGGTAGGCGCCGTGCCTCCCAATACTGCCGGTAAATCCTGGCGTACTAACATGTCTGAATTTTTTTTAAGATATACATCAATACTTCCCGACAGCCGCGAACGAAGCAATGAAAAATCAAGCCCTACATTTGATGTAGTGACAGTTTCCCATGTGCGCGATTCCGAAGCAAATGCAGAAGTGGCGCCTGCAGCCATAACGCCAACCGGCGCACCAAACGGATATGTATTGTTGTTGAGTGATATTAACGGAATATAATCGTAGTTTCCGAATGACGACAAATTCTGATTTCCGGATTTTCCCCAGGATAATCTGATTTTTAGATTGTCGAAAATATTCAGCGAACTGATAAACTTTTCGTTTCCCAGATTCCATGCAGCCTGTATGGCAGGGAATACGGCGCTCCAGCGTTTGGAAGGCGCGAACTTTGAACTGCCGTCAGCTCGGAGGGTGAAGTCTATCATGTACTTCATGTCATAATTGTATCCTACACGACCGAAAAATGATGTCAGCGCCCATTCATTTTCATATCCGTTTGCTGTAAGGTACCTAATGTCTGTTTTGTTTGATAGATTCAGGGTAAAGAGATCGTTGCTTAACAAATCTCTTCCTGTAACATTCTGATAATCTGTATAAAACTCTTCATGCGAACTACCCGCCATCGCATTGAAATTATGCTTTCCCGCCAGTGTTTTGTTAAATTCCAAATAAGCAGTAAAGGAATTGAAACGGTTAAATGAATTGTTGTTATCTACCGAGTTAATAGGCGTGTCCACTCTATATATTGTGTCATTCCAGTCATACCCATTCATGGTGCGCCATTCGGTTTTTCTATTGGAATTGTTTAATGTGAGACCATATTGTCCTACAAGTTTTAGGCCTTCCACAATCTTCAAGTCGCCTTTGGCATTGAATGTAAACCTGCTGGCGCGGTCGTATCTTGTTCCTCCATTTGTCATAAAATTAGCAACATTAAGCGTTCCTGGCCAAGTATAAAAGTTTCCACCAGGTGTATACATAGGTACAAAGCGCCAGCATCGATACATCCAGTTCAATACTTCCTGCGTTTGCGAAGGCTCTTCCATGTTCCGGTTGTCAAACTGTATTCGCGTATCTAAGTTCAAACGATTGAATATATTCTTGAAATTGTTGTTCGCAGATACATTGTAACGGTTTGAACGCGACCTGTCTCCAAATTTGAAGAATCCTCCATCATGATTGTAAGCAGCAGAAACGAGATAGGTACTGTTATCGCTTCCACCATTTATTGCAATATGATGATTCTGTTGAATACCTTTTCCTATAATCATGTCTTCCCAGTTATGATAGCCGTAATGTGCCGGACCGTCGCTAACTCCTTCCAGCCAACACATTTGCCCCACCTCCGTACTGCCTTGTCTGATTTTATTCATCACTTCCTCTGAAGCAGGTGTTAAACCAATATTTTTTTGGGCTTCGTTATACATCTCTGCCGTATGTAACGTGGTTGCCATCGTTTTTAGAAAATGTGGCATTTTTACGCCGAAACTCCCGGAATAAGTTAGTTTTGGTTTTCCGGCTTTTCCTTGCTTGGTTGTAATTAATATGACGCCGTCGGAAGCGCGTGCGCCGTATATGGAAGCCGCAGCATCTTTCAATACCGTTACATTTTCAATGTCGCCCGGATTGATCAAGTGCATGTCGCTGGCAATTCCGTCAATCAGAATAAGCGGTGTATTGCCGTTTATAGATGAATAACCGCGAATCTGAATTTCAATGGCGTCATAGCCGGGACGGGAGTTTTGACGAATAATCGTCATCCCCGGAATAGCGCCCTGCAAAGCATCCGCTGAACGTATTACAGGTCGCGTTTCAAAAGTCTTACTGTCGGCTTGTGCGATAGAACCGGTTAACGCGCCTCGAACTCTGGTTCCATAACCTACGACCACCACCTCATCAAGCTGGCGTGTGTCCTCATTGAGCATAACATGGATAGTACGCCTGTTACCCACCGGCATTTCCTGTGTTGAAAACCCAATATATGAAAACACAAGTATTGTGTTTTCATTCTGTACCGGCAAGGAATATTCGCCGTTGGCGCCGGTTGTCGTTCCCTGCTGGGTTCCTTTGATCATGATGGTTACACCGGGTAACGGCGCTCCATCAGTATCGGTCACGGTACCGGTGATGACGATCTCTTGCAGGACACCTTTTGGCGCCAGCATGATTAGTTTGTTATCAACAAGTTGGTAACCTAATTGCGTGTCGTCGAGCAAAGCCAGCAAAACCTGGTCGATGCGTTGGTCAGTCAATTTCAAGTCGACCCTCCGGTTTAAATCATTCAAACCGTCAGTATAGAAAAAGCGGTAATCCGATTGCTGTTCAATACTCTTGATCACCTGACGGATTTCCATATTGCTTACATCCAGATTAATGGATTGCGAATAGCTTGTTGCAGAGACCTGAATTAATATAATAAAAATGAATATAAGTGTAAGTCTCATTACTTTAAAAAATTTTAAATGATTGTGTTTTAAAAATAATTGCATATCTTTGTCATAAAATTGTTTTGATTATGTTACTTATTTCACGGTCAGTAACTGATAATTCACTCGATTTGCTACCGGGAGATGCAGGAACATCTTCCGGTTTTTTTGTGTTCATGGTTATTTTTTCATAGGCATTAGTTTAATAGTTTGTACTTTATTGCATTAACTCATCAAAATATTTTTTATGACGCGTATTGACAGTCAGCGTCACGGTTTTTTTGTTGAGTGAATAGTTGATCGGTGCAATGGATTTCATGATATCCAGTACCTGTTCCAGCGTTTCGTCGGTCAGTGTACCATTAAAAGGATACTGCTTAAGCACTTCGTCGGCAATAACAATCTGTACATCGTATCGCCGTTGCAGTTTAACAGCCAGGTCGCTTAACAACTCCGATTCAATGACCCAACGGGAGTCTTTCCATGAAGTATACAATTCGGGTTTTATGTTGTTTTTCAATTCTACCTTATCTATCGTGGCTTTTTCTGCCGGTTGCTTCGATGGCAGGCTTAAGGCCGGGCGCATCTGCGGTTCGTCCTTTACGGCGCTTACCGTTGCGATATGTTCATAGTAAGTAACCGTTTGTTTGGGTTTTAGCGCTATTTCCTGGGTATTTTCGGTTGTATTTATTTGACTTACAGTGACTAATCCATTAACTAAAGTGGTTTGAATGGTGTTTTCATCTGGATAAGCCTTTACATTGAATTCCGTTCCCAATGCTTTGATAATAACATCCTTGGCTTTTACAACAAACGGTATGGAAACATTTTTTACTACTTTGAAATATCCTTCACCTTCAAGCCGTACTTCACGCGTTCCCTGACCGAACGAGGTTTCATAATGCAAATTACTTCCCGCGTTAAGCGTGACCATTGTGCCGTCAGGCAATTCTACCTGCGACTGCGAACCCAAAGGAACTATTACTTTGCTGGTTTCTATTACGGCAACTGGAGATGAAGCGGTTTGTATGTGATTAACGACAAAATGGTAAGATAAAACGCCCAATGTAAACGCAATCAATATGGCAGCCGCCATTTTCCTGAATTGGAAACGCAATCCGGATGATTCGAACAGTTCGAATTGCTGTTTTTGTTTTTCAATCCGGGAAAGCGCTCGCCGTAAAGCCTTTTCTACATATTCTTCTCCACCGACATACTGAGTATTATGCCAAAGTATATAGGTTTTTTTGAAATAATCCATATTTGCGGAACTTTTTAAAAACTCTTTTAAGTCGGCTTGTTCCTGTGCAGTCAATCCTTCATTCAGGAAAGATTCGGTCAATTGCTCCATGTTTCTTTTGGAGGTTGTCATATCAGTACGTTTTTATTAATGTTAATCATACCGGATGACGTAAAATTTAGAAAAAAGGGTGGGCGAAGCTAATTAAGAATTAAGAATTATAAGTAACAGGATAACCAAATCTTTCAATTTTTCCCTCAGAATGGCTATTGCATCCCGCAAATTGGATTTGACTGTATTTTTGCTGATGGACATGATTTTTGCAATTTCATCATAACTGAGTTCGTCTATCCGGCATAACCTGAAAGTCAAACGATACCGTTCCGGCAGTTCATCAATGGCTTGCATGATCCTTCGACCTGCTTCCTGATTAATGATGAAGTCGAGCGGGTTTTCTCCCAAGTCAGCCAAAGTAGTACATACGATCTGCTGTTCGTCAATGTATGAAGTCTGCTTGTGGCGTTTCTGGTTTGCGCGCACATAATCAATACAGGCGTTTCGGATCGACTTGAAAAGATAATCTTTTATCGAACTGTGAATAACGATATGCGATCGATAGTTCCAAAATTTCACAAAAACATCATTGACAATCTCTTCAATAACCATCTGATCCCGCACATATCCGTGCGCTATACTGCAAAGAATCAGGTAATACTGACGAAACAACTGTTCGAAATCAGTTTTGTTTATCATGCATTTCGGTCATAAATTATAACATTTCCCGTACAATCCAGTCGCCCACTTTGGAGGTACTGTATGACTTTTTGCCTTGTGTTATATCCTTGGTAACGATACCGGCTTCGATGGAGGCGGCGACGGCGCTACGGATGGCGCGTCCTTCTTCCATCAAACCGAATGAATATTCGAGCATGAGGGCAACCGACAAAATCATTGCAATTGGATTGGCGATATTTTTACCTGCCGCCTGCGGATAGGAGCCGTGAACGGGTTCAAAGACGGAAGTGTGAAGGCCGATGGATGCAGACGGCAACATCCCCAGCGAACCGGTAATGACGGATGCTTCGTCGGTCAGGATGTCGCCGAACATATTATCGGTTACCAGCACATCAAAACTGCCGGGCCACTGGATAAGTCGCATGGCGGCATTGTCGACAAACAGATATTCGGTTTCGATTTCGGGAAAGTCTTTTTCTATCGTCTGTGAGACTTCGCGCCAGAGACGTGATGTGGCAAGGATATTGGCTTTGTCGACGATCGTCAGTTTCTTTCTGCGTTTCATTGCATAACCGTAAGCCAGACGAACAATGCGTTCTATCTCTTCGCGCGAATAGACGCAGGTATCATAAGCCGTATTACCGTCTTCACTCCGCCCTTGCGGACGACCAAAATAGATGCCTCCCGTCAGTTCGCGGATACATAACAAATCGACGTCATGCACCAGGTCGGCGCGTAAAGGCGACTGATGCACCAACGACGGGAATGTCGTCACCGGACGGATATTGGCAAATAATCCAAGCTGTTTGCGCATGGCGAGTAAGCCCTGTTCTGGACGGACTTTTGCCAACGGGTCGTTATCGTACCTTAGTTCGCCAATGGCGCCGAACAACACCGCATCGCGCTGCATACAAAGGTCAAGGGTCGCGGCGGGAAAAGGATTACCTGTTGCGTCAATGGCGCAAGCGCCAACCAGTGCGGTTTGATAATTCAGTTCATGCCGGTATCGTTTACATACTGCCTTAACGACTTTCATGGCCTGTTCCATGATTTCCGGCCCGATGCCATCACCCGGTAAAACGGCAATATTTAACTTCATCTTTAAAATTATCTACTGAAATGAATATATTTTGGTTCCATGGGAACATAGGTATCGTCATCCCATAATGTACTGGTTATCATTAGATCGGCGCTATACCGGTTACATGCGATCGGTACATTATGCACACGACACTGACGTAGCAGCATCTGGATATCGGCTTCATGTGGCTGCGGATTCAGGTCGTCAATCAGAAATATCGCCAGGTCTATTTGTTTGCGAACAACCATAGCCGCTATTTCCGCATCACCGCCTAACGGTCCGGAATGCATACACTTGATGTTTAAGACGTCTACACCTGCTTCTTCAAAGGCTTTACTTATCATTCCGCCTGTCGTTCCGGTGCATACAAGATTGTGTACAGACAAAAAATTGATATTATGTACAGCCCACTCTATCATGTCTACCTTTCGTTTATCGTGCGCTACAAGCGCAATAGTCAGTTTTTTATTCATAATCATTCAGTTTATATGTATATTACCTTAGCGTTGTCTTTTCATTCATAACTAAAAACTCAGTTTTCAATTTTATTCAGCATCTTTATCGTTGCTTTTATTGCAGCCTCCATCTGGTCGGCATCCAACCCGCGGGTCTTAAAGTCTACGCCCTCATAGCGCCAAGTGATGATCGTCTGTACAAAAGCGTCGGTTCGTCCGCCCGGAGGGATGGATACCGCGTAATTGACAAGCATCGGAAACGGGCGGTTCAGCGATTTATAAATCTTACGCAAAGCGCGTACAAATGCGTCATACTGACCGTCGCCGGTCGCTGTTTCTTCGTATGTCCGGTCGTCTATCTGAATTTTCAGCGTTGCCACCGGTCGTAATCCCTGCGTCAAAGATAGTGAATAATTTAATATCCTGATCCTGTTTTCGTGTAAATCCTGTCGAAGCACATCTGAAATGATGTAGGGGAGGTCTTCCTGTGTTACTATTTCTTTTTTGTCGCCAAGTTCAATCACTCGTTGCGTCACTTTACGCATGGATTCCTCGTCCATTTCAATACCTAACGTTTCCAGATTCTTTCGAATATTCGCTTTTCCCGACATCTTGCCTAACGAGTATTCGCGGGTACGGCCAAACCGTTCGGGCATCAGCGAATTGTAGTACAGGTTGTTTTTGTTATCGCCATCGGCATGAATGCCTGCGCATTGCGTGAAGACATTTTCGCCGATAACAGGCTGGTTAGGCGCTATGTGGATGCCCGAAAACATCTCGACACTCTTACTGACATGATGTATGCTTTTTTCACGGATTTCTGTCTTTTCCTTCAGCTGATCATGAAGTACAGCAATTACGCTGCTTAATGAGGCATTACCTGCACGCTCACCCAGACCGTTGACCGTTGTATGAACACCTTTGACGCCGGCACGTACTGCTGAACAGGTGTTGGCAACAGCCAGGTCGTAATCGTTATGCGCATGAAAATCAAAATGAATTTCAGGATAACGAACAACCATATCACTGCAAAATTGATAGACGGATAGCGGCTCCAGTATGCCCAGTGTATCCGGAAGCATAAACCGTCGGACAGGCAACGCTTTGAGTGCGTCGACAAACCGGTAAACATAATCGGGCGAGTTTTTCATACCATTCGACCAGTCCTCCAAGTAAAGGTTAACCTCGATGCCCGTCGCTTGGGCTAACCTGATTTGCCCCGCAATGTCGGCAAAATGCTGTTCAGGCGTTTTCTTGAGCTGCTCGGTTAAATGCTTTAATGAACCTTTGCAAAGCATATTGACCACCTGACAGCCTGCTTCCCTTATCCACTTAATAGACAGTCCGTTATCAATGAAACCAAGCGTCTCGATCCGTTCTGGACAACCGGCTTTTCGCGCCCATTTAGCGATCTCTCTGACCGACTCGAACTCGCCATCCGATACACGCGCCGAAGCTATCTCTATACGATTAACATTCAGATCTTTTATCAACAGCCGTGCGATCGATTTTTTCTCGTGCATGGTAAATGCTACGCCGTTCGTTTGCTCCCCGTCACGGAGCGTGGTGTCCATTATTTCTATCATAGTTATATTAATTACAAATTAACCATTAAACGCTCGTATTCTTCTATTTTATCAATATTAGCAAGAAGGTAATCAATGTCGTCGAGTCCCTGCATCAGACAGTGTTTTTTATAGCCATTGATCTCAAAATGTTCGCTTACGTCTGTCGAAAGATTGGTAATCGTTTGCTCCGGAAGATTAATTTCCACTTCCATTTCGGGATTTTCCCGGATAGACATAAAAAGCGCTGCAAGAAACTTTTCGCTCACGACAACAGGCAATACGCCATTATTCAGGTCGTTTTGCTTGTGGATATCGGCAAAAAAACTCGACACGACCACACGAAAGCCATATCCGGCAATGGCCCATGCCGCATGTTCACGACTGGAACCGCTTCCGAAATTTTTACCTGCTACAAGTATTTGCCCGCTATACCCCGTATCATTCAACACAAATGATGCAATCGGGTTGCCATCCTTATCGAACCGCCAATCGCGAAACAGGTGCTCTCCAAACCCCTCTTTAGTCGTCGCTTTCAGGAAGCGTGCCGGTACAATCTGATCAGTGTCCACATTCTCCAACGGAAGCGGCACACATCTGCTTTTCAAGATTTTAAATTTTTCTCTCATATTTTTTATTATTTATGTAGAGACGGATAATTATCCGTCTCTACGCGTAATATCTCGAATCTGTTATCTTTCCTGTAACTGCTGCGGCTGCTGCCACGAGCGGACTGGCCAGCAATGTCCTTGAGCCGGGCCCCTGACGTCCTTCAAAGTTACGGTTCGAGGTGGAAACCGCATATTTACCAGCAGGGATTTTGTCGTCGTTCATCGCAAGACAGGCGGAACAACCTGGCTGTCTTAATTCAAAGCCCGCATCTTCCAAGACCTTATCAAGCCCTTCTGCCCGGATTTGTGCATCGACCATCCAGGACCCCGGCACAAGCCATGCCGTCACATCCGGCGCTTTTCGGCGTCCTTTCACTAACGAAGCAAACTGTCTAAAATCCTCTATACGCCCATTTGTGCACGAGCCTAAAAACACATAATCGATAGACTTTCCAAGCAATACTTCTCCTTCCCGAAAATCCATATACGCAAGTGATTTTTTGAAAGAAGCGCGTCCCGCCTCCGGCAGCGTATCCGCAAAAGGAATTGCCTGTGAAATACCCATTCCCATACCCGGATTCGTTCCGTACGTTATCATCGGCTCTATCTCATTGGCATCAAAGCGCACTTCCCTGTCAAACACCGCATCGTCATCACTTTTTAGCGTACGCCAATATGCCGCGACCCGATCCCAGTCGGCCGCTTCCGGCGCATAATCGCGTCCTTTCAGGTAATCGATCGTCGTGTCGTCAGGTGCAATCATGCCTCCACGCGCGCCCATCTCTATGGAAAGGTTACATAAAGTCAGCCTTTCTTCCATCGTCATATTACGGACGACAGAACCTGTATATTCGATAAAATAGCCTGTAGCGCCGGCCGTCGTCATCTTCGAGATCACATATAGAGCGACATCCTTTGCAGTAACACATTTTCCCAAATATCCTTCGATACTGATACGCATCGTTTGCGGCTTTTGCAATAGTAGGCACTGCGACGCCAGGACCATCTCCACTTCACTCGTTCCGACGCCAAATGCCAATGCGCCGAGCGCGCCATGTGTTGATGTATGGCTATCGCCGCAAACGACCGTCATACCCGGAAGTGTGAGTCCTCTTTCCGGTCCGACCACGTGAATAATGCCGTTTAGGGGATGCATCATACCGAAGTAAGCAAGTCCGAATTCATCTGCATTCTTTTCCAGGGCACCCACCTGCGTTCTGGATACAGCGTCTTCGATTGGCCTATCCTGATCGTGTGTCGGCGTATTATGGTCGGGCATGCAAAAAATTCGCGACGGTCGAAACGGTTTCAACCCCCGCTCACGCAAACCTGTAAAAGCCTGCGGACTCGTCACTTCATGACAGTAAAGCCTGTCGACATATAACTGAATCGCATCGTCTTCCGGCATTGCCACAACATGCGAATCCCAAATTTTCTCAAATAATGTTTTGGACATCATTTTCAATTTACTTTACAAATTTATTAATTGCATCAATAAACGCTTCGATAGAAGCGGCAATTATATCTGTATTGGCGGCAAATCCGTAATATACACTGCCGTCGTACGCTACCTGCATATGTACCTTACCCATATCATCACTTCCCTTACTGATTGCCTGAATCAAAAATTCCTGTATAATCATCTGACGGAGAATAATCTTTTTCACTGCTTTGATACCGGCGTCAACCGGCCCGTTACCCGATGCCGCCGCCTCAAATTTTTCGCCTGCAATATTCAGGCAAACACTGGCCACCGACAGAACACCCACGCCCGACGTGACCTGCAGATATTCCAGTTTGATTCGATGAGAAGCCTTACGTCCCTCGCCCAAAAGCATCAGGATATCATCATCGCTGATATCTTTCTTCCTGTCTGCCAACTTCAAAAAATCCTGATAGACGTTATCTAACTTTTCCTGATCAAATGTGAAACCCAATGTCTGCAAACGATGCTTCAGCGCGGCTCGACCGCTACGCGCTGTAAGTACGATGGAATTGTCATCAATCCCGACGTCTTTCGGATTCATGATCTCATACGTTTGTACATTCTTCAGCACGCCATCCTGATGAATACCCGACGAATGGGCAAACGCATTTCGCCCCACAACCGCTTTATTCGGCTGAACAGGCATATTCATCAAGCTGGATACCATACGGCTAATCGGATAAATCTTCTTCGTATTAATATTCGTCTCGATATCAATCGTTTTATGACATTTCAGGATCATGGCGATTTCTTCTAACGAAGTATTGCCCGCCCGTTCACCGATACCGTTGACCGTCACTTCGGCCTGACGTGCGCCGTTTGCAATGCCTGCAATTGTATTGGCCGTAGCCATACCCAGGTCATTGTGGCAATGCGTCGCAACGACTGCTCGATGGATACCGTCCACATGCTCCATCAGGTATTTTATTTTTTCGCCGTATTCCGACGGCAGACAATACCCTGTCGTATCCGGAATGTTAACCGTTGTAGCGCCTGCTTTGATAACCGCTTCCACCACTCGCGCCAGGTACTCATTATCGGTGCGTCCCGCATCTTCGCAATAAAACTCAACGTCCTCCACATATTTTTTAGCATACCGTGTCATCGCCGCAGCACGTTCCAGTATCTCCGCCTGTGTCGAATTAAACTTATACCGGATATGAAAATCAGACGTCCCAAGCCCGGTATGTATCCGTTTATGCTTCGCAAATTGAAGCGCTTCTGCTGCTATGTCGATGTCTTTTTCGATTCCCCGTGTCAGGGCGCAGATAACAGGCCATGTGGCCGCCTTTGAAATCTCGACAACCGACTTAAAATCACCCGGACTTGAAACCGGAAAACCGGCCTCAATAATATCCACACCCAACGCCTCAAGCGCTTTGGCTACTTCTATCTTTTCAACTGTATTCAGTTGACAGCCAGGCACCTGTTCTCCATCGCGTAATGTTGTGTCAAAAATAAATAATCTATCCATATCGTTACATTTTAAAAATATATTGTCAAAAAAAAACCTTTCTCATCATCGCGGTGAGAAAGGCCTTAATACTTAACTTAGCAAATACACATATCTCACATCCTACTTCGTCGCAAAGGCAACAAAATAGCAATCATATTAATAATCAGACTGTTATTTAATGCGTAAGATGTCATGTATATGAATTTTTTTATTATTATCGATGCAAAGATAGATAAGATTTTCATAAAACAAATAAAATGACGATTTTTTTTTATATTTTTCGTGCCTTTGCAGGAATGTTATTTTCCAATACAGAATTTTGAAAAAATATTACCGAGTATTTCGTCGGTGGCGATTTCGCCGCCGGTGATCTCTCCCAGATAATGCAAACATTCGCGAATGTCTTGCGACAGCAGGTCGCCGGACAGGTCGTATTCCAATCCATCGAGGACGCGACGGATGGCTTCGCCTGCGCGACACAAGGCTTCGTAATGGCGTATGTTCGTTATTATCACATCGCTATCGGTCAATGGCCGGATATTGGCTAACTGCACAATATCGTTTTGTATCCTTTCGATATCGGCAGGTTCCTTACAGGAAATATGGATAGCTTGCACATCTCCGGTGGTATGTACCGGATTGCGGCGCGCCATATCATTTTTTGTGCCGACCATCAGGAACGGTTTGTTGAACTTTTGCAGCCACTGGTTGGACAGGATGACATCTTCCTTTTCTTCCTGTGTCAGATCGAACAGATAGAGTATGATGGAAGCCTTTTCCGCTTTTTCAAAACTGCGCTGTATGCCCAACGCTTCGATGCGGTCGGCGGTATGGTCGCGCAGGCCTGCCGTATCAATAAAACGAAACAGTTGTCCCTGAATAGATAGCGTTTCCTCTATTGTGTCGCGGGTTGTTCCGGGTATCTCGGAGACAATGGCGCGGTCTTCGTTCAGCAGGGCATTGAGCAGCGTCGATTTGCCGACATTGGGTTTGCCGATGATGGCGACGGGTATCCCGTTTTTGATAGCATTACCCGCAGCAAACGAATCTGCCAGATAGTCGATTTTATTTCGTATTTTCACTGCCAGTGCGTGTAATGCTGATCGATCGGCAAAGGCAATGTCATCATGGTCGGAAAAATCAAGCTCCAGTTCGATAAGCGATGAGAAATCAAGCAGTTGGGAGCGCAGCAGTTTCAATTCGCTTGAAAAGCCGCCGCGCATCTGATTCATGGCTAAACGGCGTTGACCCTCGGAAGTCGAAGCGATCAGGTCGGCAACAGCTTCGGCCTGCGATAAATCCATCTTTCCATTCAAAAATGCGCGTAATGTAAACTCGCCGGGACGCGCCTGCCGTGCTCCGTTTTCGATCAGTATTTGCATGATTTGCTGTTGGATATAAAGCGAACCATGACACGAAATCTCTACCGTATCCTCGCCCGTAAACGAATGGGGCGCGCGAAAAACCGTTACCAGTACATCATCCAGTGTTTCGCCGTCGCGACGGACGAAACCGTACACAGCCGAGTTGGCAGGCTGGTCGGCCAGCGGTTTCCCTGCTACAAACAATTTATCGCAAACCGTAATTGCATCCTGCCCTGACACACGTATGACAGCAATCCCTCCAACGCCCGGGGGAGTCGAAACAGCGCATACCGTGCGATCGTTTATCATACATTTATCAATTCGTACTGTCGCATGCCAACGCCAATTTCTTCCGCATAAGCAAATCCCGCTCTCCAGTTTGCGTTCGGATGAACGATGAGGAATTTATCGTCGTTTGCCTCAATATGTCCCTTACATTTATCCCACAACCGGTTCCCCGGTATGGCCGGCGCATTTGTCACCAGATCGGCGCACGCACAATCAAGCGCAACCGGATCGAACGAAGCGGCTATGCCAATATCAGGCACAATTGCAGCGTCGTTATTGCCCCAGCAATCACAATCGGGCGACACGTTCATGATAAAACTGATATGAAAATGGGGTTTGCCTGTAAGGATTGCTTTCGTATATTCTGCAATCTTGCTGTTCAGGACGCCCGACGTATCCCAGTCAGCCAGTTCTGCCGCTTCATATTGACATACGGCAATACACTGACCGCAGCCGACGCATTTATCATAATCTATTACCGCTATTTTATCGGCGTTGAGATGGACGGCGTCATGAGCGCAATGTTTTACGCAAGTCTTGCAACCTGTACAGTTTTCCGCATCAATGACCGGTTTTGAATTGGAATGAAGTTCGAGTTTACCGCCCACGCTGGCGCTTCCCATACCAATATTTTTCAATGCACCGCCAAAACCGGTCTGTTCGTGCCCTTTAAAATGATTCAGGCTGACGATGATATCGGCGTCGACGATTGCCGCGCCTACTTTCGGCTGCCTGCAATACTTCCCGTTAAGGGGGATTTCGCGATAATCCGTTCCTTTCAAACCGTCGGCAATAATCACAGGACATTGCGCAGAGATCGGATTATATCCATTCTCCATGGCGCACTGAATATGATCAATCGCGTTCGACCGACCGCCGGAGTACAACGTACTGCTATCGGTCAGGAACGGTTTAGCGCCTGCTTTACAAAGGAGTTTGGCAATGCGTGCAACATAATTCGGACGGATATAGGCCAGGTTACCCGGTTCGCCGAAATGTATTTTGAGCGCCACAAATTTTTTATCTAAATCCAATTTTAGCAGCCCTGCCTGCTTCACTAACCGCTCCATCTTATCCAGCAGATTGGCTTGGGGTGATGTACGTAAATTTGTAAAAAATACTTTTGATGATTCCATACTGCGTTTTTTTATTAAGTCACTATTATTTTAAAGGCGTAAAGTAAAGCATTTTTTTTGACATGGAAAAATAATGAATCTATTTAAACCGGTAGTAAAACCAATAGGTATCTCCATACAATGGCTTCAGCAAAGCCTGTAACCTGGAATCATTGCTGTTGGCAGTCGCAGCATCGACGAATTGGGAAAATCGCAGTACAGTCGTTTCGGGGATATCATACCGCTTCCAATAATCGGGTTCTTTCAGCGACAGGATCAGCATAGCCTCCTGAAAACTAACCGGTAATCGGGGAAGGACGTCCGTCTGATAATTAGATTCTATCAGTTGCCGGAAACGGTCCATGTCTTTTGCCAGCAGATACATTACGCCTGCATATTCGATGGAAGAGCGGTCGGCAGGATTATGGATGGCTAACTGTTGCAAGTCCATATCAAGACCTTCTATTTTCGATAAATAATTATCTTTCACTAACGATTTTCTTTTCACTCCCAGTACTTCGTCCTGTTCGATGGCTGCATCGTTATACAGGAATCTGCGGCTCTCTTTTGCCCAGCCGCGATAACCGGTCATCTGTTCCAGCCGGCTGATATATTTTTCGGCTACCGGATACGCGCCATAAATCAGGTTTGTTTGTACTAATCGTTTGAGCATACGCGGATTACCGGAAATGACATGGGATTCGAAAGCCATCTTTTGCGAAAGCGCCATATCGTTCATTGCAAAATATATATCACTCAATAACGTGGAGGCGTATGCCGATTTGTCCCAATGATAGACCAGACCTTCCACGCCGGCCTGATCGAAGGTAAAAGCCTTATCCCCCAATTCGCCTTTTTGAGCCAAAGCCATATTAACATAACAGATTGACAGATAGTCGTTCAATGGCCCTTTACACCTTTCTGTTATCTTGTCCCATTGTTCTGTTCGACAGTAGTAATCCAGTTCCATGATCATCGACTTCTCCTTTAAGCCATACTTGTAGATTCCCGCCCAGCAGCAACCTGCAACCAACACTATCTGCGCCGTCACAAATACTTTCCGCATTTTTATTTTCTTTTTCCGTATAAGGCAGGCGACAACGACCAGCAACAGGACACTTATCCATGAAAGATAGACCAGCGTGCCGGGCATCCATTTATAATAAAAATAGTTGTCGGGTAAAAAGGCAAAGCGGTATGCGGTATACACGCCGAAATATACGGCAGCTACGCCTATGAAGAACGCTTCGACGATAACAGGTAAAATGAGATATCCATGCTTGGAGCCGTTCATCAGTTCGTAGATAGTTGCCGTCAGGGCATATAACACATAGACCGATCCTGCCGCAAAAAACAGTGCGCCTGTCGCCAACACATGAAAGACCAGCCGCCGGCGATCATCTTTCATGGAAAATGCAACACATAAAGCCGCCAGCGTCATTATAAAGGCTATCGTTCCGAAAGACAGGTAGTTTGCGTTAAAATGAATGAGCATCAAAGCGATAACAGGCAGGAGGCACGCTATCAGCAAATCCGTTTGGGATGTGATGCGTCGAACAATGCCATACGACAATACTCCGGCAGTTGTTAGCAGGGCTCCCGTAATAGCCGCTCCGATGTAGGGAAACAGAAAAAAACCGTTCAGAAATCCTGCAGCTACCGAAGCCAATCCCCCTGCCGGTTTCAAAAGATGCGTTATCAGGTAATACCGGGTATTTTCGAATGGCAGATTTTGTTCGATGTAATACAAATAGAAACGGGCATGGGTTTGTAAAAAAACAAACATCGCTCCGTAAACAACCAGCCAGAAAAGTATGATTTTATATCGGGGTTTCATAAACTTTTGACTTTTATTCCAGGTTCATTTTTTGCCTTGGCGGCAAACTCCCGTTTTCTGTCCTTCACCTTTCCGGTAATAAACTCCGGAATATTATACGATTTAAAAAAACGGTAATAGAACGCCGTATCCTTTTGCGGCAACAGAAAGGGTTTGGAGGCTTTTCCTTCCGTACTGATATGTGCAATGTAGGGATGCGTATACAATCCGTCGATCCGCCGGCTGCTGATTACTACCCAGCGGCTGTTGCTACTCCATGAATGATAACTTTCCACATCCATCGAATTAAGCGCATCTAACGGTTCATGTTTTCCGGTGGAAAGATCCACCATGTACAGATCGGCATCCTTATGCCAGATAGAGAAATTGCCATAGCCGGATAACGTATACATCAGAAATTTTCCGTCGGGTGAAACACGCGGAAATGAAACGCTTTTTCCCGCTGAATCGGCATGGTACAGCGTGTCGACATTTGTACCGAAACGGCGGTTTGCAGGGTCGAACGGTATGGCGCAAAGACTGTATTTCACCTCCTCAAAAGCATGGGGCATGGGGAGCGCCCGGGCGGAACAGAAATAGAGCATCGTCCCGTCGGGCGAAAAGGTTGGAAACGTTTCGAAAGCTTCTTCTGCAGACAGGCTGGCGGTCGTAATGATTTCATGCCGTTTCACATCGTAAACCACCACATCCGAGGCTTCGTCGTATACTTCTATCCGGTTGGGGTGGTTCATGTGAAACGACTGTCGTGTCGTATTGACGGAAAAAGCCACATAATCGCCCGAAGGATGCCATGATGGATATACTAACGGCGAGATTGTCTGAACAGTTTTCGTATCAAGTTTTTCAACGGTTTTGCCATCGACCAGTATAGTTCCAGCATGCAAGTCGCGCATGTGAAAAAGCATCCGGTCAGGATTTTGCATGCAAAACGAATGACAGTTCATGCAGTTGCCATTCGTCAGTCTGTTTTCCATGATGACGCTTTCTGAAAAGTTTTCGAGGTTTCGCTGGTATATACCCATTTGATTCCACAGGGCATATCCGGGTTCTATCAGTCGATAAGCGATGTAGGGATCGACCGGTTCGGCTGCCACATGAATATGAAACGGAAGATAGCGCATCCACACCCCGTCTTTTGCATAGACAGTAACGGATACCGAACGTCCGGCAGCCGCTTTCAACAAATTTCTCCAGCGGGAAGCGGGAATAGCAAACGCCCCTTTCCCTGCTTTTACCTTTAATTCCAGCCCGTCCGCCGCAAATACGGCAAAAGCGTCGGCAGGCGGGTTTTTCAGTGAAAAATTAAGCGGAGCAATATTGAATGGCACCGTAACATCCAAATAATCCGGAAAAATATCCGGCAACGATTCTATCAGTTCACCGACCGGCAGCGAATGATGGCATGATACAAATACCACAATAAACAGGATATGGAGAAAAAATGCTTTCATACGGTAGCAAAATAATTCGGGACAAAGATACGGTTTTTTCCGCAAAAAAACTACCCGAAAAATACAACAACCTGATTAGTAGAAAGTTTGCTTGCCGTTTTCGTAAGTGAAAATTCGCTCTTCGCGGCCTCTCGTTTCGTTGTGCAGCAGATACAGGGCATTTGACGGAACATTTTCATATGTTAGAACACCGTCTTTTGTGCCGATTTGTTTTCCCTGTGAAACCTTTCCCTGCGTTGTAAAATAGAACAGTTCGTAGACGTCGCCTTCGCGGATTCCGTTATCATCGCAACGGAACTGATATTCGATCTCCATTACGGCTGTAGGCCTGTCCAGCGCCAAGCCGACCCATGCGCCGTCGGCTTCGATGGCATTGTAATATGTTACAGGGTCCTTATCGAATACCGCATACTTCGAAAATTCCACTTGATGGACGGCAGAACCTTCCGTCCCGATCACCTCGCCCGTTAATTCCTCTCCATCGCAAAAAAACTGTATTTCCGCCATATTGCAATGACTGCCGGGCGCAGAAAAATAACGCAGATATTTGAATTCTTTTGGATTGTCAACCGGTACCCTGTGGCAGTTCATGTCTAATTCGTGCGTTACAGTGAACAGTGTAACGGCATCGCTGAAATCAATCCGGTTGGCGCCCTGAAACTGACCGCCAACCGAATAACGCCTGTACCAGTCCAGCCACTCCGGCAGCGGATATTTTCTGTTAATATACATCGTTAGAAGGTTATCCGCATCGGGGTACAAGAAATGAGAACGGCCGTTTTGCATGGCAACAAACGGTACTGAAAAAGGAACGAACCCGTCGTCCGTATAGGTTAGGGCCTGATAGACGACACAGGTGTCCAGGTTTCGAAAAACAGCCCTGCCACGTCTGACCCCGCTGCATGTGACGGGTATCCATGTACGGTTGTTGAAAACGCCAATGTACAGGAGGTTTCCGGTCTCTTTCCGTCTGATGGTTTTATATACGGCCGTTACGCCCTCGAAATAGTCGGCCGAGACGTCCGTCAGGTACGGGTCATCAGGTATGGGAGGCCGTTTCTCATCTTTATACCTGAGCGCCGGCGACGGTGACTGTTTGCTGTAATATGTCCGGTACACTTTTCCCTTTTTGCGGTAGTTGTGTTCAGCATCATGCGCAGGGGCCAGCTGATACAGTTCAAAGGGTACGGTTTTGCCCGAAGCGTCTTTCATGAAGTTCCAGTAATGCTGACCATGCAATACCGGATTTTGAAGCAGGCAGTCCACGCCGGAGGGTATGCCAACCGAACGGAATACGTATGCGGCATAGTCGGCCATCAGTCGGCAGTCGCCAAAACGGCTTTCCAGCAGGCTCAGCGCTCCGAAATGCAGTTCTGTGACCTGATAGTCGAAAATCCACAGCCGGTTGAAAATGGTGTCGTACAGCAAACGACCGGCTTCCACCGGATCGTCGCTTCTCAACAAGGAATCAAGTACCGGTTGAAAATTGTCATGGTATGCCTGTCGCCAGTTCTCTATCGGTTCGTTTCCGGTACGGTACGGAAGTATGTATTCGCAGAAATCGGCAAAGGAGACCTGTTTTCCCCAGGAAGCGCGCTGCCATGTCTCAAACGACAGGTCAATATTTTCTATCAGGTATTCGGCGGTAATGACTTTAATATCGTAAACCCTGTCTAAAAAAGGGAAGTGGCGAGGTTCGCATCTGTCCTCGAAAACATCAGAAAACACAACAGGCCATATGTCAGGGCTGACAACCGGATAATCGTTGCGCAAGGCAAAATCTCTCAGCGTCCGGCGGTATTCGGCCAGTCCCTTTCCGGTCATGGCATAATGTCCCGGCATGTTCTCAATCAGGAAAACTGACGCCCTGTATTTCAATCTGTCTTCGGGCTTTTGCCGGTAGTGCGCCAGTACCTTTTCCAGCTCAGGGCGGTTGGCGCCTGCCAATCGTAAGGCAGCCTCCAGATTGTCAGGTTTTCTGTTGCATGACGAACAAAATACAATGCACAAACATAATAACACTCTTCCTGTGTTGTAAGCCATAAGTATATCCTATAAAAATCTGTACGTTTCCTCAGTCATTACTGTCTGTGCGTGACTCAACTGTACAAACAGGCTTAACATGATGACTGTTTTTATTGTTCTTTTCATAATTAATTAATTTTATCGATACTGTTTTTTAATTTTTTTCACTCCCCGCAGACAGTAATGTCAATAACTGATATGCCTGAAGAATTTATCCTGTTCACCGAACTTATCGTTTTGAAATTCGCGTTATCCACTTTTCGCGTAAGCGTTACTCCCATATTGTACTGGTTCATAATAAATGATAATGCGACTGCATTTTTCATGTACTGATACGATACGTTGTGGCTGTCGTAATTGCCTTCATTATAGCGGTTCGTTGCGATATCATAAGCATCTCCGATTATTCCGTCAAATTTGACATATACGCTGTCATAGTTACTACTTTTGGGGTACTGATTCAGGAAATTCACTACTTTCGACCTGTCATGCACGTTTATTGCATAGATTTCGGTTGAATTGTTCCAGCCCTTGCCGTATACATACATGGTTTGCAGCGAGGCGTTGTCTCTCACCTTTTCAAGAAAACAATACACATCTCCGGCAGACGGTACGGCAACGCTATTGTTCGGATGACTGTGGCCGTATGCAAAGAAATCTCCGGAAGGAACAGGGGGAGCGGAACCGCTGGAAGCCCCTCCTTCCAGAGGAGCGGACACACTGTACGTACTGCCGCTTTTCCCGATTGATACCGCCCATTCATTGGAAGCCGACATTTTACCCAGTAAAACCGAGTGCATACCGGAATTTATTGCTACATTCGTAAGCATGCTGTTATTCAGTGTCTTACCCACAGAACCGGATGTGCAGGCGGGAGGAGGCGGAGGAGGAGGAGGGTCCTGGACGCCGCCGGCGCCGCCACCATCACAGAATGGACAATAACCTCCGTCTCCGTATTCGGGACAGGTAGTATACCAGTACTGCCACGTTTCCCAGTAATCGCAACTTTCCCACATTTCTCCGTTATTCAGGGTTATCCAATCGGTACACTGTTCCCAGTAATATACCAGATATGTATACTCGCAGCTGTTCCCTGAACGGGTTGTTACAACATCAAAATCAGGCTTCTCCGTATGCGCCCGCATCGTGCCCTTTACCTTTCCGCCGATATATCGCCACCCGTTGACAAAGCGGCCCTCCAAATCGTGGTAAAAAACGTAACCCTTGAAATTCTTTTCACGCTTCTTGTAGTACATGTCGTCGAACGGCTTAAAATTCGTAGACTGGATAAATGAATGATCGGGAACAACCGTCATGATAAACATTTCTTCCTTTCCTGTCGTCTTGTCGACCGTATATACGAAACTCGTCTTCGACATCCTGTGCCGTTTGTCCTTTTTCTTCTCAGCCATTTCCGCTGATTCGGGCGTCGCAAAACTGAAGCCCCTTTCCGCCAGAAGCGCTATATTCAATACAAACTGATCCCCGTCTTCCTCCAAATCAGTTAAGTCCCAGGCAGGCCTGACCATCAGACCGCCGACTTCAGCCGTAGTACGCAGTTCCATTATTCCGTCATCAACGGTCTTTCCGTAGTACTTTCGCATCGCATCTTCAAGTAACTGATCCTTTCTGTCATTGACAGTACCGTCATAATCCTCATTCGTACACGAGTGTACAAAATAGAAAAAGACGGCCGCCAATGCGCTTACAAAAATAAATCTTTTCTTCATAAATTTAAAAATTTTAATGATTATTATTTTCTATCTGCCGAATAGACTTTGGACTGAGACGGATAATGATCCGTCTCTACGTTTTTCAGCTCCCGCTCTCTTTCCCATTCCCGCACTTCACGCATCATGCGGTCAATTCGCAACACGTCAATTTTCCGCTCCTTCTGCTTAAAAACGGCCGTCAGCGAATCGGCCTGACAGTACCGGCCGTTACGATGATGGCATCCGATTTGCAAATAGAGCGGCTCGAAACGGACGGGTATCATGCGGGACGCCAGCGTCCAACAGGCCAGAGCGCTTTCCGAATCACCCGACTGTTCATTGCTACGTCCCAGTTCCATATAGGTGGAATAGGAAACATGGTACGCCATCGAGGCCTTGTACGCTTCGATGGCTCGGGCATGCTCGCCATTCCTTGCCAGTATGGACGCAAATGAAACGAGATAATTTGGATTCGTCCTTAACGCCGGCTCCAGCGACGCAAAAGCAGGCAGCGTCTTTTCAGGATTCCTGGCGTCAAAACTGTTTTTGAAACTATGCATCTTTTTCACCGATGCGGTATATCTTATTCCGGTAGATGAAACAATACATAATACAAGCATGTATAGGATGAATACCCCGATCCATTTTCCGTTATACAGGAAAGTATACTCAATACCGGCCTGCAGGCGGGAAAGGACTGCCAGACACATAATCAGTAGAAAACAGAACTGTATATACGTAAACGGATAGGAAAAACAGGAAAACACCAAAAGGGTTATCAGAATGGATGCAAATAGGGTATACGGTTGAGTTTTTCTCGAAACCTCTGTTTTGTCCCGTTTTATTTTTCCGAAAGGAATAAGCGCAGACAATACTACAGCCAGGAAGATCGACAGGCCGGTTATGCCCTGCTCTATCGCTATTTTCAACGGCTCGCTGAACGGTACATTCGTCTCGTCGGCTATACGCGCAAAAGGCGAATCGGGATTCAGGGTGAAATAATCGGCTTGCCGGTACATGTATTCCGCTTTGAATTTATCTATCCCGATGCCAAACAACGGCCGTTCTCCTATCATTCGGGATGATATTTTCCAGATATACAGGCGTCCGTCGGCTGAATCGGGTTTCATGCCGTACAGCATCCTGCCTGCAAAAATAATCATTGCGACTGCTGCCAGCATGATGACGACAGCCGGTCGCAGCGCCCGCAAACCATATTTTGTCCGCAAAAAGAAAAAAGTAAGAAACCCTATTCCGCCACATGCGCCAATCCAGGCAGCGCGCGACCCCGAGCAATACAGCAGAACGCCTGAAAATAAAATCAAAACGGACAGGATGATTTTGTTTCGCTTTGTAAACAAAATCATTCCGCATAACCCGACGAACACGACGCCTGCAAAGCCGCCCCAAATACCGGTATTATGAAAAATACCTGCGATTTCCGATAGGTTGCTCCGCGGCGGCGTATTGTTGAAAAAGGCATAAAACGCCTGACTGAATAAGGAAACGGCAAGTACAGACACGAAAAACCGGATATATCGCCTGTCCATGACCCTTGCAACTGTGTATAATGATGTAAGCGCATACAAAGCAAGCATATTTTCCCTTACCATTAAGAATGTGTCGAAGCGAAACAGCGTGTATATCAGATACGTCAACAATAAAATATCGCAAACCGTAAAATGCGCAGTGAAACATTTCTTCCGGTAAAAGGATACAAAAAGAAAAAGGCAACTGACGGAAAGCAGCAGGCAGGATACCGTCCATTCTTCAACCTGACCGTAAGCAAAAGGGATATCGGCAACCCTGAACGGCAGAAACAGGTATAGCCATAAAGCAAGCAAACTCGCTACTGACAGCCGTTCCCATGCGTTGCTGCATGAGAATTTCCGATATTCGCCCCCGTCTATTTGACTGAAATCGGTTAACTGGCATTTTGCAAATAAAAATTCATCGCGTACTGACATCATTCTTATGACAATACGTGATAGAATACCACTGACAATTCTCCCGCTCGCATCCATATATCACTTTGCTTTTATGAATACGCCACAAATATAAGCATTATTTTCTTGCAGGAAAAAAAACAGGCAAAAAAAAGAATAAATTTATTTGATTTCTTCCCCGGTTTTGATCTCCTCTCCGATTACTCCCCTTTCGATAAGTCTGGTTCTTACAAACAGGCTTAACATGATGACTGTTTTTATTGTACTTTTCATAATTATTGATGCAAAATATTTAACTTGTCATTTTTTTCCGGATTGCTTCGCAGGCTACCAATGACGATGTACTTGTTTTTCACGTCATTGCGAATGGAGGATGGTGTGCCGGAAATTACAACTCTCGGCGTCATCCTGAACTTGATTCAGGATCTCTTGTTTCAGCATCTCCATTGAGATTGCGGGTTGATCCTGAAACATGTTCAGGACGCAATGACGGGAAGGGGAGTTGTCATTGGTAATGGGGATGAAAAGTCAAACAGCCGGAAATGACGTTTTAAGTCGCTCGTCATTGCGAGGAACGAAGCAATCCAGAAAGCACCATAATGCATTGTATTTCACTGGATTGCTTCGCAGGCTCGCAATGACGGATGAGCG
>Ga0082212_10000396_pt1 | contig 63618 bp, 59 predicted proteins | sample TergutNt197P3_FD_71548 | JGI IMG/M metagenome (GOLD analysis project Ga0082212, IMG submission 71548) | Neocapritermes taracua P3 segment gut microbial communities from Petit-Saut dam, French Guiana - Nt197 P3 | ecosystem: Host-associated > Arthropoda: Insects > Digestive system > Gut ... | reverse complement strand
CCCCGCCCCGCCCCCCCCCCCCCGGGGGAGGGCCCCCCCCCCCCGGGAGGGGGGCCCGTTTCTTCCGGGGGGGGGGGGGCTCTATCTCGCGGGCTGTTGTGCGGGCCGCGCTGGTACGCGAGCATCGCCGCATGACTTCCGAAGTGGTGAGCGAGGAGTACGACGTCGTCGTCATCGGCGGCGGGCCCGTCGGCGAGAACGCGGCCGACCGCGCCGGGCGCACCGGGCTGAGCGTGGCCCTGGTCGAGGCCGAGCTGGTGGGCGGCGAGTGCAGCTACTGGGCGTGCATGCCGTCCAAGGCGCTGCTGCGGCCGGGTGCGGCGCTCGCGGCGGCCAAGGCCGTGCCCGGCCTGGCCGAGCAGGTCGAGGGGCTCAGTATCGCCCCCGCCCCGGTGCTCGCCTGGCGCGACTGGATGACGGCCGACTGGGACGACTCCGGCCAGGTCGGCTGGGTCGAGTCCGTGGGCATCACCCTGGTGCGCGGGCACGGCCGCCTGGCCGGCGAGCGCCTGGTCCAGGTGGACTCCCCGGACGACCCGTCGGCGCCCGACTCCGGCCCGCGCCTGCTGCGGGCCCGCAAGGCCGTCATCGTCGCCACGGGCAGCGTGCCCGTGCTGCCCCCGGTTCCGGGCCTCGAGGAGGCGCAGGCGTGGCAGAGCCGCGAGGCGACGAGCGTCGAGGAGGTGCCCGACTCGCTCGTGGTCGTGGGCGGCGGGGTCGTGGCCACCGAGATGGCCACGGCGTACGCCGACCTCGGCTCCCACGTGACCCTGCTGGCCCGGCACGGGCTGCTCGGGGGCGCCGAGCCGTTCGCCGGCGAGGCCGTGGCCAAGGAGCTCACGGCGATCGGCGTCGACGTGCACCTCGGGGTAGGCATCGACAAGGTAGAGCGCCCCGACCCGACAGGCCCCGTGACCGTCACGGCGAGCGGCGGCCTGTCGGTGACGGCCGCGCAGATCCTGGTCGCGACCGGCCGCGTGCCGCGCACCGCCGACGTGGGCGTCGACTCCGTGGGGCTGGAGCCCGGCCGTCCGCTCACCGTGGACGACACGATGGCCGTCGTCGGGCTGCCCGCCGGCTCGGACGGGCCGTGGCTCTACGCGTGCGGCGACGTCACCGGGCGTGCCGCCACCACGCACCAGGGCAAGTACCAGGGCCGCGTGGTCGGCGACGTGGTCGCGGCCCGGTTCGGCGACAACGGCACCGACGGCGCCCCCACGCAGGGGGAGGAGCCGCCCGCGCCCGGCCGGGCGCCGCGCCCGTGGTCGCGCTACGCCGCCACGGCCGACGACGTCGCCGCCACGCAGGCCGTGTTCACGCGCCCGCAGGTCGCCTGGGTGGGCCTGACCGAGAAGGCGGCGCGCGACCGCGGGCTCGACGTCCGCGCGGTGCGCTACGAGCTCGGGAACGTGGCCGGGGCGTCGGTGACCGCGAGGGGCTACACGGGCACCGGCCAGGTGATCGTGGACCTCGAGCGGCGCGTGCTGGTGGGGGCCACGTTCGTAGGCCCGGACGCCGGCGAGCTGCTGCACGCGGCCACGATCGCCGTCGTCGGGGAGGTGCCGGTGGACCGGCTGTGGCACGCCGTGCCCGCCTACCCGACGGTCAGCGAGGTGTGGCTGCGGTTCCTCGAGGGCTTCGGCCTGTAGACGCGCGGACGGGCCGGGACCCCGCAAGGGGCCCGGGCCCGTCGCCGAGGGTCAGCTGGTGACGAGCGAGCCGTCGGAGCTGAACACCAGGCCGAGCGTGATGTCGCCCTTCTGGAGGGCGGCCTTGGTGAGCGGGCCGCCGGCGTCGAGCGACTTGAACTGGCTGAACGTCAGCCCGTACGTCTTCTCGAGGCCGGGCTGGCAGAACGGCCGCTCGGTGCACTCGGGCCCGGCGCCCAGGATCAGGCCGCTGCAGGCCTTGGCGAGGTCCGAGAGCGTCTTGAGGTGGTGGGCGTCGGCGAAGCCCTTGGTCACGGCGAAGGCGTTCTGGTCGGCCGCGTCGGACGCCGTGCCGAACGTGAGCCCCACCTGCTTGCCGAGCGTGGTGAGCGCCTGGACCGTCGCGGCGAGGTCGCCGCTGGCCTTGGCGGGTGCGTTGGCGCCGTTGACGGCCTTGTTGATGAACTCGGTGAGCGTGCCCGCGTACTCGGGCACCACCTGGATCTGCTGGCCCTTCTCGAGGGCCGGCAGGTACGCCTCGCGGTTGCCGATCGTGGTCACGGTGGCGTCGTAGCCCGCGGCCTTGAGCACCTGCGCGTAGATGTTGCCGAGCGTGGCGCTCTCGGAGAAGTCGGCCGCGCCGATGGCGACCTTCTTGCCCTTGCCGGCCGTGGAGTCCGTGGGGGCGAGGTTCTTCGACTGCACGAACTGCGTCGCGACGTCCACCGACGACTTGCGCTCCACGTCCACCGACTTGTTGAGCGAGATGAGCGTGTTGGTGTCGAGGGCCTTGGAGACCGTGTCGAGCAGCGGGATCAGGCCCGGGTCGGCGGCCGCCGTCTGGGCGTTGACCGCGGGGATCACGTTGTCGACGGTCTGCAGCTTCTTGTCGTCCTGCAGCACCACGAGCGCGTTGCCGGGCACCGCGGGACAGCTCGCGGCGGTGGAGCCCGCGCTGCCCGAGGACGTCGAGCCCCCGGAGGCGCCCGAGGAGGAGCCTGGCGTGCCGCAGGCGCCGAGTGCGAGGAGCGCGCCCGCGGCGAGGGCGACGGTGGTGGACCGCGTGCGGAACGCGCGCGTACGGGGGGTGATCATCGTCGTCTCCAGAGTCGGTGCCGGGTGGTGTTGCCGGGGTAGAGCTCGGTCTCGTGCGATCTGCGCCATTCGATCGCACGCCACCGACAACGGCAACCCCCCGGCCCCGCAGAACCATCCCTGACCTGTGAGGACATACCTCAGCGGAGGGCTCGCACCGCCCGCAGCGGCCGAGGTGTGACGGCCCGCTGGGCGGCCGCCAGGACGCCGTCGATCACCAGGCACAGCGCCGCCACCAGGACGCCCCCGGCGAGCACCTGCCCGTACCGCTGCGTGCCCATGCCGAACGCGACGATCTGCCCCAGGCCGCCGCCGCCCGCGAGCGCCGCGAGGGGGATGGTCGCCACGACCTGCACGACGGCGGTGCGCACGCCCGCCGCCACGAGCGGCACCGCCAGGGGCACCTCGACCTGCCACAGCACCCTGGCGGAGGAGAGGCCCAGCCCGCGGGCGGCGTCGCGGGCGGCCGGGTCGGCGCCGCGGACGCCGTCGTACGCCCCGGCGAGCAGCACGGGGACGGCGAAGATCGCCGCGGCGATCACGGTGGCGGTGTTGCCGAACAGCCCCGCGGTGGCGAGCAGCAGGATGATCGCGAGCGTGGGCAGGGCGCGGGACGTGTTCGACACCGCGACCACGAGCCCCGAGCCGCGCCCGCTGTGCCCGAGCCAGGCGCCCAGCGGCAGGGCGACCGCCGTCGCGATCCCGACGGCGGCGAGCGTCATGAGCAGGTGCTGGCCGGTGAGGTCGAGCACGCCGCCGGGCTGCGTCCACACGAGCGGGTCGTTGAGGTAGCGCAGCGCCTCCTGGACGACGTCGCCGGCGCCCGCGCTCATGCGCCCCTCCGGCGGGTCCACGGCGTCAGCGCCCGGCCGGCACCCCACAGCGCGACGTCGAGCACGAACGCCAGGAGCAGGCACGCGAGCGTCGCGGCGCTGATCTCGGCGCGGAAGAAGTTGTTGCGGAACCCCTCGAACATCAGCTGCCCCAGCCCGCCGTACCCGACCACCACGCCCACCGTCACCAGCGCGACCGTCGACACCGTGGCCAGCCGCAGCCCGGACACGACGGCCGGGAGCGCGGCGGGCAGGCGCACGCGCACCGTGATCTGCACGGGCCCGTAGCCGATGCCGCGGGCAGCGTCGAGCACGGCCGGGTCGACGGACTGCAGCCCCGCGAGCGTCTGGCGCAGGATCACGAGCAGCGCGTACAGGACCAGGCCGATGAGCACCGGCGTGCGCCCGATCCCGAGCAGCGGCGCGAGGATCGCGAAGAGGGCCAGCGACGGCACCGTGTAGAGCACGGCGGCGACGCCGACGAACGCGGCGGCGAGGCGCCGTCGCCGCACCACCAGCAGGGCCAGCGGCACGGCGATCAGGGCAGCGATCGCCACCGCCTCGAGGGTCAGCCCCACATGCTGGCCGGTGCGCGTGGCGAGCAGGTCGGAGTTCTCGGTGACCCAGCTCCACGAGAACCACGGGTTGCCGATCATGCCGCGCACGTTACCCGTGCCATAGGTTGGGGCGCGTGTCAGCGCACATCGAGCTCGACAAGGTCCGGAAGGCCTATCCCGACGGGACCGTGGCCGTCGACTCGCTGAGCCTCGAGGTCCACCCGGGCGAGGTGCTCGCCCTGGTGGGCCCGTCGGGCTGCGGCAAGTCGACGACGCTGCGCATGGTGAACCGGCTGGTGGAGCCCACGAGCGGGCAGGTGCTCATCGACGGGGTCGCCAACACGACGCTCGACCCGGTCAGGCTGCGGCGGCGCATCGGCTACGTCATCCAGGACGTCGGCCTGCTGCCCCACCGCACCGTGGCGGCCAACGTCGAGACCGTGCCGCGCCTGCTGGGCTGGGACCGGGCCCGCACGCGCGCGCGGGTCACCGAGGTGCTCGACCTGGTGGGCCTGCCCGTCGGCACGTACGGCAGGCGGTACCCGCACGAGCTGTCCGGCGGCGAGCGCCAGCGCGTCGGCGTGGCCCGCGCCCTGGCGACCGACCCGGGGGTGCTGCTGCTCGACGAGCCGTTCGGCGCCGTCGACCCGGAGTTCCGCCGGCACCTGCAGGTCCAGGTCGCCGCGATCCTCGCCGAGGTCGGGTCGACCGTGGTGCTCGTGACACACGACATCGACGAGGCCGTGCGCCTGGGCGACCGCGTCGCCGTGCTGGCCAAGGGTGGGCACCTGGAGCAGGTGGCGCCGCCGCTGGCCGTGCTGGCGCACCCGGCGACGCCGCGCGTGCACGACTTCGTGGGGGAGGGCGCGGCCCTGCGCATGCTCAACCTGGCGACCGTGGAGCGGGAGGACCTGCAGCCACCGGTCCGGTCCCCGGCGACGGTCCGCCTCGGCGCCCCGCTCGCGGACGCGTTCGCGGCGCTCGCCGACGGCGCCCGCCCCGGCCTGACGCTCGCCGTCACGGCCGACGACGGCGCCGTCGTCGGCTCGCTGGACGCCTCCGGGGTGCTCGGCGCGTTGCGACGCGCTGCCGACGCGGCGGCGCCCGGCGCCTTAGGCTCGGGGGCGTGACCACCAAGCGCGTTGCCCTCGCCACCTGCTCCGACCTTCCCGCGCTGGACAAGGACGACAAGCCCCTCATCCCGGCGCTCAAGGACCGCGGGATCACGGCCGAGCCGGCGGTGTGGGACGACGCGTCCGTCGACTGGGCGGCCTACGACCTCGTCGTCGTGCGATCGACGTGGGACTACGCGCCGCGCCATGACGAGTTCCTCGAGTGGGCCGACACGGTGCCGAACCTGGCGAACCCCGCCAGCGTGCTGCGGTGGAACACCGACAAGTCGTACCTGCGGGCGCTCGAGGCCGCCGACGTGCCCGTGATCCCCACGGTGTGGCTGGACCCCGCCCGCCACTTCTCCAAGCGGGCCGTGCACACGCGCATGCCGGCGTTCGGCGACTTCGTGGTCAAGCCCGTCGTGTCCGCGGGCGCCAAGGACACCGGGCGGTACATCCCGATCAGCGCGCAGTCGCGCTCCATGGCGATCACGCACACGATGCGCCTGCTCGACTCCAAGCGCTGGGTCATGATCCAGCCGTACATCACCAGCGTCGACTCCGCGGGCGAGACCGTGCTGATCTTCGTGGACGGCACGTTCCAGCACGCGGCGCGAAAGAACGCGCTGCTCACGGGCCCGTCGCAGCCCACCAAGGGCCTGGGGCTGTACGTCAAGGAGGAGATGTCGCCGCTGACGGCGACGCCGGAGCAGCTCGACGTCGCCCAGCGTGCGCTCGACGTCGCGACGGCCGAGCTGGGCCTCGACAAGCCGCTGCTCTACGCGCGCGTCGACCTGGTGACCGGCGAGGACGGCCCGCTGGTCATCGAGCTGGAGCTCACGGAGCCGAGCCTCTGGATGGCGTACTCGGGGCCCGTGCCCACGCTGACGCGCTTCGCGGACGCGATCGCCGCCCGCGTCTGACCTCGCCGGACGTGACCGTGCCAGCCGGCTCGCTCGTCACGCAGGCGCCCGCCGCGCGTCCCTCCTTTCGCCGACGCCTGGCCGCGCTGGGAGTCGACTACGCCGTGTTCGTCGGCTGGGCCGGCGTCCTCGGGCTGGGTGCGCTCGTCGTGGTGACGGTCCGGGGCGGCCTGCCCAACTGGCTGGAGGACGGAGTCGGGTTCGCCGAGCTGTACGGGATCCTGCTGATCGTCCTGCCGGTCGGCGTGTACCTGTACCTCTGCGAGGCGTCGGCCCGGCAGGCGACGCTCGGCAAGCGGGCGCTGCGCCTGCGCGTCGTCGGCGCGGCGAGCGGCGCCCGGCCTGGCCGCTGGCGGGTCCTCGTGCGGACCGTCGTGAAGCTGGTGCCCTGGGAGACCGGACACTTCTTCGTCTGGCACCTGTTCGACGTCGCGCGGACGGCGGGGACGGACGCCCCGCTCCCGGCGTGGATCGCGGCGGGCCTCGTCGCGGCGGGCGCGCTCTTCGTCGGGTACGTGCTCGTCGTCGCGTTCCAGCGCGACCGTCGCGGGCCGCACGACCTCGTCGCCGGCACGCGCGTGGTGCAGGACGCACGCGTCGCGGCTGCGTGAGCCCCCGAGCACGACGAAGGCCCCGCACCATCGGTGCGGGGCCTTCGTGCTGGGGTGGCTAACCGGGCTCGAACCGGCGACCTCCTGGACCACAACCAGGCGCTCTACCAACTGAGCTATAGCCACCATGGCGGCGCGTCACGCGCACCGGCCGTCGGAAAGCATACCCGAGACTCGGGGCGCCTCAGGACGCGGGGGTGCCCCGCGTGACAGAGGTCTCGGCGATGCGCGCCGCGACCGCGCGCGCCGTGGCCGTGTCGGGGCCCGGCTGCGGCACGAACAGGGCCTCGCGGTAGTACCGCAGCTCGTCGATCGACTCCAGGATGTCGGCGAGCGCGCGGTGGCCGCCGTCCTTCTTGGGGGCGGCGAACCACACGCGCGGGTACCAGCGGCGCGCCAGCTCCTTGATGGAGCTGACGTCGATGATCCGGTAGTGCAGGTGCCCCACGAGCTCGGGCATGTCGCGGTCCAGGAACATCTTGTCGGTGCCCACCGAGTTGCCGGCCAGCGGCGCCTTGCCGGGCTCGGGCACCCACTGGCGCACGTACTCGAGCACCTGCTTCTCCGCCTCGGCGAGCGTCAGGCCGCCCGCGAGCTCGTCGAGCAGCCCCGAGCGCGTGTGCATGTCGCGCACGAAGTCGCCCATGCCCTCCAGCGCCTCGGCGGGCGGCTTGACGATGACGTCGACACCGTCGCCCAGCACGGTGAGCTCGGAGTCGGTGACGACGGCGGCGACCTCGACGAGCGCGTCGCCGCGCGTGTCGAGACCGGTCATCTCGCAGTCGATCCAGACGATGCGGTCGGAGGGGTTGGCAGCACTCACGGGACCAGGGTACGTGCGCCGGTCACACGATCCGCCAGCCGGCCAGCGGCATGAGCGGAGCGGTGCGGCCGATGCGCTCGGCGCGCGGGTGGCGACGGGACTTGCGGAAGCGTGCCTTGCGATGCTGCTCGCGCTCGCGAGCCGCGTCGACGACACGACGTTGGTACTCGACCCTCTCGAGGGTCAGGTCCGGGATCATGGGGTTCCTTCGTGACGTGGAGAGCGTGGGACGGGCCAGGTCCCCTCCTCACCCCCGGCGGGTGCCGGTGGTGCGTCACCGCGGTGCGTTCCCCATTCTGACCAGGCCGTCGCGCGCCCGGCGAGGACATTTCCGTCAGCCGCGGGCTGGTGCCCTGTCGCCCGGTGCGGCGTCGTGGGGGCGTGCTCAGCTCTGCCGTGCGGTACGGCGGCAGACGCGAGGTGCGAGCGTCAGCCGACGGAGGGTGCCCCCGGCAGGATTCGAACCCGCGACCCGATCATTAGAAGTGATCCGCTCTATCCAGCTGAGCTACGGAGGCAGCGACGCCAAATCTAGCCCATGCGACAGGCCCGGAAAGCGCTCTGCGCACGGCGGCCGAGCGATGGACGGGTCGTCCCCTAGTGTCCCGACATGGCGCGCCACCACACGAAGGACAAGGGAGATCTCGGGGTCGCCAAGCCGCACGCCGACATCGTTGGCCAGGGGTTCACGGTGCTCTTCCCGGCGACGGAGCACGCTCCCTTCGACCTGGTCGCCTATGCGGACGGAACCTTCTACCGCGTGCAGGTCAAGTACCGCTCGGCGCTCACGGGCGCCGCTCACGGTCCATTTCCGGTCGGTGTGGAACGACCGATCAGGGACGCACCTCAGACCGACCGACAAGGCGGAGGTGGACATCCTGTGCATCTACTGCCCGGAGACCGACGCGTGCTACTACCTCCGACCTGACCAGCACCGCGCGTCCGTCACTCTTCGGATCGCCCCCAGCCGGAACGGTCAGCAGAAGGGCGTACTCGAGGCGCACACTTTCCGGGACCTTGCGCGGGTCGTGGAAGGTTGGCCGCTAGTGTGACGCTGCGGGTGTTTGCGACCTCGCCCGACGTCGACGTCGCGCCGGACCGGCGCGCGCGTTTGGCGTGGCCCCTCCGACCCGCCAGGATGACGACGTGACAACTCCGGGACCGCACTCCGCCCGCCCCGTGGCGGGCCGCGGCGACCCCACCGCCGCCGGCGAGATCGGCGTGACCGTCTACGACGTCGCACGCGACCTGCGCCGGGAGGTCGACGCCGTGCGCCTGCCGCTGCCGATCGAGGGCGCCTCCCGGGCGGAGGCGTCGCGCGGGCGGCTCATGTCCCAGCTCGACGAGCACCTGCTGCCGCGCCTGCGTGAGCTGTCGTCCCCGGCGATCGTCGTCGTCGCGGGCTCGACGGGCGCGGGCAAGTCGACGCTGTACAACTCGCTGCTGGGCGAGGAGGTGTCGCAGGCCGGCGTGCTGCGCCCCACGACGCGCGAGCCCGTGCTGGCGTTCAACCCGCTGGACAAGGACGTGATCCACGAGGGCCCGGCCACGGAGGCGTCGCGCGTGGTCCACCACGACGGCGTACCGCGCGGCACGGCGCTGCTGGACGCGCCCGACCTCGACTCGTTCCTCTCGGAGAACCGCACCACGGCCCAGCAGCTGCTCGAGGCCGCCGACCTGTGGCTCTTCGTCACCACGGCGTCCCGGTACGGCGACGCGCTGCCCTGGCAGGCGCTGGAGCGCGCCACCGAGCGCGGCGCGTCGGTGGCCATGGTGCTCAACCGCGTGCCGGCAGAGACGCTCACGACGATCCGCGCCGACCTCATGCTGCGGCTGCGCGAGCACGGCATGACCGACGTCCCGCTGTTCGTGGTGCCCGACGTCGGGCCGCACGAGGGCCTGCTGGAGCCGAAGACCGTGGCACCGGTGCGCCGCTGGCTCACGCTGCTGGCCGGGCCGGAGCGGTCGCGCGCGGTGATCGTGCGCACGCTCAAGGGGGCGCTCGGCGCGCTGCCCGCGTGGGTCACGTCGCTGGCCGACGCCGTCGACGCCCAGTGCGAGGCCGCCGACCGCATCCGCGCCACGGTGTCGAACGAGCGGCCCGCCGCCGAGAAGCTCGCGCGCGACGGCGTCGCGGCCGGCGTGGTGGCCGGCGCGTCGGTCGAGGCGCGCTGGCGGGAGCTGTCCGGCAGCGCCAAGGTCGACCGCGTGAAGGTCCGCAAGGACGCCGTGCGGTCCACCAGGCGGGCCGGTCGCAAGCGTGAGGAGGCCCTCGGAGCGCTGCGCGACGACGTCACGAGCGCGGCCGAGCGCACGCTCGTCGCGGCGGGCGGCCGCGTCGAGGAGCGCCTCCGCGCCGTGCTCACGGCTCCCGGCGCCCCCGCCGGCGGCGGCGCGGTGCTGCCCGACAACGACGCGCGCGTCGCGGCCCGCGAGGCCTTCGTCAGTGCGACCGTCGCCGAGTGGTCCGCCCACGCGGCCGACGTCGTGACCACGCTGGTTACGGACTCGCGCGTGTCCGCCGCCGTCAAGGCGTTCGGGCCGCAGGGCCTGGGCACGCTGCTGCTGGCGGCGGCCGCGGGCAGCGACGACGCCGGGCGGCTGCTCACGCGCGTGCTCGGCGACGCGCACACCGAGGCCGTGACCGCCCTGCGCGACGACCTGGCCGACCGGGCCGCGCGCACGGTCGACGGCGAGCTCGACGCCGTGCTGACCAACCTCGACTCCCCGAACCTCGCCGACGACGCGGCCACGGGCCTGCGCGTGCGGCTCGCCGAGCTCAGGAGGCTCACGTGACCGACGACCAGACGCTGCGCGCGAGGACGGACGCCCTCGCGCAGGCGCTCGAGATCGCCGGGGAGCGGCTCGACAAGGCCACCGTCGCGCGCGTGCAGCAGGCCGTCGACGGCGTGCGGGAGCGCCTCGCCCTCGGCGTCGACCACACGGTGGTGGCGCTGGCGGGCGGCACGGGCTCGGGCAAGTCGTCGCTGTTCAACAAGATCTCCCGGCTCACGTTCGCCGACGTCGGCATCAAGCGCCCGACGACGGCGCGCGTCACGGCGTGCTCGTGGGACGACGGCGCGGAGGCGCTGCTGGACTGGATCGGCGTGGACCGCGAGCGCCGCATCGTGCAGGCGGACGAGCTGGACGGCGAGGAGCAGCTCGACGGCCTGGTGCTGCTGGACCTGCCGGACCACGACTCGGTGGAGCCGAAGCACCGCGAGGTGGTGGACCGGATCCTGCCGCTGGTGGACCTGCTGATCTGGGTGGTGGACCCGCAGAAGTACGCGGACGACGCGCTGCACTCGGGGTACCTGCGCGAGTCGGTGGGCATGGAGGCGTCGATGCTGGTGCTGTTCAACCAGATCGACACGGTGCCGCCGGCGCGGCGCGACGAGCTGCACGCGGACCTGGACCGGCTGCTGGTGGACGACGGGCTGACGGGTGTGCCCGTGATCTCGGTGTCGGCGCGGACGGGCGAGGGCGTGGCGCAGGTGCGTGAGCTGCTCGAGGAGGTCTGCGAGAGGCAGAGCGTCGCGGCGGGGCGTGCGGCGGGCGAGCTGGACGGCGCGGCGCGGCTGGTGCTGTCGCAGCTGCCGGCGGACGTGCCGTGGCAGCTGGACGCGGCCGTGGCGCGCGAGCTGCCGGCGCTGGTGGACGCGACGGGCCTGGACGCCGTCGCGGGCCAGACGGGTGCGGCCGTGCTCAACGGGTACGGGATGCCGGAGTTCCCGCCGCCGGACCGGGACGCGGTGACGCTGGCGCGGGCGCGCTGGCTGACGCGGGCCGGGGCGGCGCTGCCGTCGGGGTGGCAGCGGTCGCTGGCCGAGCGGACGCAGTCGGCCGACGTGCTGCGCACCGCGGTGTTCGAGGCCGTGCGCAAGGTGCAGCTGGACGTCTCGGGGCCGCGGCACGCGAAGGCGCTGACGCGCCTGACGTGGGTGCTCGCGGGCGTGGGCGTCGCCGTGGCGCTGCTGGCGGGCCTGGCCCTGGGCGGGACGCCGCACCTGGCGTCGCCGTGGCCGGCGGTGCTGTGGGTGGTGGCGGGCGTGCTGGTGCTCGCCGCGGTGGCGGTGGCGGTCGGGTCTGTCGTGGCGCGGCGCGGATTGGCGCGGTCGCGGGCCGAGGGTGTGGCGGGCGACGGGCGTGAGGCGCTCGCGCGGGTGCTCACCGACGGGCTCGGTGCGCCGACGGTCGCGGTGCTGGGCGAGCACCGGCGCGTGCGGGAGCTCGCGCAGTCCGCCCGGGAGGTCGCCCGGCCGGGCGATGCCGGGGCGAGCGCCCCCACAGGTGCCGCGCGTGCGGCGTCGTCCACAGGCGCGGTGCAGGGCGCTGCGGCGGGCAGCTCGCAGGGCTGATCGTCTCCCGGTAGCGGCCGGCGCCAGGCCGGCCCGCGAGCCAGGAGGACACATGAGCGACGTCCACGTCACGGTGGTCGGCCACGTCGGCCAGGACCCCGTGCTGTACACGGCCGAGAGCGGCACCCGCTGGACCTCGATCCGGGTGGCGAGCACGCGCCGCGTGCGCGACGCCCGCACGGGGGAGTGGGGCGACGGGCCCACGATGTGGTTCACGGTGCGGGCGTTCGGCGACCGCGCGACCAACCTCACCGGGTCCGTGCACCGCGGCACGCCCGTGGTGGTCACGGGCCGCCTCGCGTACGAGGAGTACGAGGTGCGCAAGGAGGAGCGCGGCGCCGACGGCGAGCTCGTCGAGGTGCGCACGCCCCGCCAGGCCATGGTGGTGGAGAACGCGTCGGTCGCCGTCGACGTCTCGCGCGGCGTCGCGCAGTACACGCGGACCGTGCACACCGACGTCGTGCCGAACGGCGCCCCGCAGGCCTTCGGCAGGCCCGAGCGCGACCGCTGGGAGACGCCCGGCGAGTCCGCGGCCCCGGCCGGGGAGGCCGACGAGGACGAGGAGCCCGCAGGCGAGGAGTCCACGACGGACGTGCGCGAGCCTGCGCTCGTCTAGGGGCCTTAGGCTGTGGGGTCGGCCGAACCGTCGGCCTCACAGCTCCTCCCGGTGGTTGAGCCTGTCGACACCACGAACGCGATCGAAACGGTGGAAACGAGCCAGTGGCTGAGTTCATCTACACCATGTACAAGGCGCGCAAGGCGCACGGCGACAAGGTCATCCTCGACGACGTGTCGCTGAACTTCCTGCCCGGCGCCAAGATCGGCGTCGTCGGCCCGAACGGCGCCGGAAAGTCGACGATCCTCAAGATCATGGCCGGGCTGGACACGCCGTCGAACGGCGAGGCCCGCCTGTCGCCCGGGTTCACCGTCGGCATCCTCCAGCAGGAGCCGCCGCTGAACGAGGAGAAGACGGTCCTCGGCAACATCGAGGAGGCCGTGGCCGAGATCAAGGGCAAGGTCGACCGCTTCAACGAGATCTCCACGCTCATGGCGGAGCCCGACGCCGACTTCGACGCGCTGCTGGCCGAGATGGGCGAGCTGCAGGAGGCCATCGACCACGCCGACGCCTGGGAGCTGGACAGCCAGCTCGAGCAGGCCATGGACGCACTGCGCTGCCCGCCGGCCGACGCCGACGTGTCTGTGCTCTCCGGCGGTGAGCGCCGCCGTGTCGCGCTGTGCAAGCTGCTGCTCGAGAAGCCCGACCTGCTGCTGCTCGACGAGCCCACCAACCACCTGGACGCCGAGTCGGTGCTGTGGCTCGAGCAGCACCTCGCCACCTACCCCGGCGCCGTCCTGGCCGTCACGCACGACCGGTACTTCCTCGACCACGTCGCGGAGTGGATCTGCGAGGTCGACCGCGGCCGCCTGTACCCGTACGAGGGCAACTACTCCACCTACCTGGAGAAGAAGGGCGAGCGCCTGCAGGTGCAGGGCAAGAAGGACGCCAAGCTCGCCAAGCGCCTCAAGGAGGAGCTGGAGTGGGTGCGCTCCAACGCCAAGGGCCGCCAGGCCAAGTCGAAGGCGCGCCTGGCCCGCTACGAGGAGATGGCGGCGGAGGCCGAGCGGACCCGGAAGCTCGACTTCGAGGAGATCCAGATCCCCGCGGGCCCGCGCCTGGGCTCCACGGTGCTCGAGGCCAGCAACCTGCAGAAGGGCTTCGACGGCCGCGTCCTCATCGACGGGCTGAGCTTCACGCTGCCGCGCAACGGCATCGTGGGCGTCATCGGCCCGAACGGCGTCGGCAAGACGACGCTCTTCAAGACGATCGTGGGCCTCGAGCCGCTCGACGGCGGCGACCTGAAAATCGGCGAGACCGTCTCGGTGTCGTACGTCGACCAGTCGCGCGGTGGCCTGGACCCCAAGAAGACGCTGTTCGAGGTCGTGTCCGACGGGCTCGACTTCATCAAGGTGGGCAACGTCGAGATCCCGTCGCGCGCGTACGTCGCGTCGTTCGGGTTCAAGGGACCGGACCAGCAGAAGCCGGCCGGCGTGCTCTCCGGTGGTGAGCGCAACCGCCTCAACCTGGCGCTCACCCTCAAGCAGGGCGGCAACCTGCTGCTGCTCGACGAGCCCACCAACGACCTCGACGTCGAGACCCTCGGCTCGCTCGAGAACGCGCTGCTCGAGTTCCCGGGCTGCGCCGTCGTGGTCTCCCACGACCGGTGGTTCCTCGACCGCGTGGCGACGCACATCCTCGCCTACGAGGGCACCGAGGAGAACCCGTCGAGCTGGTACTGGTTCGAGGGCAACTTCGCCTCGTACGAGGACAACAAGGTGCAGCGCCTCGGCGTCGAGGCCGCCCGCCCCCACCGCGTGACGCACCGCAAGCTCACGCGCGACTGACGCGTCGTGTCGACGGGCTCGACCACCGCCGTGGTCGAGCCCGTCGAGACGCGAATGCGAGCCATCTGACCTGCAGGTGCGCGCCCGCCGGGTGAGGATGGGTCGCATGACCGTGCCCGACGACGTCCCCCCGCCGCCTCCCGCAGCGGCGGACGACGGCGCCGGCACGAGCCAGGCGGAGGCTCTCACCTCGCACCGCGAGGCCGCGGCCCTCATCGACGCGCTCGACGCGCTGCGTGCCCGGCTCCACGCCCTGCGCCTGCCGCTCGACACCCCGAACGCCCACGCCGCCCGCGCGGACCTGGCGGCGGCCGTCGACCAGCTCGACGACTACCTGCTGCCGCGCCTGCGCGCCGAGAAGGCGCCTCTTCTCGTGGTGGTCGGCGGCTCGACGGGCGCCGGCAAGTCGACTCTCGTCAACTCGATCCTCGGCGAGCACGTCACCGCGCCTGGCGTGCTGCGCCCCACCACGCGCGCCCCCGTGCTGGTGCACCATCCGCTCGACGCCCGCTGGTTCACGACCGACCGGGTGCTGCCGGGTCTCGCACGCGTGACCTCGGGGACGGACGCCTCCGCGTGGGGCGCCGACCGCCCCGCGCCCACCCGGACGCTGCGGCTCGTCGCCTCCGAGGGCATCCCACAGGGCCTCGCGCTGCTCGACGCCCCCGACGTCGACTCCGTCGAGACGGCCAACCGGGAGCTCGCCGCCGAGCTGCTGGGCGCCGCCGACCTGTGGCTCTTCGTCACCACCGCCGCCCGCTACGCCGACGCCGTGCCGTGGGAGCTGTTGCGCTCCGCCGCCGCCCGCCGCGCGCAGGTCGCCCTGGTGCTCGACCGCGTGGACCCCGGTGCGGAGGCCGTCGCCGACGACCTGCGCCGCATGACGGCGGAGCACGGCCTGGGCGACGCCCCCATCTTCGTGGTCCCCGAGGCCGCCGAGTCCGGCCCCACCGCCCTGGACGAGGGCCTGCTGCCCGAGGCGTCCGTCGCCGAGGTGTCCACCTGGCTCTCCGGCCTGGGCGGCGACCCCGAGGCCCGCCGACGCGTCATCACGGCCACGCGCGACGGCGTCGTCGACGACCTGGTGCGCCGCGCCGTCCAGCTCGCCGACGCCGCCGACCTCCAGGAGTCCGCCGACACCCGCCTGCGCGACGCCGTCGAGCGGCACCACGCCGACGCCGTCCGGGCCGTGGAGGCCGCGACGTCGGACGGCGCGATCCTGCGCGGCGAGGTGCTGGCCCGCTGGCAGGACTTCGTGGGCACCAGCGAGTTCTTCCGCGCGATCGAGAAGGGTGTGGGCAAGGTCCGCGACCTGGTCGTCGGGTTCTTCCGCGGCCGGCCCACCCAGGCCCCGCAGGTGGAGCAGGCCATCGCCAGCGGGCTGGAGTCGGTGATCCTGGACTCCGCCGAGGCTGCCGCCGAACGCACCTACGAGTCGTGGCGCGGCGACGCCGCCGGCACCACGCTGCTCGACGGGCTCGAGCTCAGCCGCACCAGCGCGAGCCTGCGCTCCGAGATCGCCGAGCAGGTGCGCGCGTGGCAGGGCGACGTGCTCACGCTGGTCCGCGAGCAGGGCGCCTCCAAGCGCGGCACCGCCCGCGCCCTGTCCTTGGGCGTGAACGCTCTGGGCGTCAGCCTCATGGTCATCGTCTTCGCGTCGACGGCCGGGCTGACCGGCGCCGAGATCGGCATCGCCGGCGGCACCGCCCTGGTCGGCCAGAAGCTGCTCGAGGCGGTGTTCGGCGACGACGCGGTGCGCCGCCTCGCCGCCCAGGCCAAGCAGCGGCTCACCGCGCGGGTCCAGGCGGTCATGACCGGCCAGGCCGCCCGGTACACCGCACAGCTCGACGCGCTGGGCACCGCCGACGCCGGGGGAGCCGGCCTGCGTGACGCCGCGCGCCGCGTCGAGGGGGCGTCCCGCGACGAGCGCGCCACCCGTCCCAGCGCCCCCGACGGGACCACCCGCCCCTGGACCGGGCGCCTGCTGCGCGGCGCCGGGACGGTCCGCGAGCCCGAGCGGCCGGCGTCGTTCCCGGTCCCGGCCGTGCGCGCCGACACCCCGGAACCGGACGACGCGACCGAGCGCCCGGGCTGGTGGAGCCGCGTGTTCGGCCGCAGGAACGGTGACCAGTGAGCCGCATCGACCTCGAAGGCCGCACCGCCGCCCTGGAGCTCGCCATCCGCGAGGCCGCCGGCCGCCTCGACGGGCCCCTGCTCGACGACGCCCGCCGCGTGGTCGCCCGCGCCCGCGACCGCGGCGGGCTGTCGGCCGAGCACACCGTCGTGGCGCTCGCCGGCGCCACCGGGTCCGGCAAGTCGAGCGTGTTCAACGCCGTCGCCGGTACCGACATCGCCAAGCCGGGCGTGCACCGCCCGACGACGTCGCACGCCCTCGCCGCCGTCTGGGGCCCGGGCGCCGACCCGCTGCTCGACTGGCTCGACGTCCCCACCCGCCACGAGATGAAGGCCGGCCCGGTGCCGGAGGACGAGCCCGGCCGGACCGGCGGGCTGTTCCGCCGTCACCGCACGCCTGCCGGGATCACCACGGGCCTGGTGCTGCTCGACCTGCCCGACCACGACTCCGTCGTCGTCGAGCACCGCGTGCGGGCCGAGCGGCTCGTGGAGCGCGCCGACCTGCTCGTCTGGGTGGTCGACCCGCAGAAGTACGCGGACGCCGCCCTGCACGAGCGGTACCTGCGACCCCTGGCCGGGCGCTCCGAGGTCGTGGTCGTGGTGCTCAACCAGATCGACCGGCTCAGCCACGCCGACGCCGAGGCCATGCGGGCGGACCTCGAGCGGCTCGTCGTGGCCGACGGGCTGGGCGGCGCGCGCGTGCTCGCCGCGTCTGCGAAGACGGGGGAGGGCATCGACCAGCTGCGGGGGCTGCTCGCCGAGGCGGCGCAGCGGCGCGAGGCGGCGACCACCCGGCTGGCGCTCGACGAGAAGTCCGTCGCCGACCGCATGGTCGCCCTGTGCGGGCGGGCGGCGTCGGACCGCGCGAGCGACAAGGCGCGGGCGGCGCTCAACGCGGCGCTCGAGGACGCGGCGGGCGTGCCCGTGGTGACGGAGGCCGTGCGGCGTTCTGCGGTCAAGGACGCCCGGAAGGCCACCGGCTGGCCCCTGACCCGGTGGGTGGGGCGGCTGCGCCCCGACCCGCTGCGCCGCCTGGGTCTGCGCCCCGACGCCGACCGCATCCCCGAGGACCGACCTGACCTCGCCCGCACCTCGATGCCCACCGCCCGCCCGGGCGTGCGCGCCGCGACCGCGACGGCGGTGCGCGCCTACGTCGACCAGATGACGGCCGGCGCGCCCGACCCGTGGGTGCTCTCGGCGCGGCACCGCGCCCAGGAGGGCCTCGACCGGCTGCCCGACTCGCTCGACCAGGCGGTCGCGGGCACGCGTCTCGAGGCGGGGCGGCGGCCGCTGTGGTGGCGGGCCGTCAACGTGCTGCAGTGGCTGGTGCTCGCCGTCGCGGTCGCGGGCCTGCTGTGGCTCGGCGCCGCGTTCCTGCTCGCGTACTTCCAGCTGCCGCAGCTGCCCACGCCCGTGCTCACCGTGGGCGGGCGCGCCTGGGGCGCCGACGGCGACGGCGTGGACGTGCCGTGGGGCACGGTGCTGGTGGTGTGCGGCGTGGTGCTGGGGCTGCTGGTCGCGCTGGTCGCGCGGGTCGCCGCGGGTATCGGCGCCCGACGCCGGGCCGCCCGCGCCCGCAAGCGCCTGCGGGAGTCGGTGGTGCGGGTGGCCGACGACCTGGTGCGCGTACCGGTGGCCGACGAGATGGCCGCGCTGTCCCGCGCGCGGACGGCGGCGGTGATCGCGGCGTCCTGACGCCGGCCACCCAGACCGGCGGTTGAGCCTGTCGAGACCACGCGACCCCTAGGGGCAGACCCCCGCCGTCCGCAGCGCGTCGAGCGCGGTCTCCGACGCCGGCCCGAGCGACGCGCTCGCCTTCGACGTCGTGGGCGTGCCGAGCACGGACCGCCACCGCAGCAGGGGCACGGCGGACGTCGAGGCATCGTCGGCCGCGACCTGCGCCGCGAGCGCCGCGCAGTCGTCGACCCGGAGCGCCATCGCGACCGTCACGGACCGGCCGCCGGTCACGCGTTGCGGGAGCGCCGTGGTCGCGTCGAGGAGCTCGACCGGGACCAGGGCGCCCATCGCCTCGCGCCACGTCTGCGGCGCGCCCGTCTGGGCGGGTAGCGCGGAGGGCATCGCGGCGTTGGCGGCGTCGGTGTCGAGCGCCCAGGCGCCGACGACGTGCGTCCCGGCGGGCGCGACGACCCCGGTGATCGTGGCGGCGGGCCAGGCGCGTGGCGTGGCTTGCACGGCGAGCACGAGGGTGCGGTCACCTGCGCCGGCACCCCACCCCGCGCCCCCGCCGTTGTCCGCGAACCCGGGCCGCAGCACCCACGGCGAGAACGCGGCGGCCACCAGCACGAGCACCGCCCCCGCGAAGGTCAGCGCGCTGCGTCGGCGGGTGCGGGGCGGGACGAGCTCGGCGAGCGTCGGGTCGGACACGCTTCCTCCTAGGGCGCGTGGGCGCTATGTTTGGCTCAACCTACTATGACAATGGTCCAAAGATCGAGAGGGAGGTGCGCGGATGACCGCGTGGCTCGGTGTGCTCGTGGTCCTGCTGGTGGCGGCCTTCGTCGTGCTCGGGATGGGGCGCCCCGCCGACCGCCGCCGCGACGCCGCGTGGCTCGCCGGCACGGCCCTCGTCCCGCCCGACGAGGCCGAGGTGTACGCCCGCTACCTGGCAAGGCTGCGCGCGCACCGGCGGATCGGTGGCCTGCTCGGTGTCGCGTTCGGGGTGACGGTGGGCATCGCGTGGGGCGGGACGCTCACGGTGGGCATCGGCCGCAACGGGCCCCTCGCCGACCCGCTCTTCTGCGGCATCGCGGGCGTGCTCCTCGGTGCCCTCTCGGCCGAGACGTACCGGCTGCGGCTGCCGCTCGCGGCCGGCGCCAGCGCGTCCCTCGCGCCCCGGCCGGCGCTGCCGGGCGGCACCCAGGTGACCGCCGCCCGCTGGCTCGCCGGCCTCGCCGTCGCGGGCGGCCTCGCCCTGCTCGTCGCCGGGCGCGGCGCCGGGGCGCTGGCGGCCACGCTGATCTGCGCCGTCGCCGCGGGCCTGTGCGCGCTGACGCGTCACGCCGTGCGGCACCGCCGGCGGGCCGCCCTGGCCCCCCGCGCGCTCGTGGTCGACGGCAACCTGCGGGCCTTCGCGGGGCGCACCGTCGCGTGGCTGGAGGTCGCGTGCGGCGCGCTGGCCGTCGCCTGGTTCGGGTCGGGCCTGCCCGACGGTGCGGGCGTGCTGGCCGTCGTCGTCTCCCTCGGGGGGCTCGTGGGCGCCGTCGTCTGCCTGGTCAAGGCGTCCCCGCGGCCGCCCCGCAGGGTCGCGCCCGCCGACGTGGTGCGGCCGGTGGTCGACGCGTGATCGTGCACGTCGACCCGGCGTCGCCCGTCCCCGTGTTCGAGCAGCTCCGGGGGCAGATCGAGCGGCTCGTCGTCGCCGGCACGCTCGCGCCCGGCGCGCCGCTGCCCACCATCCGCGACCTCGCCACCGACCTGGGCCTGGCCCGCGGCACGGTGGCGCGCGTCTACGACGAGCTCGCCCGCGACGGCCTCGTCGAGACGCGTGGCCGCCACGGCACGCGCGTGCTGGGGCCGGGGCGTCGTCGCGCCGCCGCCGGCGACGTCGACGCCGCCGCGGACGCGTTCGCCGTCGTCGTGCGGCAGCTGGGCCTGCCCGACGACGCCGGGCACGCGGCCCTCGACGCGGCGCTGCAGCGCCTCGGCGCGGGATAGCCTGCCTGCGTGACCCGACTGCACGTCCCCGTGAGCACCCGCTGGTCCGACCTCGACGCGTACCAGCACGTCAACAACGTCGAGATGTTCCGCCTCCTCGAGGAGGCTCGCATCACGGCGTTCTGGCGGCACTCGGCCGACGAGGTGGGGGAGGACTGGCCCACCGCCATCCTCGAGACCGGGCCGCACGCCTCCAGCCACACCTTCGTGGCGGGGCAGCAGATCGAGTACCTGCGCCCGCTCGGGTTCACGCGCACGCCGGTGCGGGTCGAGCTGTGGATCGGCGTCGTCGGCGGCGCCAGCCTGCAGGTCTGCTACGAGGTGCACGACGGCGCGCCCGGCGGGTTCCCGCGCACGGGCCCGGCGTCGGGCGCCGACCCGTACGTGCGCGCCTCGACGACCATCGTGGTGATCGACGCCGCGACCGGCCGCCCCCGCCGCATCACCGAGGACGAGCGCACGGCCTGGAAGGAGTACCAGGAGGACCCGGTCGCGTTCCGCCACTGAGGGCCGTCACGCCGGCAGGCGGACCATGCCCTCCTGGGCGATGCTCGCCACCAGCACGCCCTCGCGCGTGTAGACGCGGGCGAAGCCCAGCGCGCGGCCGCCCTGGGCCGTGGGGGCCTCCTGGACGAACAGCAGCCAGTCGTCGACGCGCGCGTCGCGGTGCCACCACATGGCGTGGTCCAGGCTCGCGACGGGCACGTGCGGGCCGACGTCCTGCCACGACTTGCCGGCCCCGCGCAGCACGGGCTCCAGCATCACCTGGTCGCACGCGTACGCGAGCAGGGCGCGGTGCAGCAGGCGGTCGTCGGAGTCGATCACATGGCGGGCGCGCACCCACACGCGCTGCCGGTCCGACGGGTGCGCGTCGGGGGCCAGGTAGAGTGACCCGCCGACGTGCGCCAGCTCGAACGCGGAGTCGGTCGACCACCAGCGCGCGGCCGGGTGGTTGATCGACCCCAGCAGCTCGAAGGCGCTCTGCACGTCCTCCGGCGGGGGCACGTCCTGCGGGGCGGGGCGCTGGTAGTCGTACCCGGGCTGGTCCTCCTGGAACGACGTCGTCAGCGACAGGATCGGCTTGCCGTCCTGCAGCGCGTGCGTGCGCCGCGCGCTGAACGACCGCCCGTCGCGCAGGCGCTCGACGGCGAAGTCGATCGGCGCGTCGAGGGCGCCCTCGCGCAGGAAGTACGCGTGCATGGAGTGGGGCGCGCGCTCCGCGGGCACCGTGCGGCCGCAGGCGATGATCGCCTGCGCCAGCACCTGGCCGCCGTACACGCGGTTGGCGAGCCCGGGCACGGAGCCGCCGCGCCACACGTCTTCCTCGCCACGCGGGCCCCAGCCCTCGATCTCGCGCAGGTCGAGGACGCCCAGCAGGCGGTCGAGCGCGTCACTCATCGAACGTGTTCAGGAGCGAGTGCGCCGCCCGCTCCAGGTAGTCCCACAGCTGCGCCTCGTCGAGCGGGGCGAGCCCCAGCGAGTCGAGCGCGGTGCGCATGTGCGCGAGCCAGCGGTCCCGGGCGTCCGGGTTGACCTTGAAGGGTGCGTGCCGCATGCGCAGCCGCGGGTGGCCGCGCTCCTGGGAGTACGCCGTCGGGCCGCCCCAGTACTGCTCGAGGAACATGGTCAGCCGGCGACGCGCCGGGCCCAGGTCCTCCTCGGGGTACATCGCCCGCAGGACGTCGTCGTCCGCGACGCCCTCGTAGAACCGGTCCACGAGGCGCACGAACGTCTCGTGCCCCCCGACGGACTCGTAGAACGCGCCATCTGTCACCGGCACATCGTGCCAGACCGCGCCGAAGGACCGCGCACGGCGTCACGGCCGCATCCGTGGACTAGGCTGGGCAGTGACCTGCAACGGCGCGGTCGGAACCGCACGCAAGGAGACGGAGATCCACATGAGCAAGGCTGACCAGATCCTCGCGGCGCTCGGCGGCACCACGAACATCGTGGAGCTCGAGCCGTGCATCACCCGCCTGCGCGTGCAGGTGAGCGACCCCGCGCTGGTCGACGAGCCGCGACTCAAGGAGTCCGGCGCATTCGGCGTCGTCCGGTCGGGACGCGTGATCCAGGTGATCGTCGGCCCGGAGGCCGACGACCTCGCGGCCCAGATGGACACGCTGCGCGCCTGACGCGCACCCAGCCTCCACACGTCAGACGCCGGTGCCCGCAGGGGGTCGCCGGCGTCTGACGCTCTCAGGCAGACGGCTCAGGAGGCCTCGATGGCCGTCTCCGCATCCGGCTTGGCCGTGGTGACGATGATCCCCGCCTTGCGCAGCTGCGCGTAGGCGGCCACGAGCAGGGCCCGCATGACGTCGCCGTCGCGGCCCGGGCGCACCTTCGCGTGCATCGTGAACGAGTACGCGCCCTCGGTGATGGCGTCGACGCCGCGCACGTTCGGCGTCTCCAGCAGCTCGCCGGCCAGCGCCTCGTCGCCCTGCACCGAGTCGACCGCCCGGCCGAGGGCCGCGCGCACGAGGTCGACGTCGGACCCGACGGGCACGCGCACCTCGGCGACGGCGCGCGTCCACTGCTGCGTCCGGTTGCCGGCGCGCAGGATCTCGCCGTTGCGCACGTGCCACAGCGTGCCGTCGAAGTTGCGCACGTGCGTGAGGCGCAGGTCCACCTTCTCGACCGTGCCGGTGGCCCCGGCGCCCAGGTCGACGACGTCGCCGACGCCGTACTGGTCCTCGAGCAGGATGAAGATGCCGGACAGGAAGTCGCGCACCAGCGACTGCGCGCCGAAACCGACGGCCACGCCGACGACGCCGGCCGCGCCGAGCAGGCTGGCCACGACGGCGCCCGCCCCGACCGCGGCGAGGATCGACACGATCATCACGGTCACGATGATGATGTTGGCCGCCGAGCTGAGCACCGAGCCGATGGTGCGGGCGCGCTGGGCGCGGCGCTGCTTCACCTCGGGCGTCACCAGCCCGAGGGTGTCCTCGACGAACGTGACCCGCTTCTTGCGGCGTCCGCCGCTCTCCTCCGCGTCGGTGTCGCCGGCCTCGAGGGCGTCGAGCCAGGCGCGCCGGTAGCCGCGCGCGATGCGGTCGGTGACGTGCGAGATGGTGCGGCGTACCACGACGAGCACCACGGAGCCGATCGCCAGGATCAGCAGCACCTGCAGGGGCCAGCCCACGAACCAGTTCCAGAACTTCGCGGCGCCGTGCAGGGCGGCGTCGGCGGCGGACGAGGGCAGGGGGCTGGGGTCGACCTCGGCCAGGGTCGTCAGGTGCAGCAGCCGGTCGGTCAGGGGGAACAGGTCGAGGTCCATCACGCGGATCACCGTATCGGCGGCATGTGAAGGGCCCGTGACCAGGACGCGCGATCCTGGCGCCGTCCCCGCGGGCATCGTGCGTCGCCTGTGGACAGGCGTCGGGCCTGCCACCTGCGCAGGTGGCAAGATCGTCCCCGTGAGCCAGCCCACGACGCCCGACGAGGTCCCCGCCGAGCTGCTCGAGCTCGCGCACGTGCACGGGGTGCGCACCGAGTTCTACGGTTTCGACGGCGCCCCCCAGCAGGTGCGCGCGTCGACGCTGGTGGCGGTGCTCGAAGCCCTCGGCGTCCCCGCGACGTCGCCCAACCAGGTCAAGATGAGCCTCGCGCTCGCCCGCGACGACGAGTGGCGCCAGGCGCTGCCGCCCACGGTCGTGGTGCGCCAGGGCGTCGACGCGACCTTCCCCGTGCACGTGACCGACGGGTCGAGCGTGGAGGCGTGGGTCGAGATCGACGGCGCCGAGACCCCCGCTCGTTCGCGGCGCGAGCGCCGCGACCTGCAGCAGGTCGAGCACTACGTGGAGCCGCGCACGGTCGACGGCCGCCTCATCGGGCGCGCCACGTTCGCGGTGCCCGCGGACCTGCCGCTCGGCTGGCACAGCCTGCACGCCCGGTCCGACGGCGCGGACGTCAAGGCCACCCTCGTGGTGACGCCGCAGCGCCTGACGCTGCCCCCGGCGGTCGAGGAGCACCAGGTGTGGGGGCTGCTGGTGCAGCTCTACTCGGTGCGGTCGCGCACGTCGTGGGGCCTGGGCGACCTGGCCGACCTCGCCGACGTCGCGTGGCTGTCCGCCCACCGCGGCGGCGCCGACTTCGTCGCCGTCAACCCGCTCGCGGCGGCGGAGCCGACGGTGCCGATGACGCCGTCGCCGTACCTGCCGACGTCGCGCCGGTTCCTCAACCCGATCTACGTGCGCGTCGAGGACATCCCCGAGACGGCGTACCTCTCGGCCGCCGACCGCTCCCTCGTGGAGTGGGCCGCCGACCCGGTGCGCGACCTCGCCACCGACCCCGGGCCCATCGACCGCGACGTCGTGTGGGACGCCAAGAAGGCCGCCCTCGAGGTCGTGTTCACCGCCCCGCGGCGCGCGGCACGCCAGGCCGCGTTCGAGGAGTTCGTCGCCGAGCAGGGCACCGGGCTGCGCGACTTCGCCACGTGGTGCGCCATCACCGAGCACCTGGTCGGCCGCGACTGGCCGCGCGAGCTGTCGACGCCCGACGCCCCGGCCGTCGCCGCGCTGCGCACCGAGCTCGCCGACCGCGTCGAGTTCCACTCCTGGCTCCAGTGGGTGGCCGACGAGCAGAAGGCCGCGGCCCAGCGCATCGCGCGCGAGGCCGGCATGAAGATCGGGATCATGCACGACCTCGCCGTCGGCGTGCACCCCGAGGGCGCCGACGCCTGGGCGAACGGCGCCTACCTGGCGCGCGGCGTCGAGGTGGGCGCGCCGCCGGACATGTACAACCAGCAGGGCCAGAACTGGTCGCAGCCGCCGTGGAACCCGCGCGCGCTGGCCAAGGCCGGGTACCGCCCGTACCGGGACATGCTGCGCACCGTGCTGCGGTCGGCCGGGGCGCTGCGCGCCGACCACATCCTCGGCCTGTTCCGCCTGTGGTGGATCCCGGGCGGGTCGAAGGCCTCGGCGGGCACCTACGTGGCCTACGACCACGAGGCGATGGTGGGCATCCTGTGCCTCGAGGCGCAGCGCGCAGGCGCCGTCGTCGTGGGCGAGGACCTGGGCGTGTTCGAGCCGTGGGTGCGCGACTACCTCGCCGACCGCGGCGTGCTCGGCACCTCCGTCATGTGGTTCGAGCAGGAGAACGGCGGCCCGCTCGCCCCCGAGAAGTACCGCCACCTCGCGATGGCGTCCGTCGGCACGCACGACATGCCGCCCACGGCGGGCTACCTCGCCGGCGAGCACGTGGACCTGCGCGAGCGGCTCGGGCTGCTCACCGAGCCCGCCTCGGTGGTGCGCCAGCGGGCGCGCGCCGAGCGCGACGTGTTCGTCCGGGCCCTGCACGAGCGCGGCCTGGTGGGCGACGACCCGTCCGAGCGGGAGATCGTCGAGGCCATGCACCGCTACCTGCGCAAGACGCCGTCGGCGCTGCTCGGAGTGCAGCTGGTCGACATGGTGGGGGAGCGGCGCTCGCAGAACCAGCCCGGCACCGACCAGGAGTACCCCAACTGGAAGGTGCCGCTGGGCGACGCGAACGGGACGCCGATCCTGGTCGAGGACCTCTTCGACAGCCAGCGTCTGCGCAGCCTCATCGCGGCCCTCAACGACGATCACTGACGCCCTGCGGGAGGCGCCCGGGGCGCCTCCCGCAGCGGTTGCCCGGGGCTGCTAGCGCTGTCAGTCTGGAGGGCGGCTCAGAGCCGAGCCGAAAGCGAGCGAAGCGAGGCACCAGTGATGGTTCAGCGCACGATCTCTCCCGGCCTCCGGTGGCGCCCGTTCGCCGTCGTGGGCACCGCAGTCCTGGCGCTCCTGACGGCCGGGCTGACCGCGCCGCCCGCGGGAGCGGCAGCCACCGCAGCAGCCCCACCCCCAGCAGCGGCGCCCGCTGACGCGACCGCGCTGAGCGGCCTGCGCGGCGACTACTACACGATCACGAACACGAGCACGTTCGCCCTCGACGACGCGAACCTCAAGGCGACCGTGCTGGACCCGGGCGTCAACGTCCCGGACCTGCTGCCCGCGTGGCGTGCGCTCACGGGCCAGGACACGCAGACGGGCGCGCGCTGGACAGGCTTCATCACTGCCCCCGCGACCGGCGACTACACGTTCTCGGCGATCGGCGACAACGGGTTCCGGCTGTGGGTCGGCCCCGGCGCGGCCACCGCGTCCGCCGCCGACCAGCTCATCGACTTCTGGGTCGACAAGTGGGACCAGGAGCAGACGGCCACGCACACCGTGCACCTCACCGCCGGCGAGCCCGTCCCGTTCCGGTTCGAGATGTTCCAGAACACCGGCGGCTCGTACATCCACGTGAGCTGGGAGTCCGCGAACGCGGGCGTCGCCAAGCAGTACGTCCCCGACGCGGCGTTCACCCCGCCGGCCGGGTTCGTGCCGACGCCGGAGTCCGCGCAGGTGGCCGCCGACGGGCAGTCGGCCGTGCTGACCTTCGCCGACGCCGTCTCGGGCACGTCCGACCTGGCCGCGCACCTGAAGCTGAACGTCGACGGCTCGAGCTTCCCCATCACGTCCGTCCAGGCCGGCCCGGGCGCCGACCAGGTGACGATCGAGCTGGGGGCGCAGGTCACGCAGGGCTCGACCGTGATCGTCGTGTACGACGGGCAGGGGTCCCTCGCGATCGGCGGCCAGCCGGCCGGGCGGTTCACGGGCCGCGTCCTCAACGGCTCGACCTACTCGCTCTCCACGCAGTGGACCAGCAAGGTCAACCCGGACAACCCGCTGCCGCAGTACCCGCGACCCCAGCTGACGCGCACCCAGTGGCAGAACCTCAACGGCCGGTGGGACTTCGCGCCCCTCGCCGCAGCGGACAGCCCGGTGCCCACCAGCTGGACAGGCGACCCGAGCGTCGTCGTCCCGTACCCGATCGAGTCGAAGCTCTCCGGCATCCAGAAGCACTACGACCACTTCGCCTACCACCGCACGTTCACCGTGCCGGCGTCGTGGCACGTGGGCACCGGGGCCGGCCAGCAGCGCCTCGTGCTGCAGTTCGGCGCGGTCGACTACCAGACCGACGTGTACGTCAACGGCGTCAAGGTGGTCTCGCACACCGGCGGGTACGACGCCTTCAGCGCCGACCTGACCCCGGTGCTCAAGGCGGGCACCAACGACCTGGTCGTGCAGGTCACCGACACCACCGGCGACCAGCCGCGCGGCAAGCAGTCGGCGAACCCGTCCGGCATCTTCTACACGGCGTCGTCGGGCATCTGGCAGACGGTGTGGATGGAGCCCGTGCCGGCCGCGCACGTCGACTCGCTCAAGCTGACGCCCGTGCTGTCCGACTCCGGCGACTCGGTGTCCGTGACGGTGAGCTCGGCGGCGGCGTCGTCGGGCGCGAGCGTGCAGGTGCAGGCGCGCGACGCCTCGGGCGGCCTGGTCGGGACGGTGAGCGGGACGCCGGGCGCCGCGCTGAGCCTGCCGATCCCGCACGCCCACCGCTGGACCCCCGACGACCCGTACCTCTACACGCTCTCGGCCACCCTCACGGACGGCAGCAGCGTCGACACGGTCGGCTCGTACGTGGGCATCCGGTCCATCGCGATCGCCCAGGTGGGCGGGATCAGCAGGATCGTGCTCAACGGCAAGCCCACCTTCCTGCTCGCCACCCTGGACCAGGGCTTCTGGCCCGACGGCATCTACACCGCGCCGACGGACCAGGCGCTCGCCTGGGACATCAAGCAGACCAAGGCGCTCGGCTTCAACGCCATCCGCAAGCACATCAAGGTCGAGCCGGCGCGCTGGTACTACGACGCCGACAAGCTCGGGATGATGGTCTGGCAGGACATGCCCTCGGGCACCAACGCCACGGTGGACCAGCAGAACGAGTGGCAGTCCGAGCTGCACCGCGTCATCGACCAGCACATCTCGACGACGTCGATCATCGGCTGGATCCCGTTCAACGAGGGCTGGGGCCAGTGGGGCATCCCGCAGGCCGCCGCCGTCGCCGCGTCGATCAAGGCGCAGGACCCGTCGCGGCTCGTCGACACGCGCAGCGGCCTCAACTGCTGCGACATCCCCGGCGACACCAACTCCGGGAACATCATCGACTGGCACGTGTACACCGGCCCGGCCACCCCGTCGCCCGACGCCACCCGCGCCGCGATCGACGGCGAGCACGGCGGGTACTCGCTGACCGTCGTCGGGCACTCGTGGCCCGGCGGGTCCGTGAACCCGTACGGCGAGGTCGGCACGTCGCAACAGCTCACGGACGACTACGTGGCGAACACGGCGGAGCTCATCGGGCTCGCGCGCGGCCAGCTCTCCGGCTCGGTGTACACCCAGCTCACGGACGTCGAGGGCGAGCACAACGGGTTCTTCACCTACGACCGCGCGGTGCTGAAGATGGACGCGGCCCGCGTGCGGGCGGCCAACCTGGCCGTCATCGCGGCAGGGGCCGGGGCACCGGTCCCGCCGGGCACGCCCGGCATGGCCGGGATCGCGGCCTGGTCGTTCGACGGCGTCGACGCCAACGGCGTCACGCCGGACCTCGACGGCCACGGCAAGGGGAACCCGGGCAGCCCGGCCACCCTCTCGGGCGGCGCGACGCTGACCGCCGGGCGCGACGAGGCGAGCGGCCAGGCGCTGCTCGGCAACGGCACGACGGCGCAGGCCACGGCCACCGTGCCGAAGCTCGACACCACGGCGAGCTACTCGGTGTCGGCGTGGGTGCGGCTCGACGCCGTCGGCGGCGGGTTCCAGTCCGCCGTCGCCACCGACGGGCTGGGCGGCAGCAGCCCGTTCTTCCTCCAGTACGTGCCCACCAGCCAGAGCGCTCACGGGTTCGCGTTCAGCGTGTGGAACTCCCCGCGTGCCGTCGCCACCGGCATCACTCCGGTGATCGGGCAGTGGTACCACCTGGTGGGGGTGCGCGACGCGGCGGCCGGCACGGCGTCGCTCTACGTCGACGGCGTGCTCCAGTCGAGCGTCACGGCCCACGGCACGGACGTCAGCACCGGGAAGGTGACGATCGGGCGAGCCCAGTACCAGGGCAACCCGACGGACTTCTTCCACGGCGCGATCGACGACGTCCGGCTGTTCAACCGGGCGCTGACGCCGACGGAGGTGGGCCAGCTGGGCTGAGCCCGGCGCCACCCGTCCCCGCGAGATAGAGCCCAGGAGCGCGAGATAGCGCTCCTGGGCTCTATCTCGCGCTCGCGGGCTCTAACTGGCGGGCTCGGGCTCTATCTCGCGGGGCCGCGCTCTATCTCGCGGCGTCGGCCGCCTGGGCCTGGAGGGCTCGCTCCGTGTCCGCCAGGTTCTCCGTGACCATGCGGCGCAGGGCCGGGGCGGCGTCCGGGTGGGCGTCCAGCCACGTCCGCACCGCCGCCGCCAGCGCCTCGGACGCGACCGGGGCCGGGTAGAGGCCCTCGACGAGCTCCTCGGACATCTGGTAGCTGCGCGACTCCCACACGGGCAGCAGCGCCTCCACGTAGCGGGTGACCAGCGGCTCCAGCAGGTCCGGCGACGTGACGCGGCGGAAGCCGGCCGCCGTCGCGCGGATGATCGCGTTCGGCGCGTCGGCGTCGTCCACGATCGAGGCGAACGCGGCCTCCTTGGCCTCGGCCGTCGGGGCCGACGCGCGAACGCGCGCCGCGGCCTGGCGGCCCGTCGCGGTGTCGTCGGCGGCGAGCGCCGCCTCGACCTCCGCCTCGCCGGCAGCGCCGAGCGCGACAGCGCCCTGGAGCAGGTCCCAGCGCAGGTCGGTGTCGATCTCGCGGCCCGCGAGCGCCACGGACCCGTCGAGCACGCCCTGCAGCGCGGCGGCGTGCTCCGGCCCGGTGGCCTGTGCGGCGAACGCGCGCAGCAGCTGCAGCTGCAGGTCGGTGCCCGCCGGCGCGGCGGTCGCGAGCGCCCACAGGGCGTCGGCGACGCGCGTCGACTGCGACGCCCGCTGCGCCGGGTCGGCGTACACGGTCGAGGCCGTGCCGAGCTGGGCGAGCACCATCGTGATGGTGGTCGACTCCGTCTCCGCGGACACGTTGTTGAGCACCAGGTCCACGAACGACGACGCCGGCGCCTCGGCGTCGCGCACGGCATCCCAGGCGGAGCCCCAGATGACCCCGCGCGCCAGGGAGTCGGTGATGGCGCCGAGGTGCTCGACGGCGAACGCGAGCGAGTCGGCGTCGAGGCGCACCTTCGCGAACGCGAGGTCCTCGTCGTTGAGCAGGATCAGCCCGGGGCGCTCGGTGCCCACGAGCGACGGGACGGACGTGACGGGCCCGTCGACGTCGATGATCACCTGGTGGGTGCGCTCGACGGCGCCCGACCCGGTGAGCGCGTAGTAGCCGACGCCCATGCGGTGCGGGCGCAGCGTCGGGTGGTCGGCGGGGGCCGTCTGGACGATCTCGAACGACGTGATGACGCCGGCGTCGTCGACCGTCAGGGACGGGGCGAGCGTGTTGGTGCCCGCCGTCTCGAGCCAGGCCGCGCTCCACGACTCGAGGTCGCGGCCGCTCGTGGCCTCGAGCTCGACCAGCAGGTCGCGCAGCTCGGTGTTGGAGAACGCGTGCTTGCGGAAGTACGCGGCGAGCCCGCGCATGAACTCGTCGCGGCCCACCCAGGCGACCAGCTGCTTGAGCACCGAGGCGCCCTTGGCGTAGGTGATGCCGTCGAAGTTCGTGTAGACGTCCTCGAGGTCGCCGATCTCGGCGACGATCGGGTGCGTGGACGGCAGCGCGTCCTGGCGGTACGCCCACGTCTTCTCCGACGCCGCGAACGTGGTCCAGCCCTCGGTCCACTCGGTGGCCTCGGCCGTGGCGAGCGTCGAGGCGAACTCCGCGAACGACTCGTTGAGCCACAGGTCGTTCCACCACTTCATGGTGACCAGGTCGCCGAACCACATGTGGGCCAGCTCGTGCAGGATCGTCACGACGCGGCGCTCCTTGCGCCCGTCGGGCACGGAGCCGCGGAACACGTACGCCTCGGTGAAGGTGACCGCGCCCGGGTTCTCCATCGCGCCCATGTTGTACTCGGGCACGAACAGCTGGTCGTACTTGTCGAACGGGTACGGGTAGGCGAACAGCTCCTCGTAGAACGCGAAGCCCTTGCGCGTGACCTCCATGACGTAGTCGGCGTCCATGTACTGCGACAGCGACGCGCGGCAGAACACCCCGAGGGGGATCTCGCGTCCGTCCGTGCTGGTCAGGCCCCCGCGCACGACGGCGTACGGCCCGGCCACGAGCGCCACCAGGTAGGTGGAGATGCGCGGCGTCGGCTCGAACGTCCACGTGGCCGTCGGCTCGGCGTCCTTGCCGTCGACGACGACGACGCTGCTGGGCGCGGCGACCGGCTCCGGCGTCGGCTGGTTGCTGACCACCTGCCAGCGCGCGGGAGCGGTGGCCGTGACCTGGAACGTGGCCTTGAGGTCGGGCTGCTCGAACGTGGCGAACACGCGGCGGGCGTCCGGCACCTCGCACTGCGTGTAGAGGTAGACCTCACCGTCGACCGGGTCGACGAACCGGTGCAGGCCCTCGCCCGTGTTCGTGTACGCGCAGTCCGCGACCACCGTGACGACGTTCTCCGCGGCCAGGCCCGACAGCGTGATGCGCGAGTCGGCGAACACCTCGGCCGGGTCCAGCTCGCGGTCGTTGAGGGTCACCGAGCGGACCGTCGGCGCCACCAGGTCGAGGAACGTGCTCCCGCCCTCCGTCGCGGAGAAACGGATGGTCGTCGTCGACCCGAACGTCGTGGGTCCGGTGGTCAGGTCGAGCGCGATGGCGTACGACTCGACGGCGGTCACGACGCCGGCGCGCGCGACCGCCTCGGCGCGGGTCAGGTTCTGTCCGGGCACGGGTTCTCCCTCGTTCTTGCGCGGCGGGCGGGTGCCCGCCGACGACGCTCCGGGGGTCACGACGTCGCGCGACCCCCTGGGGATCCTCTCACCACGGCCTGCCGTGCGGGGAGGTGCGGCGGCACCGGAGCGCCACGACGACCGGCCCGGAACTCCTGGTCAGCGGGCCACGTTCGACTCTGCACAGGGTGACGTGGCATCCTGCCCCGGGTGCGCTGCGGCGCGACCCGGCGCGCCCACCTTGTCCGTTGTGCGCCGGTCCATGCTCGGAGGGAGTACCCGATGCCCGAAGCTCACGACCCGGGTCACGTGCCGCCCCCGCCGCCTCCGCCGCCGGCCCCGACCCCGTCGCAGCCGGCCGCTCGCGAGTGGGACGACGAGACGCCGACGCAGGCGTTCGACCCGTTCGCGGAGGAGGCCACGGCACCGCAGCAGGCTGTCTCGCAGCCTGTGGTGCCGCAGCCCGTGGTGCCGCCGCCCGTCGTGCCTCAGCCGGTGGTTCCGCAGCCAGGCGGGGGCCAGCCGACGGTGCTGCAGGCGCCCGTCGCGCAGCCCACCGTGCTGCAGTCGCCCGTGGTGCCGCAGCCCACCGTCCACGCCCCGATCCCGCCGGCGCCCGGGCCTGCCCCCGCGGCCCCGGCCCCGGCGCCCGCGCCCGCCGCGCCGCCCACGGTGGCGCGCGTGTCGGCGGCCGCGCGCATGGCGCGCTCGTCCGGCCCGACATCCGCCTATGCGGCAGCCGCCCCGCAGCCCGCCCCGCCGATGCCCCGCTCGGGGATCCCGATGCAGGCGGCGCCCGCCCCGGCGCAGGACGACGACTGGTTCACGGCCGCCGCCGACGCGCAGGAGGCCCCGGCGTCCCCGCCGCCCGCCGTCCCGCCGGCGTCGTACGCGCCCGGCTACGGCACGCCGCAGCAGGCCTACGCACCGCAGCCGTCGTACCCGCCGCAGCAGCAGGCGTACACGCAGCCCGCCTACGCCGAGCCCGCCTACCAGCCCGGCGGCTACGCCGAGCCCGCCTACGCGCCCGCCGGGTATGCCGAGCCCCCGGCCGAGGGCGGCCGTCGTCGTCGCGTGTCAGCCGGGCGGATCGCGTTCACGGCGTTCGCCGTGGTGCTGCTCGTCGCCATCGGCGTCTTCGCCGTGCACCTGCTCACCGGGCCGAGTGCCCCGAGCGCCCACGGCGCGACGTCGGGGCAGACCGGCGCGAGCACGCCGTCGGACTCGGCGAGCGCTCCCGCGCCCGCAGGCACCACCCTGGCGACGTTCGCCTCGCCCACCGGCAACATCACCTGCTCGATCACCAGCACGAACGTGTCGTGCAAGATCGCCGACCTGAACCAGCAGCCGGCCCCCGTCGACGGGTGCGACGGCACGGTCGGCTACGTCGTGTCGATCGACGCGGCGACGGGCAAGGTCAGCCTGCCGTGCGTGCCGGCCGCCCAGCAGCCGGCGAAGGCCGGCCCGGACGTGCAGAAGCTCGCCTACGGGCAGTCGGTGACGCAGGGCCAGTTCACGTGCAACAGCGCGCAGACCGGCATGGAGTGCAAGGACGACAAGTCCGGCAAGGGCTTCACGGTGGCCCGAGCGGGCATCGGCCAGTTCTGACGACCCCGACCCCCGCGAGATAGAGCCCAGCGCCGCGAGATAGAGCCCTCGCCCGCGAGCTAGAGCCCCCGCCTGCTAACTCGCAGGCCGGGGCTCTATCTCGCGCTCGTCGGCACTAACTCGCGGGCGCCGGCTCTATCTCGCGGGGCAAGGGCAACGGCCGGGGCAGGCCCCGGCCGGCGCCGTCACCAGATCCGGACGCGGTCCTCCGGGGCCAGCCACAGGGCGTCGCCGTCCTTGACCCCGTACGTGTCGTGGAACTCGTCCACGTTGCGCACCACGCCGTTGCAGCGGAACTCGTTGGGGGAGTGCGGGTCGGTGGCGATGCGGCGCACCACCTCCTCGTCGCGGCCCTTCGACTGCCACACCTGCGCCCAGCCCAGGAACACGCGCTCCAGGCCGGTCAGCCCGTCGACCACGGGTGCAGCGTCGAGCGAGCCGCCCAGCGCCAGGCGGTAGGCGGTGATGGCGATCGAGAGGCCGCCCAGGTCGCCGATGTTCTCGCCGATCGTGAGGCTGCCGTTGACGTGCGCGCCGTCGGGCCCGAGCTGCTCCGGCACGAACGCGTCGTACTGGGCCACGAGCGCGGCCGTGCGCTTCTCGAACTCCTCGCGGTCGAGCGACGTCCACCAGTCCTCGAGGCGGCCGTCGCCGTCGTACTTGGAGCCCTGGTCGTCGAACCCGTGGCCGATCTCGTGCCCGATGACGCCGCCGATGCCGCCGTAGTTGACGGCGTCGTCGGCCTCCGGGTCGAAGAACGGGGGCTGGAGGATCGCGGCGGGGAACACGATCTCGTTCATGCCCGGGTTGTAGTACGCGTTGACGGTCTGGGGGGTCATGAACCACTCGTCGCGGTCCAGGGGCTTGCCCACCTTGCCGAGCTCGCGGTCCAGGTCGAACGCGTTGGAGCGGCGCACGTTGCCGACCACGTCGGCCGGGTCGATCACCAGCGCCGAGTAGTCGCGCCAGGTGACCGGGTAGCCGATCTTGGGCGTGAACTTGTCGAGCTTGGCGAGGGCCTTGACCTTGGTCTCGTCGGTCATCCAGTCGAGGCTCTGGATCGACTCGCGGTAGGCGGCCACGAGGTTCGCGACGAGCTCGTCCATGCGCGACTTGTGCGCGGGCGGGAAGTGCCGCGCCACGTACTGCTCGCCCACGGCCTCGCCGAGCGCCCCCTCGACCAGGGCGACGCCGCGCTTCCAGCGCTCGCGCACCTCCTGCGCGCCGGAGAGGGTGCGGCCGTAGAAGTCGAAGTTGGCCTCGACGACCTCGTCGGTGACGTACGGGGCGCGGGCGCTGACCAGGCGGTACGCGGCCCAGGCCTGCCAGTCGGCCAGCGGCTCGGACTTCCACAGCTCCGCCAGGCCCTCGGCGAACGACGGCTCGCGCACCACGAGCGCGTCGAGCGCGCCGGCCGGGGCGCCGAGCGCGGCGGCCCACGAGGCCCAGTCGAACCCGGGCGCGGAGGCGGCCAGGTCGGCGAGCGTCGTCGGGTTGTAGGTGAGGGTCGCGTCGCGGTCCTTGACGACGTCCCAGTGGTGGGCGGCCAGCTTGGTCTCCAGTGCGACGACGCGGGCGGCGGCGTCGTCGGCGTCGATCCCCAGCACGGACGCAGCGCCGCCCAGCGTGAGCATGCGTGCGACGTGCGGCGCGTACTTGGCCAGGATCGGTGCGTACGCGTCCTCGCGGTAGTACGCCTCGTCCGGCAGGCCCAGGCCGGACTGGTACAGGTAGACGCGGTACTGCTCCGGGTCCTTGGCGTCGTTGTCGACGTACAGCCCGACGGCGCCGCCGCCGCCCGTGCGCTGCAGCGCGCCGAGCACGCCCACGAGCTCGGCCTGCGACGTCGTGCCCGCGATCAGCGCGAGGTCGGCAGCGAGCGGCGCGACGCCCAACCTGGCGATCCGGTCGGTGTCCATGAAGGAGGTGTAGAGCGCGCCGATCTGGGCGGCGGTGCCGGTCTGCTCGTCCGACGGCGTGGCCGCCAGGTCCGTGATGACGTCGCGCACCCGCTCCTCGGAGAGGTCGCGCAGCTTCATGAACGAGCCGTCCATCGCGCGGTCCGCGGGGATCTCGTGCGTCGCGAGCCACGCGCCGTTGACGTGCCGGTACAGGTCGTCCTGCGGGCGGGTCGCGGGGTCCAGGGCAGCGAGGTCGATGCCGGACCTCAGAGCTTCGGTGGTCATGGCCGCCACCTTACGGGCGCACGGCACGGCGTGGGCGGACGACCGGTCACGGGGGCCCGCGGGCTGGGTCAGAATGAACCCATGCGTCTTCACATCGGCACCGACCACGCCGGATTCGAGCTCAAGAACCACCTCGTCGAGCACCTGCGCTCCGAGGGTCACGACGTCGTGGACCACGGCGCCCACGTCTACGACGCGCAGGACGACTACCCCGCGTTCTGCATCTCGGCGGCCGAGGCCGTCGTCGCGGAGCCGGGCTCGCTCGGCATCGTCATCGGCGGCTCGGGCAACGGCGAGCAGCTCGCCGCCAACCGCGTCACGGGCATCCGCGCCATCCTCGCGTGGTCGCTCGAGACGGCGAAGCTGGGCCGCCAGCACAACGACGCCAACGTCGTGGCCGTCGGCGGCCGCATGCACACGGTCGAGGAGGCGACGGCGATCGTCGACGCGTTCGTGGCCGAGCCCTTCAGCGGCGACGCCCGCCACCAGCGCCGCATCGACGAGATGACGGCCTACGAGGCCCAGCGCTCCGCGCGCTGAGCGGTCCCCATGCCCGAGGGACACACCGTCCATCGCCTCGCGCGGACCTTCGCCGACCTCTTCGGCGGCCAGGAGCTCGCCGTGACCAGTCCTCAGGGGCGGTTCGCGGCGGGCGCCGCGCTCGTGTCCGGGCGGTCGCTCGGGGCCAGCGAGGCGTGGGGCAAGCAGCTCTTCCTGGGGTTCGACGACGTCTGGCTGCGCGTCCACCTGGGCCTCTACGGCGCGTGGACGTTCCAGACGGACGGCAGCGCCGCCGTCGTGCACGCCATCGGCGCCCCGCGCCGTCGCATCGGCGAGCGCGAGACCACCCTGTCCGGGCCGGAGCGGCCCGGACCGCTCCCTGGCACGGACACATGGGTGGCGCCCGCGCCCCGCGGCGCCGTGCGGGCGCGGCTGCTCGGCGCGCACGCCGTCGCCGACCTCACCGGCCCCACGGCGTGCGAGGTGATCACGCCCGCCGAGAAGGCGGCCGTCGAGGCGCGGCTCGGTCCCGACCCGCTGCGCGGCGACGACGGCGCCCGCGACGCGTTCGTGGCCCGCGTGCGGCGCTCGCGCACCACCGTGGGCCAGCAGCTCATGGACCAGGCCGTGGTGGCCGGCGTCGGCAACATCTACCGCGCCGAGGCGCTCTTCCGCGCCGGCGTCGACCCGCTGCGCCCCGGCCGCGACGTCGGCGACGCGGTGCTGGGGGAGGTCTGGGACGACCTCGTCCTGCTCATGCACGACGGCGTCGCCCGTGGTGCCATCGTCACGACGCGACCCGAGGACCGCGGACCCGACGCCCCCGGGATCCTCGCGGCGGGCCCGCTCGCCGCGACCGGCGGCACCACCCGCCGGCACGAGAGGCGCGCCCCCGTGCCGCCCGGGGCCGTGCCCCGCGACGAGTCGTTCTACGTGTACCAGCGCGACGGGCTGCCCTGCCGCGTCTGCGGCACCCCGGTGCTCGAGAAGGAGCTCGCGGGCCGCGCGCTGTACTGGTGCCCCACCTGCCAGGCGTGACGCCGGGCTATCGTCGGGACGTGCCCACGCCCGACGACGCCTCGCACGACTCCGCCGCCGAGGAGTACGCCGCCGCCGTGCTGGCCCTGGTGCGACAGATCCCGCCGGGGCGGGCGATGACGTACGGGCTCATCGCCGAGATCGTCGCGGAGTCCCTGCACCGCGGTGGCCCGCGCCAGGTGGGCCAGGTGATGGCCGGCTCGGGCGACCGCTATGCGCACCTGCTGCCCGACGACGCCGTCGTGGTGGGCCCGGCGCAGGACACGAACGGCGTCCCGTGGTGGCGGGTGGTCAACGCGTCGGGCGCCCCGCCGGCGCGGCACGCCACCGCGGCGCTGGACGCGCTCCGCGCCGAGGCGACGCCGCTGACCAGGGACCGCACGCGCGTCGCCCTCCGGCGGGCCGTCTGGTTCCCGGGGATCGACGCGCCGGAGGCGTAGCCGGCTTCCGCCTCGAGCGGCCCGTCCGCGCACTGCGGCCACGAGCTCGGCAGCAGCCGCCGGGCGCATGGTCACGTTGGCGATCCACAGCGGTGAGTGGTGATCACAGCACACGGCTGTGGGTTTCGAGAACGAGGTCCGCCCCCGTCACACTCGCCGCGGCGCCACCCGTGCCAGAGCCGCACCCGCGACGGAGCGCACGGCAGAACCCCCGAGCCCTTGCGCCGCCGCGAGCGCCGTGAGCAGCGACGACGGGTCGCCCTGCAGCAGCATGGTCGTCACGGCCGTCGCCTCCCATCGCGCCAGGTCCGCCCGGATCTTCGCCGCGGGACCCACCAGGGCGACCTCCTCGATCAGCTCGAGCGGCACTGCGCGCGCGGCGTCGTCCTTGCGCCCGGCGAGGTAGTGCGCCTGCACCTCGTCGAGGGCGTCCGCGTAGCCGAGCCGGTCGAGGGACGCCTTGTGGAAGTTGGCCCCCTTGGCCCCCATGCCGCCCACGTAGAGCGCCACGTGGGGGCGCAGCACGTCGGCCGCGGCCTCGACGTCGTCGCGCACGACGACGGGTACGGTCGCGAGCACCTCGAACGCCGCCGCCGGCGACCGCTCCTCCTTGCGGGCGGCGAAGCCCTCCGCGAGCAGCGCCCGGTGCTCGGCGTCGGTGCGCGGCGCGTAGAAGCCGGCCATCCAGCCGTCGGCGATCTCGCCGGCCAGCGCGACGTTCTTCGGGCCCTGGGCGGCCAGCACGATCGGCAGGTCGGCCCGCAGCGGGTGCACGGTCGGCTTGAGGGCCTTGCCCAGGCCGGTCGCCCCGGGGGTCTCGGCGGGGACGGGCAGCCGGACGAAGGACCCGTCGTAGGCGACGGGGCGCTCGCGGGCGAGCACCTGCCGCACGACGTCGACATACTCGCGGGTGCGGGCCAGCGGGCGCGCGTACGGCTGCCCGTACCAGCCCTCGACCACCTGCGGTCCCGAGGCGCCGAGCCCCAGCACGAACCGCCCGCCGGAGAGGTGGTCGAGGGTGAGGGCGGCCATCGCGGTGGCGGTGGGGGTGCGGGCGGCCATCTGCGCGATGCCGGTGCCGAGCCGCACCCGTCGCGTGCGCGAGCCCCACCAGGCGAGCGGCGTGAAGGCGTCCGACCCGTACGCCTCGGCCGTCCAGACCGAGTCGAGCCCGAGCGCCTCGGCCGCCATCAGTGCCGGGACGATGCCGCGGGGTGGGCGGCGGGACCAGTAGCCGGTCTGGATGCCGATGCGCACGTGCGCTCCTCGTCGAGTGCAGTTCCTGCGACGGGGCGTCGCAGGTAATCTGCGTCACACCCTAGCCCGACGGAGCGACCGGTCGTACCGTCGATGCATGGCAACCATCGACGACGTCTCGCGCATCGCCCGGTCGCTGCCCGACGTCGTCGAGGCGCCCCGGGGCGGTCAGAGCAAAGGCCTGCACTGGGCCGTGGGCGGCAAGACCCTGGCCTGGGAGCGCGAGTTCAGCAAGGCCGACGTCAGACGCTTCGGCGAGGACCCGGTGCCCGCCGGGCCGATCGTCGCCGTCGTCGTCGAGGACCTCGGCGAGAAGCAGGCCGTGCTCGAGGCGGCGCACCCCGGCTTCTTCACCATCCCGCACTTCGAGGGCCACGCGGCCGTGCTGATCCAGCTCGACGCCGTCAAGGAGGAGCACCTGCGCGAGGCCGTGACCGACGCCTGGCTGGCGGTCGCCCCCGAGCACCTGGCGCGGGACTTCCTGGCCGAGCGCTGAGGCGAGGCCTACCGCGCCCGGTCCGCCAGGGTGTTGAGCAGCGCCGCCCCGGTGGCGGCGTCGTCGACGGTGACCACCAGGGAGCGGCCCCCAGTGCGCTCGACGAGCAGCGCCTCGCCGCTGCGCGGCACGATGCCGATGCGTCCGCCGCGCCCGACGCGCCACCCCCACCCGCCGAACTCCGCGAACGCGTTGACTGTGGTCGTCGAGGCGGCGAGCACCTCGTCGGCCGGGACGAACGTGCGCGGCCAGCCCAGCAGCGACCGCACGTGCAGCCCGGACGCGTCGACGCGCACCTCGAACTCGGTAAAGCTCGCGAGGAGCGCGGTGAGCAGCACGGGGACCACGAGCAGCGGCCACAGGTGCGTCAGCACGGCGGCGGCCGCGGTGACCGCGATCGCGACGACGCCAACCACCAGGCCGGGGCCGCCGCGCACCCGTCGCAGCCAGACGGCGCGCTCGCTCGGGGCGAGCGGGGTGCGCGCCGCGTCGACGCGCACGGGCGCGGTGGCCGCGATCCGCGGGTCGCCCGGCACCAGGAGCGCCGCGACGACGGCCGGCACGAGCGGAACGAGGATCGCCAGGGCCACGACACCGCCGTGGTCGGACGCGTGGGCGGCGTCGGTGAGCCCGCGCTGGTTCCACAGCGACCCGACGGTGATGACGGCGAGGAACGCCCCGATCCATACGGATGACGCCCCGACCATCCGGCGGGTCATCGCCGCGTGGCCCCAGAACCAGCAGATCGCGGAGAACCCGGCCACGCACAGCACCCCCGTGACCACCAGCACCGCGACGTAGGTTCCGAGCGAGGAGAACCCGTTCGGGTGGCCGTCCGAGCCCCAGTGCGAGGCGACGGTCGAAGGCAGCTCGGACCGCCACGAGAGCGCCACGAGAGCGCCGCCAAGAACGAGCACGAGCCCTGCGACGCCGGACCACAGCGCGACCCGGCGTGCGTGCGGCCGCCAGCTGACGTCGGCGGGCGCGGTCGGGAAGGGGGTACGGGTCATCGGAGCATCTCCTCCTTGAGCAGGGCCACGGCGGCCTCGGGGGACAGCCCGGCGTCGCGGGCGGCGGCGGCGTAGGCGGCCAGGGTGGTGCGCACGTGGTCGCGCCCGTGGGCGGTCCCGGCGACGACGACGGCGCCGCGGCCGCGCCGCAGCTCGATGACGCCGTCGTCGCGCAGCTGCTGGTACGCGTGCAGCACGGTGTGCATGTTGAGCTCGAGCGACTCGGCGAGCTCGCGGGCGGAGGGGAGCCGCTCGCCGGGCGTGAGGTCGCCGCGGGCGAGGGCCACGTGCACCTGGGAGACGAGCTGCAGGTACACCGGCGCGCCGCTCGTGGGGTCGATGCGCCAGATCATGGCCCGACTCTAGTTGCGCTAGGGGAACTAGAACAAAGCTGGCGCCCGGTGCCCGGCGGAGGCCGTCCGCCGGGTGGGCTCAGATCATGTACTCGATGATCAGCGCGGGGTCCTGGAGCTTCTCGCGCTCCGCCGCCGGCTGGTGCGGGAACCGGATGTGCGCGGGCACGCCCAGCGCCACGGCGCCGGCGGGGACGTCCTTGACGACCACGGCGTTCGCGCCGATCTGCACGTCGTCGCCGATGTGCACCGGGCCGAGGATCTTGGCCCCTGCCCCGACCATCACGCGGTCGCCCAGCGTGGGGTGCCGCTTGCCCCGCGTCATCGACCGGCCGCCCAGGGTGGACCCGTGGAAGAGCACGCAGTCGTTGCCGACCACGGCCGTCTGGCCGATCACGACGCCCATGCCGTGGTCGATGAACAGGCGCCGGCCGATGACGGCGCCCGGGTGGATCTCGATGCCCGTGAGCCAGCGCGTGAGCTGCGAGAGCAGGCGCGCCGGCAGCCGGAACCCGGCGTGCCACATGCGGTGGCTCAGGCGGTGCACCCACAGGGCGTGCACGCCCGGGTAGGCCAGGGCCACCTCGAGGCGTGACCGGGCGGCCGGGTCGTGGGCGTGCGCGGCGTCGAGGTCCTCGTGCAGGATCTCGAGCAGGTGGCGCAGGCCCGGCCGGTGGCCGGGGGGCATGACGTGCTCGCGCTCGTCGTCGTCCCCGGCCACCGTCTGCGCCCGCAGGGCGCGAAGATCTGTCACGTCGGACATTCTGCCGTGCGGTGGACCTGCTGCGGTCCGACCGCTCAGTCCATGAGGTCGGCGTAGAGGATGGTCGACAGGTAGCGCTCGCCGAAGTCGGGGACGATCGCGACGATCGTCTTGCCGGCGTACTCGGGGCGGCCGGCCAGCTCGACGGCGGCCGAGAGCGCGGCGCCGGACGAGATGCCCACGAGCAGGCCCTCCTCCTTGGCGGCGCGGCGCGCGAACTCGAGCGCGTCGTCGATCTCCACGTCGAGCACCTCGTCGTAGACCGTGGTGTCGAGGATCTCGGGCACGAAGTTGGCGCCGAGGCCCTGGATCTTGTGCGGGCCGGGGGCGCCGCCGTTGAGGATCGGCGAGTCCTTCGGCTCGACGGCGACGATCTTGACCTCGGGCTTGCGCTCCTTGAGCACCTGACCGACGCCGGTGATGGTGCCGCCCGTGCCGATGCCGGCCACGACCACGTCCACGCCGCCGTCGGTGTCGGCCCAGATCTCCTCGGCCGTCGTCTTGCGGTGGATGGCCGGGTTGGCCTCGTTCTCGAACTGGCGGGCCAGGATGGCGCCGGGACGCTCGGCCGCGATCTTCTCGGCGACGGCCACGGCGCCCTTCATGCCCTCGGAGCCGGGGGTGAGCACCAGCTCGGCGCCGTAGGCGCGCAGCAGGCCGCGGCGCTCCTTCGACATGGTCTCGGGCATGGCGAGCACGACCTTGTAGCCGCGCACCGCGCCGACCCACGCCAGGGCGATGCCGGTGTTGCCCGACGTCGCCTCGACGATGGTGCCGCCGGCCTGGAGGGCGCCGGCCGCCTCGGCGGCGTCGATGATCGAGACGCCGATGCGGTCCTTGACCGAGTTGGCGGGGTTGTAGAACTCGAGCTTGGCGAGCACGGTGGCGCCGAGGCCCTCGGTGAGCCGGTTCAGGCGCACGAGGGGCGTGCCGCCGATGAGCTTCGTCGCGTCGTCGTAGATGCGGGCCATGGTCATCCTCTTCGGTGGGTCGTTGTCGCGGGTTCGGTGGCAGACAGGGAGCGAGCGCCCGCGCTCGCCGACGACCCAGGGCCGTCGGAGGCCGGGGTCGGGGCGTGGCACGGACGCTCTAGAGACAGCTGCGACAGCACAGCGCCGTGCCCGTCGCGAAGAGCGGGCGGGGAGCAGCGGCGAGACGCAACTGTCTGCTCCCTTCCGATCGGTCTATCGACGATGTCTGGGGGAACCATAGGCCGCGGGCAGTCCATCCCGCCAGACCGTCTCACTGTGACGTGGGGCGTTCACCCATCATGCGGCCTCGGGGTGCTCCTCGGTGGAGCGGGAGTCGGTCAACGTCATCGCGCCCCAGCCGGCGACCAGCCCCACCAGCACCGCGAGCACCGCGTACGTCACCCGCTCGCCGTGGAAGAACCGCGCGACCAGCTCGGCGCTCCACGTCCCGGCGGGGAGGTACTGCGTCACGAGCAGGGCGATGAGCGTGCCGACGACGGCGGTGCCCACGCTGGTGCCGACCTCCTGCGCGGTGTCGTTGAGGGCCGCCCCGAGCGAGGTGCGGTTGGCGGGCATCGCGTCGACGAGCGCGACGGCGCAGATGGTCATGACGGTCCGCAGGCCGACGGTGAGCACCACCATGGACGCGGCGATCGCCGGGTACCCGTGGCCGACACCCCAGGCGAGCCCGGCGAGCGCGACGGCCAGCAGCGCGGCCCCGACCAGGCACGCAACGCGGTGGCCGTACCGCTTCGCCAGGGACTCGGAGACCGGCGTGGCGGCGATCATCGTGACGATCAGCGGCAGGTTCGCCAGCCCGGCCCGCATGGGGCTCCAGCCGTAGGCGTACTGGAAGTGCAGGATCAGCCCGAACATCACCCCCGCCATGGCGATGGACGTGCCGATCTGCGCGACGGAGGCACCGCGCACGGTGCCGCTCGTGAACACCGAGAGGTCGAGCATCGGCTGCGGGGTGCGGCGCTCGTGCCGCACGAACGCGACCGCGGCAAGCATGGCCCCGAGCGCCGACCCGACCGTGGACAGGGACAGCCACCCGTGCTCGACGCCGCTGGTGAGCGTGTAGCAGAACAGGCCGATGGCGGCGATGCTCAGGGCGGCGCCCGGCAGGTCGAGCGGCTCCCGCGTCAGGTCCTCGCGCCGGTCCGCGGGCACGCCCAGCCGGACGCCGATCCACGCGACGAGCGCGATGGGGGCGTTGACCACCAGCAGCCACTCCCAGCGCACGTGGGCCAGCACGCTGCCGCCCAGCAGCGGGCCGAGCACGAACCCGCTCATGCCGACGACGATCATCACCGTCATGGCGCGCATCCGCAGGTCCTGGCCGTCGAACAGCCGGAAGACGAGCGAGTTGGTGATGGGCGCCATCGCCGCGGCGGCGAGGCCGAGCGCCGCGCGCAGGGCGATGAGCTCGCCCGTGGACCCGACCCCGAGCACCAGCAGGCTGATCAGCCCGAAGGCGGCGAGGCCCACCAGCAGCACCCGGCGGCGCCCGAGCCGGTCGGCGGCCGACCCCGCGGTGAGCAGCAGGCCGCCGAACGTGAGCGAGTAGGCCCCGCTGACCCACTGGAGCGCCGTCGTGCCGCTGCCGAGGTCGCGGCCGATGGTGGGCAGCGCGATGGTCAGCAGCGTGTTGTCGACCATCTCCACGAAGAAGGCCATGCACAGCGCGACGAGCGGGATCCACGCCGCGCGCAGCGACGGGTACGTGCGCGGCGGCGCCAGCGGGGTTGTGGTGGTCACGGGTGCCTCCTAGTATCGAACAGCGTTCGATAACGAGCGCTCCGGCTAACATAGAACGCTGTTCGATAATGGGCAACACCGCGACGCTGAGAGGTACGTCATGCCAGCCACGACCCGGCGCAGGGCATCGCACTCCCTGGAGACCGTGATCTCCGAGGCCGTCGCCCTCCTCGACGAGGCGGGCGAGCCGGCCCTCACCTTCCGGGCCCTGGCCGCGCGGCTGGGCACCGGCGTCGGGAGCATCTACTGGTACGTGTCCGGCAAGGACGAGCTGCTCGACAAGGCCACCGACCACGTGCTCGCCCAGTCGCTCGCCGACATCGAGCCCTTCCTCGCGGGCGAGGACCCGATCGCCAACCTCCGGGCCGTCGGCGTGACCGTGTTCGACGCCATCGTGCGGCGGCCCTGGCTCGGCGCGTACTTCATGCGCACCACCGGCACGCAGGCCAACGGACTGCTGCTCTACGAGCGCATCGGAGAGCAGGTGCTGCGCCTCGGGCTCACGCCGCGGCAGAGCTTCCACGCCGTCTCGGCGATCGTCGGGTACGTCGTCGGCATCGCCGCCGACCTCGGCCAGCAGCCGCCGCAAGCCGTGCTCGACGGCGACGTCGACCGCGAGGACGTCATCGCCGAGGCCGCCGCCGCGTGGCGTGACCTCGACCCCGCGACCTTCCCGTTCATCCACCACGTGGTCGACGAGTTCGCCGTGCACGACGACGCCGACCAGTTCAGGGCCGGCCTCGACCTGCTGCTCGCCGGGCTGCGCCTTCAGGCCGACGGCGGCCGGTAGATCACCCGCCCGGTCCGTGAACCGATCGGGCACCGGCACGCGACAGTGTGAGCATGGACACACCCGTGCCGAGCGACGCCGACCTGCTGGCGCAGGTCGCGGCCGGCGACGAGCGCGCGCTGCGCGAGCTCGTCGAACGGCACTGGGCGTGGCTGTCGCTGCGCCTGCGGCGCCGCACCTCCGACGACGAGCTCGCCGCGAGCGCCCTCCAGGACACCTTCGTGGCGGTGTGGCGCAGCGCCGGCCGCTACCGCGGCGACGGCGACGTCGGCGCCTGGCTGTGGGGCATCGCGATCCGCCAGCTCGTGTCGCGCCTGCGGGTGCGGGGCGGCCCGACGCCGGTGAGCGACGCGACGGCCGGCGCCCTCTGCCCCGTGGTGCGGTCCGCCGAGGACGAGCTGCTGCTCGCCGTCGAGCACGGCGACGTCGGCTCCGCACTGCGGGGCCTCTCGCCGGAGCTGCGGCAGGCCATCCAGGCGACGGTCGTGGACGGGCTCACCACGCGGGAGGCCGCGCGGCTGCTCGGGGTCCCGGCAGGCACGGTCAAGAGCCGGGTGCGGCTCGCGAAGGCTCGGATGCGGGCGCAGCTGCTGGCCGGCCCCTCGGCCGACCGGACGGCGACGGAGGGATGGGCATGAGCGGCTGGCACGTGGACCCGGCGACCTGGCAGGCGTACGCCGCCGGTCACCTCGACATGGCGGCGCAGGCCGCCGTCGAGACGCACGTGACGACCTGCCCCGCCTGCCGCGACTCCGCCCGCCGCGTTGCCGAGGACGACCCCATGACCGGCGGCTACGAACCGGTCTGGGAGGCGGTCCATGCGGCGATCGGCGCCCCGCGCCAGCCCGCCCACCTGCGCTGGCTGCGCCGGGTCGGCGTGCCCGACGACGCCGTCGTCGTGCTGGCCGCCGCCGGGGACCTGCGGCTGCCGTGGGCGCTCGCCGTCGGGGGAGCGGTGCTCAGCGCGGTCGTGGCCGCGCACGTCGCCCGTGCCGAGCTCGCCTACCTGCTGCTCGCACCGCTCGTGCCGCTGCTGGCGGTGGCCGCGGCGTTCGAGGCCACCGACCCGCTGCGCGAGCTCGCCGCCCCGACGCCCTTCTCCAAGCTGCGCCTGGCGTTGCTGCGCACCGCCGCGACCTTGGCGGTCGCGGTCCCCGCGACCGCGCTCGTGGGCGTCGTCGTCCCCGTGCTGCACGCCCTCGCGTGCGTGTGGCTGCTGCCGGCGCTCTGCCTGTCCGGAGCCGCGCTCGTGCTGCTCACGCGGCTGCCGGCGCGCTGGGCGTGCGGCGTCGCGGGGGCGGGGTGGGCCGCGGTCGTGCTCGGTCTCGAGTCATCCGGGCACCTGGGCGCCGTCACCGGCGGCGTCGGCCAGACCGCGTTCGCGCTGGTCGCGACGGCGCTCGGCGTCGTCCTCGTCCGCGCCACCACCACCCTCCAAGCGATGGGAGCCACCCGATGAGCACGACCCTGCGCGACGTGTCCAAGAGCTATGGCCGCACCGTGGCGCTCCACCCCACGACGCTGACGCTCGGCACCGGCGTGATCGGGCTGCTCGGCCCCAACGGCGCCGGCAAGACCACCATGCTGCGGCTCCTCTCGAGCGCCCTCGCACCGACGACCGGCTCCATCCGCGTGGCCGGCCACGCGGTCACCGGCTCTCACGCCGAGCGCACCGAGGCCCGACGACGCATCGGCTACCTGCCGCAGGAGGTCGTGTTCCCGCGCGGCATGACGGCGGCAGGGTTCGTCGACTACGTCGCCGTGCTCAAGGAGTGGCGGGACACCCCCGCCCGCCACCGCGAGGTGCGGCGCGTGCTCGACCTCGTCGGGCTCGGCGACCGCGCCACCGTGCGGATCCGAGCCCTGTCCGGAGGCCAGCGGCGCCGCCTCGCCATCGCCCAGGCCCTGCTCGGCGCCCCGGACCTGCTCATCCTCGACGAGCCCACCACCGGGCTCGACCCCGAGCAGCGCGCCTCGCTGCGCGGCATCCTGTCCGCCCTGACCTGCACGGTCCTCATCTCCACGCACCAGACCGAGGACGTCTCCGCGCTCTGCGACCGCGTCATCGTGCTCGACGCAGGCCGCACCCGGTTCGACGGCACCGTCGCCGAGCTCCTTGCCGTCGCCGCCGGGCGGGTTCACCAGGGCCCGGCGCCCAGCGAGGGAGCCGTCGGCACCTGGAAGACCGGCACCGGGCTGGTCCGCTCTGTCGGCGGCACCCCTGAGCCCGGCACCTCCATCGCCGTCGACCCCACCGTCGAGGACGCCTACCTGCTGCTGCGCGCCACCCCGGCCCGCGGCGGCGCCGACCAAGGAGCTCACGCATGACCGCCACGCTCGCCGTAACGCCCGTGCTCCGGACGCTGGCCCGGGCCGAGATCAAGCACTACGCCACCTCGTGGCTGTTCCTCGCCGGTGCCGCCGTCACCGCCGCGGCCACCCTGCAGTCCTTCCTCGGAGCCGACGACGGCACGTCGTCGACGATGAACACGATCACTCCGGCCGCCCTGATCGGCGTCGTCGGCCTCGTCGTCATGGCCGGGCTGGTGCGACGCTCCGACCGCGCCACCGCCGCGGCCGGTGCCGTCGCCGTGCCCGAGCGCACACGGACGCTGGCGCTCGCAGCCGCCGTCGTGGTACCGCTCGGTGCCGCGCTGCTGTGGTTCGCGGCGTCGCTCGTGATGCTCGCCGTCCGGCCGCCCGCCGCGTTCGCCGTACCCTTCGGGCCGGTGAGTACGGCGCACGTCGTCGCCGTCATGGCCGCGCTGGGCGTCGTGTCAGCCGTCGGCGGGCCGCTTCTCGGGCTCCTGATCGCGCGGTGGCTGCCCCAGCGGGGCGTCACCGCGATCGCCGCGGTCGTCGTCGTGGTTGTCACGATCCTGCTCCAGGGCAACTTCGAGTCCACCTGGAGCTGGCACGTCGTGTGGCCGTGGGTGTACTGGTACGGGCCGCTCGGCTGGGGCAGCACGGGCACCGGCTCGACATCGTGGGTGGCGCTGCCCGGGTCGCCGTTCGCGTGGATCGTGTACCAGCTCGCGATGTGTGGGCTGTGCGTCGTGGTTGCGATGTGGCACGACGCCGAGGGTGACCGCTCGCGGCTGCGACCCGTGCTGCTGGGGCTGGTCGCCGTCGCCGTTGCTGCGCTCGTCGCGACGATGACGCTCGGGCTGCCGGACGCCGTCCACAACCCGGTCGCCGGGCTGTCGTTCTGATGCTGCGCCACGCCGGGCGGGCCGTGCCGTGGGCGCTCGTGGCAGTCGCCGCAGTGCTCGTCGTGGGCTTGCTCGGGCTGGTGCGCTGGCGGCCGTGGACGCTGTGGCCGCTCGAGGGCGTGGCCGTCGGGCTGCTGGCGGCGGCAGCCGGGTGGTGCCTGGACGAGCCCGCGGCCGCCGTCGTCGATGTCGCACCCCGCGGTCTGGCCTGGCGGACCGCCACCCGGGCACCCGGGATCGGCGTGCTCGTGCTCGCCTGGGCGGGCGGGGTCCGATGGGCGGGCGACGCCCTCTTCGGGCACCCGCTCGACGTGCTGCAGCAGGGAGGTGCCGGGGTGCTGGTCGCGATGGCGTGGACGACGTGGCGCCGAGCGGCGGGGGAGTCGTCGCCCGGTGGGCGGTGGGCCCTGACGGTCGTGCCGCTCGCCGCGGGCTGGGCGCTGGTTCGCCCGTGGCCCGACGCCGTGCCGGTGTTCCCGTTCGGGCCCGACGCCGGATGGCGCGCCTCCGCGGTCGGATGGTCGGCGGCCACAGGCCTGGCCGGGGCGGCGCTGGCCGTCGTGCTGACCCTGGACGGGGTACCTGAGCTGGGACAGCGGCGGCCCGGCTCTCCGAGGAGAACCGGGCCGTCGGCGTGCTGAGAGCGGATGACGGGAATCGAACCCGCGTAATCAGTTTGGAAGACTGAGGCTCTACCATTGAGCTACATCCGCGAGGTCCGCAACGGGCCGCACTGACGCAGCCCTCGAGCGCGCGGGCGCCACACTAGCAAACCCACCGGTGGCCAGACCTCGGTGCGTCACCACCTAGACTGGCTGCTCGGCCGCCGACGTGCGGACCACGGGGTGTGGCGCAGCTTGGTAGCGCGCGTGCTTTGGGAGCACGATGTCGCAGGTTCAAATCCTGTCACCCCGACCCACAGCGGCATCGCCGCTCGGTCAGTACCCTCCCGTCATGACCAACCCCACAGTCCTGTTCGTCGGCGACAGCGTGACCGACTGCGGGCGGCGCGAGGATCCCACCGGGCTCGGCAACGGGTACGTCCGTGCCGTCGTGGACTCCGGAGCACTGCAGGGGTTCCGCGTGCTCAACCGTGGCATCTCGGGCGACCGCGTCCGTGACCTGCGCGCCCGCTGGAGCGACGACGTCGTCGCCGAGCAGCCGGACGTCGTCAGCATCCTGGTCGGCGTGAACGACACCTGGCGGCGCTACGACAGCGACGACCCGACGTCGGCCGAGGAGTTCGAGCGCGACTACCGCGCGATCCTCGAAGCCCTGCCCGCGACCACGCGCCTGGTGCTGGTCGAGCCTTTCCTGCTGCCGGTCACCGAGGCGCAGGCGGCGTGGCGCGAGGACCTCGACCCCAAGATCGCCGTCGTGCGGCGGCTGGCCGCCGAGCGGTCCGCCGTCCTGGTCGACGCCGACGTGCACCTGACGGCCGCCGGCGACGCCGCCGACCTCGCCGACGACGGCGTCCACCCCACCCCCCGCGGCCACGCCGAGCTCGCGGAGCTGTGGCTGGACCGCGCGAAGCCGGTGCTCGCCGGGCTGGGGGAGTAGCCGTGGACGCCACGACCCTGCTCCGCGACCGCCTCCACGCCGCGGGCCTCGACGACATCACCTCGGTCCAGCCCGCCACCGGCGGCCTCGCCGCCGAGGCCGGCATCGCACGGCGCGCCGACGGCACCGAGGTTTTCGTCAAGACGTTCACCGACGCGCCCCACCCGGACGTCTTCGACGCCGAGGCCGAGGGGCTCACGGCCCTGCGCGAGCAGGGCGGCGTCGCGACTCCCGAGGTGCTGGTGGCGAACCGCGACCTGCTGGTGCTGTCGATGCTGGGCCCGCGCCCGGCGTCGGAGGGCTTCTGGCAGGACTTCGCGCACGCCCTCGCGCGCCTGCACACCACGACGGTCCACCCGCGGTTCGGCTGGCACCGCGACAACTGGCTCGGCCGCCGCCGGCAGGTCAACACGTGGGAGGACGACGGGTTCGCGTTCTTCGCGCAGCACCGGCTGCTGCGCTGGGTGGACGAGCCGCGCGTCCAGGCGGCGCTCGACGCCGAGGACCTCGCCGCGCTCGAGCACCTGTGCGACCGGCTCCCCGAGCTGCTCCCGGTGAGGTCTGCGTGCCTCACGCACGGCGACCTGTGGGCACAGAACGTCATGGCCGACGCCGCGGGCCGCCCCGCGCTCATCGACCCGGCCGTGTCGTACACGTGGGCCGAGGTGGACCTCGCGCACGTGTGGACGACGGCGCCCCCGCCGGAGGCCGACGCGTTCTTCGGCCTGTACGCCGAGCTGACCGGAATCGACGCCGGCTGGCGCGAGCGGATGCCGATCTACCAGCTGCGTCAGCACCTGGCCGTGATCGCCCAGTTCGAGCCCGACTGGGGCGCCGCCGAGATCACGCGGGCCACGCTCGCGCCGTTCCGCCGCAGGGGCTGACCCGGCCCGAGCCGCTCAGTGCACGTGCAGCTCGTTGTCGTCGGGGTCCGCCAGGGTGATCGCGCCGTCGTCGTACGCGCCGGCGGCGCCGCGGGCACCGAGCGCGACCAGGCGGTCGGCCTCCGAGCCGGGCGTGGCGCCGTCGAGCGTGGCGAGCTCGAGGCGCCAGCGGTTGCGGCCGGTGGCGGGCTTGTCGAACAGCGGCGGCCCGCTCCAGGTCACCTTGGAGCCGCCGGCGGGGGACTGGATCGCCGTCTCGTCGCCGTCGTCCCACACGAACGGCCAGGCCAGCGCGTCGCGCCAGAACTCGCCGGACGCGCGCGTCCCCTCGCAGTTCAGCGCGCCGACGGGCCCGCACCCGGCGAGGAACGCGTTGCCCGGCTCGATGACGCAGAACTCGTTGCCCTCCGGGTCGGCGAGCACGACGTGCCCCTCGTCGCCGCGCTGCCCGACGTCGTAGGGGGACCCGCCGAGCCTGAGCGCGCGGGTGACGGTCTCTGCCTGGTCCTGCGGCGAGGCGCTGGTCAGGTCGAGGTGCATCCGGTTGCGGCCCGTCTTCGGGACGGACGTCGGCGTGAACCGGAGCACGTACGCGGTGTCCGGGACCCACACCGTGGTACCGGACACCTCCCCGCGGAGCACGCCCGCCCAGAACCGCGCGAGGAGCCCGGGATCGTTCGCGTCGATGCGCACCGCGGCGAGCGTGACGGCCATCTGGCGACCCTAGGGCGGTCGGGAACCGCTCGCAGGTCGATCGGATCGTGGTGACGCGCCACGGTGATCACACCCACCCGCCGGCGGCACGACCCGGGCGCGGCCGGTGCGCCACGATGGTGGCCGTGACCGATGACGCCACCGGCCCGGTCCCGGTGTACTACTTCTCCTCCGCGTCCGGCATGGTGCGGCAGTTCTGCGAGCGGGTCTGCGAGGGCACCGGCCGCACCGCCCACGACGTCGGCGAGCGTGACGTGCGCCGCTCCGTGCCCGACGGGCCGTGGGTGCTGGTCACGCCGTCGTACAAGACCGGGAACCCCGGCAACGACACCATCCCGGAGGCCGTGCGGCGGTTCCTGCGGCACCCCGACACCCGGCGCCGGCTGGCCGGCGTCATGGGGTCCGGCAACCGGAACTTCGGCGCGCACTACCAGGCCGCGGCCCGGCAGATCGCGCGCGTGTCCGGCCGCCCGGTCCTGTTCGAGTTCGAGCTCCAGGGCACGCGCTGGGACGTCGACGACGCCCGGCGCATCCTCGAGGAGCTCGACGCGTGGCTCGCCTGCACCGAGCCGAGCGAGCCGCGCGCCTGAGGGTCAGGCGGCCCGCAGCGTCTGCGCGAACCGCTCGATCGCGTGGTCGTCGATGGCGTCGACGTCGGACGTGGCCTTCGCGAACCGCTTGACCACGAACCGCTCGAACCTGTTGAGCTGGTCGAACTGGAACGCGCCACCCAGGAACGCCGACACCGCGGCCGCCTCGGTCACCGACTCCGGGTAGGCGCCGGCCAGCTCGTCCGCGCGCTCCTTGTCGCCGGGCAGCATGCCGCTGACGAACAGCCCCACCTGCTTGCCGCTCAGGTCGGCCGTCCGCGCGAACGCCGACATGGGCGCGCGCGGCCTGCCCGCGTAGATCGCGGTGCCGAGCACCACGGTGTCGTACGCGGAGACGTCGGGGTGGTGGTTCTCGTCGAGGTTCAGCACAGGCACGTCACCGCCCAGCGCGGCGGCGACCCGGCGGCCGATCTCGAGGGTGGTCCCGTACTTCGACGCGACGACGACAGCTGCTCTCACGGTGCCTCCTTCGGCAGTGGAGACCTGATCGTGGCATCGCCGTGGGGTGCGCCCGGGCGGCTGACGCGTGCCGTCGCGCCGTCCGGCGCCCTGCCGCCTCTACATTGAGGCCATGTCGGAGTGGTTCCTGCGGCTCAGCCGGGTTCTGGACGTGCCGCCCGGGGTGAAGCTCGGGGTGGCCGCGGTGGTCGGCGTCGTCGTCGGCGTGGTGCTCCAGGTCGACTCCGTGGTGGCCGCGCTGCTGGGCGGGTGGGCCGCCGCGGGCCTGCTGTTCGTGGTGTGGATGCTGCTGGTCGTCGCGCCCATGGGGCCGGAGGACACGGCGGCGCACGCGCTGCGCGAGGAGCCGGCCCGCGTGCTCGAGCGGCTGGTGGTGCTGATCGCCGCCGTCGCGAGCCTCGCCGGCCTGGTCGTCGTGCTCGCGCAGGGCGGGCTGCGCAGCAACCCGCTGACGGCGGTGACGGTGCTGGCCGCCGTCGTCGCGTCCTGGGGGAGCATGCACACGATCTTCGCGCTGCGCTACGCCCGGCTCTTCTACACGGACCCGCAGGGCGGCATCGACTTCCACACCGAGGACCCGCCGTCGTACACCGACTTCACGTACGTGGCCTTCACGGTGGGCATGAGCTTCGCGATCTCGGACACCGACCTGCGCACGACGACGATGCGCCGCACCGCCCAGGTCCAGGCGCTGCTGGCCTACCTGTACGGCACCGTGATCGTGGCGCTGCTCGTCAACCTGGTGGCGGGCCTCGCCGCCTGAGGTCAGGGTTCAGTGCCGGCGGCGGCTGCCGCCGAAGATCCCGCCGCCCAGCGAGCACGCGGCGCCCAGCACGAACCCGAAGTCGTACCAGTTGCCGCTGTTGTGCACCTCGTAGATCGACACGCTGTCGCGGAACAGCGAGATCACGAACGTGATGGGCAGGATCAGGCCCTGCCAGAGCCCGAGCCAGAACCCGGCGGGCTGCGTGGAGCCCGGCGGAGCGGTGCCGGCCTGCGGGTTGGCGCCCGCGGCGCACGCCGCGAGCACCAGGCCGCACCCGACCGCGACGCCTGCGACGAGCAGGATCCTGCGTGTCCGGGGAGTCATGCCCCCATGCTCGCCGCGTCCGCCCGCGGCCGCAGGTCAGGCGGCGAGCGCCGCCGCCGGGGCGGCGAGGTCGCGGTAGAGGGCGTCGGTCGCGAGCAGCTCGGCGTGGGTGCCGGTCGCGCGGACGCGGCCCTCCTCCAGCACGACGACCGTGTCGGCCGTCGCCGCGGTCGTGGCGCGCGTGGCGATGGTGACGACGGCGGCGCGCTGGGCGGCGGCCCGGGTGGCGCGGTGGATCGCCTCCTCGGCGCGGCCGCCGATCTGGGAGGTCGCGTCGTCGAGCACCAGGATCTCGGCGCCCGTGAGCAGGGCGCGCGCGATCGCGAGGCGCTGGCGGCCACCGCCGGTCATGGTCGCGCCGACCAGCTCGGTGTCCAGGCCGTTCTCGAGGGCGGCGACGTCGTCGGCCAGGTCGACCGCCTCCAGCACGGCGTACAGCTCGTCGTCCGACGCCTTCGGCTCGGTGGGCTCGAGGTTGTCGCGCACCGTGCCGGGCAGCACGGGCGGCTCCTGCTCGACGTACGCGAACCGGGACCGCACCTGGGCGTAGGTGAGCTCCTCGTAGGGGACCCCGTCGAGCCGGATGGTGCCCGACCGCGGGGACAGGAAGCGTAGCGCGAGCGACACGAGCGACGACTTGCCGGCACCCGACGGGCCGACGATCGCGAGGTGCCCGCGCCGCGGGACCACCAGGTCGAGGCCCCGCACGATGTCGTCCTCCGAGGGCTTGTAACGCGCGGTGACGGACTCGAACGCGAGGACGGGGGTGGCGTCGTCGCGGTCGGCGGCACCGGTGGAGGCGGTCACGGCCTCCTCCTCGAGCGGGATCTCCTGCGCCTCCGCGATGCGCTTGGACGCCGCGAGGCCCTGCTGGATGGTGGAGAAGCCGTCGGCCATCTGCATGAGCGGCATGATGAAGCCCTGCGTGTACATGATGAACGCGACCAGCGCCGGGATCTCGAGCTCGCCCTGCGTCACGCGCCAGGCACCGAAGGCCACCATGACGACGGTGACCACCTGCATGCCGCCGAACCCGGTCTCGTAGGCCATGACCTCGGCCCACAGCGCCTTGATGCCGTGGTTCCGAGCCTTGGCGGCGTCGGCCAGCACGGCGTCGGAGTGGGAACGCTCGGCGCCCGCCGCCTTGATGGTGCGCAGCGCGCGCATCGACCCGTCGAGCTCCGTCGACATCGCGCCCACGGCCTCCTGGGCCAGGGCCCGCTCGCGGCCGGCCTTCGGCATGATCGCGGCCATGGCGACGCCCAGCACCGCGACGGCCGCCAGGGTCACTCCGAGCATGAGCCCGTCGATGACGCCCATGAGCACGATCGAGCCGACGACGCCGGTGATCGCCGTGATGAAGGAGACGAAGCCGAGCGTCACCGTCACCTGGAGCAGCGGGGCGTCGGCGGTCGCGCGGGCCACCAGGTCGGCCGTGGCGCGCTCGCGGATCTCGGCGACGCGGCCGCGCAGGAACCGGGCCACGAGCGCCTCGCGCACGTCGTAGACCACCTTCTCGGCGGCGCGGCCCATGATCGCCCACTGCGTGAGCACCGCGACGATGTAGACGAGCGTCAGCGCGCCGAACAGCATCACGTCCCCGGCGACCGACGTGCCGGCCCACAGGTGCTCGATGACGCTCTCGACGATCCGGGGCGTCCACAGCCCGGCCACCGTCCCCACCATGGCCAGCAGGGAGCCGACGACGATGCGGCCGCGGTACGGCCAGAGGAAGGAGATCAGGGTGCGCCAGTTGCGGGCGGACTCGGTGGGCATCAGACCAAGGTACGAAGCGCGCGAGACCGGTGTCCGGCCCGGATCCGGCCCGTGGCGGCCGGTGCACGACGGCGCCCGGATCGGGCACCGTGCTCTACCATGTTCGGGTTGCCCGTACGCCCTTCCCCGTCCCCGACGGAGCCGCAGCGCGCGTACGCACCCGATCACAGTTGGAGACCATCGAAGTGAAGAGCGCCGTCGAGACCCTGGAGCCGACCAAGGTCAAGCTGACCGTCGAGGTGGACTACGACGAGCTCAAGCCGAGCATCGACCACGCCTACAAGCACATCGCGTCGGAGGTGAACATCCCCGGCTTCCGCAAGGGCAAGGTGCCGCCGCGGATCATCGACCAGCGCGTCGGCTGGGGCGCCGTCGTCGAGCACGCCGTCAACGACGCGCTCGGTGGGTTCTACGGCCAGGCCGCCGCCGAGCAGAAGCTGCGCCCGCTGGGCCAGCCCGCCGTCGAGGTCACCGAGATCCCCGCGAAGGCCGGCGAGGGCCAGCTGAAGTTCACCGCCGAGGTCGAGGTCCGCCCGGAGATCACGCTCCCCGAGCTGGACACCATCGACATCGCCGTCGAGTCGACCGAGGTCACCGAGGCCGACGTCACCGAGCGCCTCGACGCGCTGCGCGAGCGCTTCGGCACCCTCGTGGGCGTCGACCGCCCGGCCGCCGACGGCGACTACGTCGTCATCGACCTCAAGGCCGTCATCGGCGACGAGGAGGTCGACTCCGTGTCGGGCATCTCGTACCAGATCGGCTCGGGCAACATGCTCGAGGGCCTGGACGAGGCGCTCACCGGCCTCTCCGCCGGCGAGACCACCACCTTCAAGGCCGACCTGGCCGGCGGCGAGCACGCGGGCGAGGCGGCCGACGTCACCGTCACCGCCACCTCCGTCAAGCAGCGCGACCTGCCCGACGCCGACGACGACTTCGCCCAGCTCGCCTCCGAGTTCGACACGCTCGACGAGCTCAACGCCGACCTGCGCGAGCAGGTCGCGTCGATCAAGAAGTCGAACCAGGCCGTCACGGCCCGCGACACGCTGCTCGAGAAGCTCCTCGAGTCCACCGAGATCCCCGTCCCCTCGGGCGCCGTCGAGGCCGAGGTGCACCGCCACCTCGAGTCCGAGGACCGCCTCGAGGACGACAAGCACCGCGCCGAGGTCACCGAGGACGCCACCAAGGCCCTCAAGAACCAGATCCTGCTCGACACCCTCGCCGAGAAGCTCCAGGTGAAGGTCGGCCAGGGCGAGCTCGTCGAGTACCTGGTCCAGTCGGCCCGCCAGTACGGCATGGAGCCGCAGCAGTTCATCCAGTCGCTCGACCAGGGCGGCCAGATCCCCGCCATGGTCGGCGAGGTCGCGCGCTCCAAGGCGCTCGCGGTCGCGCTGCGTCAGATCGACGTCAAGGACGGCGAGGGCAGCACGGTGGACCTGAGCGAGTTCATCGGCTCGGACGAGGCCGACGCCGCCGCCGAGGCGCTCCAGGACGCCGCCGCCGAGGCCGCGGAGGCCGAGGAGGCCTGATCCGCCCGCTGGTCGAGCCTGTCGAGACCACCGCCGCACGGCGCCGCACCCCTCGAGGGTGCGGCGCCGTCGTCGTCGGGCGACACGTCCATGCGCCGTGAGCGAAAACCGGCCCCGACGGGGACGAACGCCACGGTGGTGCAGGTTAGGGTCGAGCGACACCGACGCTTAAAGGAGACGGACGTGAACGACCTGCTGCGGATGGACAGCAACGGTCCCGTGGCTCGTGCCGACGGACCTAGCTTCGGACTCAACGACTCCATCTACAACCGGCTCCTCAAGGAGCGCATCATCTGGCTCGGCTCGGAGGTGCGCGACGAGAACGCCAACGCGATCTGCGCGCAGATGATGCTCCTGGCCGCCGAGGACCCCGAGAAGGACATCTGGCTGTACATCAACAGCCCGGGCGGCTCGATCACCGCCGGCATGGCGATCTACGACACCATGCAGTTCATCCAGCCCGACGTCGCCACCGTGGCGATGGGCATGGCCGCCTCGATGGGGCAGTTCCTGCTGTCCTCGGGCGCCAAGGGCAAGCGGTTCGCGACGCCGCACGCCCGTGTGCTGATGCACCAGCCCTCGGGCGGCATCGGCGGCACCGCGACCGACGTGCGGATCGGCGCCCAGCTGATCATGCACATGAAGAAGGTGCTCGCGGAGCTGACGGCGGAGCAGACCGGCCAGTCGGTCGACAAGATCCTGCACGACAACGACCGCGACAACTGGTTCACCGCCCAGGAGGCGCTGGAGTACGGGTTCATCGACCACGTGGTCGAGAACGCGGCCCTGGCCGGCGGTGGCGGCATGAACAGCACGAGCGCGAGCTGAGAGGGAGAGAACGATGAGCTACACCCCTGAGCGGTTCGCAGCGACGGCCGGGCGTCTTGCCGGCCCGTCGGCCCGCTACGTGCTGCCGCAGTTCGAGGAGCGCACGGCCTACGGCTTCAAGCGCCAGGACCCGTACACCAAGCTGTTCGAGGACCGCATCATCTTCCTCGGCGTGCAGGTGGACGACGCCTCCGCGGACGACGTCATGGCGCAGCTGCTCGTGCTGGAGTCCCAGGACCCCGACCGCGACATCATGATGTACATCAACAGCCCGGGCGGTTCCTTCACCGCCATGACGGCGCTGTACGACACGATGCAGTACATCAAGCCGCAGATCCAGACGGTCTGCCTCGGCCAGGCCGCCTCGGCCGCCGCCGTGCTGCTGGCCGCCGGACAGCAGGGCAAGCGCTACGCCCTGCCGAACGCCCGCGTGCTGATCCACCAGCCCGCGATGGAGGGCGGCGGCTACGCCCAGGCGTCGGACATCGAGATCCACGCCAACGAGCTGATCCGCATGCGCGAGTGGCTCGAGGACACCCTGGCGCACCACTCGGGCCGCACCTCCGAGCAGGTGCGCGCCGACATCGAGCGCGACAAGATCCTCACCGCCGCGCAGGCCAAGGACTACGGCCTGGTCGACCTCGTGCTGGAGTCGCGCAAGCCGCTCCCTGTCGTCGGTCGCTGACGACGCGCCCGGTGCCCCCACGTTCGCGTGGGGCACCGGGCGACTCACCGGGGAAGTCGGCTGACAACCCCTGGTCCGTGGTGTGGAATGGCCTGAGCGACGTTCGGCTCGTGGAAGGAGGCACCCGTGGCACGGATCGGTGACGGGGCTGATCTGCTGAAGTGCTCTTTCTGCGGGAAGTCGCAGAAGCAGGTCAAGAAGTTGATCGCCGGCCCCGGCGTGTACATCTGCGACGAGTGCATCGACCTCTGCAACGAGATCATCGAGGAAGAGCTCAGCGAGGCGGCGGAGCTCGGCATGACCGAGCTGCCCAAGCCGCGCGAGATCTTCGAGTTCCTCGAGCAGTACATCATCGGCCAGGACGGCGCCAAGCGTGCCCTGGCCGTCGCGGTCTACAACCACTACAAGCGCATCCAGGCGGCCGAGGCCGGCCGGGCGGGCATCGAGGGCGAGGACGCGATCGAGATCGCGAAGTCGAACATCCTGCTCATCGGCCCCACGGGCACCGGCAAGACGTACCTCGCGCAGACGCTCGCCAAGATGCTCAACGTCCCGTTCGCCATCGCGGACGCCACGGCCCTCACCGAGGCGGGCTACGTGGGCGAGGACGTCGAGAACATCCTCCTCAAGCTCATCCAGGCCGCCGACTACGACGTCAAGAAGGCCGAGACGGGCATCATCTACATCGACGAGGTCGACAAGGTGGCCCGCAAGGCCGACAACCCGTCGATCACGCGCGACGTGTCCGGCGAGGGCGTGCAGCAGGCGCTGCTGAAGATCATCGAGGGCACCACCGCGTCGGTGCCGCCGCAGGGCGGGCGCAAGCACCCGCACCAGGAGTTCATCCAGATCGACACGACGAACGTGCTGTTCATCGTGGCAGGCGCGTTCGCCGGGCTGGAGGACATCGTCGCCGCCCGGGCCCGCAAGCGCGGCATCGGGTTCGGCGCCCCCATGGAGACCTCGGCCGACGAGGACCTGTTCGCCGAGGTGCGCCCCGAGGACCTGCAGAAGTACGGCCTGATCCCCGAGTTCATCGGCCGCCTGCCCGTGATCGCGTCCGTCTCGCCGCTCGACCGGGGCGCGCTGGTGCGCATCCTCACCGAGCCGCGCAACGCGCTCGTCAAGCAGTACCAGCGCATGTTCCAGATCGACGGCGTGGAGCTCGAGTTCACCGAGGACGCCGTCGAGGCGGTGGCCGACCAGGCGCTGCTGCGCGGCACCGGCGCCCGCGGCCTGCGCGCCATCATGGAAGAGGTGCTGCAGCAGGTCATGTTCGACGTGCCCAGCAGGGACGACGTCGAGCGGGTGGTCATCTCCCGCGAGGTCGTGCTGGAGAACGTGAACCCGACCCTGGTGCCGCGCGCCAACCCGGTGCGCAACCGCACGCCGCGCGAGAAGAGCGCGTAAGTCCCCGTAGTCGTCTCGACGGCGTCGTGCGTGTCAGGCGTGCGGCTGCGTCGGGGCGCCGTCGTACAGGTCGTCGACCGTCGAGCCGAAGTCCTTGAGCACCAGGGCGCGCTTCACCTTCATCGACGGGGTCAGGTACCCGTTCGCCTCGGTGAAGTCCGACTCCATGACGTGGATCTTGCGGATCGACTCGGCGCGCGAGACCGCCTGGTTGGCGCGGGCGACCGCGCGGTCCAGGGCGGCGAGCACGTCCGGGTGCACGCGGGCCTCCGAGAGCGGCATGTTCGGCAGGCCGTGGTTCGCCAGCCAGCCGGGCAGCATCTCGGCGTCGAGCGTCACGAGCGCGCCGATGAACGGCCGCTGGTCGCCCACCACCACGACCTGCGAGACCAGCGGGTGCGAGCGCAGGCGGTCCTCGAGCAGGGCGGGGGCGACGTTCTTGCCGCCGGCCGTGACGATGATCTCCTTCTTGCGGCCCGTGATGCGCAGGCGGCCCTCGCTGTCGAGCGTGCCGATGTCGCCCGTGTGGAACCAGCCGTCCACCAGGGCCTCGGCCGTGAGGTCGGGCTGGTTGTGGTAGCCGCGGAACACGTGCGGGCCCTTGATGAGGATCTCGCCGTCCTCGTCGATCTGGATGCTGGTGCCCGGGATGGCCGGGCCGACGGTGCCGATCGCGACCGACCGCGGCAGGTTCACCGCCGCGGGCGCCGTGGTCTCGGTGAGGCCGTAGCCCTCGAGCACCGTGACGCCGACGCCGCGGAAGAAGTGGCCCAGGCGCTCGCCGAGCGGCGCCCCGCCGGACACGGCGTGCACGACGGCGCCGCCCATCGCGTCGCGGAGCTTGCCGAGCACCAGGCGGTCGGCGATCTTGTGCTGGACCGCCAGCGAGGCGGGCACGCGGCCGGTGTCCTGGGCGCGCGAGGCGGCGATCGCCGAGCGCACGGCCCAGTAGAAGATCCGCCGTGTGACGGGCGACGCCGACGCCTTCTGCTCCGCCGAGTTGTAGACCTTCTCGAACACGCGCGGCACGGCCAGCAGGAACGTCGGCTTGAACGACCCGAGGTCGCCCACCAGGTTCTTCACGTCCGGGGCGTGGCCCAGCACGGCGTCGGCCGAGAGCACCGCCACCTGGATCAGGCGCGCGAACACGTGCGCGAGCGGCAGGAACAGCAGCGTGCGGGCGCCGTCGGACTCCAGGACCTCGGGCAGCGCCTCGGCCGCGTTGAGCGACACGTGGGCGAAGTTGCCGTGCGTGAGCTCGGCGCCCTTGGGGCGGCCCGTGGAGCCGGACGTGTAGATGATCGTCGCGAGGTCGCTCGCGTGGACCCCCGTGCGGCGGTCCACGATCTCCTGCGGGTCGACGTCGGCGCCCTCCGCGCGCAGCGTCGCGACCAGCCCGGCGTCGATCACCTCGACGCCCTCGAGCGCGGGAAGGTTGGGGCGGACGGCCGTGACGATCCCGGCGTGGGCGGCGGTCTCGACGAACGCGAACCGCGCCCCCGAGTCGCCGAGGATCCACTGCACCTGGTCGGGGGCGGACGTCTCGTAGACGGGCACCGGCACGCCGCCGACGGCCCAGATCGCGTAGTCCAGCAGCGTCCACTCGTAGCGCGTCCGGGACATGATCGCGACGCGGTCACCCACCTTGACGCCGTGCGCCACGAGCCCGCGCGCCACGGCGACCACCTCGGCGTCGAACTCGTTCGCGCTGACCGGGACCCAGGGGGCCGACGGCGTCTCGCGACGCTCGAGCAGCGGCTGGTCGCCGGTGCGCGCGACGCGCTCGGCCAGGAGCGTGTTGATGCTGGTCGACTCCGGGACGTCCACGAGGGCCGGCGTCGTCGCGAGGTTCACGTTCTTCGTCTCCGTCTGTCCTGGCCGGGCCCGATGCCCGTACCACCTGCGACGCTACACGTGCGGGCGGGCGGGACGCGCGACCGGCCCGCATAGGATCGGGGCATGACCGAACCGGGAATGCCTGACGAGATCCTCGGCCTGCGCCGCTCCATCGACAACATCGACGCGGCGCTGGTGCACCTGCTCGCCGAACGGTTCAAGATGACCCAGCGCGTCGGCGAGCTCAAGGCCGTCGGCGGGCTGCCGCCGGCCGACCCCAGCCGCGACCAGCAGCAGATCGCCCGCCTCACGGCGCTCGCGACGGACGCCGGCCTCGACCCCGCGTTCGCCGAGGCGTTCCGCAACTTCATCGTCGCCGAGGTGATCCGCCACCACGAGGTCATCGCCGCCGAGTACGCCGCCGGGCGGCGCACCGGAGAGGTCCCGGCGCTCGACACCTTCGCTTGAAGGGGGTAGGCAGCCCCCCGCGCGTGTGATCTGGTCTGGCAGTGGCGCCACGCCGCCCGGCGACGCACCCTAGGGGAAAGCCGAGACCGGGAGGCGCTGAAGCTGCTATGAAGACCGACTGGATCAAGCCCCTGATCGGACACCCCGGGCCGTTCGCGACGGTGTACCTCGACGCGACGCGCTCGGTCGAGGCCGGCGACAAGGACGTCGCGGGACGGTGGAAGGCCGTCCGCCGCACGCTGGCCCAGCAGGGCGCCCCGGCAGAGGTGCTCGACGCCGTCGAGGACGCCGCGCTGCGGCCGCTCCGGCGCCCGGGCACCCGCGGGCGGGTGATCATCGCCGACGGCGGGGGAGTGCTGGTCGACAAGCCGCTGCGCACGGCCCCGACGGTCGCGACGGGCATCTGGCACCGGGTGCCGGCGCTGCTCCAGGCGGCCCTCGCGGCCGACGAGGAGGTGACGGCGCTCAAGGTCGGCGTGGACCGCACGGGCGCCGACCTGATGCTGTTCGGTGCCCGCGCGTGGGACGCGCCCCGCACCGTGGAGGCCCCGCACGACGACGTGTCGAAGGCGCCCCAGGGCGGCACGCCCGGCGGGTCGTCTCGCGGGGGCGGTGGCGGCGCGGGCGGTGGCGGTGGCGACCGGGGCGGCAGCTCGGCGGTCGAGGCGCGCGCCGAGGACTCGTTCGCCCGCAACGTGGAGGCGCTGGCCCGGGAGGTCGAGCGCACGGCGACGGCGGAGCGCCCCGAGATCGTGCTGCTGTACGGCGATGCGCGCACCGTGGGGGCCGTCCGGTCTTCCCTGATGCGTCCGGTCGCCGACCTGACGGTCGAGGTGGCGGGCGGCGCCCGGGGCGCGGGGGCTCGCGAGGGCGTGTTCCACGAGAACCTCGAGGACGCCCTCGACTCGTACCGCGAGCGCCGCCGCGAGCTCGTGCTGGCGGAGCTGCGCCAGGGCCAGGGCCGCGAGCAGGGCGCCGTGACGGGCGTGGACGACGTCGTCGCCGTCCTGGCGCGCGGGCAGGTCAAGGACCTGGTGCTGAGCGAGGACGTGGGCTACGACGGCGCGCTCGGCGTCGGCAGCGACGGCGCACGCGGGCCGCTGAGCGGCCGCACGCTGTGGGTGGGCCCGGACCCGCTCGCGATCGCCGCGACGCGCGACTCGCTCGCCGACGCGGGCTACACGGACGGCGTCGAGGAGCTCCCGGCCGCGATCGCGCTGGTGCGCGCGGCGGTGGGCCAGGACGCCGGCCTGACGGTGGCCCTGGACGGCGCGGTCGGCATGATCGACGGCGTCGGCGCCACGCTCCGCTGGCACGACGGCGCGACGCCGCAGGAGGTCGCGGCGACGATGAGCCGCGACCAGGACCTCCTGCGCTGACCCCCACCACCCCCGCCGACAAGGCGCGGGCCCCCGGGCGGGTGGCCCCGGCGCGGGGGGGCGCGCGGCGGGCGGCGGCG
>Ga0082212_10000395_pt1 | contig 63672 bp, 42 predicted proteins | sample TergutNt197P3_FD_71548 | JGI IMG/M metagenome (GOLD analysis project Ga0082212, IMG submission 71548) | Neocapritermes taracua P3 segment gut microbial communities from Petit-Saut dam, French Guiana - Nt197 P3 | ecosystem: Host-associated > Arthropoda: Insects > Digestive system > Gut ... | reverse complement strand
TGTGTTTCGTGGCGCTGGAAAGGCTGAAAGCCTTGCATCCTTTTGTTCAAGGCCTACAGCCTTGAACACTCTTCGTCGCCCGTGTCGTAGGGCGATGCCCTACGCTATGATACGCAAGGGCTTTGGTCTTGTGTTTCGTGGCGCTGGAAAGGCTGAAAGCCTTGCATCCTTTTGTTCAAGGCCTACAGCCTTGAACACTCTTCGTCGCCCGTGTCGTAGGGCGATGCCCTACGCTATGATACGCAAGGGCTTCGCCCTTGTGATGCGTGACATTGGGAAGGCGGCAAACTTTGAAAAAGATTCCGCCGTGTCGCAGGGCAACATCAATCTTAAAAACCCCGAAAGGGCGACATCAACACCGACAAAGGAGAATGAACCATGGCAACCTTGAAATGCAAACAATGCGGCGGCGACATCCAAGCCACCGGCAAGGCGTACGGGACATGCGGCTCGTGCGGCGTGACCTCGACGCTCCCCAGCGCGGCCGACGAGCAGAAGGCCAACCTCTTCAACCGCGCCAACAACCTGCGGCGGCAGAACGACTTCGACAAGGCCGTCGCCGCCTACGAGAACATCCTCAACCTCGACGCGTCCTCCGCCGAGGCGCACTGGGGCGTGGTGCTGTCCAAGTACGGCATCGAATACGTGGAGGAGGCCGGGCAGCGCATCCCCACCTGCCACCGCGTCCAAGGCGACTCCATCCTCACCGATGCCGACTACCTCGCCGCGCTCGGCAACGCCGAGGACGAGTACACCCGAAGCCTCTACGAGGAAGAGGCCCGGGCAATCGCCGAGATCCAGAAAGGCATCCTCGCCATCTCCGCCAAAGAGCCGCCCTACGACATCTTCATCTGCTACAAAGAGACCACCGACGGCGGCAGCCGCACCAAGGACAGCGCGCTGGCGCAGGATTTATACTACCAGCTCGAGAAAGAGAAATACCGCGTTTTCTTCTCCCGCATCTCGCTCGAGAGCAAGCTCGGCCGGCAGTACGAGCCCTACATCTTCAACGCCCTCAACAGCGCCAAGGTGATGCTCGCCGTCGGCACGCGCAAAGAGCATTTCGAGGCGGTCTGGGTCAAGAACGAGTGGAGCCGCTTCCTCGCGCTGATGAAGAGAGACCGCTCCCGCCTGCTCATCCCCTGCTACCGCGACATGGACGCCTACGACCTCCCCGAAGAGATGGTCATGCTCCAATCACAGGACATGGGTCGGATCGGCTTCGCGCAAGACATCCTGCACGGGATCAAAAAAGTGGTGCGCGACACCATGGAGGGCGAGCGTCCCGCGAGCCGCGCCTCCGCCGCGACCGCCCCAGCCGCCCCCGGCGTGGAATCCCTGATGAAACGCGCCTGGCTCTTCTTGGAGGATGCCGACTGGAAACAGGCCCGCGACTATTTCGACAAAGTCCTCGACATCTCCCCCGAACACGCCCCCGCCTACATCGGCAAACTGTGCGTGGAGGGGAGGGTGCAACGGGAAGATTCCCTTGGCGAAAGTCTAATTCCAATTTCGGATACTTATCTTAATAACATTCAAAAGGCTGACCGTTTTGCAGATTCAGAAACTCGGGCGAGGTTAAAAAAATATCTTAAACAAAGATGGGATCGCTGTTGTCAAAACCAATACAACAGACTGGTTCAAGCTAAAAACAATGCCTCTACAGAAACCGAACTCCGGAAACTCGCTGGACTGTTCCGCGATACAGATATGCACGGATATAGGGACACGGCGGCACTGGCGGAGGAATGTGATGCCTTGGCTGTTGAAGTCCATTACAATCGGCTGGTTCAAGCCAAAAGTAAGGCTTCAACGGAAAAAGATTTCCAAGACCTTGCGGTGCAGTTTCGCTCAATGAACGGGTATCGGGACACGGCGGCACTGGCGGAGGAATGTGATGCCTTGGCGCCCGAAGTTCATTACAACGAGCTGGTTCAAGCCGAAAACAAAGCCTCCACGGAACGCGATTGTCAAAACCTTGCTGAGCAGTTTCGCGCAATGAACGGGTACAGGGACTCGGCTGAACGGATGGCGAAATGGGAAAAAGAGTGTCGCCGATTGAAAGAAATTCGGGAGAAAGAAACTGCGGCAAAAGCAGCCACAGAAACACGTCGAAAGATGAAACGAATAATGGCGTTTTTTTTATATATTGTTGCTGTTATCACGTTTATTGCGCTGACACCGGATATTCCTTTTCTTCGCTGGCTTATTACAGGGATATTTTCCATGTGTTGGGTTCCCGGCTTCTTCCCTAAACACAAAGAAAAGGGCAAAAACACGTCATTGGGATGTTTAGTGGGTGTCATTATTTTGTCTATGTTTTTGTTTGTTGGTACACTTTCGGGAGAATCGGCATCGGCCAACGAAAAGGTTCAGGCGTTTATACTTGTGGCCTGTCTATTGGCTTCTTCTATATTGGCGGCTGCTTCTCAGAAAGAGTAGCGGTGGGCGCAGATCATTTGGAGTGCGGCGGCTCGCCGCCGCTTTTAACCGCAGGGGTTCGCCCCTGCGGGTTCCCCGCCCATACCGTAGAGACGGATGATTATCCGTCTCCCGAAGGCAATGAATGATGCGTGGAGACGGATAATCATCCGTCTCTACGCCTGTCATGGCGCATGGCGTTTTTTTCCCCCTGCGAAGGCCAAAGGCCTTCCATATCACAGCGTAGGGCAACGCCCTACGACACGGGCGATAAAAGATGTCCAAGGCTGAAAGTCTTGGACAAAAGGACGCAAGGCCTACAGCCTTGCGCATTCTTTGTGCGCCCCATACGCAGGGCGTTGCCCTGCGCTGTGATGCGGAAGGACTTCGCCCTTCGGGGTTCACAGGGACGAAGGCGCAGAGATGTAGAGACGGATGATTATCCGTCTCTTGAAGGCAATGACATGTGGAGACGGATAATCATCCGTCTCTACGTGTCATTGCATTGCTTATTGGAGACGGATAATCATCCGTCTCTACGTTTCTGTCCTGAATGTGGGCGGTGGTTTTAACGGAAAACTAACACGAATGTGATGAAAACCTAACACGTTTTTGGTTCAATTCTCGCATCCGGTCCCATTGTGGGGCGGGAAATGAGACCGAGGGGGGCATGAGATTCGCGCGTGAGCAGATTGTCTTGACGGCGGGGGAGCGGCGGCGGAGGCGGGCGGCGGCGTGGGCGGGGCGGGCGGTGCTGTTCGCGGTGACGTCGGTGGCGGCGCTGGCGGTGCTGGCGATTATCTTTTTCATCGCGCGTGATGCGTTGCCGTTTTTCCGTCAGTGCGGGGTGGTGCGGTTTTTTGCGTCGAATGCGTGGTACCCGACGCATGAGCCGCCGCAGTTCGGGGCGTTGGCGATTTTCTGCGGGAGTCTTATCGTGACGGTGACGGCGGTGGTGATCGCGGTGCCGCCGGGTATCTTGGCGGCGGTGTGCATGAGTGATCTGCTGCCGTTCGGGGCGCGGCAGGTGCTGAAGCCGACGATCGAGATGCTGGCGGCGATCCCGTCGGTGGTGTATGGGTTTTTCGCGCTGGTGGTGCTGGCGCCGCTGATGCAGGATCGCTTGGGGGTGTCGAGCGGGGTGAATGCGCTGACGGCGTCGGTCATCTTGGCGGTGATGGCGTTGCCGACGATCGTGAGTGTGTCGGAGGATGCGTTGCAGGCGAGCGGGCGGGAGTTGCGTGAGGGCAGTTATGCGGTGGGGGCGACGCGGGCGGAGACGCTGGTGAGGGTGGTGATCCCGGCGTCGGTGAGCGGGATTTTCTCGGCGGTGCTGCTGGGGGTGATGCGGGCGCTGGGGGAGACGATGGTGGTGTGGATGGCGTCGGGGAATGCGGCGCAGATCCCGAAGCCGTTTTTCAATCTGTTCGCGCCGGTGCGGACGCTGACGGCGACGATCGCGGGGGATATGGGGGAGGCGGATCAGATGACGGGCTCGGCGCATTATCATGTGTTGTTTGCGATGGGGCTGAGCCTGCTGTTTTTCAGTTTCTTGTGCAATGTGGCGGGGGAGTGGATTGTGGCGCGGCAGCGGAGGAGGATGCGTGGCGGGTGATGGTTTTTAGACAGGATTGACGGGATGGTTTTTTTTGACAGGATTGACAGGATGATTTTTTTGACAGGATTAACAGGATTTTACAGATTAACAGGATTGGTTTTTTAGACAGGATTGACAGGGTTTTACAGATTAACAGGATTGGTTTTTTGATGCTGGCGTGAACGCCAGCGCTGGGACTGGATACGGATGAAGAGGCGGAAGATAGTGGATTGGGTTTTCTCGGGCGGCGCGTATTGCGCGGTGGCGGTGATGGTGGCGTTTCTGGTGCTGGTGATCGGTCCGGTGTTCGTGAAGGGGGTGGGCGCGTATGTGTTCCGGGGGACGGTGGAGAATAGGCGGATGATGCTGGAGCAGTTCGGGCGGGGGGATAGTGTGGCGGTGCTGGCGGAGTGGGCGGAGGTGCGTCGGGCGCGGCAGCCGGTCTATGATGCGCTGCGGGCGTTTGAGCGTGAGATGGATGAGATGCCGTCGGCGCGGCGGAAGGAGTTGCGCGCGGCGTTTAAGGAGGTGAAGGAGGGCGTGGCGGAGTTGCTGGGTCCTGAGCCGGGCACGCCGCTGCCGGCGTTGACGCGCAGGATTTACGGTCAGACGCGGTGGGACAGGGCGAAGGTGAAGCGCGCGCATATCTTGTTTGAGGAGCAGTGGGATTATTCGGGGGGCGACGGGGTGCGGGTGCTTGTGCCGCGCGCGCCGATGTTCGAGGGGACGGCGTTGGCGCTGGTGTTCGCGGTGCTGGAGAAGGATTTGGAGGGGCTGCTGCGCCCGAGGCTCCGGTTCTATCCGCAGTTCCTGACGGATCGCTCGATCGACGCGCATTTCTTCGGGGGCATCGGGGCGGAGGTGGCGGGGACGGTGTATCTCGCGCTGGGGGCGATGCTGATCGCGGTGCCGTTCGGGATTGTGGCGGCGGTGTATTTCCAGGAGTACGCGAGGGGCGGTCCGGTGCTGTCGTTCCTGCGCTCGTGCGTGAACACGCTGGCGGGTGTGCCGAGCGTGGTGTTCGGGCTGTTCGGGCTGGCGTTCTTCATCAACACGATGCACGTGTCGAGGGGCAAGAGTGTGCTGGCGGGTGCGCTGACGCTGGCGCTGCTGGTGCTGCCGACGGTCATCCGCGCATCGGAGGAGGCGATTGCCGCTGTCCCGCGCACCTACAAAGAAGCCGCGTTATCCTTGGGCGCGGGGCAGTGGCGCACGATCCTGACGGTCATCCTGCCGGCGGCGCTGCCGGGCATCCTGACGGGGATCGTCATCAGCATGGGGCGGGCGGCGGGGGAGACGGCGCCGATCATCTTCACGGCGGCGGTGAGCGTGGGTCCGCTCGTCGGGCTGGGCGACGTGCTGAGCCACCCGACGCCCGCGCTGTCGTGGAACCTGTACAATATGTGCACGGAGCATGAGGCGGCGGATGAGATACGGCACGTGCAGTACGGCATGGCGCTGACGCTGGTGATGATCGTGCTGGCGCTGAACCTGGCGGCGATCTTTTTGCGGGCGCGGGTGACGCGGCGGTTGAAGGGGTGAGGCAGATGTTACACAGAGAACCACAGAGGAGACACGGAGATTCACAGAGGAATATAAAAAAACTCTGTGTGCCTCTGTGTATCCTCTGTGAGCCTCTGTGCAACAAAAAGAGGAGGCTATCGTTTTGAGTGAGCAGACAGGAAACGCGCACGTGACGGCGGTGGGGTTTTCCGTTTTCTACGGGGCGCAGGAGGCGGTCAAGGCGGTGGACCTCGGCATCCCGTCGGGGGAGGTCACCGCCATCATCGGTCCGAGCGGGTGCGGCAAAAGCACGTTCCTGCGGGCGGTCAACCGCATGAACGACCTCATCCCCGGCTGCCGCGCCGCGGGCAAACTGATGTTCGACGGCGAGGACGTGTACGGCGGCAACATCGACGTGGCGATGCTCCGCCGCCGCGTGGGGATGGTGTTCCAGAAGCCGAACCCGTTCCCGAAGTCCATCTACGACAACGTGGCGTACGGTCCGCGCCTCCACGGCGTCACCAAGCGCGCGGCGCTGGACGAGATCGTCGAAGCCAGCCTCCACGGCGCGGCGCTGTGGGACGAGGTGAAGGACCGCCTCGCGAAGAACGCGCTGGGGCTCTCGGGCGGGCAGGCGCAGCGTCTGTGCCTCGCGCGCGCGCTGGCGGTCAAGCCCGAGATCCTGCTGATGGACGAGCCGACCTCCGCGCTCGACCCCAAGTCCACCGCCCGCATCGAGGAACTCATCGTCAACCTGCGCGGGCAGTACACCATCGCCATCGTCACGCACAATATGCAGCAGGCGGCGCGGGTCTCGGACAAGACCGCTTTCTTTTACGAGGGCGTTCTGGTAGAATTCGCCCCGACTTCAGACCTCTTTACGCACCCGAAAGAGAAACGCACCGAGGACTACATCACCGGGCGGTTCGGATGAGGGTGCGCGGAACGGAAAAGGAGACACACATGAATCTTGTTTTTGCGCGTGAGTACGAACGGCTCAAAGAGTCCATCCTGCGGCTGGCGGGCGAGGTGGAGTCGCGCCTGACGAGCACCCTGCGGGCGATCGCCGAACGCGACACCGGGACGCTCCTCGCGCTGGAGGACTTGGACGCGGAGATCGACGAGCGCGAGGTGCTGATCGAAGAGGAATGCCTCAAGATACTCGCCCTCCACCAGCCCGTCGCGAAAGACCTGCGCTTCGTCGTCGCCGTGCTGAAAATCAACAACGACATCGAGCGCGTCGGCGACATCGTCGTCAACCTCGCCGACCGCGGCACGCGCCTGGCGGCGTTCCCCGTGCCGCCGCTCCAAGAGCGGCTGATGGAGATGGGGCGCCTCGCGCGGGGCATGCTCAAGCAGAGCATCGACGCGCTCGTCGCGCTCGACCGCCACGCCGCGCTCGAGGTCATCCGCCAAGACGACACGGTGGACGACCTCAACGCCGCCATCATCCGCGACGTGATCGCCGAGATGGCGCGCGGCGCGAACGCGCCCGAACCGCTCCTGCTCACCTACGGCATGGCGCGCGACATCGAACGCATCGGCGACCACGCCGCCAACATCGCCGAGGACGTCGTGTACCTCGTGGACGGCAGCATCATCCGCCACAGGAGCGGCACGCTCACGGCAAACGACTAACGGACAGGAGGGACTATGGCGAACGAGACAATCATGATCATCGAGGACGAGGCGGACATCCGCGAACTGCTCCGCTACAACCTCACGCGCGAAGGCTACACCGTCACCGAATACGCCTCTGCGGAAGAGGCGCAGGACGCGCTCAAGAAACGGCTGCCGGATTTAATCCTGCTCGACCTCATGCTCCCCGGCACGGACGGCTTCGCCTTCTGCCGCAGCCTGCGCGGCACCGAGCGCACCGCGAAAGTCCCCGTCATCATGGTCACCGCCCGCGACGAGGACGCCGACATCGTCGCCGGACTGGAGGTCGGCGCAGACGACTACATCACCAAGCCCTTCAGCGCGCGCATCCTCGCCGCCCGCGTGCGTGCGGTGCTACGCCGCCGCGCCGTCGAACCCGAGGACGCCAGCGACACCCTCCGCCGCGGACCCTTCGAGATCGACCGCACCCGCCACGCCGTGACCGTGGGCGGCAAACCCGCCGTGCTGACCCTGAGCGAATTCAAAGCCCTCGAACTCTTCGTGCGCCGCCCCGAGATCGTGTTCTCCCGCTATCAGATCGTCGACGTCGTCCACGGCGAGGACTACGCCGTCACCGACCGCTCCGTGGACGTGCTGATCGTCGGGCTCCGCAAAAAACTCGGCAAACACAGCGACCTCATCGAGACCGTCCGCGGCGTGGGATATCGCATGAGGCTCGGATGATTTTTAGACAGGATTAACAGGATTTTGCAGATTAACAGGATTATGTTTTTGACAGGGAAAATCCCCGAGCCTCTGCGAGAACCCAACCCTCAGAGCGCATTTCACTTGGGCGTTGGATGTTCCGTGTTGGCTATTGGATATTCAATATGAAAAAGAAAAACCTCTTCTACCAGTTCTTCGGCGTCCACATCCTCATCCTCATCGCGGCGATCAGTTTCGCGACCTACTACACATGGTTCGCCATGCGCGAAGCGTTCAACCGCCAATGGCTCCAAGAACTGGACATCCAGACGCGCGTCGCCGCCACCGTGCTGCTCGACGCCGACGGCGCACTGGACGAGACCGCCGTCAGCCGCTTCTTCGCGCAAGCGGGCGACGCCTTCGAACACCGCTTCACCCTCGTGCGCCCCGACGGCAAAGTGCTGGGCGACACCGAGGCAAACGCCGCCTCCATGGACTCCCACGCCGACCGCCCCGAGATACAAGAGGCACTCAAAAACGGCACCTCCGTCCAGCGCCGCTACAGCACCAGCCTCGGCAAATCCATGCTCTACCTCGCCCACCGCGTCCCCGCGGAAGGACCCGCCGCCGCCGTCGTGCGCGTGGCAGTCCCAGAGTTCGCGCTGATGCGCGAGATCGCCGCCTCAGGGCGCACCCTGCTCGTACTCGTCACGCTCGTCATCGCCGCCGCCGTGGGCATGGGCTACGTCGCCTCCCTCCGCATCATCGGACCCGTCTCCGCGCTGCAAAGCGGCTTGCGCCGCATCGGCGACGGCGAACTCACCTTCCGCCTCGCCGTCCCCGCCGTCCCCCACCTCGCCGAACTGGCGAAATCCATCAACCAGACCGCCGACCGCATCGCCAAACAGATCCACGACCTCGCCGAAGAACGCAACCTGCGCACACTCATCCTCGCCAACATGGCACGCGGCGTCATCGCCGCCGACGTCACCCACACCGTCAAAGACATCAACGCCGCCGCCCGCAACATGACCGGCTTCCACGCCCCCCTCACCCCCGCCACCCGCATCGGCGAAGTCATCCGCCACCCCGACCTCCTGCGCCTCATCGACGACTGCGAGCGCGCGCAAGAACCCATCGAGCGCGAGACCACCATCGGACCCGACGGCGAGATGACCGTCACCGCCCGCGTCACCCCCCTCAACGACACCCACGGTCAGAGCATGGGCACCCTCATCATCATCAACGACGTCACCCACCTGCGCAAACTCGAGACCGTCCGCCAAGACTTCGTCGCCAACGTCTCCCACGAACTCCGCACCCCCATCACCTCCATCAAAGGCTTCGCCGAGACCCTCCTCGACGGCGCCAAAGACGACCCCGCCACCGCCGAGCGCTTCCTCACCATCATCACCCGCCAAGCCAACCAACTCGAAGCCATCATCCACGACCTGCTCGACCTCTCCCGCCTCGAGCAGAACTCCGCCCAAGGCATCGAGAAAGCGCCCGCCCCCCTCGCCGCCATCCTCCGCAACGCCGCCGGGCTCTGCCAAGACCGCGCCAACGCCCGCGGCATCCGCCTCAACGTCACCTGCGACCCCGCCCTCACCCCCCCCCTCCACGCCGGGCTCATCGAGCAAGCCCTCGTCAACCTCATCGACAACGCCATCAAATACGGCGCCACCCCCGAGCGCCCCCAGGTCGACATCACCGCCACCGCGACCAGCGGCGCCGCCGAGATCCGCGTCCGCGACCACGGCAACGGCATCGACAAGCCCCACCTCGACCGCCTCTTCGAGCGCTTCTACCGCGTGGACAAAGGTCGCAGCCGCGAGATGGGCGGCACCGGTCTCGGGCTCGCCATCGTCAAACACATCACCCTCGTCCACGGCGGCACCGTCACCGTCGAAAGCGACCCAGCCCGCGGCACCACCTTCACCCTTCACCTGCCTTTTGCGCTTGCCATGGAGTAGGGGATTACCCTGTTGGGATGGCGTGATATGGAGGGCGAGACAGGGGACCCCATTGGCGCGGCGTGCGGCCAATGGGGCAAGAAGCCGCCGCCGCAATGTGTCTAACGGCTCGCGAGGACGCTCGCCCTCCAACGTGAAAACGGTGTTCTCGGACTCGCACCGCTATTCGGGCGGCGAACCTTGCCCCCTGCTCGCATTGCGGCATGAGTAGCACGGCCGAAATTTACCCTTGAACAAACCCGCCCCGTTTGGTTTAATGGGACCCTGTTCGGGAACGAAGGGAGGCTGAAATGGACGCTGGAGGCAAACGCGGTTTTTCGCTGGTGGATATGGTTGTGGTGACGGGGGTAACGGCTCTCTTTTCCTCGACGCTCTTCCCGCTCGTCGCGGTGAGGACGCTGGAGGCGGAGATGATGTCCGTCGCTGCGCGCGGAAAGGATATTTTCGTCTCGATTACTGCGGCAAACACGGAACGCGCGCCTTTGGGGCTCAGGAGCGTGTGGCCCAAGACGCAGCTGAAAGAAGGCGAGAGAAACAAACGTAACAATGAAGACATCGCGGGAGAGATATTCGGCAACAGCACGGATTACTTTTACAAGCTGTATGACGGCGCGAATCTAGGGACGCCCGTTCAGTCGCCGTATGTCCCGTGGTTTGACTACTCCAGGCTGGCGGGCGCCGGTGTTCCTCAAATGGCAGGCCCTGGGAAACTACAGCCGGAGAACAACATGTGGTGCATCGCGGGGAATCTCCGCGACGAGATGGCGGACATCATCCCCGTGCTGATCACGCGGAACGTCGATTGCTCGTCTCTCCACAAGGATTTGCGAAACGGCGAGGACGCGTTTGACAAGACCTTGCGCTGGTCGCAGAAATATGACACCCCATTCTCAAACACGGGTTTTGTCATGGTCAGGAAAGGCGGAGCCATTTTCAAATCCACCCAGAAACATGCCGTCACGCGAGTCGTTTATCTGGAGCAGGCATTCCAGACGACCGTCGAAGGCCATGCCCCCCTCGTCTATCTGACCCCCGATGGCATTGCGAACCCGCAATAATGGAGGTGCCGGATACCCGCCCGGCAGCAAGCTTTTAGGCGGGGCGGCGGCGTTTGAAGCGCGACTCGAATCGCCGATGCGATTTTGGCTTGTCATGGGGCGGCGGGCTTTGGTACGTTATGCGCATTCGGAATGCGTTGTGTTCTGTGGGCGATGGAACGGTAGGATCGTATGAAGGCCGGATACTCTCAAAGTTTTTTGCGGCGCGCGCGCGTCTTTGCGGCAGGGGTTGTGCTGGCGCTGGCGTGCTGTGCGCAGGAGCGGCTGGAGCCCGCGCCCGAGGGGACGTTCACCTACGCGGTGTTCTCGGACTCGCACCGCTATTCGGGCGGCGACGGCGAGCGGCCGCTGACGAACGCGCCGCTCGTCTCGCAGGTGACGTGGCTGGCCGCCAACCTCGATGAGCAGCGCATCGCCTTCGTCACGCACGCGGGGGACTTGGCGGACAAGAACACGGCGGCGCATTACAAGCTGGCGCACGACCTGTTCGCGCGGTTCCACGGGCGCGTGCCGTACGGCATCGCGCCGGGGAACCACGACATGACCGCGGCGCGTGACATGGCGCGTTATCAGAAATTTTTCGGGGCGGCGCAGTTCGAGCCCTTCGCGTGGTACGGCGGCGCCTACGGCGGGCGGAGGGTCGGCGGGGAGGTCTTGTCGGGGGACAACGCGAACAGCTGGCAGACGTTCTCGGCGGGGGGGCTGGATTTCGTCGTCCTGCACCTGGAGTGCAACACGCCGGACGAGGTGCTGGCATGGGCGGACGGGGTGCTGGAGCGGAACCTCCGGCGCATGGCGATCATCGTGGCGCACATGTACCTCGGGCCCGTCATGGGGCGCGACGCGCTGGGGGACGACGGGCAGGCGTTCGGGCGGATGCGCTGGGCGAAAATCCCGGGCGGCAACACGCCGCAGGAAATGTGGGAGAAGTGTTTCTCGAAGCACGAGAACGTGTTCCTCGTCGTCTCGGGCGATCAGGCGTCCGTCATGGCGCTGCGGCAGGAGAGCAGGGGGGCGCACGGGAACGTGGTGCATGAGGTGATGGCGAACTACCCCGTCCCGGCGGACAAGGAGGACTGGCTGCGGCTGTACCGCTTCGACCCTGCGGGGCAGGTGGTGCACGCGTTCACCTACAGCCCCGCGCAGGACCGCCTCTGCACAGGGATATGGCACCTGCGCTGGCGCGACCCGCACCTGTTCACGCTCGACATCTCCGACGCGATGGGGCGTTTTCGCGCGCGCAACAAAAAATGAGTTTCGCGCGGTTTTTCCTTTGGCGAATGGCAAGCAAAAGGGGCCGGTGATTCAGGCGGCGGCGGTAAAAGCTTCATGGCGCACGACATAAGGGTAGCGACGCATCTTGCCGCCATTGCTTGGGGAGAATGTAACAATATCGCGTTAAACGACTATGGCGCAGGGCAACGCCCTGCGTGTTCTGCCGTGACAATCGCGCCCATGGTGTCGGCTGGCACGGCGTGGCGGATGTTGGTGAAGCCAGACGCTTCAAGGTCTTCCTTGATCTCGTCGTAGGTGTAGCACATGCCGCACGGTGTCGCCGAGAGCATATTGATGGCGAACATCGCGCCGTCGAACGGCGCGGTGCGGTCTGGCTGCATGACGAAGTCGCGCACGGCAATCATCCCGCCGGGGTCGAGGGCGCGGCGGATTTTCGCGTACAGCGCGCGCGCCTGCTCGCGGCCAAACTGGTGGATGATCGCGCTGACCCATGCGAAGTCGCACCCCGTCGGCAGTTCGTCCGTGTCGAAGTTTCCCGCCGCGAGGCGGATGCGCGGCTCGAACGCCGTCCCGGCGAAACGCCGCCGTGCCTCCTCGATTGCGGGCGGCAGGTCGAAGATGGTCGCGGCCGCGCCGGGCAGGCGGCTGAGCATTTCCAGCGTGTACGTCCCCGACGCGCCGCCGACATCCAGCAGGTGGCGGAAGCGGAGGCATCCAGCCTGTTCGAGCGAATCGACGACATCAGGGGCAACCGCGATGCCGATCGAATGCATGGCCAGCACGAACGAGCGGTAATCCTCGGCGGCCCCGAGGATGCCCGGCGCACGCGCGGCCGGTTTGCCCGAGCGCAGGACGCGCGCCAGGTCGGCCCACTGGCGGACGCAGGTGAGGCGGTGGCGCAGCATGGGGATGTAGGTTTTCGGGTGGTCGATGTCGAGCAGTTCGCGGTAGGCGTCCTGCACGCTGTAAACCGCTTCCGCGTCGCCCGACTTGCGCAGGACGCCCAGCGCGGCCAGCGCGTCGAGGAGCATGACGGTTGCGCGGAGATCGGTTTCGCGTTGCGCGGCGAGCCCCGCCGCTGTCATTGGCGAGCGGATGAGCGGCGTGAACAAATCCAGTTCCGCCGCCGCGCCGATGATGCAGGCGCTCTGGTAGGAGTGCGAAAACCCTTCAAGTGTGTTGACTGTTCCTGACATGGCAAACCTCTCTGTTATGAAATGATGGGTACAGGGTAACACAGCGGGGTTACTGATGCAATGTGAAAGTGAGCGTGCATCTAGTTGGCGGGGTGGTCCACAAGAAGCGCGAACATCATCACGTTAAACTACGACAACACGTGCGTAGGTGTTCCTCCCCTTCGTCCCCCACCATCCAATTCCCAATTCCTAATTCCTAATTTCTAATTTCTAATTTCTAATTATTATCCCTTCCCCCGCGACGCGCCGATATTCATCAAGGGTACGGCAGATTTTGATGGCGTCCCAGAGGCGCCCGCCGAGGGGGAAGAGGGCGTGGAGGTAGCTCCACAACTCTTTCATGCGCCCCAGCACGGCGGCGGGGCCGTGCAGCTCGCGCTCGCAAGCCGCGAGGTAATCGTCCAGAAACGCGTTCAGGCGGCTCATGTCGCGCACGGGCGGGACACCGTTGCGGATGTCCTCGATGAGGAACGGGTTCATCGCAAGGCCGCGCCCGATCATCCAGCGGCTGATGTTCGGGAAACGCGCGGTCATCGCGTGGAAATCATCGCGCGTGCGGATGTCGCCGTTGTAAACGACAGGGTGCCGGCACCGCGCGGCGGCGGCGGCGAAGCCGTCGAGCAACACGCCCCCCTCATACATCTGTTTCGCCGTCCGCGCGTGGATGGCGACCTCGCGCAAGGGGAACGCGTTGATGATGTCCATGCGCTCCGCCAAGAGGTCAGGGGAGTCGATGCCGAGGCGGACTTTCACGGAGAACCCTTCCGGCATCTCCTCGCACCCCGCCTCCAGCATCGCGGCGAAGGCGGCCGTGTTGCGCATCAGCCCTGCGCCGCGCCCCTTCTTCACGACGAACGGCCACGGGCATCCCGCGTTCAAGTCCGCGCGGGTGTAGCCCATGCCCCTGAACGCGCGGAGCAGCGTGCGCAGCTGCCCCGTGTCCTTGCCGATGACCTGCGGCACGACGGGGATGGTCTGCCCGAGCGCGGGGTCGATGTCGCGCAGCAGCGACGGCTTGACCTTCACCCCCGCGGCCGTGGCGATGAACGGCGCCACCGCGCAATCGGGCGGCAGGAACCACTTCGCGTGAAGGTTGCGGAACGTCCGCACCGTCACGCCGCGCAACGGCGCAAGGCATATCGTATCTTTCATAACGCGGGGTATTATCACACACGAAGGCACGGCGGGGCAAGACGGAAGTAAAGTAGTGAGGGTTGTTTTCGCGCAGAGGCGCGGAGATTTTTTTTGACAGGATTAACAGGATTTTAGAGGATTTTACAGGATTACCTTCGCAGGGTGCCGGGAGCAAGGCCGGGAACGCAAGGCTTCCGCCTTGCACAATAATGGACGCATTGCAAGGCGGAAGCCTTGCGCTCCCGGACCTTACCCGCCATTCCCATTTCTAACCGCTTATTCACAAATTTCCGGTTTTAACAACTTCCGGAAACAACGCTCTTCGTCCTTAAAAGCACGACAACTATACTGCCGACCGCCGTCACCCGTCAAGAGCATTTTTTCTTTTCGGGCATATATTAGACGTGTCCTAAAACCGCAAGGCTCAAGACCGTTTTACTAGACCTCCTCGGGAAATAGTTGCCCCGCATGTTACACACCTTCGGCGTTTTCAGAGATGGCTGTGACAACTTCACCTTAAATGACTCCAATAGGCCTGTCCTCAACCCCGAGATTCAATCGAGAGTCGGGAAGGTCACAATTCACAACGACATGAATCCGTTACTTTCAAGTCCCGGACGGGAGACCTTCAACAGGACCACGGGAGGACGTGGGAAGACGGGCAATAGACGACATTTATGACACCCAAAGTCGAGGATGGGGATAATCCTCTCAACAAGGGCTTGAAACGGTTGGCGGGAGGCGTTATACTGGACGCTTTAATTGCTGGAGGGGACAGGATGAAAAGGATGAGGATGTTTTTCATGGCGGCGGTGCTGGCGGGCGCGTGGGCGGCGCGGGGCGCGACGTTCGGGCCGGCGGCGTTCCCGGAGCCGCCGACGGCGCGGCTGTCTGCGGAGGAGGCGGCGCGGCTGGTGCGGGAGGAGTGGGCCGCGCAACGCGGCGGCACGGACATCGCGCTGGCGTGCGCGGATGAGTTGCGGCGGGTGGAGCGTATCCTTCAACGGCAGGGCGGCGGCGCGCGCGCGGAGTTGGATGCGCTGAATTCGGAGATGCCGGGCGATGCGCTGTACCTGAAAATCCGCGAGATGAAGCGGCGGCTGATGTTCGCCGACCCGCAGATTGATTTCACGTCGCTGCTGCTGACGGACAACCCGTACACGCACGGCTCGGAGGCGGTGCATCAGGCGCGTCACCGCACGGAGAACACGGCCACGCCGGGGGGGCGGCTGCTGGTGGTGGAGGGGCTGTCGCCGGACGCGCCGGTACGCAAGCTCGCGCCGTCGGGCGTGCGCGGGGCGTTCATGCGGCCGGACCTTTCGTTCGACGCGACGCGCGTGCTGTTCTGCATGAAGCCGGAGGACGGGCCGACGTACAACCTCTACGAGATCGGCATCGACGGGGGCGGCCTGCGGCAGATCACGAGTGGGCTGTACAACGACCTCGACCCGATCTACACGCCGGACGGGCATATCGTGTTCTCCACGTCGCGGTGCAACCAGTACCTGCGCTGCGGGGACTCGAAGTTCAGGATGTTCGTGCTGGCGCGGTGCGACATGGACGGCCGTAACATCTACTTCATCAGCGCGAACAACGAGACGGACTACACGCCCGTGCTGATGCCGGACGGGCGGCTGCTGTTCACGCGCTGGGAGTACATCGACCGCGAGGTGAACCGCGTCCAGAGCCTCTGGACGATGAACCCCGACGGCACGGCCATCAGCGCGTACTGGGGCAACCAGAGCTACTGGCCGGATATGCAGGTGAACGCGCGGCCGCGCCCCGGCACGCTGCAGGTGCTGTGCGACACGCCGGGGCATCACCAGATGTACGACGGCGCGTTGGCGCTCATCGACGCGAGCAAGGGCATGAACTACCCCGACGGCATCGAGAACCTCACGCCATCCGTGCCGTGGGCGGAGGTCGGGCATGGTCCCAAGGACGTGCCGCATCAGGCGATGTTCACCGCGCCGCCGTGCTACAAGGCGTTCCAGACGGCGTACCCGTTCGCGCGCGACCTGCTGCTGGTGTCGGCGCGGCGCGGGACGGATTTCGTGCTGGAGCGCGACAAGGAGCCCGGCTGGTTCAAGCTCTTCCTGATGGACTACGACGGCAACATGGAGCTCGTCTATGCGGGCGCCTACAACATCTTCTTCGCGCAGCCCCTCCAGCCGCGCGAGGCGCCGCCCGTCATCCACTCGCAGGTGAAGTGGCAGGGCAAGATGAAGGGGCCCGGCCATGAGCCCGAATGGGGCGTGGTCTATAGCGCGGACGTGTATGAGGGCACAACGATCCCGCGCGGCATGGCCAAGGCCGTGCGCGTGATGGAGGTGGACCCCGTCGTGTTCGGCGACTGCTTCGGCAACCGCACGACGATGGACCAGTCCGAGCCGTACCGCAAGCTCGGCGCATACCCGACGCAAGGGTGGATGATCCCCGGCTCGCCCGCGATGTCGCTGGTCTATGACGAGGGCGTCAAGCGCGTCATCGGCACGGTGCCGGTGGAGGCGGACGGGAGCGTGCATTTCGCGATACCGCCCGTGCGCCCCATCTTCTTCCAGTTGCTCGACGAGCGCGGGCGGTGCCTCCAGACCATGCGCTCCATCACGCACGTCATGCCCGGCGAGGTGCGCGGGTGCGTCGGCTGCCACGAGACGCAAATCCTCCCGCCCGCGCAGCAGCGCGACTCCCTCGCCATGCGGCGCCCGCCCAGCAGGCCCGCGCCGCCCGCGTGGGGCGACGAGACCATCGGCTTCGACCGCTTCGTGCAGCCCGTGCTGGACAAGCATTGCGTCACCTGCCACAGCGGTAAGGAGCCCGCAGGCGAGATGGATTTCACGAAGCGCTACGAGGGCAACTCGCAGATCAGCTGGCCCTATGTGCTGATGGTGTTCGGCAAGAACCCCAAGACGGTTGACGACTACCCCAAGACCTCCATCGCCGGGCCGCTCTTCCCGTACTACGTTTATCCGAACCCCGACTGGAAAGTCCCCACGCGCGACACCGTGCCGCCGCCCATGACCGCGATGTCGTACAAGAGCCGCCTCATCGCCAAGGCCACCTCCGGCAAGCACAACGACGTGAAGGTCACGCCCGAGGAAGAGGCGCGGCTCGTCGCGTGGGTGGACGCGCACTGCCCCTACATCGGCGAGGAGGAGATTCTCCAGCGCGATGCCCCCGACGCCGCCGCCTACCTGCGCCACCCCAACTACGCGGGTCTGACCCACGCCCCGCTGATGAAGACCGCCCCGCGCATCCACCGCGCCTTCTGCCAAGACGATTTCGATTCCCAGGATGCGCGCCTGCCCCGCGACGCCGACGGCGCGATCCTCCCGTCCGTGTATTACGTGGACGGCGGCAAGAAGCGGATGTTCAGGCTGCCGCAGTAACGGAAAGCACGCAGATGACCTTTTTACCACAACAGGATTATTTTCGCGCAGAGACGCAAAGGCGCAGGGATTTTGCATGATGATTTTTCTCCGCAAAAAACTACGTCTCTGCGCCTCTGCGCGAGGCAGGACTAACAGGATTACAAAATGAATGGTGCGCTATTGCTGATTGCGGGCGGAGGTTTGTTGGCGGCGGCGTATGTGCTGTACGGGCGTTTCGTCGGGCGCGTGCTGGGCATCGACACGGTGCGCGAGACCCCTGCGCACACGCTCCGCGACGACGTTGACTATGTGCCGACGCGCCCTTCCATTTTGTTTGGCCATCACTTCGCCAGCATCGCCGGGGCAGGGCCGATTGTCGGGCCGGTGCTGGCGGCGCAGTTCGGGTGGCTGGCGGTCGCGCTGTGGGTCGTGCTGGGGTGCGCGTTCATCGGCGCGGTGCATGACTTCGCCGTGCTGTTCCTCTCCGTCCGCAACCAAGGGCGCTCCATCGGCACGATCATCGAGTCGCTGATGGGTTACTGGGGGCGCGTGCTGTTCCTGCTCTTCTGCCTCGCGACGCTGATCCTCGTCATCGCGCAGTTCACCATCCTCGTGGCGGGGACGTTCGTGTCCGCGCCCGCCGTCGCGACAGCCTCGCTGCTGTTCATCGCGCTGGCGGCGGTGTTCGGGACGCTGGTGTACCGCAAGGGCATCAACTTTGTGCTGGCCTCGGCGGTGTTCGTGCCACTGATGTTCGGGGGCGTATGGCTCGGGACGCGCTGGCCGCTGGACCTCGCGCGGTTCGGGCTCACGCCGGAGAGCGCACGGGGCGTGTGGACGGTGGTGCTGCTGGCGTACTGTTTCGCGGCGTCGGTGCTGCCCGTCTGGATGCTGCTCCAGCCGCGCGACTACCTGAACTCGTACCTGCTCTACGTGATGATCGCGCTGGGCGTGGCGGGGATATTCGTTGCCGCCCCGGCCGTCAACCTCCCCGCCTTCGCGGGGTGGCGCGTGGCGAACCCCAGGAGCGGCCTCACCGACCCCGTGCTGCCGATGCTGTTCGTGACAATCGCGTGCGGGGCGTGCTCGGGCTTCCATGCGCTGGTCGCCTCCGGCACGACGGCGAAGCAGGTCGCGAGCGAGCGGCACCTGCGCCCCGTCGCCTACGGCGGGATGCTGGTGGAGGGGCTGCTCGCGCTGGTCGCGCTCATCGCCGTCGCATGGATGACGCAGGGCGAATACGCCGACGCGCTAAAGGCGCAGTCCGAGGTGTCGCTCTTCGCGCGCGGGCTGGCCGGGTTCAGCGTGAGGCTCGGCGTCCCGCTGGAGGCCGGCGTGGTCTTCGTGTCGCTCGCGCTGGCGGCGTTCCTGATGACGACGCTCGACACCGCCACGCGCTTGGCGCGGTTCACATGGCAGGAGCTGCTCCTGCCGCGCGGCGGGGGCGAGGTCCCCGACCGCGCCCGCCTGCGCAGCGTATTCGCCAACAGCTACACCGCCACGGGCGTGGCGGTCGCCGTGTCCGCCGCGCTCGTGTTCAGCGCCGGGGCGAAAGGCCTGTGGCCGCTCTTCGCCTCCGCCAACCAGCTGCTGGCCGCGCTCGCGCTACTCGGCGTGACCCTCTGGCTTGTACGGAATGGCAAGCGGGGGCTCATCGCCTTCCTGCCGATGGTTTTCATGATTACCGTGAGCGGGCTGGCACTGATGAACCTGTTCTGGCAGAACATCACGAAGTGGCGCGCGGGCGGTTTCGCGGACGGCGGCGTGCTGACGCTCGCGACGCTGTGCCTGATCGCGCTGGCGCTCGCGCTCGTCGTGTTCGCCGCCTTGCGGATGAGGAGAAGGGATTAAGAGGAATTGACTTTGCGCAAACGATATGCGAAAATGTGTGAACTGTTAAATCGAGGAGGAATTATGAAAACTGGACGGATGATGTTGGCGATGATGTTGGCGTGCGGCGTGATGGCGGCACGGGGGCAGGAGGTGCATACGTGGCGGTACACCACGGAGAGGCCGGCGGAGGGGTGGTTTAAGCCGGGGTTCGATGTGTCGGCGTGGAAAGAGGGCAAGAGCGTGTTCGGCACGCACGGGACGCCGGGCATGAACATCCGCACAATCTGGAACACGCCGGACATCTGGCTGGTGCGCACGTTCAATGTGTCGGAGCAGCATCTCAAAATCCCGCCGTTCGTCCGCATCATCCATGACGAGGACACGGAGGTCTATGTCAACGGCGTGGAGGTCTGCAAGACGAAGGGCTTCATCACGGCCTACAGGGACATCCCCGCGACGCCGGAGCTGTTGAAGGCGTTGAAGGCGGGGGAGAACACCGTGGCGGTGCATTGCTTCCAGACGAGCGGGGGGCAGGGCATCGACGTGGACATCGTGTTCGACATGGGGCAGGTGGTCTATCCCGAGGCGGTTGAGTTCGCGAGGCTGGCGCTGGGGCGCGAGCTGAAACCGGAGGAGTGCGAGACCATCGGCAAGCTGTGGGATCTGATCGAGCGGGAGAATGAGCTGCTGGCGGACTGGCTGCGGCAGGACACGGGGGATCTGTACGGCAAGGGGGTTTTCAAGGACGGGGCGGTGCGCCCGAATCTGGCGGCGGCGGCGGAGAAGGCGTTTGCGGGGGAGTGGGCTGATGTTTTCAGGCAGCGGCTGGGGATTATCCCAGGCGCTGGGGATGATTTGAAAGTGCTGCTGGCGTCCTACAAGAATGTATGCCAGTTGCGCCGCGACCATCGCCTCGCGAAGGCGGGGGCGCAGATGCCGAAGGTGGTTTTCGCGCGGCATTTCGTGATGGGCGCGTCGCATTATGCGTACACGGAGGCGTTGTCGGACGCGCAGCATGAGCGGTCGTGGCAGGCGGGCGGGCAGCTGTGCTTGGCGGAGTACCAGCCGGGCGGGTTCTGGAAGGAGACGGTGCTGCTGGACTCGAAGGAGGGTATCATCCGCGACGTGGACGTGGACTTCGACGGGAAGCGGGTACTGTTCGCGTGGAAGAAGTCGGACAGGGGCGACGACTACAGCCTCTACGAGATGCCCGTGGGCGCGGACGGGGTGCCGGACGCGTCGAAGGTGCGCCAGCTGACGGGCGGGCTGGGCATCGCGGATTACGAGGGGTGCTACCTCGCGGACGGGAGCATCGTGTTCATCTCCACGCGCTGCCAGCAGATCGTGGACTGCTTCTACACCGAGGTGAGCAATATGTACCGCTGCGACGCGGACGGCGGGAACATCCTGCGCCTCGGCTTCGACCAGGTGCACGTCAACTACCCCGTCATCACGTGGGACAACCGCGTGCTGTACACGCGCTGGGAGTACAACGACCGCTCGCAGATGTACCCGCAGGCGCTGTTCCAGATGATGCCCGACGGCACCGCGCAGTCCGCCGTCTATGGCGAGAACTCGTGGTTCCCCACGACCATCATCCACGCCCGCTGCATCCCCGGCTCGCCCAATATGTTCGCCGTCGCCACGGGCCACCACTCGCGCCAGCCCGGCGAGCTCATCTACATCGAGCCCGGCAAGGGCCGCCAAGAGACCGAGGGCATCACCATCGTCGCGCCCGTGCGCGAGCCGCCCGAGAAGCGCCCCATCGTCATCGACGCCTACGGGCAGGGCGGCGACCTGTTCATGTACCCGTACCCCATCGACGCGAGGCAGCTGCTCGTCACCTACAACCCCACCGGCTGGAACCAGCGCAACGGGACCCGCCGCGAAGAGCGCAAGACCGGCTTCGGCCTCTACTGGATGGACATCGACGGCAACCGCGAGCTGCTCGCCCCGCGCATGACGCTCTCGACCGGTCGCGCCGTCCCCCTCGCCCCGCGCAGACGCCCGCCCGAGCGCCCCTCCGCCGTCAACTACGCCAAGCGCGACGGCACCTTCTACGTCCAGGACGTGTACGTCGGCGAGGCCATGAACGACGTGCCGCGCGGAACCGTCAAGACCCTCCGCGTCATCGAGCTCGACTACCGCATCGCCGGCATCGGCAACAACGGCAACGGCGGCCCCGGCGGCGCCGCCGACATCAGCACCCCCGTCGCCATCGGCAACGGCGCGTGGGACCCCAAGATCCTCGTCGGCGACGCGACGGTCTACCCCGACGGCTCCGTGTTCTTCACCACCGACGCCCGCCGCCCCGTTTACTTCATGCTCCTCGACGACAAAGGGCGCATGGTGCAGACCATGCGCAGCTGGACCACCCTCCAGTCCGGCGAGAACGCCTCCTGCGTCGGCTGCCACGAACCCAAGAACAGCGTCCCCCTCGCCACCGCCCGCCCCACCCAAGCCCTCGCCGCAGGGGCGCAGAAACTCGCCCCCATCGGCGGCCCCCGCCGCGGGTTCAGCTTCGTCAAAGAAGTCCAGCCCATCCTCGACCGCAACTGCGTCAAATGCCACGACGGCAAAGAAGAGAAACGCCCCGACTTCCGCGCCACCATCGTCAAGGACGACCACGCCAAGCGCAACTGGACGCAATCCTACCTCACCCTCACCCACGCCAAGCCCGACATGAAGAACCCCGACCGCCGCTACCGTGGCGACCCCAACCACAAGGGCGTCAACTGGGTGTCCGCCGCCTCCGCGCCGCCCATCCAGAAACCCCTCACCGTCGGCTCCAACACCAGCGCGCTCTTCGAGCGCCTCGACAAAGGCCACTGCAAGACCATCAAGCCCGAAGAGATCGCCACCCTCGCCCTGTGGGTGGACCTCGCCGTGCCCTTCTGCGCCGACTACGTCGAAGCCAACACCTGGGACGAGAACGAGATGAAAAAGCACGAGCAGTACAAAGCCAAGCGCGACGCCGCCGACAAGCTCGACGCCGAGACCCTCGGCGCACTCGGGAAAAGGTAAATGAACCCCATAACCCCGAAGCAAACGGATGCCCTAGCTGTCCAAGGCCAAATCTACATCCTGCGCGGCAAGCAGGTCATGCTCGACTTCGACCTCGCCAAGCTGTACGGCGTGAAAACGATGAGGCTAAACGAAGCAGTAAAGCGAAACATTAAACGTTTCCCTGATGACTTTATGTTTCAGCTTACAAAGCAGGAAGCAGAAAACTTGATATCGCAATTTGCGATATCAAGTTGGGGTGGTACTCGGAAACTGCCTTATGCCTTCACCGAACAGGGCGTCGCCATGCTTTCCGGCCTCCTCAACAGCGAGACCGCCATCGAGGTGAACATCGCCATCATGCGGGCGTTCGTCCTCATGCGCCAGTACGCATTGAGCCATAAAGACCTCACCGAGAAACTCCAAGAGCTGGAAAGAAAGTACGACCAGAAATTCCACACCGTGCATCAGGCTCTGGACTACCTGCTGCAAAAGGACAGGCAGGATGCGGCACAACCCAAACGCAAACAGATTGGGTTTCGTCCCTAACCATAAGGAGCATTAACACCATGAAACACATCTTGGCGCATGACTTGGGCACGAGCGGGAACAAGGCGACGCTGTACACGCAGGAGGGCGCGCAGAAGGCCAGCGCGACGCGGAAACCCTCGGCGCACTCGGAGAAAGGTAAATGAAGCCCATAACCCCGAAGCAAACGGATGCCCTAGCAGTCCAAGGCCAAATTTATATCCTGCGCGGCAAGCAGGTCATGCTCGACTTCGACCTCGCCAAGCTGTACGGCGTGCCGACCAAGGCGCTCAAACAGGCTGTCAAGCGTAACCTTGAACGGTTCCCGACGGACTTCATGTTTCCGCTTTCAAAAAGCGAGTGGCAGGAACTGGTCACAAATTGTGACCAGTTCCATGCGACGATAAAACACAGTTCCGCCCCGCCCTTCGCCTTCACCGAGCAGGGCGTCGCCATGTTGTCCGGCCTCCTCAACAGCAAGACTGCCATCGAGGTGAACATCACAATTATGCGGGCATTCGTCCTCATGCGCCAGTACGCATTGAGCCATAAAGACCTCACCGAGAAACTTCAAGAGCTGGAAAGAAAGTACGACCAGAAATTCCACACCGTGCATCAGGCACTGGACTACCTGCTGCAAAAGGACAGGCGCGAAGCGGCGCAACCCAAGCGTAAGCAGATTGGATTTCATCCCTAACCATAAGGAGTATTAACACCATGAAGTACATCTTGGCGCATGACTTGGGCACGAGCGGGAACAAGGCGACGCTCTACACGCAGGAGGGCGCACAGAAGGCCAGCGCGACGGTCGCGTACCCTTCGCGGTTCTTCAACGGGACGTGGGCGGAGCAGGACCCGGAGGACTGGTGGAGGGCGGTCTGCGATTCGACGCGCAAACTGCTCGCGGAGGCGGACGTCGCGCCGGGCGACATCGCGGTGGTGTCGCTGAGCGGCCAGATGATGGGCTGCACGCCCGTGGACGCGCAGGGGCGCGCGCTGCGGCCGTCCATCCTCTATTGCGACCAGCGGGCGACCGCGCAGGAGGCGGCGCTGCTGGAGAAGATTTCTCTGCGCGAGTTCTACGGCATCTGCGGTCACCGCGCGAGTGCGTCGTACACGCTGGAGAAACTAATGTGGGTGCGCGACAATGAGCCGGAGATTTTCGCAAAGACCCGCAAGACGCTCTGCGCGAAGGATTACATCAACTGCCGCCTGACGGGCGTGATGGCGACGGATTTCTCGGATGCGTCGGGGACGAATGCGTTTGATCTGAACACGTTCACGTGGTCGGAACGGCTCATCGCGCTGGCGGGGCTGGACGTGTCGCTGTTCCCGAAGGCGGTGGACTCCGCCACCCTCATCGGCGGGGTCACGGCAGAGGCGGCGCGTGAGACGGGGCTTGCGGCCGGCACCCCCGTGGCGGCGGGCGGCGGCGACGGCAGCGCGGCGGGGGTCGGCGTGGGGTGCGTGCGGCCGGGCTCGGCGTACAACTGCCTCGGCTCGTCGAGCTGGGTCGCGCTGACGGTCGAGAAGCCCATCGTGGACGAGCAGATGCGCACGATGAACTGGGCGCACTGCGTCCCCGGCTACCTGCACCCGTCCGGCACGATGCAGACGGCCGGCTCGAGTTTCAAGTGGATGGCGGAGCAACTGTGCGCCAGCAAGATGCCGTACAGCGCCATCGACGATTTAGCCGCGGCCGTGCCGCCCGGCGCGAACGGCGTGATGTTCCTGCCGTACATGCTGGGCGAGCGCACGCCGTGGTGGAACCCCGAGGCGCGGGGCGCGTTCATCGGCCTGAACCTCGCCTCCACGCGCGAGGACATGCTGCGGGCGGTGCTGGAGGGCGTGGCCATCAGCCTCGGCACGATCGCCGACATCTTCCGCGCCCACGTCCCCATCGACCGCCTGACGATCATCGGCGGCGGCTCGCAGAGCGCGGTGTTCCGCCAGATGCTGGCGGATGCGTGCGCCTGCCCCGTGCAGACCATCACCTCCAAGGCCGACGCGACCTCGATGGGCGCGGCAGTCATCGGCGGCGTGGCGTGCGGGCTGTTCAAGGATTTCAGCGTGGTGGACCAACTGATGGCGGTTGACGCGACCACCGCCCCCGACGCGGCGAACGTGGCGCTCTACCACTCCCGCCGTGCGCTCATGGAACGCGCCTACCACGGGCTGGTCGGCGTGTACGCGGGGTTGGCGAGCGAGAGCAATTAGAGAAGCTAGGAATTGAGGAATGGGTGGAGAGCGGGCGTATGTGAACACAATGGATTCATCATCAGGAGGTCGTGCAGCATGAAGTTGAAGTCGTTCTTACGCGTTTGTTGCGCACTGCCAATGTTTGCCGTGTGGTATCCTTTTGCGGGCGCTGATGAGGCGCCTCGCCCGGTCAAGGCGCTTTCGGAAAAAGAGCAGGCTGCGTTCCTTTCAAAACGGACAGGCGGAAGTATGCTGGGCAGTTTTAACGGTTTCTGTAGCCTCTTGTATGCCGCATGCGAGGTCGCCATCCATACGGAGTCGCAAGAGATTAATGCGACGCAACTGAAATCGTTCATCCCCGCGTTCTACAAGCCGACATGGCGGGAAATGTTCGATGCCATCGCGCTGCAAACCCAAAGCGAGTGGCGTTACGACGCGGCACGAGGTTATTGGGTGTTCGCCAAACCGCAGAAGCCACAGGCGCGTTACAGCATCGAGGTGGCAAGCGAATGGGAGCAAGACAATCAAGGCGCGTGCATCTGTTATCGCCCGCCTGTCGCCCCCGTAGGCATGGACATCTATACCATGGGGGCTTACTCCTCCGATGATCCGGAGGGCGCGAACGATTTGCACAAAAAAGTGAGAGACCACTTTGCCGTAACGTTTGCCAAAATGTTTAAAGAAGATGTGACGCCTGCCGACATGAAAGAGGCCGCCGTCAACAACTACCCCGCCCTGCATTTTGAAATCAACGCGCAGACGGGAATCATCTGGCGCCAATGGGTCATTGTCGAAGCGGGCAAGGCGTTTGTCATCGTCAGCGCCATCAAGCCTGAACACGACGCGCACATTTATCCTGACGTGAAAAAAATGATGGGCAGTTTCAAGGTTTTGAAATAAACCCCAACCTGCCCATTCCAACGGAGCGTGTTATGATGAAGCGAAATGTGTTTTATGTGATTGGGATTTTTCTGGCGGCCGCGGGGGTTGCGCGGGCGGCGGGGGTGGTGTCGGCGGGGGAGGGCGGGATGGCGGGCGCGCCGCCGTTTGACGGCAGGGCGAGCACGGTCGCGGTCAAGGCCGCGGGGCGGCAACTCGAGCAGGCCACGGTTCATTTTTTGATCAGCCCTGACGCACGGCAGCAGGATGGCTTCATCTCCATCTTCTCGCATGACGGCTGGGCGCAGGGCATGGTGCATATCCTGCTGAACAACGGCAGCGTCAACTTCTGCGTGAACGGTATGCGCATGGCGGGCGGCGGGCAGAACGATTTCCACACGCGGGTGCGGGCGCGGCCGGGGCAGTGGTCGTTTGTCGCGATTACCTACGACGCGAAGGCGCGGCGCGTCACCTGCTTCAGGAACGGCCTGCAGGTGGACCAGTGCGCGTTGGAGCAGGCGCCGCCGCTGGACTTCGGCCACGCGGGGCATCTGGGCTCGTGGGAGGGGAGGAGCCGCTTCTTCACGGGGCGGCTGGCGGGGTTCGTTGTCGAGGACGCGGTGCTGGCGGAAGCGGAGATACGCCGCCTTGCGGCGGCGTACAACCTGATGGACACGCCGAAGCCGCCGCGGGCCGAGGAGAGCGTCCTGCCCGAGACGCGGCGGGCCGTGGCCGCGGCGGGCGCGAGGGAGATCGTGTTCGTGAAGCGGCGGACGTATGACTCGAACCATTACTACACGGAGTACATCAACAGTTCGTGGATGCCGGGGTCGCGGCTGTGCGTGCTGGACGTGGCGACGGGCGCGGTGCGCGATGTCGTGCCGCAGATGGCGGGCGGCGTGTTCGAGCGCTTCGACGTGTCGTTCGACGCGCGGCGCATCGTGTTCGCGTGGAAGGGGAAGCACGAGGAGGGCTACCGCCTGTATGAGGTCAACGCGGACGGCACGGGCCTGCGGCAGTTGACGTTCCCGCAGGCCGACGAGGCGGACCTCGTGGCGAAGTACCGCAAGTACCCGCACTACCATCACGGCACGGACGACCTCCAGCCGTGCTACCTGCCGGACGGCGGGATCGCGTTCGTGTCGACGCGCTGCCAGTACGGCATCCTGTGCGACGGCCCCGACGACTTCACCACGACGGTGCTGTTCCGCATGGATGCGGACGGCGCGAATATGCGCCAGCTGAGCCGCAGTTCGGTGAGCGAGACGGGACCCTCCATGCTGCCCGACGGCCGCATCCTCTACACGCGCTGGGAGTACGTGGACAAGGGCGCGGTGAGCGTGAAGTGCCTGTGGGCGATGCGCCCCGACGGCACGGCCTCGAGCGAGGTTTTCGGCAACGACGTCGCGCTGCCGCCGACGCTGAACTTCGGGCGCGCGGTGCCGGGCGCGCCGAACCTCTACGTGGTCGCGGGCGTGCCGCACTGCCCGCAGAACAACGTCGGCACCGTCATCCTGCTCGACATGACCAAGCCCATCCGCACGCGCGAGCCGATGACCTACCTCACCCCGCAGGTGGACATCCGCGCCGAGCCGGGCTTCGCCTTCCGCGAGGACGATGGTGACCCGTGGCAGAATGACGGCGGCGGGCGCGGCGACCTGTTCGCGAACCCCTACCCGCTGTCGGCGGACCTGTTCCTCGTCTCGCACAAGCCGGCGGAACTCGGCGACTGGAAAGCGCCCGCGGGGTACGGCCTGTACGCGCTCGACGCGAAGGGCGCGGTGCGTCTGCTCCACCGCGACGCGGACACCTCCTGCTGGCACCCCATCCCGCTCGCGCCGCGCCCCGTGCCGCCTGTGCTTTCGACCGCGCTCGACAACGCGCTCGCGGCCAAAAATCAGGCCGTCTGCATGGTGCGCGACGTCTATCACGGCTTGGTCGGCGTCCCGCGCGGAACCGTCAAGCACTTGCGTGTCCTCGAGCAAGTCCCGCGCCCGTGGGCGGCGCAGTGCAAAGGCTTCCACGACGAATACGACCAGCAGCACATCGCCATCACCAAAGACACCCACCTCGGGCTCAAAGTCCAGCACGGCATCGTGCCAGTGGAGGCCGACGGTTCCGCGCACTTCACCGTCCCCGCCAACGCCAACATTTTTTTACAGGCCCTCGACGAGCACCACATGGCCGTGCAGACCGAGCGCACGTTCGTCAACTACATGCCCGGCGAGACCCGCGCCTGTATCGGCTGCCACGAGACCCCCGAGAGCGCGAGCGCGTTCCAGAACGAGCAGAAGAGCGCGGGGCAGCCCGCCGCCTTCGCCCGCAAACCCTCCGCGCCCTCCGCGCAGCCGGGCGAGGCCCGCGGTCAGCGCCCGCTGCACTACGAGACCGACGTCCAGCCCGTCCTCGACAAACACTGCGCCCGCTGCCACTCCGGCGCCGAGCCCAAAGGCAAACTCAACCTCTCCGGCGAGCGCACGCGCCTCTTCAACGTGTCCTACGAATCGCTCGTGCCGGAACGCCGCAAGGGCCGCGACAACCGAGACCGCGGCCTGCTCGGGCAGGTCATCGGCGAGAACCACCCCAAGACCGGCAACGTGCATTACCTCCCCGCCTGGTCGCTCGGCTCGCCCACCTCGCTGCTCGCCGCCATCATCGGCAGCCCCACCCGCGCCGACGACCCCCGAGGGCTCGTCAAGAAGCACGCCGACGTTGCCGCCAAGGTCACCCCCGAGGAACGCCTCCGCGTCACCAACTGGATCGACACCAACGCCCAATACTACGGCACCTGGTGGTTCCGCCGCAACACCGACATCTTCCGCGACCACCCCGACCTCCGCCGCGCCCCCACCTTCGACGACGCCGTCCGCATGACCGAGAAGTGAGATGGCGTGCGGCGGCAAGCCCCCCTAGTGTCCTGTAAAACACAGATGACGAGTAAAGGATTACCCTGTTTGGATGGCGTGATATGGATGGCGAGACAGGGGACCCCATTGGCGCGGCAACGGCTCGCGAGGACGCTCGCCCTCCATCATGAAATCTGTATTTTACAGGACACTAGGAGACCAAGGCGACGAAGATGGCCCCCCCTGCGTCCCCTTGGTCTCCTGCGTCCCCCATGCCACTTAAATTACTATATCAAAAGGATGCAAGGCGCACCCTCACTGCGGGTGCGCGATGTTGCCTGTGGTCAGGTACATGAGGGGGGCTTTGCCTTCGACCGTCGTCGCAAACTTCTGGCCGCTATAGACGACGCGCCGAGCTTCCCCCGGCAGGATTTCCAGCGTTAATTTAACATGCGTCACTCACGGGCCCACGTACATCAGCGGCGGCTCGCCTTCGGGGCGGGGCGGGATCTCGGTTTTATTGAAGATAACGCCTAGGGTATAGTGCTTCTTTTTGGATGCACTGGCAATGCCGCCGCTTTTGCGTATCATCACAAAACCCTTTTGGGCGAACGGTGCTTTGTGGACAGTGCCGAGATCCACGCGCGTCCGGAAGTCGTCTTTGGTGATGCCCTTCTTCAACGCGCGGTTCAGCGCGTCGATGTCCACGTTGCGCGTGATCATCAGGGGGAGGGTGTCGGGGTCGTCCTCTTTCACGTTTATCAGGATCGCCCATATATTGTTCTCTGCGGTCAGCATATTTGTCATGGACGCGCGCACACCCGCCCCGGCGAACTTCGTCATGTCAATCCCCTGCACCTCCGCCGCCAAGAGGTCGTTGAAATACGCCGTGCTGGTGGCGTGCCTCTTGCCCTGCTCCCCCGGACTGAAAAACTCGCCGCGCGGCTTGCCTTGCGCCTCCGCCTCCGCCCGCAGATTGCAGATGGCGACATGAATATCCTTGCCTCGCACGCCCACGGCCGTCAGGTTTGCCCGAAGCACCCTCTTGCCACCATCATAAAGCGTCGGGGAAATCAAACCGAACACGAAGAGCGCCACCCCGAGACCCGAGAAGAACACATGCACCCCGTACCGCCACCATGTGAAGACATGCGGGTGGGCAACGCGCGTCTGCACCGCGATGTCGTGCAGGCCGCGCTTCTGCGGATCGCACAGGACGAAAAAGAAAGCGATAAACGTAAGCACAACCACGAGGTTGAAAACGATATTGGTGACAAAAAAATCAACCTTGTTGTCTGCAAGGACGGCAAGCACAAACAAGATGGCGGGGAAAAACTTGCAGAGGGAACGGGCGGCCGCGCGCGCGAAAGAGATGCGCCCGCCTTCCTCGCCCGTGACGCGAAGCCCCACGGCGAACTTCCCGAGCGTCGCCTGCAAGGAGGACGACTCCAGCCCCGCGCTGTAGAGCCAGAACAGCGCAAGACCAACAGGCAGGACCCACACACCACCCATGTCCAGCGAAAAGCACCAGCCGCCCGCCAGCAGCAAAGCAATCACGACGCAATAGTCAAGCGTGAACGCCGCCAGCCGCCGCCATGCGCCAGCATAGCAGACCTTCTGACCGTGTGCGGCGCATTCCGTCTCGTGCGTGTCCGTCTCCATACTGCCTCCTCCCATGATGCGGTTTAGCCGCCGCAGAGCGAATCGTAGGCGCGTTTGATCTGCGCGAACTTCTCCGCCGTCAACGCGCGGATGTCGGGGTCGAGCGCGACGTGCTTGTCCGGGTGGTACTTCTGGCTGAGCGTGCGGTAGGCGCGCTTGATCTCCTCGACCGAGGCCGAGTACGGCACGCCGAGCGTGTCGCAGGCCGCGCGGCGGTCCTGCCGCCCCGCGCCGCCGCCGACGGGCGGCCGCCGCGCGAAATGGCCCGCGACAAACTGCGCGTCCCGCGGCGAAATCCCGGCGTGGCGGACGAACACCTCAATCAGGTTTTCCTCCTGCGCGGACGGCCCGCCGTCGCACACCGCCACCACCCAGAGCCACGACAACGCCTCGCACGCCGACGCGGGCGGGTGCTCGCGCAGCATCGCTGCCAGCCGCACCACCGCGCGGTCAATGCGCGAGGGCCCGTTGAGCAGGAACGCCAGGTTCGCCGCGTCCAGCGGGCGGCCGAGGCTCGCGTTCAGGTCGGTGACGATGGCGCGGATAACCTCATCCTTCGCGCGGGTGTACTGGCCGTTGCAGCAGGCGAACTCGTGGAGCGCCCCGGCCGTCATCGCCAGCAGACGCATGACCTGCTTCTCCTTGGACACGGCGGCCTTCCGGTCAACCATGAAATGCCCGACCGTCGCGCCGACAACCGTACCCAGGGGCCCTAAGAAAGACCCCAGACTCCCGCCAATCATTTTCCCTTGCCAACCCATAGACACAACTTGCCCTAACGTGAAACCTCAAGTATATCCGAAACGCCACGCATTTGAAAGATGAAAGTTTCGATGGAACGGGAGGAGCGAGGCACAGGGGAATTGATGTTGCCGCATTCCATAATGTGACAACATCAATTTAAATGACTATACCTTTTGTCTTTCGCCCGCAGCGAGTGTTTGAGGTATTCGTCCTCGAGGCTGCTGCCCTGCGTGATGGCGATGAGGCCGCACTGGGCCTGCAGGGGCGGCAGCAGGATCTGGTTGATTTCCTGCGGCTCGAATGTGGCGGACGGGTAGCGGCAGATGAGGGTCAGCTTGGCGGGGTTGAAGTCGAGCGTCGCGCCGCCGGGCAGGGCCGCCATCAGCGCGGGGATGTCGGGGGGCGTGCCGGCAAGCTGGTACGAGAGGATGTTGGATTTGCCGGTGAGCTCGTCGATGCGGGCGAAGCGCACGGTGCGCCCTTTCTCGACGAACGCGACGTGGTCGCAGACCTGCTCGATGTCGTGCAGGTTGTGGGAGCTGATCATAATCGTCTGGTGCGTCTTGCGCTGGAGGATGAAGCCGCGCATGTGCGCGACCTCGATGGGGTCGAGCCCGCTGAGCGGCTCGTCGAGCAGCACGAGATCGGGGCTGCCGATGAAGCACTGCGCCATCATCACGCGCTTGCGCATCCCGTGCGAGAGGGCGCGGATGGGGGAGTTGAGGCGGTCGCCGAGGTGGACGGCATCGAGCATGGCCTTGGCGGACTGCTCGGCCGCCGCGCGGCGCAGGCCCTGCAGGCGGCCGTAGTGCACGAGCAGTTCAAGGGGGCGGCTGGCCAGCGGCAGGTCGGAGTCCTGCGGCAGGATGGCGAAGCGGCCCTTGTGGATTTCGGCGTCGAACGGGCCCTGCCCGAGCAGGTTGACGCTGCCCGAGGTGGGGCGCAGGAACCCCGCGACGGTCATCATCATCGTGGTCTTGCCCGCGCCGTTGGAGCCGACGAGCCCCGTCACGGTGTGGCGCGGCACGGAGAGCGTGAGGCCGTCGAGCGCGCGGCGCGCGCCGTAGCATTTCACCAAGTCGCGGATGTCGAGTGCGGATGTCGTCATGGATAAAACCGTGTTACCCTTTTCATTTGCATTTTCTTACACAGAGGTTCACAGAGATTGACACAGAGGTTCACGGAGTTTTTTTGAGAAATTCTCTGTGGGTCTCTGTGCATTCTCTGTGGGTCTCTGTGTAACATTTATTCCTCCATTTTCTTCCCTAGCAGTCCCGTTTGCGGAAGAAGAAGTACCCGGCGGCGAGGAAGAAGAACCCCTGCGAGACGAGCGTGGCGGTGCCGGTCGCCAGCGGGATGAAGGTCTTGCGCCACAGAAGCATCTCGTAGTCCGCCGGCAGCAGCGCGGCGAGGTACGGCAGGCAGAAGCGCCAGCCCGTGTAGGTCGTGAAATGCGCGACCAGCACCGTCACGATGAAGCACGACATGATCGCCAGCATCCCGACGATGGTGGACTTGCCGGGCGATTTCGTGAACAGCGACAGACCCATCACCAGCCCCGTGAACGGCACGGCATACACCCACGCGCGCACCGCCCACGCCAGCATATTGTAGAGGATGTCGGGCGGCACGTAACGCCCCAGCCGTATCAGCGCGACGAGGTACGCGCACACGCCGCTGCACAGCACCGCCAGCCCGATGAGCGAGAGCTGCCCGAAGAATTTCCCCAGCACCCACGCGCCGCGCGTCGAGCGGAACATGACGTAGCGCACGCTCCCCGACCCGACCTCCTCGGGAATGCGGTTGGCCGCCACCAGCACCACCAGCATGGGCATGTAGAAGAAAAGGAGCCAGGCGTAGATGAGCTCCACGGGGTGCTTGCCGTAGAGGTCCTGATAGACCTCGTTGCTCTGCGCCATGCTCTGCATCATGTTCTGGAAGTGCTTCGACTTCCACAGCGTCGTCGAGACAATGCCCGTCTGCTCCGACTGCGGCAGCTGCAGGACCTTGACCAGCACGTCCTCAAGCTGCCCGAGGATACTGATGGCCCAGTACATCGTGCAGGCCGCCACGGCCATGTAGAGCACCAGCGCCACCAGCACGCGGCGGCTCCGCACCGCGTCGAACCACTCGTAGCACGTCATGCGCCAGACCTGGAGCAGCGCGGACATCACCGCAGCCCCCTCTGCCGGCCGAGCTCCTCGAACCTGTCCTGCACGTCGATAAGCGGCTCGATCACGCCCGGGTCGATGAAGTTCTGAAGCTCCATCTCGCTGACGTCGCCCTGCCGCTCTTCCGGCACCAGCTGGGCGAGGTCGTCATACGCCGTGAGCATGGTCGAGGACATCTCGTTGATGACGCGCGCGCCGAGCTCGGGCGTGATGTCCGCCCCGTTCTTCAGCTCCTCCGTCAACAGCAGGATCGTGTTCGCAAGCGACTCGTTCATGGTGTTGATGGCATTGTCGAAGAACGCCTCCTGCTCCGGGGCGGAGAGGTGCAGCTTGTCGAGCGCCTGAGCCTTGGCGATGGCCACGCGCGTCATCCAGAGGTCTTTCGCCTCGTCGATCCGCGCGCGCAGATCCTCGGGCGAGAACGCCTCCTGCTCCTGCAGGCGGCGGAGGCGGCGCTCGCGCGGCGACTCGCGCGCGCCTTCTTCCCGCGGCGCCTCAGCGCGCGCCTCCCCGGGGAGCTCGCCGACCTCCACGTCCAGCGTCTGACGCGGCGCGGAACGGCGCGGGCGCGACGCCCGGTCCGGGATCTGCATCATCCGCGTCAGGTTGTTGAACGCGTCATTCCTCGGCGCGGCCTCCTCGGCGATCGGCTTGCGCTGCCCCTTGGACGTGCGCAGCTCATCCTTCGGCAGGTAACGCCCCACCAGTATCCCGAACACCATCATAAACGGAAGCAAGTACCATGTCTTCATAACAACACACCCCTCAAAAAATATGCGCCCAACGCAACCACCACAGCGGCGTACACGCCGCTCACGATATCGTCCAGCAACACCCCCCACGCGCCATGCCAGTTGCGGTCGATGTAACGCGCGCCCGGCAGCTTGATGATGTCGAACACGCGGAAGGTGAGGAAGCCAGCAAGCATAGTGAACCAGAGCGGCGCGGATTCAACGCAGTACCACCTACTGGAATCCAGAGCAAAAGAGAATAGTACACTACGGGGGGGGTATAAAAACGACAGCACCATCGCCGTCACCAGATACCCCGCCACCTCATCCAGCACGAAATGGCTGGGGTCGGTGTCGTTCCAATATTTCTGCGCCCACGGGGTCAGGATGAAATGCGCCGCGCACACCACCACGAAACACGCCAGCAACGCCTCCATCCGGTAGAACGGTGAAACCCACCATACCACCCCCAGGTGCATCGCCACGCCCAGCAACGCCCCGAACGACCCCGGCGCAACCGGCATCAGCCCCAGCCCGAACGCGCTCCCGATGCATAAACGGATACTGTCTTTGCAGGTATTCATTTTAGTTTCTAGTTTCTAGTTGCTAGTTTCTAGTTTCCAGTTTAGAGGCATTGCTTCTAGAAACTAGAAACTAGCAACTAGAAACTATCTTCGCACCACAATCACATGCTCCTGCGGGATCCAAATCTCCACGCGCTCCCCTGCGCGGTCGCGACCCGCGAGGGGGTTGAGCTCGAACGCCTTCACCGCGCACACGCCGCCGCCGGACTCGGGCAGGGCAATCAGGTGTTGCGCCACCTCGCCGAGATAGACGCTCTCCGTGTAGCTTCCCTGAAAACGGTTCGGCTGCGATTCGCCCGCGCGATCGAAGCGCACCGCCTCAGGACGGATGCAGACATCCACCGCGTCACCCGCGGCCAGCCCCTCCGGCGCGTGCGAGGCCGTGAACGCGCCGCACGGCGTCTCGACGACCGTCTGCGCCGCACCCGCGGCCTTCACCACGCCGCCGATGAAATTACCCTCCCCGATGAACCCCGCCACGAAACTGTTTCGGGGCGAGCGGTAAACCTCCTCGGGCGTGCCGACCTGCTCGATGATGCCGTCGCGCATGACCGCCAGCCTGTCCGCCACCGAAAGGGCCTCCTTCTGGTCATGCGTCACATAAATCGCGGTCAGCCCGGCCTGCTTGCAGATGCGCCGGATTTCCGTGCGCATCTCCAAGCGCAACTTCGCGTCGAGGTTCGAGAGCGGTTCGTCCAGCAACAGGCACTGCGGCTCGATGACCAGCGACCGCGCCAGCGCCACGCGCTGCTGCTGCCCGCCGGACAACTGGTTCGGCTTCACCTTCGCGCGGTCCGCCAGATGCACGCGGTCAAGCGCCTCCATCACGCGCCGCTGGATTTCCGGTTTCGGCACTTTGCGCATCTCCAGCCCGAACGCCACATTCTCCGCCAGCGTCAGGTGCGGCCACAGCGCGTAGCTCTGGAACATCATGCCCGTGTCGCGCTTGTGCGGCGGCAAGGCGGTCACGTCGCGCGCGCCGATGCGGATGCTCCCCGACTCCGGCGTGTGGAACCCCGCGATGCAGCGCAGGAGCGTCGTCTTGCCGCAGCCGCTGGGCCCGAGCAGGAAGAACAGCTCCCCCGGCGCGATCGACACGCTCACGTCCTTCAGCGCGACGAACGCCCCGAACCGCTTCACCACATTCTCGATGGTCACCCCAACCGGCATACACCCTCTGCGAGAAATTAGGAATTAGGAATTGGAAATTGGAAATCGGGCGCGAAGGGGGCAAGGATGACACCGGCAACGGAAGTTTTTGCTCTGCGTCTCCTTCGCCCCCTGTGCCCCCGCGGGCACCCCCGCTACTTCTTAATCTTCACCTCCAGGTCGCCCAGCGTGTACTGCAGGCCGTCGAGGATATGCCAGAGGGTGGCGGGCTGCATATAGGCGCGCTTGTCGTGCGCGAAGGAGGTGTAGAACACGCGCCCCTTGCCGTGCTCGCTGATCCAGCTCACCGCGAAATCCTTGTCCTCGCGCTTCTGGCCGTTCTGCTTCGCCGTGTTCTCGTCGGACATATCCAGCGAGACCAGCACGTGCAGCTTGGCGCGGTCGTAAGGGGCCTTCTGCTGATAGATCTCGTCGCCGAACTTCAGGTCGCTCGCCTTGAGCGAACGGTTCAGCGGGTTGTCGGGGTCATCGAGCTTGAACGCCCACTTGCCGCCGCCGCCCCACGGGTGCCCGTCGAAGAGCCCGCCGACGAGCGCGGCCGCCTCGGGGCTGTCGTAGAAATTGTCCGCCGCCGCATGGATGGCGCACAGCCCGCGGCCGGCGTTCACGAACGCAACGAGGTTCGGCACGATCGCGGGGTGGTCCTTCACCTTCATGTGGGTCGTGTTGTTCAGCACGAGCGCGTCGTACTTGAACAAGTTGTCCTTGTCCGCCAGGACGGCGTAGTCGTCGCTGAAGTCGGCGGCGAACGCGCCCGTCTTCGCGGCGATCTCGATGGCCTTCTTGCCATAGACGATCGCGTCGCCATGCACGAAGCCCTCGCACTTCGAGAACACCAGCACCTTGCGCGCCTTCTGCGGCTTGGCCGTGAGTTTCTCGCCGATCAGTTTCTCCAGCGCGGCCGCGTCCTGCTCAGAGACGACGGGCAGCGGTTTCGGGTCTTGCGCCAGCACCATCATTGGCACGACCAACATGGACGCCAGAGCCGGTATCACCTGTTTCATGTTCTCATTCCTCCTCGTTGTGATGTCTAAACGCCCCAGCTAGAACCAATCCAGCCAAAGGCAACAGCAATCGTAAACGAAATCCTGTTGCGAATCAAGCGCAAACATGTGACGGAGCGAGAAATGCGTGTTACGTCATAATCCATGACGCCTAAAAACGGGGAGATGGGCATCAAACACCATTTCGGTGTCGTTTTCATTTGACGCAACGCGAGAGCGCCCTCGCCCTGCCGCTAAACCCCTGTCGAGCCGAACCCCCCCGTTCCGCGCACGGTGCCGGAAACATCGGCGACGGTCTCGACATCCACACGTAAAACAGGCGCGATGACCATCTGCGCGACGCGCATCCCGGCCGTGACGCAGAAGGGTTCTTGACCGTGATTGACGAGGATGACGCCGATCTCGCCGCGGTACCCCTCGTCAATCGTGCCGGGGGCGTTGAGCACCGTCACGCCGTGTTTGAGCGCAAGGCCGCTACGCGGGCGCACCTGCGCCTCTGTGCCGGGCGGCAGCTCCATCACCAGCCCGGCCGGCACCAGCGCCCGCCCGCCCGGCGGGATGGTCAGCGCGGCACACGCGCATACATCCATGCCCGCGTCGCCGGGGTGCGCGTACGACGGCACGACAGCATCGGGGTGAGTCTTCTTGAATTTGACGATCATCCGTTGTCATCCTCCTCAAAACGAAAGAATCCAGTTTATATGACAGCACCCCCATTTGTACAGTTCATTTTTCATGTCCCGCGCCCTCACGGGGGCGGCTCATTTAATCTTGGAATTTCCAGTCTCATTCCTTCTCGCTTTCTTCGCGGCTATCGCATATACTAGTGTCCCATGAACGGCAAATTGTTTTTAATCTGCGGAGATGATGACTACCTCGTCAATTCGGCGGCGCGGGAGCGCGTGGACCAGCTCGTCCCGGCCGCGGAGCGGGATTACGGCGTGGACATCATCGACGGGCGTAAAGACACGGGCGATGACGCGGCCCGCGCCGTGCGCGAATGCATGGAGTCCGTGCAGATGCCGGGGATGTTCTCCGCGTCGAAGGTCACGTGGCTGCGGGATGCCACGTTCCTGACGGGCGGCGGCCGCGTGTCCGAGGGCGCGGCGGCGAAGGCCGCCGTGGAACGCCTCACGCACTGGCTCGGCGAGGGGCTGCATGACGGCCAGGCGCTCGTCATCACGGCGGCGAAGGTGCTGCGCGTGTCGGTGTTCTTCAAGACCTGCCAGAAGCTGGGCGAGGTGATTGACTTCGGGAGCGGGCTGAAACCGTGGGAGCGCGAGCGGGCTGCGGAGGAGCGGTTCGGGATGCTGCTGGAGCAGGCCGGGATACAGATGGAGCCGCCTGCGCGGAGCGAGTTCATCGCGCGGGTCGGGTTCGACACGCGCCTGCAGGTGCAGGAGCTCGAGAAACTCCGCACCTACCTGCACCCGAGGCTTTCGGCGAGCGAGAGCGACGTGCGCGAAATCACGTCCATCGGCCGGGAGGCGGACGCATGGGACGTGCTGGACGCGTTCGGCGAGCGCAAGGCGGCGGACCTGCTCGTCGCGCTCAACCAGCTGAGCGGGCAGAGGGGGATCGGCATCATGCTGGCGGCGATGCTGGAGAAGAACGTGCGCGATCTCATCGTCCTGCGCGAGGCGCATGACCGGAAGTGGGTGCATTCCGGTGGATGGTCGGGGCATATCCCGCCCGAGTCGCAGGTCATGCTGAACACGCTGCCCGTCAACCCTAAGACGGTCAACGCGTGGGCGTTGCGTAAGAAGCTTCCCCATGCGATGAACTACACGCTGCAGGAGTTGCGCGTCGCGCGGTTCAGGGTCCTGGACATGCGCGAGAAGATGGTCTCCAGAGGGCTCCCCGAGATGCACCTGCTTCAAGCGACCCTGCTGCGCATCGTCGGGAAACAAGGGAAAAGGTAATAAGTAATAGGTAATAAGTAAAAGGTAATAGGTGCGAATGTGACGGACGGGATGGACAGAGTGGATGGGATGGACGCTGCGAAGAATACTTGCGCGTGCGCAAGAGGTTTCCGCTTTTCACTTATTACCTATTACCTATCACTTATTACCTATTACCTATCACCTATTACCTATTACCTATCACCTTTTACATTTTACCTTTTACCTTTTACCTTTTACCTTTCACTTGCTCTCCCGCTTTCCGCCCAATGGTTCTTCCAGTCCGCGCCGGACTTGGACGTGAACAACGATGGTGTCGTGCGCATCGCGCTCATCTCGCCGGCCCAGCATGCGGGCATCGACGCCGCCACCATCTGCGCGGACCTTGAGCAGACCCTCAAGGCCGCGAAGGTGAACAAGCCCGTGCGCGTCGTGCTGGAGCCTGTCGCAAAGAACCGCACGCTGCTGGGCTGGTGGTACAACCCGGACCTCCAGCCCGCCCGCGCGCAACTGCTCGAAGGCAATTACGATTACGTGCTGCTGGCCGAGTCGGAGGACGTTGTGCGCGCCTACCCCGAGCTTTTCTTCGAGGGTGCGCGCGTCATCTCGGAGGCGTTCCGCGCGAAGGGCTCGGCGCCCGCGCTGCTGATGATGGCGCGGCCGCTGAACTCTTTCAGGGACAAGCGCCTCACGCCCCTCGCGGACACCACATGGCGCGTCGCGGACGGTTGCGGCATGCCCGTGCTGCCGGCCGCGCTGACGTGGCTGGACGCGCTCACGCGCAACCGCATTGCGGGCGACCATCCCCAGCGGATGCGCGCGAACGCGTTCATGGCCGCGCAGACCATCTATTGCGGGCTGGCCAGCGCGCGCGTGCCGAAGGGCATGATGGACGCCGAGTGGATGCCGCGCAAGACCGTCGAGGCGCTCGCCGAGTCTGTCCGCGAGACCGTCCAGCAAGCGAAATTCCCGAGCTACTACGCGGGCCCGTTCACGGGCATCGTCCGCATGGAGAACCGCAGCGCCCGGCGCCTCGGCGTGTACATCCCCAGCACCATCGAGGAAGACCCCGTGCGCGTCAACTTCCAATACATCTGCGAGGCCGCCGCGCAAGACTGCCTCATCCGCAGCACCGCCGACTGGCACACGGCGGGCTTCGACCGCGCCTCCGTCCCGTTCGACCTGGTCTTCGCCGACCTGCGCCAGATGGCGCACTACCTCGACCCCGAGGCGTACACCTCCGCCGCGCTCACGACCAACCAGCTCAAAACGATTTTCACGACCGTCTTCTGCCGCACCCCCGAGCCCGACCTTCAGCCCGAGGCCATGCTGCGCAACCTGGAGCGCACGCTCATCGAGGGCTACGAGTTCGCCCGCGCCAACCGCATCGCCTTCATCCCTTATCAGGTCGCGTGGGCGCGCGCATGGCAGATCAATCCCGCGCTCGTGGAGGATGCCGCTTCCGGAGTCCCGAACGACTGGCTCACCTACATGCTCGCGAACATGATTTACACAGCCGCCACGGGCCGCTACCAGCCCGTCCCCGAGCGCGACAAGCCGCGCCTCGCCAACGCCGAGCACCCCTACGGCCACCATGCGCAGGCCGCGCGCATCGGCTACGAGACCGTCCGCCAGCTCGCGACCCTCACCTCCGCCGCCAACACCGTGCTGCTCCGCACCGCGGGCAACCGTGCTGACCGCGACACGCCGGGGTTCGTCGGCATCCGTCTGCTCAATCCCCCGGCCGCGAACGTGACCGTCCATTGCGCGCTGGACATCCCCAAGGCCGGCGAGCTCTCCGCAAGCACCCTCACCTTCACGCCCGAGACGTTCGACATCGAGCAGACCGTGCGCATCATGGCCTCGACAAATCCCGCCACGGTTTTCGCGCGCTTCATGGTCAACGCCGTCACGCAAGACAAAAGCCTCAGCGCCTCGAACGACAACCGCCCCTTCGTCTTCAACTACCGCGAGACCGACGACGCCACCCTCACCGTCAACGACGCCGTGCGCACGCCCGCCACAGGCTTCACCGCATCCATCGCGCCGAGCGTCCGCCCCGTGGACAACCTCACCGTCCGCGTGCAGCACCGGGGCATCACCACGGAGGAAATCACATTCACGTCACGGCACTTCAACGCCCGCCCCGCCCGCCTCTACCCCACCGCGCAAGACTACGCGAACGGCACGCTCCAGGTCACCTTCCAACTGCACTCCGCCGACCGCCGTTTCAACGGCCGCGCCGTCACGCACATCTTCCGCATCTCGGCAAGCGGCCATGCCCTCCCCGCGCCGCGCATCACCGCGCCCGCCGCAGGGGAGGCGATTGACGGCCCCGCCTTCGTCACCGCACGCGCCGAGGCCACGCCCGCCGGCAGCGCGAGCGAGACCGCCATCTTCATGGGCGCCAAACGCCTCGGCCGCGCCCCCGCCGCCACCTGCGCCGCCGCCATCGAGCAAGGCCCGCCGCAATCCCGCCTCGGCGCCGGCGACTACACGCTCTGGGCCCTCGCGACAACCACCAACGGCATCCCCGTCGCCTCCCCCCCCGTCACCTTCACCGTCCGCGATGTCGCCCCCTTGTAACGCAGGGATGATTTGGAGGAGCAACAATGGATATTAAACGGCGCATATACAGGATTATCCAGCCGCACAAAAAAGACGATACGCCCAGTGCGCTCTTTGACTGGTTCATCGCGTTTCTCGTCATACTGGATGTTTCGACCACCATTCTCGACACGCTGGTCCTGCCGGGCCGTGTTGTTTTCTGTTTCTGGGTGCTTGAGATTTTCACCGTCGCCGTGTTCACGGTCGAGTATATGCTGCGGGTTTGGACGGCAGATCTGCTGTGCAGCAAGACAACGCCATTTAAGGCGCGTCTGAAAAACGCTTTGACATTCGTGATGATCGTCGATTTCATCGCGGTGGCGCCGTTTTACCTGCACTTCCTCCTCCCGATAAACCTTCATTTGCTGAGGGCCTTCCGGTTGCTGCGCATATTCCGGCTTTTGAAGATCAAGCATTACATTAAGACGCTATCCCAAGTCAGCAGCGTGTTACGGCAAAAGGCGTCGCAGCTTTTCATCTCGCTGTTCATCCTTTTTATCCTGATGATCGTCGCGTCCGTTTTGATGTACACGGCCGAGCATGAAGCGCAGCCCGATGTGTTTAAAAACGCGCTTTCGGGGCTGTGGTGGGCTGTCATCACCTTGACGACGGTAGGGTACGGCGACATTTACCCGATTACGGTTTTAGGTAAAATCATCGGGTCGTTTTTCTCAATCTTCAGCATCGCGCTCATCGCCATCCCGACCGGCATCATTTCGGCAGGGTTCATCGAAAACTTCCATGAAAAGAAAACGAACAAAGACAAGCGCTTTTGCCCGTATTGCGGGGAGAAACTGGATGGCTAGAAAAGCCTTGTCAATCAAAGCGCCGTGTTCGCTAATGACGATGATTCCGAATTCCGAATTGGAGCAAAGCGACCCATGACGCTACTCGAGCGACTTGCACATGCACCGCTTATCGGCGACGGTGCGACAGGAACCTACCTCCACGAGTTGGGCTTCGACCTGCGCGACGGTCCGGAGCAGCTCTCGCTCACCGCCCCGGACGCGATACACCGCGCGCATGCCGCCTACCTCGACGCCGGTGCCGATCTCATCGAGACGAACACATTCGCCGCAAACCGTTTCGCGCTCGCCGCCACGCCCTTCGCCGACCGCACGCGCGACCTCATCCGCGCCGCCGTGCAGCTCGCGAAAAACGCCGCCGCGCAACGCAACGCATGGGTCGCCGGGGCGGTCGGGCCCGCCACGCCGCCTGACGACGAGGAGCAAGACCCCGGCCTCCTCACCCTCGCCTACCGCGAGCAGTTCGAGACCCTCTGCGACTGCGGCGTGGACGCGCTCCTGCTCGAGACGTTCGAGGACTGGCACCTCACCGCCCCCGCCGTGCAGGCCGCGCTCGACGTCGCCGGGACGCGCGTCCCCGTCTTCGTCAACATGGTCTTCGCCGACGGCTTCACAACCTCTGGCGAAACCGCACAGACCATCGCGCATCGCCTCTCCGAGTGGGGCGTCGCGGGCGTGGGCATGAACTGCGGGCGCGGCATCGAGGCCGTCTCCAAAGCCGTCGCGGGACTCCTCGAAGGTGCGGCCGACTGCGCCTACGTCGGCGCGTTCCCCAACGCCGGTTACCCCACGCGCATCGGTGGCCGCACCGTCTATCTCGCCACGCCCAGCTACATCGCAAAGCAGTCCGCAGAGTGGGCCGCCCAAGGCGTGCGCCTCATCGGCGGCTGCTGCGGCACGACCCCCGACACCATCCGCGCCATCGCCCAAGCCGTCTCCGGCATGAGGAAAATTCCGGCGCCACGGGTCACGTACCGCGCCTCATCCGATTGTGCCCGGCTGCATTCGACTGCACGCGACGGCATTGCCCCGCCTCCCCCGCCCGCGAAGCAAGGCGGCTTCCTCGACGCGATCCGCGACACCGCGTTCCCGGTCATCGCCGAGATTGATCCGCCCCCGCACCTTGACCTGATGCCCATGCTGACAGGTGCGCGCGCCCTGCTCGATGCCGGCGCGTCCGCCATCAGCCTCGCGGAAAACCCACTCTCCTCCATCCGCATGGAAAACTTCTATGTGGCGGAGCGTCTGCGCCGCGAGACTGGGAAGCACGTCATCTGCCACATCACGGGGCGCGACCGCAACATGCTCGGCACGCAGTCCGCGCTCATGGCCGCCCACGCCGCCCACATCGAGGCCATCCTCGCCGTCACGGGCGACCCGCCCGTCATAGGCGGCCACCGCCGTTGCGTCGCCGTCTATGAGAACACCTCCACGGGGCTTGTGCGCCTACTCACGCAGCTCAACGCCGGGCGCTCCGTGACCGGCCGCGACCTGCGCGGGCAATGCAACTTCTCCATCGGCGTGGCGTTCAACTCTGCCGCCGCGAACCTCGGCGCGGAAGTCGTGCGCCTCCGCCGCAAACACGCCGAGGGCGCGCGCTTCGTGATGACCCAGCCCGTGTTCGACTTGGAACAGGCGCGGCGCGTGCTGGACGCGCTCAGCGCGTTCCCGGACATGCGCGTGTTCCTCGGCTTCCTGCCGCCCGTCACCGAACGCCTCGCCCGCCATCTCCACGACGAGGTTCCCGGCATCCGTCTGCCCGACGCCTTCCTGCAAAAACTTTTTGCATTCGCCGACCCCGCCGACCAAGAGCGCTTCGCCATCGACGAGACCCACCGCCTCATCACCGCCCTGCGCCCCGCGCTCCACGGTCTCTACCTCATCACCCCCGGCATCAAGTGGCAAGCCATCGCCGAGATTCTCCGCAACCTTTCATAGAGGCGCAATGACCGCGCGGGAAGCCGCCGTGGCAAAAGCGGTGGCGCTATGCGCATCCGGGAGCGCAGGGCTTCCGCCCTGCATTTATTGTTGGCAAGGCGGAAAAAAGTTTTCCTTTTTCGTTGCTACTGGATGCGGAATCAGGCAAAATATATCGCCAACTTTCGCAGGGGTAGTGCCTGTTGCTTACCTTGGGATGTGAAAGCATGAAACGGAACAAGAGTGAGGTTAAGATGGCCTGCAAGAAAAACGTCAAGTGCGCCGCCGCCTGCGCAAGCGCCGCCCCGAAAGCGGCTGCAAAGAAGAACGCCCTGCCCACCCAGCATGAAGAACTGATCGCATGGGTCAAGGATTTCGCGAAACTCACGCAGGCCAAGAACGTGGTCTGGTGCGACGGCTCGAAGAAGGAGTACAACGATTTGTGCGAGGCGCTCGTCAGCGCCGGGGTGTTCACCCGCCTGAACACGCGCAAGCGCCGTGGGTGCTTCCTCGCGCGTTCGCACTGGTCGGACGTCGCGCGCGTCGAGGACCGCACCTACATCGCCTCCAAGAAGCAGGAGGACGCGGGCCCGACGAACAACTGGGTTGACCCCGTGGAGTTGAAGAAGACGATGAACGGCCTCTACAAGGGCTGCATGAAGGGGCGCACCCTGTACGTTATCCCGTTCTCCATGGGCCCGATCGGCTCGCCCATCGCGAAGATCGGCGTGGAGCTGACGGACTCGCCTTACGTCGTGGTGAACATGCACATCATGACGCGCGTGGGCACGAAGGTCCTGAAGGAGCTGGGCAAGGACGGCGAGTTCGTCAAGTGCCTGCACTCCATCGGCTCGCCGCTGAAGGCCGGGCAGAAGGACTCCACCTGGCCGTGCGCGCCGATCGAGAAGAAGTACATCGCGCATTTCCCGGAGACCAGCGAGATCTGGTCGTTCGGCTCGGGCTACGGCGGCAACGCGCTGCTGGGCAAGAAGTGCCTGGCGCTGCGCATCGCCTCGAACCTCGCGCGCAAGGAAGGCTGGCTCGCGGAGCACATGCTCATCCTCAAGCTCACCTCGCCGCAGAAGAAGGTCTATTACATCTCCGCCGCGTTCCCGAGCGCTTGCGGCAAGACGAACCTCGCCATGATGGAGCCGAAGATCCCGGGCTGGACCGTCGAGACCATCGGCGACGACATCGCGTGGATGAAGATCGGCGCGGACGGCCGCCTCTACGCCATCAACCCCGAGGCCGGTTTCTTCGGCGTCGCGCCCGGCACGTCCATGGACTCGAACCCGAACGCCATGCGCACCATCACCAAGAACACCATCTTCACCAACTGCGCCCTCACCGACGACGGCGACATCTGGTGGGAGGGCATGGGCGTGCCGACCCCCGACCACGTCATCGACTGGAAGGGCCAGAGCCGCACCGCCACGCTCAACGCGAAAGGCAAGAAGGTCTTCGTTGACGAGAAGGGCGAGGAGATCAAGGTCGCGCACCCGAACGCGCGCTTCACCGCACCCGCCGCGCAGTGCCCCGTCATCGCCTCCGAGTGGGAGGACCCCGCAGGCGTGCCGATCGACGCGTTCCTCTTCGGCGGTCGCCGCCCGACCGTCATCCCGCTGGTGAATCAGGCCAAGGACTGGACGCACGCCGTGTTCATGGGCTCCGCCGCCGGTTCCGAGACCACCGCCGCCAACCTCAGCGCGGTCGGCGTCGTGCGCCGCGACCCGATGGCGATGCTGCCGTTCTTCGGCTACAACGCCGCCGACTACCTGCTGCACTGGCTGACCATGCCGCTGCGCACCGACCCCACCAAGCTCCCGAAGGTGTTCTTCACCAACTGGTTCCGCAAGGACGAGAAGGGCTTCATGTGGAACGGCTTCGGCGACAACGCCCGCGTGCTGAAATGGGTCTGCGAGCGCATCGACGGCAAGGGCAAGTGCAAGGACACCCCGATCGGCTACCTGCCCACCGCCGACGCCCTCGACATGAAGGGCTACGCTGACGGAAGCGGCCGCACCGCCAAGGAAGTGGCCGCGGTCATGGAGAAGCTGACCTCCGTGGACACCGCCGGGTGGAAGCAGGAGATCGCGACCGTCGCGGACTCCTACGCGCAGTTCGGCAACAAGATGCCGCACGTGCTGAAGGCCAAGCTCGCGGAGATCACCGCCGCGCTCGGCAAGTAAGCAAACGGCGGGCAATGACGTGACACGGAGCGCACACATTGTGCGCTCCGTGTTCGTTTACCGCGTGCCTCTTGCAGACGGCTCGGAAAAACAAAAGCAACATGATGATAAAATCGGCTTGGTTTTCGGGACTGAATACGGTATATTTATTTTTTCACGTTGGAGTCATTTCACTTAGAAGGAGGGATACAATGAAGCGCATAAACTTGGCGGTTGTGTTGGCGGCGGGAGCCTGTGTGGCGCAGGCAGGGGATTGGACGCAGTGGCGCGGGAGCAACCGCGACCTGATCGTGACGGAGGAAGGGCTTGCGAAGGCGTGGCCGGAGGGCGGGCCCAAGAAGCTGTGGCAGAAGGAGCTTCCGGGCGACGGATACTCCGAGCCGATCGTCGTGGACGGCAAGGTGTTCGTCACCGGCAACACGGGCGACAAGGCGAACCGCGCCGGGAACCTGTACGTGCTGGACGCGAAGACGGGCGAGATGAAGGGGCAGGTGCAGTACGCGCCGGAGTGGGCGGCCTCGTATGAGTGCGCGCGCACGACGCCGACGTTCCACGACGGCAAGCTCTACATGACCAGCGGGCTGGGGCACGTCGTGTGCGTGAGCGCGAAGGACGGCTCGATCGTCTGGAAGGTGGACGCGCACAAGGAGTACGGCGGGCGCAACATCACCTGGGGCATCGCGGACAACCCGCTCATCTATGACGGCAAGGTCATCACCCAGCCGGGCGGGCCGGACACGGGCGTGGTGGCGCTGGACGCGGCCACGGGCGCGCTCGTCTGGAAGAGCGCGGGGCTGGGCGACAAGAGCGCGTACTGCTCGCCCGAGCTCGTCACGATCAACGGCAAGCGCCAGCTCGTCACGATGCTGGAGAACGGCGCGGTGGGGCTGGACCCCGATAAGGGCACGCCCCTCTGGAAGCACCAGCACCGCAACCAGCACGCGGTGCACCCGAACGCGCCACTGCTGTGCGGCGAGAACAGGCTGTTCATCTCGTCGGGCTACAGGCTCGGCTCGGAGATTCTGGAGATCGACGGCAACACGGCCAAGGGCGTGTGGAAGGGCGGCGGCGACAACCATTTCCAAGGCACCGCGTTCTACAAGGGGCGCGTGTTCTCGTCCGGCGGCGGCAGGATGTCGTGCTTCGACCCGAAGGACGGGCGCGAGGTCTATACCGTCGAGGGCGCGAGCAAAACCTCGTTCTGCATCACGCCCGTGGGCATGATCACCTACGACGAGAAGGGCGGCAAGGTCATGCTCGTCGAGGTCGGGGCGGACACGCACAAGGTCATCTCCTCGTTCGCGATCGACTACGGCAACGGCCCGCACTGGTCCTCGCCCGTCGTCGCCAACGGCGTCCTCTACCTGCGCCACGGCAACACCATCGCGGCGTTCGACATCGCGCAGAAGTGAGCTCCAGCCGAGTGGTTATGAAAGGGTCGTTCATCGGAGTCTCGCTCGCGGCCGCGCTGATGGCGTTTGCGGCGGGGTGCGCTTATGTGGGGGGTGTTATGGTGAGCCGTAAAGCGATAGAGCCTTCGGTGACGGCCAAGCCTTTCGGCACGACGAAGGACGGGCAGGAGGTCCGCATCTACACCCTGAAGGGCGCGGGCGGCGTGTCGATGGACGTGCTGGACTGGGGCGGGAAGGTCGTGCGCCTGTACGCGCCGGACCGCGACGGCAACCTCGCGGACATCACGCTGGGCTTCAACGACGTGGCGGGCTACGAGGCGCACGACCCCTTCTTCGGCTCCCTCGTCGGCCGCTACGGAAACCGCATCGCCAACGGCACGTTCACGCTGGACGGCAAGGCCTACGCGCTCCCGGTCAACAACGCGCCCGGCGGGCTGCCCTGCTCCCTGCACGGCGGGCCGCGCGGCTTCGAGTCGTATGTGTGGAAAGCCGAGCCGCTGCGGGAAGGCAAGAACGTGGGCCTGCGCATGACGATCGTCAGCCCGGACGGCGACCAAGGGTTCCCCGGCACGCTGCGGGCGAGCGTGACCTACTGGCTGACGGAGGACAACGTCTGGCGCATCGCGTATCAGGCGAAGACCGACAAGCCCACGCCCGTGAACCTCACCCAGCACATCTATTTCAACCTGAAGGGCGAGGGCGAGGGCGACATCCTCGACCACGATCTGACGCTCTTCGCGGAGCGCATGACCCCCGTGAACAAGGGGCTTATCCCCACGGGCGTGATTGTCCCGGTGGAGGGCACGCCGTTCGATTTCAGGACGCCGCGCCGCATCGGCGAGCGCATCAACGCGGACGACGAGCAGCTGCGCTTCGGCGGCGGCTACGACCATAACTATGTGCTGGACAACCCCGTCGGCCGCCTTGTGAAAGCGGCGGAAGTCCATGAGCAGACGACCGGGCGCCGCATCGAGGTCTGGACGACCGAGCCGGGCGTGCAGTTCTACACGGCCAACCACGTCACGGACGCGATGCCCGGCAAGCAAGGCAAGAGCCTGCGCCGGCACGCCGGGCTTGCGCTGGAGACGCAGCACGCGCCCGACTCCCCCAACCAGCCCATCTTCCCCTCAACCATCTTGCGCCCCAACAGGCTGCACAAGTCGATGACGGAGTTTCGCTTCGGGACGTTCTAAAGCAAATCTGATTAACATTGGGCTTGTTGCGAAGTACAAGGTAGTGCGGGCATTCCAGCCCGCAGAGGGAAAAATCGCGAACAGGGATACACCTGCCACGTTGCTATGAGTCGCTTGCCTTTCTTTATGCGCCTGAATGTACACTAGTGATTGCAGTGCCTTGCCCTGCGCGTGCCGCGAAGGCTGAAAGCCCTTGGGAATATCCAATATCCAACAGGGAACATCCAATGTCCAAGTTAAGGTGGCTCGGGCATTCCTGCCCGAGGGCAGGCCGAGGGCTGAAAGCCCTCGGGGAATATCCAATATCCAACACAGGGGACCCCGTTGGCGCGACCGCGGCCAATGGGGCATGAGAATATTCAACGTCCAAGTTAAATGCGCTTCGGTTTTGTATCCCAATTGGAGGGCGAGACAAGGTTTTCAATTGGAGGGCGAACGTCCCCGTGAGCCGCGAAGGTTGCACTCTATATTTTCCTGCGCCACATTTCCTGTGGAATAAACGCAAGGAATCGTATAAAATATGAAGCCTACCTTGGGGAAAGGGGACACGCAAGGAGTTTGAGATGAAAACACACATTGCTGTTTTGTTGGTGGGTGCGGCTGTTTATGTGCGGGCGGGGACGGTTGCGGAGCGGCTGGCGGTGCCGGTACTGCCGGGGCAGGAGATGGCGTCGCACAACCTCGTGTATGAGCAACTACGGGAAAAGGACATCGAGGCGGACAGGGCGTTTGCGGAGTGCCGCAAACCTGCGGCGTTCAAGGCGCGTCAGGCGGAGATTCATAAACGGTGGGTTGATTCGTTCGGGGGGTTCCCGGAACGCACACCGCTGAACACTGTCTTCGGCGGGACTGTCCAGCGCGACGGTTACACCGTGACCAAGGTCCGCTACGAAAGCCAGCCCGGCCACACGGTGACGGCCCTGCTCTACCGCCCTGACAGCCCGAAATGCAGGCCGCCGCACCCGTGCATCCTCATCCCGTGCGGCCACAGCCTGGAGGGTAAGGCCGCGCTCGCGTACCAGCGTGCCGGGGTGGTGGCGGCACAGGCGGGGTTTATCGCGCTCTGCTACGACCCGATCAGCCAAGGCGAGCGCATCGAGCTCTCAAACGATGTCTGGGGCACCACTGCGCACGACGTGATTGGTGCGCGCGCGATACTGCTGGGCTGGAACACGGCACGGTTCCGCATCTGGGACGGCATCCGCTCCATTGATTTCCTGGAGGCGTTGCCTGACGCGGACATCATGCGCCTGGGGGTCATGGGCAACTCGGGCGGCGGGACGCTCGCCTCGTACCTGATGTGCGCGGACGCGCGCATCAAGGCCGCCGCGCCCTCGTGTTTCATCACAAACCTGCGCGACCACTGCGCCCTCACCGGCCCGCACGATGCGGAGCAGAATTTCTTCGGCCAGCTGGACTACGGCCTGAACCACACGGCATTCCTCCTGTTGCGCGCACCGGAACTGCCCGTGTGCGTGAACGCGGTACATGACGACTTCTTCCCCTTCGCCGGGACACAGGCGACTCTGGCTGCCGCCACGCAGGCCCTCGCCGTCCTCGGTCTCAAGGCGCCCGACCTTTCCAGACCGGCCTTCAACGCGCCGCTCGCGCTCATCGACGTGCCGGGTACGCACGGCTGGAAAGAGGGCCACCTCCAAGGCTCGGTGGCGTGGATGCGTGCCAAGCTGATGGGCGACAAGAGGGTCTTGCCGTTCGACATCGCTACGTTGCGCGAAATCTCCGCCGCACCCATCAGCCGGGAGGGGTTGCTGACCGAGAGAGAGACGTTCTGCACGCCCACCGGTTCTGTCTTTCAGGAAAACCACGGGGGGCTCACCCGGCCGGAAGTTCGCACGACGTTCGATCTGATGCGCGACGAGCTCATGAGTATCGACCGCGTGGCGCTGACCGACCGTCACCGCGGCCGCGACACGCGCGATCTTGCCACGACATGGCAGGCCATCGGGCAGAAGGCCGCCATCGGCAAGACTCTGAAATTCGACCATTTCCCCGTCGGAAAAGCACCGGTCGAGACGCTTTCCGAGACGATGCTCGACGACGGTATGCGCGAGGTGCGGCAGGTCTTGCGCGTCAACCACGGCGAGGGCATGACCAGTGCCGTCCCCATGATTGCCTTCATCCCGAAGGATGCCAAAGGCAAGCCCGCCCTCCTGCTCGCGCAAGGCGGCAAAAGTTCATGGACAAACGAGGTCGGGGTGGCGACTGGCTTGTCCTCTACCCCCGTGCTCTTCTCGAAAGGCAGCAACCCCTTACCCTTATTGACGAACGAGGTGACGCGACTGTTGCAGGACGGCTCGCCCGTCGTCGTGATGGACGTGTTCGGGACTGGCGAGGTCGGTCAGATCCGAAAAGGCACAAAACAAGGCCACACCATCTACAACTTCGGCGGCAAGGATACGAACGAGAACGCGGCCATGATGCTCTATCTGCTGGGGCGCTCAATGATTGAGTTCCAGACCCGTGAGATCTTGGCCGCCGTTGCGGCGGTGTCCGAAACATTTAAAGAACGCGTGAACCTCTATGCTGAAGCAGACGACCTTGCCATCGCAACCCATCATGCCTGGGCGTATGATGCCTTCGGGCATATCCATGCATTATTCTACCGGGGCTGCACGACATACAAGTTCTCGAGATCCGTAGAAGGTGAAAAAGACGTGTTTAAAGCGCTATTGGTAAAAGCAACGAAATGGGATGAATGTACGAAGGATTGGGAAAGGCAGGATGAAGGTTCTCAAGGGGACCCCTTTGAAGGCAGTTTCAAGAAAGGTTCTTATGAGTATGGTTTCCCGTTGTCATGGCGCGAGGCGATCCGCCTCAATGGTGGCGAGCCACGCCTCCTTTTCTCGCACACCGTGCACGGGGCGTTGCGGTATTACGATTGGACGGAGCTGTCGCCTTTCCGCGCGAGCCAAAGGTGATGCGCCAACCGAATCCATTCCGTCGCTATAATGTTTTAGCTTGGTGTTGTCACATTAAAACTGTCCTGAAACCGCAAGACTCAAGACCGTTTCAACCGCAAAACGCGCGAAATACGCAAAAAAGATTTGCCTGAAAAGAAAAAATGCTCTTGACGGGTGACGGCGGCCGGTAGTATAGTTGTCGCGCTTTTAAAGATGAAGAACGTTGTTTCCTGAAGTTGTTAAAATAGAAATCAGGAATAAAACGGAGACAAGGGTGAATGCCTTGAATGAGGAATCAGGAATGATGGCTAAGGAGGGAGGAAAGGTGGCACGGGCATTCCTGCCCGTGATTGCTGACAGGCAGGAATGCCCGTCCTCCCTTGGGCAAAGCACCGCAGGACGCGGTGCGCTACCTGCCACCGCCACGCGCGGCGCAGCCGTCCTCGCCTCCCCTTCTGGAGGGCGAGCGTCCCCGCGAGCCGCCGACGCCGCCTCCACCGTATTTTTCAACGACCAGCTCGGCATCACCCTCGCCGCCTTCGACTCCTCCGATACCCTCACCCGCACCCACCTGACCGCCTACGGCGAGGACAATTCCCCTTCCCGGCTAGAAACTAGAAACTCGCAACTAGAAACTTTCTTCACCAGCAAGCCCCACGTCGCCGGTCTCGGCCACGCCTTCCTCCTGCGCAACTACCGTGCGGATTTAGGAATCACATCCGGTGGCATTGATGTCCTTGGAAGTGGGGGAACTATATCTTTGTCTTCGCCGGGCACACAGGTATCCAATGAGTATGCGGTTTGGCTCTCACTAACAATAAAGGAGTAAGTAATATGAAGAGATGTAGCAAATTCGCTATCGTTTTCATTTTGCTCGTTATTGCTAGTGTATGTTCGATTCGGGACACTCTGAAACGTCCGTCGGCAATATCAGGTCTTTTAATAGATGGGACTTCTTATGATGCCTATTGGAAAGACAGGCCGAGAAATTTTGAGAATCTAACGCTTTTGGTCATTAACGAGGTCGGAACATCCCCGCAGAACACCCCTGCATTTATGTCTTTTGACAGATGGAGGGGGTGTGGCTTGGCATCGCGTTGGGATGTGCAGTATGGGCATGTAGAAAAAGTCGTTTTTGAGATGAAGAACCGCAAGACGCTTTCTGTCTTGGGAAAAGAGATTGATCTTTCTTTAAACCCTTGCGTGCGTATCTCGTGCGACACGAACGGTTGTTTGTCTGCCGAACCAGTTGACCCCGGAACGGGAGTGGCTGCCCAGATTCTTGAAAATATTTTGAAAACAAAAGAAGAGGAAAAAGCAGAAAAGATGAACCGTAAAGCTATGTTTGAGAAGTACCAACGATAATTCGGACATTGGAGGGCTTTGTGGGGTGCGACTCCGAAGCTCACCCCACTTGGACATTGGATGTTCTCATGCCCCATTGGCCGCGGTCGCGCCAACGGGGTCCCCTGTGTTGAATATTGGATGTTCCCCGGGGCTTTCAGCCTTTTTGATTCGAGCCGCTATGCGACAACTTCAAGTTACAATATGTCTATGAAGGCTGGTCCATTTTCTCTTGCTAGCGTTGGGCTAAACGCTGTATGATGGTGCTTTTACGGGAGGTGTCTATGCGTCTGTTGTTATGTCTGTCGGTGGTGGTTGCGCAGGTTGCGCTGGGGTATGAGAACGGGAGCGTGGTCAAGCGCGTGTCGCGGGGGGAGGCGCACGGGCTGGCGGCGTTGGACGCGGGGAAGGCGGGGGCTTACGGGGAGGGCTTCGTGCGCGAGGGCGACACGTTCGTGTGCGAGAACACGGGGCGCGACCAGAAGCGCGGCGTGAGCTGGTCCGTCGCGCTCAACCAGTCGGAGCCCGTGCCGGTGCGCGCGTCGGCGATGGCGCTCGTGGAGACGGCGGGCGGGGGCGAGGGCGCGGACTTCTCGCTGTACCTCGACATCCTGTACATGGACGGCTCGCACCTCTGGGGGCAGCAGAGCGCGTTCGCGCCCGACGCGGCGCGGGGGTGGCAGCGGCGCGAGGTGCTCGTCATGCCCGAACGCCCCATCAAGACGGTGAGCTATCACCTGCTGTTCCGCAACAGGGCGGGCAAGGTGCGCTTCAAGGACGCGCGTTTCGGGCAGGTGGATGCGGACAAGGTTGTCCTCTTCGACACGCTCGTCACGGAACCCCTGCGATTGCGCCAAGGGGGGTTCCTCTTGCGCGACGTGGCGGCGGATTCGGACATCGTCGCGATGCATCCCGATGGTGCCACGTTGCGCTCCGGCACCGTCGCGATGAACTCAGACGGAATGGGAATAAATCTAGCCACCGTGGCAACGGCTCGGGACGGCGTGCTATTTTATGATGTCACGCTCAAAAATCTCACGGGCAAAGATCGCGCCCTGACGTTCTACTATATAATGCCGCTGCGAGAGGATAAACATCTCCAATGGTGCGGCTCATTCCGTGGCTCGACAGACATCTCATCCTCACGCTCGGAGAGCATGAGTGTGAACCGTACAGGCATCGGCGCGAACGGGCTTCTCTCGAAGTATCCGTTTGCCGCTATCATTGACAATGGGGTGGAAAGTTCTGCGATTGGGCTTGACCCGTCCACGCCGCTCGTGTACCGCTTGGGTTGCCAGCCAGCCACGCGCGAATTCTTCCTCGCGTGCGACATCGGGCTCACGCCGGAGAAACCGTCCGCGCACTTCCGCTTTGTCAGGTTCACGTTCCCTGCGGAGGATGGCTTGCGCGGGGCGTTCAACCGCTACTATCAGATTTTCCCCGAGGCGTTCGAGACGCGCATCAAGGAGCAGGGGCAGTGGATGGCGTTTGAGGCCATCAGCAAGCTGCCGGACTTTGAGGATTTCGGCTTCCGCTTCAAGGAGGGTATTGACGAGACGGCGTGGGACGACGCGCACGGCATCCTCACGTTCCGCTACACCGAGCCGATGACGTGGTGGATGAAACTGGATGGCGAGAAAAGCATCGCGCGGGGTATCGCCGAGGCGCAGCGCCTTGCGGCCGCGGGCAACGCGAGCGCAAAGGCGTGGCTCACCAGCTGCTTCCACGACGAGCGGGGCCAGCCGCCCGGGCGCATCCTCGACACCCCGTGGTGCAACGGCGTGGTCTGGAGCATGAACGGCGCACCCGGGCTGCCCGGCGACGTGACGGAGTTCAAGAACAAGTGGAAGCCCGACTACGTTCAGGCGACCTACGGCTCGCCGCGCCCTAACGACGGCAAGGGCATCGACGGCGAGTACATCGACTCCTCCGAGATGTACGTCACCGACGCGCTCAATTTCAGGCGCGAGCATTTCGCCGCCGCCGACCGCCCGCTGTGCTATTCGCTGGAGACGCGCAGGGTCGGCGTGTTCAAGGGCATGGCGGGCTTCGAGTACGTCCGCGCCATGGCCGAGGTCGCGCACAAGAGCGGCCGCTACATGATGGCCAACGGGACCCCCGACAGGTGGCCGTGGCTCGCCCCCCTGCTCGACGTGATGGGCACGGAGACGAACTGGAAGCGCGGCGGAAAATGGGAACCCTGGACCGACGAGGATCTGATGTACCGCCGCGCCCTCTGCAAGGGCAAGCCCTACTGCTTCCTGATGAACACCGACTTCGAGAAATGGACGTATGACGACACCGAACGCTTCATGAAAGCGTGCCTCGCCTACGGGATGTTCCCCGGCTTCTTCAGCGAGGACGCCTCCACCAAGCACTACTTCAAGAACCCCGACTACTACAACCGCGACCGCCCGCTGTTCAAGAAATACATGCCCCTGTGCAAGCGCGTCGCGCAGGCCGGTTGGGAGCCGCTCACGGAGGCGTCGTCCGAAAACCCGCAGGTGTTTGTCGAGCGTTTCGGCGAGATCGGCAAGGGGGGGTGCCTCACGGTTTACAACCCCACCGCGACGGAACAGACCACGCGCATTCAACGCGAAACGTTCAACGGCGTGTCGTTGCCGTCGCGCGATTTGGTGAGCGGCAAGACCATCGCGTGGGATAGGAGTGTGACGGAGGTGACGCTGGAGCCCTACGGGGTCATGGTGCTGAGCCATTGACGGGCAGCCCCAAAATGGAGATAGACTTCCCACCTCAAATGGAATACACGTTTCCATCGGAACTGCCGATTACGGCGCATATTGATGAGATCGCAGAGGCGTTGCGGCGGCATCAGGTGCTGATCGTGTGCGGCGACACGGGGTCGGGCAAGACGACGCAGCTGCCGAAAATCGCGCTGAAGGCGGGGCGCGGGACGCGCGGGCTGATCGGTTGCACACAGCCGCGCAGACTCGCCGCGCTTGCGATGGCGCGGCGCGTGGCGGAGGAGTTCGGGCAGGACGCGGGGCGGTTCGTGGGCTACCAGCACCGCTTCGAGTCGCGCCTCTCGCAGGACACGAAAATCAAGTTCATGACAGACGGCATCCTGCTGGCGGAGACGCGCCATGACCGCCTCTTCCGCAAGTACGACACGCTCATCATCGACGAAGCGCACGAGCGTTCGCTGAACATCGATTTCCTCCTCGGCATCCTGCGGCATGTGCTGCCGCGCCGCCCCGACCTGAAACTCGTCGTCAGTTCCGCCACGCTCGACGTGAAACGTTTCTCCGCGTTCTTTGGCGACGCGCCCGTGGTCTCCGTGCCGGGTCGCCTCCACCCCATCGAGACGCGCTGGCGGCCCCCTGCGGATGCGGACGACCCCGACCTGCCGCGCCAGATCGCCAACGCGGTGGACGAGTTCAGCGCGGAGGGCGACATCCTCGTGTTCCTGCCGGGCGAGCGCGACATCCGCGAGGCCGCGGAGGTGCTGAACGGCCGCCGCTTGCCGCGCACGGACATCATCCCGCTGCTGGCATCGCTCCCGGCGGGCGAGCAGCAACGCGCGTTCACGCTGTCTGCCAACCGCCGCATCATCCTCTCGACGAACGTGGCGGAGACCTCGGTGACGCTGCCGGGCATCCGCTACGTGATTGACTCGGGATTGGTGCGCCTGAGCCGCTACAACCCGCGCACGCAAGTCCAACGCCTCCAGATTGAGTCCGTCTCGCAAGCGAGCGCGGAACAGCGCAAGGGGCGTTGCGGCCGCATCGCGCCGGGCATCTGCATCCGCCTCTACGATGAGGGCGACTTCAAAAAGCGCGACGCTTACACGCCCCCGGAAATCCTGCGCTCCAGCCTCGCGCACGTCATCCTCACGATGATGGATTTGAAGCTCGGCGACATCGAGACGTTCCCGTTCATCGATGCGCCCGGCGCCGCGCTCATCCGCGAGGGCTATCGTGAACTGGAACTGCTCGACGCCATCACCGCGCCCGACGAGACGGGCGCGCGCCGCCTCACGCACCTCGGGCGCGAGCTCGCGCGTCTGCCGATCGATCCCGCCTTCGCGCGTATCCTCTTCGCGGCGCATCACGAGAAGGCACTGACAGAAACGCTCATCGTCGTGGCCGCGTTGGAGTGCGACGACCCGCGCCGCCGCCCCATCGAGAAACAGGCCGAGGCGGACAAATGCCATGCCCGCTTCCTCACCGCCAACTCGGACTTCGCCGCGTTCATCCGCCTCTGGCGGTGGTACCGCGAGCACACCGCGAAGCCCTCGCAGAGCGTCGCGCGTCGTTTGTGCAAAGACAACTTTCTCTCCTACCCCAAGATGCGCGACTGGCTCGACCTGCACGGGCAGATCGAAGGCATCTGCAAATCGCTCGGTCTCGACACCGCCTCCGTCAGCGGCGGTGATGCGGGTCTGCACCGTGCATTGCTCACGGGCCTGCTCTCGAACCTCGCCCAGCGCGACCCCGAGACGAACGAGTATCGCGGCACACGCGGCACGCGCTTCGCGCTCTTCCCCGGCTCGGGACTGGTCAAACTGAAAGAGCAGAAAACCGACCCGCGCCAGCCGCGCCAACGCCAACAGGCGAGCGCGAACCGCAATTGGATTATCGCGGGCGAACTCGTCGAGACCTCACGCCTCTTCGCCCGCACGGCGGCCTGCATCGACCCCGCATGGGTTGAGCCGATCGCCAAACGCCACTGCAAATACAGCCATCATTCTGCGCAGTGGGACGCAACGCACGGCTATGTGCGCGTGAAAGAGCGCGTCACGCTCTTCGGTCTCGTGCTGGTCGAATCGCGCACACGCGACTACAGCCGCATCAATCCCGCCGACGCTCGCGCCATCATGATTCGCGAGGGGCTTGTGGCCGGGGCGTTCCCCGCGCCATTGCCGACCTTCCTTGCGCAGAACCTCGCGCGTACCAACGCCCTGCTGGATGCGGAATCCAAACTGCGCCAGCACGGTGCGCTGTTCGACCCCGACCTCGCGTTCGCGTTCTACGATGCGCGTCTGCCGCAGGATGTCTGCAACGCACACGATTTGCGAAAGTGGCTCGCGACATTGGACAGCGAACAACTCATCATGCGCGATGCCGACCTGCCGCCCATGCGCGACCTCGGGCAAGCGTTCCCCGACTCCGTGACGCTCAACGGCAGCCGCCTCGCGCTGACCTACCGCCACGCGCCCGGCGAACCCGACGACGGCGTGACCTGCACCGTACCTGCCCCGCTCCTGCCGATCGTCGCTGCATGGCGCAGCGACTGGCTCATGCCCGGAATGCTGGAGGAGAAACTGCGCTGGATGCTCAACGTGTTGCCCTCCAAAGTGCGCCGCCTCTTGCAGCCCTACGACGAGACGCTGGCGATGTGCCGCTCGCGCATGACCCCCGGCAAGGGTGCGCTCGCCGATGCGTTTGCGGAAGCGGTGTACGCCGTGCGCGGTGTGCGCGTGCCGCAGGAGACGTGGCGCGAGGACAACGCGCCGCCGCATTTGCGGATGCGCTTCCTCGCTGTTGACGCGGATGGCAAGGAACTGGGCAACGGCCGCAACGTCGATGCGCTGGCCCGCCTGTTCGCACCGCAGGCCGCGCAGCCCCTCGCTACCGCCACGGCGTGGCATCGTGATGGGCTTACGCAATGGGACTTCGGCGACCTGCCCCAGCAGGTGGATGTCGGCAAGGCCGGGTGGCCCGTCATCAACTACCCCGCGCTGGTGGATGCCCAAACGGCCGTGTCCCTGCGCCTCTTCGCCGATGCGGCCACCGCCGCCGCCGCGCACGAGAAAGGCGTGTGCCGTCTCTTCGCGCTCGCGCTCGGCAAAGAGTGGAAACGCTACCAGCACCCGCCCTCACTTCCCCGCGCGGTCACGCTCTACATGATTCCGCTGGAGATGACCGCCGCGCAACTCGGCGCGGAGATTGCGACCGCCGCATTGCGCGAAACGTTTGTGGAGGACAAGCCCGTCATCCGCGATGCGCAGACTTTTCAGATGCGGCTGGCCTCCGAGCGCGGATGCCTCCACGCCGTGCACACTGCACGGGCGCGACTCGTCATTGCGATTATCCAAGCCGCCAGCGAGGTGGATGCGATGCTGGCCACCAAGCCGATTCCCCGTGAGACCATCGACGACGTGACCGAGCAGCTGGCGTGGCTGGTGTTTCCCGGATTTGCCGAGGTCATCCCCACCGCGCAACTCCAGCAACTGCCGCGCTACCTCGAAGCGTGCCGCGTGCGCATCCAGCGTGCGCAGACGAACCCTGCGGGCGACCTCCGCAAACGCGCCGAGGTGCAGCCCCTCTGGCAACGCTACGCCGACTTCATCGCCCTCCCCGAACCCCCGCGCCACGACAAGGCCCTCCTCAACCGCTACCGCTGGCTGACCGAAGAGTTCCGCGTCTCCACCTTCGCCCAAGAGCTCCGCACGAACGAACCCGTCTCCACAAAACGCTTAACCGCGCTCTGGGAAGAGGCGATGCGGAAGTGAAAGAGAGAGGTGATAAGTGGTAGGTGTGAGGCAAGTGTTTTGACTTGATGTTATCGTATCCCCCGAAACGAGGAATGGCATTTCGTCATTGCAAAACGTCGCGGCAGTGAGTTATACTGTGTGTCTGGAGTTTGTAATTGAAAAGAAGGTTTCGCATGAAGACAAGATTTGTTCCCGTGATTCTGACGGTTGCGTTCACGGCTTGCGCCGTACAAGGCGCGACGCGCGAGGAGATACGCGCCGAGGTGCTGCGTCAGGCGGACGGGGTGCACCGGAAGGTGTCGCTGCCGAATCCGGCGTATGGCTGCCGCGAGCTGTTCACCGCCATGCTGGCGTATGCGTATGCGGGCACGAACCTCACGCGCATCGCGGAGCTCCTGCCGCTTGCCGAGGGCTTGCAGGACACCGATCCCGAGAGCAGGGCCTACGGCAATTTCCGCTGGTACTTGCGCGATGCGGCGGTCGCGGATTTTAACGCCGTGGATTTCTGTATGCAGCACGGCGCGTTGCTCTGGACGTTCCACAAGGACAGGCTCGACCCCGCCACCCGCGAGCGTTTCCTCCATGTGCTGAAGCTCGGCCTGCATGGCCTCATCAAGCACCGCCCGCGCGAGACCTATACGAACATCGCCATCCTCAACGCGTCCGACCTCATCCTGCTGGGCGAAGCGCTCGGTGACGCGGGCGCGGTGCAGGAGGGCGAGCGGCGGCTCACGTCGTTCCTGCGCACGATCTACGACGACGGCATCCATGAGTTCGTCAGCCCGACGTATTACGCGGTCAACGTGGAGTGCCTGATGCTGCTGGCGGAAATCTGCCCGCACGAGCGGGTCCGCGAGATGGCGGACGCGCTCCTGCATTACTTCTGGACGGACATCGCGCTGAATTATTTCGCGCCGTCGCAACGCCTCGGCGGGTCGCACAGCCGCACCTACGACTATGCCTTCGGATTCGGCGGGCTGGATCACCTGCTGGTCCACCACGGCTGGCTCGCGCCGCCGAAGGGCTACCGCCCAGGGGTCGGGTTCGCGCCGCTCTACTCGGGCTGGGCGCCGCCGGAGACGCTCCGCACGTTGAATGCCGTCTATCCGCGCCTCGTCGAGCAGACGTGGGGCAACGAGCCGTTCTGCGCGCGCACGCTCTACGCGTGCGAGGACATCGCCATCGGCACGTCGTGGCGCAAATACCATGGGCGGATGGACATCCCGCTGGCGGTCGATTTCCCCGCGCCCTCGCGCGACGCGCGGCAGCCCCGCGTCTCGTTCATCCCCGACGGCCGCCGCGACCCTTACGGCATCAACAAAATCTCCGACGGCAAGACGCACTCCAAGGCGTTTCACATGGACTCCTACTGGGCGAGCGCGCAGGACAAGGGGGACGCGCTGGCCGTGGCCGTCTATCGCGAGCGCGATTTCGTGGACACCACGGGGACGCTCGAATCGCACCTGATCATGCCCCACGCCATCGAGACCGTCTGGGTCAACGACGCGCCCCTCACCCTCGCCGCGACGAACGCGATACCGCTCGGCGCCGCCGTGTTCCTGCGCCACGGCTCCGCCGCGCTCGGTATCCGCATCCCGTGGAGCCGGGGGCAGGACGCGACACCCTGCACCCTCGCGCTCGTCGCCGAGACCAACACGCTCAACGTCATGCGCCTGACGCTCACACATTCTCGCCTGCCCGACAGCCCAACCCAGCACGCCGGGGTCGCCTACCGCCTCCGCGCTGGGAGCAAACTGGACGACGAGCAATTCCGCCAGTTCCGTCAAGCGTTCATGGCGGAGCAGATCGGCGCAGTCGCGACCGACGATGGCATCGCGCTCACGGCCGCGGGCGGCCGCCTCACCATCCGCGCCGACGCGCCCTACACGAAAGACCCCGTTGTCTCGCCCCTGCCGCCGCGCACGATGCTCGCGCTTAACGGGATGGAGATGGGGCAGGCCGCCCTCCGCACGCTGCCCGCGATACGCGAACGCCTCGCGCACAACGCCAGCGTCACGCCTGTTCCCGTCGCCGCCGACAAGCCCACGGTGTGGGAGGCCGTCAACGCCAAGCTCAGCTGCGTGTTTGAGGTTGCGACCGACGACCCCGCCGCCTCGAACGGCCGCTACCTGTGGGAGCCTGAGTACGACGGCATACAGATGTCCGGGACCGGCCGCGCCGTCTATGCGCTCGACGTCGCCAAGGCCGGTGGCTACACCCTCGCCGGGCGCGTCCTCAGCCCGACCCCGGACGACGACTCCTTCTTCGTCCGCATCGCGACGGAGGACGGCCGCGACCTCCTGCCCGAAGAGGCGTGGCACCTCGGCGTGCGCAAGGAATGGGGCTGGACCGACCTCAAGCGCGGCGGCGCGAAAATCACCATCCCCCTTCCCCAAGGCCGCGTCCACCTCATCCTCCGCTCCCGCGAGGCCGGAACAAAAATCACACAACTGCGCCTGACGCCGCCGCCGCCAGCGGACGCGAAATAGTTATTCCGATTTGATATTGTATAGTCATTTAAATTGATGTTGTCACATCTTAAATGACGATAATTTACGCGAACAGCGCGCGCACGAAATCGGCGTTGCGCTTGGCATCGGCGAAGGGGTCTTTGGACGGCGCGGAGGTCTCCAGCACGATCCAGCCCTTGTAGCCGATGTCCTTGAGCGCGGCGGTGACGGACTCGAAATAGGGGCGGTCCGCATCAAGATACTTGTCCGCGTTCTTGTAGTGCACCTGCGAGATGCGCCCTTTCAGTCGGCGGATCTCGGCGGGCGAGTCGTATTTCATGCTGATGCCCGTGTTATAGACATCGTAATAGATGCTGACGGCTTCGTGGTTGATGGCGTCGAGCATCCGCAGGTTCTGCTCCGCGCTGAGGTAGTTCTCGATGGCGAGCGACACGCCCGCATCCTTCGCGCGCGGTGCGACGGCTTTGATGCGCTTGACCGCTTCCGCATACTCCGCCTCTTTCAACTTACCTTCGTGCTGGAGGTCGCCGTTGGAGAAGAACGCCAGCAGGATGTTGTCCGTGCCGAGGTCTTTGGCGGTGTCGATGCACTGCTCCATCCACTGCACCGCGCGCGGCTCCGTCGCCAGCGGGAACTCGTTGAACAGCCCCATCATGATGGAGCAGACGGGCACGCCCGTCTCCTGCATGACCCGCTTGAAGTGCGCGCGCCGCTCTGGCGTCGTGATGCCCAGCGTGTCCGCCGCCTTGAACTCCCCGATCTGGATGCCCTCGACCCCGCCGCGCCGCGCCTCGTCCAGGCTCAGCACGCACGCGCCGACCTTGACCTTCGCCGCGGCCTCCGCCGCAAACCCGTTCGCCGCCGCCATCGCCGCCGCGGCCTGCCCCACAAACATCCTCCTCGTCATACGCATAACAACACCCTCCGGTAAGTAATCGCAACAGTATAGCACACACGCCCTTTGCCGACCATGCGAAAATGACAGTATAATGTTGTCAAGGGGAACACGTATCTGCTATGCTGTTGAGACATTGAGGGGAGGAAGGTGAGCATGAAACTTTCGAGAAGGGGATTTGTCAAGAGAGGGATGGCGGCCAGCGCGGCGCTGGGGTTCCCGTCGGTTATCCCTGCGCGGGTGCTGGGACAGGAGGCGCCCTCGAAGAAGGTGCAGGTGGGGGTCATCGGCTGCGGGCGCATCGCGGACGCGATGGACATCCCGGGGGTCTGGCACAACAAGGACCTGGCGGTCATCGTGGCGTTGTCGGACCCTGATGTCAAGCGCATGAGGGCGACGCGCGAGAACGCGA